>Ga0068714_10001689_pt1 | contig 31005 bp, 26 predicted proteins | sample MTBNYHSulfiMetaG_FD_62988 | JGI IMG/M metagenome (GOLD analysis project Ga0068714, IMG submission 62988) | Enrichment culture microbial communities from rom New York Harbor, USA that are MTBE-degrading - MTBE-NYH (New York Harbor Sulfidogenic)... | ecosystem: Environmental > Aquatic > Marine >...
CTGTAGCTGTTTTAATCAGCCATCTGATTTTTTCCTTCAAAATAAATATCAAGGCCCAATGTTAAAATACTTTTGTTTTCAAACACCTGGATAGAATCCGGGGCTTTGGAGAACAACATGGCATCAAGGTTGCATTTTTAACGTGTAACCAATGACCCGAGGATGGCTTTTGGTCGAAACGATCGGGTCGCGAATCTCGTTGCGGAGGTTCTCATAAGGATCACCGCCTTCGGAGGAACAGCCATGATAGTTGAAAGAAAAACCAGTCGAACGGAAAGTAGAGGTATGGCGGGCTTGAATGTGATTGAGAAGCAGTGTGTCTGGATGCAAGCCGGTATCATCAACTTTCGAATTTGTGAAAAAAACTACGACTGCTTCCATTGTCCCTTCGATAGAGCCATGAGGGTTGCCATGGAGGCCCAGAATCCCCTGACCGGCATCAAACGGCCGATCTCGTGGGCCCAAAAAATGCGCAAGACATACCCAGGCGCAGAAAAGCCCTGCATCTATTATTTGAACGGCCGGGTCGGCCCTCCCGGAAACTGTCCCCGTGATTACCAATGTGAGGACTGCCCCTTGGAAATCGAGCTCGGCTATAGGTCTGTGCAAAGGTCCATTGAGGCAGCCAGGTACGCTGCAGAACTTGATAAATCACATCGGATAAACGGATTTCAGGTCGTCGAAAATGAATGCGTATGGATGAAAGCCGGCATCGTGAGCTTCCGCCTTTGTGATAATAACTACGATTGTTACCATTGTGAATTCGACCGCAGCATGCGTCACGCAATGGAGGAAAAAAAAACCGGAGAAATCCAGTCTTCCGAACCAACGGCCGGGGCACCGAAAATTGGGGCTGCGTCGAATCCATGCATTTACCACCTGAGCGGAAAAAGCGACGCACCGATAGAATGCAGCAGGGCCTATGAATGTTATCGCTGTCCGGTTCACAGAACGTTGTCGAAAGCCATCGAAGTTAAGCCGACACCGATGAAACGGCCCCCTTCCAAAACCGTGTGTGGCTTCGAAGTCGCCGACGGTTACTATTACCATTTCGGGCATACATGGGTTCAGGTCCTACACGGGGAATGCGTCCGGGTTGGAGTCGACGAATTCGTGGATAGAATTTTTGGTGCTGCGGATATCCTGGATCTGCCATTGCCGGGAGCCCTCCTCAAGCAGGCCGAGGTCGGCTGTATGATGACGCGGGACGATCATCGAGCGCCTGTCCTGTCACCCCTTACAGGCAGGGTGCTGGCCATAAACGAGAAAGCCGTAAAACAACCTGAAATTGTACAAGAAGATCCTTATTACGAGGGCTGGCTGTTTCAGTTGGAGCCTTCTTTCTTAAAACTCGAGACGCAGGGTCTTTACACGGGGCAACATACGTTCGAATGGATCGAAAGAGAAAATCAACTGCTTCTTAAGTTGCTCGGGCCATCCTATGAGAAACTGGCGGCAACCGGAGGAAAAATCATTCCTGATCTTATCGGGAATCTTCCCGAAATAGGCTGGGATGCCCTGGTTGCGACCTTTTTGAGAACCAGGGTGTGATAAATTTAGGAATAAAGGAGTTTCCCATGAAGGATCAAGCCATCGGATCGGTGATGGTTGTCGGCGGTGGAATTTCCGGCATTCAGGCTTCGCTGGATCTTGCCGAGTTGGGTTATTATGTCCACCTCGTGGAAAAAAAACCTGCCATCGGCGGTGTCATGAGTGCGCTCGACAAGACCTTCCCCACCAATGAATGTGCGATGTGAATCCTTTCACCGAAACTGGTCGAGGTCGGCCGGCATTTGAACATCGAGCTGCATACACTTACCGAACTAGAAAGCCTGGACGGTGGAGCAGGAGCCTTTACCCCAACGCTGCGGGAGAAACCCCGCTATGTGGATGTTGACAAATGCATCGCCTGCGGACTGTGTGCTGAAAAGTGCCCGAAAAAGGTGGATGACATTTTCAATGAGCACCTGAACAAACGAAAAGCCATTTATGTGGAATATCCACAAGCAGTCCCCCTCAAATATGCGATTGATGATGAAAACTGTATCTATTTTCAAAAAGGCAAATGCCGGGCATGTGAAAAAATCTGTCCGGCCGGGGCCATCGATTTCACGCAGCGCGAACGCACGTTTACCCTGGATGTGGGCTCGGTGGTGCTCTCATCGGGCGCAGAGCCGGGAGATCCATCCAGCCTCGTTTTCTATGGCCATGGCCGATTTCCAAATGTCATCACAGCCATGCAGATGGAGCGGATATTGAATGCCACCGGTCCATACCAAGGGAAGCTCGTCCGCCCCTCCGACGGCAGGGAGCCGGAGCGCATCGCGTGGATACAATGCATCGGTTCCCGAGATACGCATACCCCCGGTTCAACCGGGTATTGCTCCGGCGTCTGTTGCATGTATGCGGTGAAGGAAGCCACGATCGCCAAAGAGCATGCCGGTAAAAACCTTGATGCAGCCATTTTCTTCATGGACATGCGGACCCATGGTAAAGGCTTTGAACGCTATTATCGACGGGCCGAAGAGGACCTGGGCGTCCGCTTCATCCGTTCCCGTGTCCATTCCGTCGTTCCTGCGACCGATGGGTCGGATGACCTCAAAATCGGCTACGTGGATGAAACGGGAAACACCCTGGAAGACCAATTCCAGATGGTGGTTCTTTCCCACGGTCTTAAAGCTCCCTCAGAGCTGCAGGCGCTGGCGGAAAAACTGAATGTTTCTATAAACACCGACGGCTTCATTCAAACCAGTAGCCTGAAACCCGTCGAAACATCCAGAAAAGGGGTTTTCGTGTGCGGCTGCGGCGCCAACCCGGTCGATATCCCCCAATCCGTGATGGAAGCATCCGCGGCGGCCTCGGCCTCCGCATCCCTTCTGTCCAAATCCAGGAACACCTTGATTCGCCACAAGGAATATCCTCCTGAAACAAGCATCGAAACTGAAAAACTGCGGATAGGCGTTTTTGTCTGTCACTGCGGCATCAACATCGGCGGCGTCGTCGATGTACCCGCGGTTCGGGACTACGCCCGCGAGCTGCCGGGAGTCGTTTATGCCGGTGACAATCTTTTTTCCTGCAGCCAGGACACTCAACAAGCGATTCGCGATGTCATAGCAGAGCACCATTTGAATCGGGTGGTGATTGCGGCATGTACTCCCAGGACCCACGAGCCGCTGTTTCAGGAAACCATACGCGAAGCGGGTTTAAACCCCTATCTGCTTGAATTCGCGAACATACGCGATCAGGATTCGTGGGTTCACCAGTCCCAACCCGAGGAAGCCACAATCAAGGCCATGGATCTGATCCGGATGGCCGTTTCCAAGGTAACCCTCTCCGAGCCCGTTGATCGCTTGAAGCTGTCCGTCAATCCTTCGGCCCTGGTTGTCGGCGGAGGGTTGGCCGGCATGACAGCGGCCGTTCACCTCGCTGACCAGGGCTTCAAAACCTGCATTATCGAAAAGGCCGACCGCCTGGGTGGGAATGCCGCCAGCATCAAAACCGCCTGGGATGGGGAAAATGTCCAGGCCCACGTGAAGGAACTGACCAAACGGATTGAGACGAACCCTCTTATAGATGTCATGCTGAAAAGTCGAATCGAATCGGTTTCAGGATTCATCGGCAACTTCAAAACGGTCATAAACACCGGTCAAGACCAACGCGAAGTCAGCCATGGTGCCGTCATCCTGGCAACGGGCGGAGATTATTACAGGCCTGAAGACTATCGCTATACCACCGACGACAGGGTGACCTGTTGGCATGAGCTGGAAGATCTTTTTGAAAGGGAGCCCGGGCGACTGGAAGATGCAAAGTCCGTGGCCTTTATACAGTGTGTGGGTTCCCGGGAACCGGATCGCCAGTACTGCTCACGCATCTGCTGCACATCTTCGCTTCTTCAGGCGATAGACCTGAAAACAAAAAAACCTGACCTGGGCGTCTACATCCTGTACCGGGACATAAGAAGCTACGGGCTCAGAGAGGAACTCTACCGGAAAGCGAGAAAAATCGGCGTGACGTTTTTCCGCTACACTCTCGATGAAAAACCCCGGGTGGAAGCGGGAGACAACGGTCGGCTTACGATTACGGTAAAGGACCATGTGCTGGGCTCTCCGGTAAATTTTCCAGTAGATTATATCAATCTTTTCACCGCGGTAATCCCGCTGGGGGAAAATGAACTATCGAGGCTTTTCAAGGTACCGGTCAACGAAGACGGGTTCCTCCTCGAAGCTCATATGAAACTCCGGCCCGTTGATTTCTCGACCGATGGTGTTTTCGTATGCGGACTTGCGCACTACCCGAAACCGATCGAGGAATCCATCGCCCAGGCGCAGGCTGCAGCCGCCCGTGCCGCCGGGGTGCTCACCCGGGAATTCATCGAAGTTGAACCTATCGTCTCGGTGATGGATCAGGAAAAATGCATCGGTTGTGGTTTCTGCGAGGCTTCTTGTCCTTACGGGGCTGCACGCCTCGTCCAGGTGGAAGGGAAGGGATTCCGAGCCGAAAGCAACCCGGCACTTTGCAAAGGATGCGGAATTTGTGCCGCCGGTTGTCCTCAAAAGGCCATCGATATGCTTCATTTCCGCGACAGCCAGATTCTGGCTGCTGTCGAAGCAGGCGCGGAAAAGGTGCAATGGATGAAAAAAAAGGAGATTGATGCTCGAAAAAAATACAGCACAGCGGGGTCCGGCTACCTGGTTGCCGACGATTACTACTATCATTCCGGGCACACATGGGCGAAGCCCATCAAAGGCGGCCGCGTTCTGATCGGGGTGGATGATTTTGCAGGAAAAATTCTTGGAAAAGCCGACCGGCTGAACCTTCCGGAACCAGGAACCATCCTGAAGCAGGATCGGCCGGGATGGTCCTTGAACCGTTCGGGCCACCGGGCCGCTTTTCTTGCACCGGTAAGCGGGCGGGTCTTCGCGGTGAACGAAAAGGTGGTTGCGAACCCTGAAATATTACGAAAGGACCCCTACGGGAACGGATGGCTGCTGGTGCTGGAGCCTTCGCTTGTGAAGCCCAAAGAGATTGAAGCCCTTTACAGCGGAGATCAAAGCTTCCGATGGATCGAGAGAGAATTCCAGGCATTGCTGGATCTCATGGGGCCTCAACATGAACGGCTGGCCTCGACGGGAGGCAGCCCAGTTGAAGACCTGTTTGACAAATTCCCTGAAATTGGTTGGGAAAAGCTGGTTGGAACCTTTTTAAAAACAATGGATGACCGCCCGATCGATTAAGACTCAGGCCCACGAAAGGGAAAAAAATGACCGAAAAATTCAAACCACGAATCCTGGCGTTTCTCTGCAATTGGTGCGCCTATGCAGGTGCAGACCTTGCCGGCGTTTCAAGAATACAATATCCGCCCACGATAAGGGTGATACGGGTCATGTGCTCCGGCCGGGTCGATCCCGCTTTTATCGTCGATGGTCTTGCAAAGGGTTTTGACGGGGTGATGGTATCCGGGTGACACATCGGTGAGTGTCATTACCTGGATGGTAATGTTCATGCCGAAAAGGAAATGGAGATCGTGCGGTTCCTGTTGGACCTTTCCGGAATAGGTTCCGAGCGTTTATTCATGAGGTGGGTCAGCGCCTCGGAGGGCGCCCGGTTTGCCGCCTACGTAAAAGAATTCAGCGATACGGTGGAAAAACTCGGGCCCTTCATGCCTGGTGACTTTGAAATCCCGCTGGCCGCCCTTGAAAGCACATTACATGCTCCGCGTTTACGTTGGTTGACCGGAATGGAGATTAAAATAACCGAACAAGGCAACGTCTACCAGGAAAAAATGGATGCGTCCGACTACCGGGCCATCCTTGAAAGTGCAGCCCGGGAAGAATACGAAAAGGCCCTTGTGCTGGAATCGCTGCGCCGGGAACACAGCAGCGTCCGGGAAATCGCCATCGAAACGGGCATGCCCGTTTACACGGTCTCATGTCGACTGAACGAGCTCGAGAGGGCCAGACTGGTGGAATTGGAAGGCTACCGGGGAACAACTCCGGAATTCAGGGGGGCGTAGAACAAAATATGCGGGTCTGCAATGGATAGACCCCTAGAGGTCAAATGATGGATACAGCAGAGAAAAAAAGGGACACGATAGGTTCGGTTATTGTGGTTGGAGCCGGGATCTCCGGCATGCAGTCGGCGCTCGATCTGGCAGGCTCCGGTTTTTACGTTTACCTGCTGGACAGCTCTCCCAGCATCGGGGGAATGATGGCCCAGCTGGACAAAACCTTTCCGACAAACGACTGTGCGATGTGAATCATATCACCCAAGCTGGTCGAGGTCGGCCGCCATACAAATATAGAGGTGATCACCCATTCGGAAATCGACAAGCTGGAGGGAGAACAGGGCAACTTTCAGGTTACGCTTAAAAACAACCCGCGATTTATAGATCCGACGGCATGCACGGGTTGCGGGCTCTGCAGCCAGGCCTGTCCGGTGACCGCAATCAATGAATTCGACTGCCGGCTTTCTCAAAGATCGGCGGTTTTCATTCCTTATGCCCAGGCCGTACCCTTGGCCTACAGCATCGACCGCGAACGATGCATCGGCTGCGGTCTCTGTGAAAAAATCTGTCTGGCTGGAGCCGTTCAATACGACGACACCCCGCGGGAAACACAGCTGAATGTCGGAGCGGTCGTCCTTGCCACCGGCAGCCGAACTTTTGACCCCTCTGATCTCGATACCTACAGGTACAATGAATGTCCGAATGTCATAACGAGCCTGGAGTTCGAGCGGATTCTCAATGCCTCCGGCCCCTATATGGGGCACCTGATGCGCCCTTACGACCGCGAGGAACCAGGCAAAATAGCTTGGATACAGTGCGTGGGTTCGAGAAGTCATCAGAACGGCGCAAGGCCTTACTGTTCCTCGGTTTGCTGCATGTACGCGGTGAAAGAGGCGGTGATCGCCAAGGAACACGCCCACGGAGATCTCGACACGGCTGTCTTCTTTATGGACATGAGGACCTACGGAAAAGAATTCGAACCGTACTATGACCGGGCCTCATCCGAACATAATGTTCGTTTCATCCGTTCCCGCATCCATAGCGTGGACCCCGTCGGCGATGGAGACCTGGCAATATCGTATATCGAGGAAAACGGAGAAATAAAGAGTGAAACCTTCAATCTTGTCGTGTTGTCTACGGGGCTGGAAGTTTCACGGGAAACCGTGGATCTTGCAAACAAACTCGGAGTCGACCTGAACGAAAACCTGTTCGCAAAAACCGACAGTTTCAAGCCGGTCGCCGCGTCGATCCCGGGCATCTATGTCTGCGGCGTCCTTCAGGGCCCGAAAGACATCCCTCAGTCCGTAACCGAGGCTTCCGCCGCCGCGGCGCTTTCCGGCGCTCTTCTGAGCGACAGCCGCTGGAGCCAATGCCGGGAAATTAAAATGCCGGAAGAATCCAACGTGAAAGGTGAGCCGCCGAGAATCGGCGTTTTCGTATGCCATTGCGGGATAAATATCGGCGGTGTCGTGGATGTCCCGGGCGTTCGGGACTACGCCCGCAGCCTCCCGTACGTCGTTTATGTCGAGGACAATCTGTACACCTGTTCTCAGGATACCCAGATCAAAATGGCTGAAGTTATACGCGAGCAGGGCATCAACCGCGTTGTCGTTGCCGCCTGCACACCCAAGACCCACGAACCCCTTTTTCAGGAAACGCTTCAAAATGCGGGGTTGAATAAATATCTGTTCGAAATGGCCAACATCCGCAATCAGGATTCCTGGGTTCACAACAAGGATCCTCATTCCGCCACGGAAAAAGCAAAGGACCTGGTTCGAATGGCCGTCGCCAAGGCGGCGTTTCTTGAATCCCTTCCGGAAACAGAGCTTTCGTTGAATCCCGTCACGCTCGTCATAGGTGGAGGGGCCGCCGGACTTACTGCGGCTGAGAACCTTGCCGACCAAGGCTACAAAGTTCATCTGGTCGAGCGATCCGCCGAATTAGGAGGGCAGGCCAACTTTTTGTACAAGACCTGGAAGGGAGAAGACATAAAGGCCGGGCTTGATCGACTCAGAGCGGGGGTGAAAAACCACCCGAATATAACGACCCATCTGGAAACGGAAGTCGTTCACGTCGATGGATTCGTAGGAAATTTTTCTTCGGTTCTACGCAAAGCCGGGGGAAACGAAAACACGCTCGAACACGGCGTCGCAATCATCGCCACCGGAGGTGAAGAATACAAACCCGATGAATATCTTTACGGCAGCCATCCCAGGGTGCTGACCCACCTGGAGCTGGATCGACGATTTTCAACCGATGATCCTTCGATAACGGAACTTGGCAGCGCGGTCTTCATCCAGTGCGTGGGCTCGCGGCAGCCGGATCGCCCTTATTGCAGTAGGGTTTGTTGCACTCACACGGTGGAAAGCGCTCTCGAGCTGAAACGCCGAAAACCGGAGACCGATGTTTACGTGCTCTACCGTGATATGCGGACCTATGGAGAACGAGAGGAATTATACAACCACGCACGGGAACAGGGTGTCATCTTTATCCGCTACGACCTGGAAAACAAGCCGGTCGTCACGGAAAACGACGGACGTCTCGAGATCGAGGTGCGGGATCCGATTCTGGACTCAAAGATTCATCTCAGGCCGGATCTCATCACCCTTGCTACAGCAGTTGTTCCATCGGGTGGAAATGATTTGGCCAGCCTCTTCAAAATCAACAAGGATGGAAGTGGTTTTTTCACAGAAGCACACGCAAAACTGAGGCCGGTCGATTTCGCGACAGACGGAGTTTTTCTCTGCGGACTGGCCCATTATCCCAAATCCCTGGATGAAAGCGTCGAACAGGCTCTTGCCGCAGCCGGTAGAGCTTCAGCCTGCCTGGCGGCTGCCAAGGTGATGGTGGGTGGTTCTGTGGCCGAAGTCAATCCGGCATTTTGCAGTCGATGCGGCCTGTGCGTCGAGATCTGCCCGTTTGGAGCCGCCGGCCTTACAGAACAAGGTTACGCGGAGATAAACGCCGCCCTGTGTAAAGGTTGCGGCCTTTGCACGGCATCCTGTAGAAGTGGTGCACTCACGCTCAAATGTTGCGATGATTCCCAGATCATGGCTATGATCGACCAGATGTGAACCTGGAGGCCTTCCCTTTCTTCTCCAAATAAGAAAAGCCCCCGGCCGAGGGCAAAATAAGGCGTTACCGGGGCTCCCTGATCCACTCTGGTATTTCTCATGAGGAAATTTGATGGTGGATCAGGGAGGGCTTCGTTCGTCTTGACCGGTTGAGCCTGCTCGCTTATACTTTCTCCACACATATCTAAGCCTTGACGCGACGTTTCACCCTAACTTAAGGAAAGGTGCCTGGATAGACCATGCCAGAGACTTTGAACTTGAACCTCGCGATCGTCGGAGGAGGCAAAACGTGTCGTTATTTTTTGAATCTCCTCCAGAAAAAGTATTTCCCTTGCCTTTCCATCAAAATCCTTGGGGTATGTGATATCAACCCGGATGCCGAGGGATTGAGACTGGCCCGGAATCTCGGTATCCCCACAACCAACGATTATCTCAGCATAATCAACCTACCGAACTTGGACGGCATTATTGAATTAACCCATGACCGTGCGGTGCTCATGGACCTGATACGCTGTAGACCAAAAGGTGTCTGGGTTCTGGAACATAATCTCGGCCGCATGCTTCAAAAGCTGTTTCTCCTGGACGAAAAATTGAAAACAAAAGATGATGAAGTCGCGCTTGAGCGAATGATTTCAGATATTTTGCTCCATCGGAGCAACGACCGCATTGTGTTGCTGGATTCCGATTTTCGAATTCTTGACGCCAACGAGGGCTACCTTAAAGCGGTGTCAAAAAGCCGGGAGGAAGCTTTAGGAAAACCCTGCTACAATATCGTCTACGGTTTCAATCTCCCCTGCCCTGAACTGCGGCCAAGCATGAAATGCCCCATGCTGGAAACTCTGAGAACCGGCGACAGCTCAAAAGTCATTCATGAAATCGTCGACGAGACGGGAGAACGGAACTATTGGAGCCTGGAAACCCACCCGGTGAAAGACCGTTCCGGCGAGGTGGTCAGGGTGATCGAAATCCGCAGGGACATCCCTGAAGAACTCCCCTCTTTTTGGGAAAAGCGCCTGCAGGAAATCAAAAGCGACCTGGGAAAAGTCGTTCAGGAAGACCGCATGCTTTCTCTGGGAAAACTTTCTGCCAGCTGTGCACACGAAATCAACAACCCGATCCAGGGACTCCTTACGTTTTCTCACCTGATAAAATCAATGCTTGATGAAGGAGAACCCACCGAGGAGGATCTGCAAAGTTTCAAGGAGTTCATCGCATTGATGTGCAGTGAGCTGGAGCGTTGCGGAAATATAGTATCCGGCCTGCTCTCATTCGCCAGACAATCCCCTATGGCCGCGGCTGAAGTCGATTTGAACGAAGCACTTCGATCGGTGATAACCCTCGCACGGCACCATATGGAACTTCAAAATATCCATCTCGAAATGAACCTTCATCATGGAATGCTTACGATCAGGGGAGATATCAACCATTTGCAGCAATGCTTTTTGAATCTTATTTTTAATGCAATCGAGGCAATGCCCGATGGGGGTGAATTAATCGTCTCAACCGGTCTGGATGAAAAAAAACATCATGCCTCGGTCATGATAAAGGACACCGGGTCTGGAATCGACAAAGCAATAATCGACAGGATATTCGATCCTTTCTACACCACCAAATCACAGGGGAAAGGCACCGGGCTGGGCTTATCCATCGTTTACGGTATCGTCAAAGGCCACAAAGGTCAAATCAACATCGAAAGCGAAAAGGGGGAAGGCTCCGTGGTGACGGTGACGTTTCCGGTGCTTTACACCACCGGGAGTTCAGGAGACAACAATGAATGATAAATTCAGGCTCATGGTCGTGGACGACGAAAAAATCGTCAGGGAGTCACTTTACTACTGGTTCAAAAAGTCCGGCCACATGGTAGAAACGGCGGAATCCGGGTTTGAAGCACTCGAAAAGCTTGAAAAAACACCCTTTGATCTGCTGTTTGTGGATATCAAGATGCCGATGATGAACGGTCTTGAACTGCTGGGAAAAGTAAAGGAAGAATACCCGGATACCATCGTCGTTATCATTACGGCTTACGGATCAATCGACACGGCTGTGCAGGCAATGAAAATGGGTGCCAGCGACTACCTGCTGAAACCTTTCAAACCTGACCAGATGTCGCTCCTGCTGGAAAAACTCGCCAATCAGCAGCGCCTTGCCGAGAACTACCGCTATGTGAAAGGGCTTCTTGACGAACTTGTCCGTTTCGACAATATCATTGGCCGATCAAAACCGATGCAGCAGATATTCAATATCATTCCCGAAGTGGCACAGTCAGATTCCTCCGTGCTCATCACCGGAGAAACCGGTACCGGAAAAGAACTGGTCGCCAAGGCCATTCACGCGAAAAGTCTTCGGGCTCACGGACCGTTCATTGCTATCAACTGCGGAGCCATGCCGGAAACATTGCTCGAAACCGAGCTGTTCGGTCACCGGAAAGGGGCTTTCACGGGTGCGAATCAAAACAGGAAAGGCTTCCTGGAAGTCGTATCCGGGGGAACGCTCTTTCTGGATGAAATTGGCGAAATAAGTCCCAAAATGCAAGTGGACCTTCTGCGCGTGCTGGAAGAAAAGGAAGTCATCCGGGTAGGAGACAGGGAACCGATCGCCGTGGACTTTCGACTGGTTTCCTCGACATGCAGAAAACTTGATGAGGAGGTGAAAGCCGGCAATTTCCGTGAGGACTTCTTTTACCGGATAAACGTCATCACCATCTCTATCCCGCCTCTCCGTGAAAGAAAAGACGACATCCCCCTGCTGGTCGAGCATTTCTTGAACAAATACAGCCATGAAACCACCAAAAAGGTGGACAAAACCACGGCCGAAGCCCTGGCCTTTTTAAAGGATTATGATTGGCCGGGCAATGTCAGGGAGCTCGAAAATGCGATTGAACGTGCGGTTGTACTTTCCAAATCCAGGACTCTCGACGCAGATTCTTTTTCGTTTCTCCAGCCGACCAAAACCCGATACAAAACCCGCCGCACTCTCCGTGAAGTGGAAAAAGACTATATAAAAGAAACCCTGGAAAACCAGAATTGGAATGTGACCCGCTCCGCGGAAATTCTTGACATCAACCGGGTCACGCTCCACAAGATGATCAAACGGTATGACATTGAACGAACTCGGTGATTCCAGGTAAGGTTGGTTTTTATGTCGGGTACAAAGGCTCGTGTGGGGATCATGGCATTCGGCTCGCCGCCGGCGGAAGTTCTCAGGTCTATCGCGGATGCTGTTCCGATTCATTTCGGTATGCCGGTGGAAATCCTTCCTCCGGTCAAAATCCCTTCCTATGCCTTCGACCCTGCGAGAATCCAATACAACGCCGTATCAATCATCGAAACGATCGAAGCGATGAAATTTCCTGCGTACCTGAAGATACTCGGAGTTTTGACCGTGGATCTTTTCCTTCCGGTTTTCACCCATGTTTTCGGGGAAGCCCGGCAAGGGGGAAACTGCGCTTTGGTTTCGCTGCACCGGCTGGGCCAGGACGCCGGGAGTTCCTGTACATCCGCCGCATCCATAAAGGAAAGGACGACAAAGGTGGCCCTTCATGAACTCGGTCACCTTTTTAACATAATCCACTGTTATGACCGCGGCTGCCTCATGCATTTCTCAATGGATCTTGAGGAACTGGACCGTATACCGGTTGAATTCTGCCGCTACTGCAAAGCTTTTTTGGATGAATCAATCAAGCAGTTTCGCAAATGAACAAACGTGACGTGAATCATCTGACGGACTTTTGCCACTCGACGGCAAAAATCTCGGCCACCCGGCTTATTTTACTTTTGTCGATCTCAAGCGCTCTGGCCACCTCCTGATACAGTTGCCGACGGTCTTGGTTCTCTGCGTCAGCCAGTGCCTTAATGTCACGCTTTTCCTTCAGGCCGAGCCCTTCAGAGGATGCGACCTTCACATAACCGTCGTTTCCCTCTACCAGGGCACCGGTTCGGTAATAGGGTTTCATTTCAACGAATCTCGCCTTCATTTTCGCTTTCAGTGACCGGATTGTCGCATTTGAGACTTCGGTCACGTCTTCAGCCCAAACCGACGTTGGGGAAAAAGCCGGAAAAATGCGCTTCCACAAAAAACTCTGACCCTTTTCTGAAGGTTTTTCAATTTTTTCGTTTCCACGTATGTCATCCACGATTTCCCCGGCTACAGCTTCGACTTTTTCCGCAGGAAAATAGATATTTATCGTAACGCAGGCACCAAGAAACAAACAAAAACACAGCATAACCGGAAAAAATCTTCTCCGTTTCAATTTCATAGTTTCCTCCTTTATCTGAATGTCAGCGATCTTCAAGAACCCTTTTGATTCTGTTTACCATATCTCTAAACCGAATGCGATTGTCGGGGTTCCGGTTCACGATATTTACGCCCGAAATACCGCCGCGTTTCATGATATATTCGTTCCCGTCCTCTTGGATCGTCCCGTTTATGGTGAAATAGTCATTGTTTAAAGAGGCCCTTACACCGATTTTCTCATAACCCAGCGTTTCAAAAAAGGATGTCAGCACACCGGCAAAACCTGAAAAAGGGCTTTCGCCTGCGCCTATACGGGAAATATTTTCCACCGCTTTTATACTGATCTTTTGACGTTGGCTCCCCTGTTCGGTCGTCTCCAACAGCATATCAAAATGCTGGGGTTGACTTCCTGCCATTTCCAGGTTCCGGATGTATCCCTTCATGGTACCGTCAATTTTCCCGAAAGCAGTCCCTCCGGTCAACGTCCCGAGGTCGATGCCTGAAAAATCAAGGGAAAGTTTCAGCATGGGAGACGATGAAAAAATTCTCCCGGCCTCCAGGTCCGTTATCGAAACGTCTCCACCGAAGATTTCCCCTTTCAAGATTCCGCTTGTTCGGATTTGATTATTTTCCAGGACGACCGGATCGAGCAGCCCCTCAAGCTTTGCATTTTGTTCCCTGGGCCATATGGCGGAAAGAAACGATGATAAATCCTCGGATACAATTTTGATCGAGGTTTCCGCCTTCAATCCTTCCCGAAGAATATCTGCAGAAACAACGTTGTCGAATTCCATTCTACCGCCGGGGATCCTGATCACCGCCGGATTTGGAATCCGGATGCGGTTCGGAGCGGCTTCAATCGTAAAAGCCAGAGGTTGAGCAGGAAAAAACGGTATTCGCAGTTCTGCGGCGGAAAATCGGCCGGGTGGCACGTCCAGATTTAAGTCGGCCCGTTTCCCTTTTGGATTGATCTCAATCCATACAGGCAAATCGATGGTCACATCCTCTGCATAAATTTCCTTTTCAGCTTCGGAAAAAAACCCTTCTCTCAATTCGACTCCGCCTTTGAGGGACAGTTTCTCCGCCGTGCATGAAAATTCCATGTCTGCGGAAATCTTTCCTTCCGGCTGCAGTTCCCCAAGAAGCGGCACTTGCCTTCCAAGCGGTTCCCTGACCAGGAGATCGTAAATTGGGGATAGAGACGTCCGGGCAAAATGAACGGACAGCCGGGTTGGAAAGACGGCGTCGACGGACACGGTTCCTTCCAACACGATATCAAACAATTTCTCGAATTTCATGCCATACCGTGAAACCTGGGCCCGACGCTCCTTGATCCTGTAATCCACAGCCCCATTCGACCCAAACGGGTTCCGCCCGAGGTCCAGGTAAAACAAGTCCAGCAACAGCTCCCCTTCCGCGGCATGGGCGGATAGCTCTCCGGAGATTGAAGCTGTGTCCATATCCACACTGCCGCCAAAAGCGAAACTCGCAGACAGCTCTTCGCCGATAAACCTCCCGGCAGGATCCTCAAAAGAAAAGCCTTCAAGCTTTATTTCTGAATTCAACGCTATCGCACCTTTGGAATTCCGAGAGGCTTCAATCTGGATTCTATTCCTTCCGGAAACCTGCCAATCCACCGGTATCAACCCGTGCTGCACGGCAAGCGGGATCAACCCGACATCCTCACCTGCGACTGAAATGGAGGACATTGCAGGGCTTATTCGGCCCCAGGCTGAAAGCTTTCCGACCGGCGGCCATGAAATCGAGATTTCAGAAACATCAACGGAACCGCTATCCAGGTCCACCCCGGAACCAGATCCGCTCACATGAATATTTTCGAAATGAAGACCGTTGCCGGGTCTCGCAAAAACAGCACGCGGAATTCGGACAGAGAAGCTTGCGACGTCGTATTTCGGGTGCCTTCCCGAAAAACGCATTTCCATATCGCCAAAATCAACGACCGCGGCACCATTTGAAAACGTTCCTTTTGAAAGCATCAGGCCGGCGCTGGAAAAGGTCGGAAACCCGCTGGAATCAAATGAAAAATCCGCCGTTACGGAAACGATACCGGCAAAATCTCCGCGAACCGTTTCCCAGGAAAACGCTGCATCTTGGACCATAGCTTCCGTATCTCCTTCCAGATTCCATCGCTCATCAACCAAGGTTCCCCCGGCTCGGCCTGATAGGTGAAGGGAACCATTCGCCTTGATCTGCGGCAATAGGCTGGAGATGAATGGAGGAAGATCCGAAAGCTGGACCACACACCTTTCAGCCTCTACCTCGAATGTTGGACGAGGTTCGAGGCGGCCTTCCAGGCTTCCATCGAATTCCAGGAAATTTCCGGCTGTGATCTTTGCGTTCAAGGCTGTAATCGTTTGTTCAGCAAAATCGGCATCGAGATCAAACCGACCGTAAATTGCAGAGATTTTCTCCTTTCGGATGGTCAATTCGGCGTCTTTTATCTCAAGACCTGCAGAAAGATCTATGGAAGGGAAGGAAATCCCCGGCTGCAAGGTAAGCCGGATATCCGGCGCAGACAAGGCCCCGTCGATATCCCGCATATGAATATCCGTTTCTCCTTCGATTTTCACCCGTCCGTCTGGATCCCGGTGCGCAGAAAGCCGTGACATATTCAAATCGAGGCCTTGAAACTGCGCATCTACAGCGCCATTTGTCAGCGAAATTTCTCGGATAAAAATGTCCTTGAAAAGAAGAAAACCGGCCAGCTGCCCGAGAATATTTCGAAAAGCCCCACCGCTTTCAGACTGCCTCCAGGAAGCTTCAAAAACCATATCCCGAACTTTCACCGACACCCCCCGGAGCCTGACGTCATCGACGACCAGAACCCGGCGGCCGAATGGTCCCTCGAGGTGCATCGTGGAGGCGAATCCGGGAATTTGGACCTGGAAAGCATCCGGGTCGGAAACGGATGAAATGATGACAGTTTGCGCTTCTATGCGCAAAGGATGAATCGACCACTCCAGTTTACCCGCCTGGATTTCGATTCCGGCGGCATCGGAGAGATATTTCCCGGCACGTTCCGCCATAATTTCCGGATGCCTATAGAGAAAAATGGCGGCGGAGACCATCAGCCCCAACGCAATCAGAAGAAAGAGCGAAGAAAAAACGATTATTTTCCTTGCTGCTCTCATAAAAAGACGCTTGGATTGAGTTTGTTACAAGATCTGGCTCAGGAAAAGTTTCGTACGCGCCTGGCTGGGGTTGCTGTAAATCTGTTCTGGGGTCCCTTCTTCAATGATGGATCCTTCATCCATAAAAATCATTCGGTCCGCAACTTCACGAGCGAAGCCCATTTCATGGGAAACCACGACCATCGTCATACCTTCCCTCGCAAGCGTCTTCATGACATCCAGCACTTCTCCGATCATTTCCGGATCCAGGGCGGATGTCGGCTCATCGAAAAGCATGACTTTAGGATCCATGGCGAGCGCCCGTGCTATCGCGACCCGCTGCTGCTGCCCGCCAGAAAGCTGCTCGGGGTAAACTCGGGCCTTGTCAGCAATCCCCACTTTCTTGAGAAGACCCATCGCTTTTTCTTCGGAGGCATTCCTCGATCTCTTTCGAACAACCCGCTGAGCCAGCGTCACATTTTCAAAAACCGTTTTGTGAGGAAAAAGGTTGAAAGACTGAAAAACCATCCCCATTTCAGCCCGAGCCTTGTTGATATCGGTTTTATGGTTCAGGATGTCGACCCCGTCGACGAAAATATGACCTTCATCAGCTTCTTCGAGCCGGTTCAGACACCGCAGAAACGTACTTTTCCCCGAGCCCGAGGGGCCTATGATCACAACCACTTCTCCCCTTTCAATCCGGCAGCTTACGTTTCTAAGCGCGTTCACTTCATGGCTCACGTAGAAGGTCTTGGATATGTTCTGCACATCGATCATGACATCACCGCCCTTTTCTCCAGATATTGTACGAACATCGAAAGCGTGAAGGTCAGGAGAAGGTATAAAAAAGCGCACATCATCCATAATTCGAAGGGCTGGAGAGACGTTGTCACCACTTCGCGCGTGGCTTTGGTGAGTTCCCGGATCGCGATCAGGCCGAGCAGCGAAGAATCCTTGATCAGGCTGATGAACTGCCCTGCAAGGGGCGGAAGGATTCTCCGAAAAGCCTGCGGCAGGATGATGTGCCTCATGGACTGGAAATAATTCATCCCGAGCGAGCGGGCCGCCTCGGTCTGGCCCCTGTGTATGGACTGGATTCCGGCGCGTACGATCTCGGCCACATAGGCCCCGGTAAAAAAGGCCAGCGATGTCACGCCATACCAAATCGGGGGGAGCGGGCTGATGCCGCCCTGGGCAAGCAGTGTATTGATCAGGGTTCCAAGAACAAAATACCAGATAAAAATCTGCACGAGAAGCGGTGAACCACGTATAAGCTCAATGTAGGTCATCGCGCCCCATTTAAGCGCGGGATTCATGGATATGCGGCACAGACCCGCCACCAGACCAATGAAGATGCCTACAAAAATAGCAATGACGCTCACCTTCAGCGTCATCCAAAGACCGATCAGAAGGATCCCCGGACGCCATTCCTTGTAAAATCCGAGGACATCGCCGGGATAGATCAAGTCCCCTTCGCCGACAAGCACGGTCCCGGACGGGATCTTGTAACTCTCTTTTTCTCCGACACCGGTCACCTCGACGACCATGCCGTCACTGACTGGGGTGAGGCCTGACACCTCCCCCTCGATATAAGCCGAAATTTCGACCTCTTCCTGGTAGTAGAAATACTGCGGCACCCTGTACCAGCGCCAAACATAATCCACTTTAAGCGTCGCGAAGTAGAGTCCGGAAATGATCGCAAGCAGTGACAGGAAAAAAATCGACATCCAGACAGGTTTATAAAAACGGCCTTTCCCCAGTCTTGGCCTCCGATTGGATTTTGCCATGATGATTCCCTGATAGTTGATGGTCCCGTAAAACGTCAAAACATCGATGTCCCTCGGGATCGGGATCGCGGTCGGCATCGGTTTCGGACGTTGATCGGCGGCCTTTTCGACCCCGATCCCGATCAGGATTCCGGCCCAGATAGAGACATGGGGGACATTTAAACACGCTGGTACAGACGATTTCCAGCCATGAATGTTTCAACGCAGCAACCCTGCGGGAGGGCTCCCGCAGGGTTGCTGGCTTTATTGGACTTCCTTTATCCAGTCAGTGGATCGAATCCATTTATTGTATATTCTGTCGTATCGACCGTCATTTCTGATTTGCTTCAGAAAATTGTTCAACCAGTTCAGGAAATCAGGATCTCCCCTGTTTACGGCCCAGGCAAGCGGTTCATAAGTAAACGGTTCATCGAGGAAGACGAGCTTTTCGCCCCCCTGCTGAGCCATGAAAACCACATTGTAAGGAAGATCGTACACGAAAGCCGCAGCCCGCCCGTTCACCACTTCCAGGGCGGCCTCGGTTTCGGTTTCAAAGGATTTGTAGGTGGCCTTCGGCATCATCCGCTTGACCGCCTGTTCGCCGGTTGTGCCCAGCTTGGAGGTTACGATGTATTTGGGATCGTTGAGATCCTTATAGGATTTCACCTCGCCCGCGTACTTTTTGTCCAGCAAAATGGTCTGCCCGATGATGATGTAGGGATCCGCGAAGTTGATCTTCAGGTTTCGCTCCTGGGTGACGGTCATTCCGCTCATGATGATATCGAACTTGTCGGTCATCAACGCGGGGATAATCCCGTCCCAGGCGGTGTTGACAGGGGTGAACTTCACTTTCATGGCCTTGGCCATTTCCTTGGCCACATCGATGTCGAAGCCCACGAAGTTGCCTTTTGAGTCCGTCATCTCGAAAGGCATATAACCAGCCTCGAAACCCACCCGAAGCTCTCCGTTTTTCAAGACCTGTTCGAGCGTGGACTTCCTCGCCAGTTCGATATCCGCACCGAACGAAGCCCCCGCAACCATGAAAAAGGCAAGACCCGTGAGCAATAAAACCCTGGTTAGACGATTCATAATTCCCTCCTCCTGTTGATTATGGTTTTTTTGGCCAGCCGGCTGGCAAGTTAAAAGGATTTCCCTTCATCCAGCAATTCTTTGATGATCATTCTCGTTCCGCAGGACGGGCACCTGGGAATTTCTTCTTTCGGGATGTAAATAATAAGTGTCTGCCTACACTTGGGGCACTGAACCTCTACCGCCTCGGATTTTTCTCTCATTTCAGGCTCTCACTGAGATGGGTGTATTCCGGCAAATACTCCCGCCGAAAAGGCCGGATCGTGCTTCCCGCCGTCACGGCGGATCCTGTTCCATTCAATAGGGTGGCAACTCTAAATAAGGGTAATCGGAAGTATAGTTGCAGCCGATGTCTGTGTCAAAACAAAATGCAGCGATTTCAATCGAGTTTTGTCTTCACCCCTTTTGAAGCTGTTCTGCGGCTTGCGGGATGAGTAAACAGAAACATTGAAAAGCGCGGACCAAGAAGGTATATATAAAAAATGAATCAAAAATTTTTTAAATACGCGGCCGCGTTCTATATAACGCTGCTTCTATCTTTACTTTTTCTTTCCTCCCCCTTCCATGGCACGGTGCTCGCACAGGATGCCTCCTCGGAAGACGAGAAGAAACTTCCGATAGGCCTCTCGGGTAATGTCGGCGAAGCCATGGCCAGGGAGGCTGAGAAGGTGCGCGCGGAACTCGAGCGCCGGGCCTATTCGATATTTGAAAGAGAGCCGCTGGGCTGGGATCTTGAAACCGTGCGTTATATGTACCGGGAAGCCGTTTCGCTGCCGGCGGAAATTCCTGATCTGACCCGTCAAATAGCCGCCCAGGGTCGTATGTTGGGGTTCGCCGGTTCAATGGCTGTTTTTGTATTCATTATGGCTGTACTCTACAGCCTGATCTGGCGGAAACGGATCTATGCATGGACGGAACGCAAGACCCAGCCGTTGATTGCCCGTCTGCCCGATACCCTGGCACCTTATGTTCGCTCCGGGATAAAAGTCGTCACAGCCGCGCTGCTGCCCCTGCTTCTTTTGAGCCTGTTTCTGCTTGTGGAGGCGATGGTCGCCTACCGGGCTGCGTGGTTCAGCCTTACCGGCAGGCTCCTGGGCCTCTGGGCTGCGGGAAGCCTGGTATTGAACGTTCTTTCCGAGACATTGACAGGGGGTCTCTTCGCCGCCACCGCATCCTACGGTGCGAAGCTTTATCGCTGGGCGAGCCTCGTCGTGTGGTATGTGCTGATCGTGATAGGCGTTTTTTGGGCCGCCGAATCATTCCATCTCCGCGAAGACGTGCTCATGTTGATAAGATGGGCGTTTTCGATTACCATCGTTGTCGCGGTTTTTCAGCTCCTGTTAAAGAAGAAGGCCCTGTTTTCGCTCCTGCCTTCCCTTCCCTATCCAGCATACGAAAAGTTCATCCGGATTCTCACCACCTGGTATTATCCTCTTCTGGGCATTTCACTTCTGGCTGCCTTGCTCTGGTGCTTCGGATACCGAAACTTCGGGCGCATCGTCCTTCACAAAATATGGTTTACCGGCGCCGCCTTTATGGCCATCATGGTGGCTTATCATATCTTGAGCGGGTGGCTCAGGAAATGGCGTGAACGCACCGGTTCAAAGGACGAGGCCGCACGCCTCTTCATCAGTTCCTTGAAAACCCTCCTCGTCTACACCACGATCCTGGCCTCCTTTGGTGTGGTCCTGAACCTTCTCGGGCTTGCCGACCTCGTCGAGCGTTTGATGTCCTTTCCGCTTTTCCACCTCGGAGAGAACGTCGTCACTCTGTGGATCATCGTCAACGCCGTGTTGATCCTCCTCGTTTTCATCTTCGGAACCCGTCTCGTTCAAAGCTATCTCGACTACAAGGTTTATCCCTCCCTTGGGATAGACCAGGGGCTCGGATACGCCCTGAACACCTTTCTTAAGTATTTCTTGATCGTGGTCGGCTTTCTGCTCTCTCTTAAAATAGTCGGAATCGATCTCAGATTTCTGCTCGTTTTCGCAGGTGCGATCGGCATCGGGCTGGGTCTCGGCCTCCAGAACATGGCCGCCAATATGATCAGCGGCTTCAGCATTATTTTCGGAGGAAAGATAAGAAAGGGGGACTGGATAGAATCGGGCGGAACTCTTGGCGTGGTGACGGATATCTACCTGCGGGCCACCAAGGTGCGGACCAGGGATAATATTGAGTACCTGATCCCCAACTCGGAGCTTATATCCAACACGATCGTCAATTATTCCCTTTCCTCCCCGATGGTCCGGTTGGCTCTTCCTCTCGGGGTTTCATACGACGCCGACACCCGGCAGGTGGAAAAAATTCTGCTGGCCGTAGCCAAAGCCGAACCACTCGTATCGGATTACCAAAAACCGGTGGTCAGGTTAACCGGTTACGGCGACAGCTCCGTGGATTTCGAACTCCTGGTATGGTTCGACGTCCGCAATATCGGGCGTCGAAAAATCAGAAGCGCTCTTTATTTTGCGATTTTTGACGAATTCAAGAAAGCCGGGATTGAAATCCCCTTCCCTCAGCGGGATATCCATATCCGGAGTACGGTCGGGGCAAAACTCGAAAGCTGACTTCATCCACGTCGCTGCAGCATCGTATCCAGTCTGGAATTCGCTGTGCCGGCAGTTCCATAGCTCAACCGGAGGAACCTAAATGCACAAAAAGCTTATTGAGGGAATTTACTTCATCGAAGGGCAAGACGACATGATCCCGGATTCAAATGTCTATGTACTCGCGGATGCATCCGGCGAAGACCTCACACTGGTGGATGCAGGCCTTGTGGGCAAAAGCGCCTACAAGCTGGAAAGCGTTCAACGGCTGGGATTTGAAATCGGCCACATAAGGCGGATTATCATGACCCACACCCATCTGGACCATCTGGGATGCGTGCCTGAAATTATCGAGCAGGTGCCGGATGCAGAGTTGTGGATCCACGCCGAGGAAGCCGACCCGCTGGAGCAGGGAGATGACCGCATCCTTTTCGGAATGCCTGCGTTGAAGGATATGTGTCTCCTACAGCTTGAAATTCGTCCCGAAACATTTTTGTTGAGCGCCCACCGTAAGCTCCAGGATGATGAAACCCTGAACCTGGGAGGCGAGATTTGGCGGGTCGTTCATATCCCCGGGCATTCTCCGGGCTGCATCGCCCTTTACAACCCCTCGAAAAAAATCCTCATCCCCGGCGACGTGGTCTATGCCGATTATGCCATAGGCAGGTTCGATCTTCACGGGGCGGATCCGGCAGCCCATAAGGCATCTCTCTCCAGGCTGGCGGAGATGGAAGTGGATATGCTTCTCCCCGGTCACGAGAGGGTTATGGAAACGGTCCCACCCGGCTACATAGAAGAAACGGTCAAGCAATGGGAACGATACATGTAGATTTTACGCCCCCCGGCAAAGGTCGGAGGAATGGCCGACATCCCGTCCGGCCCGTGTGCTGACAAAACTCAGGAAAATCTATGCCAAATTTTAAACAAACGCTAGAAAAACGGCAGAAAAGGTTTCACGATGAAATAAACCACCGGCAGAAAGATCGCCGGGAGCATGTTGCCCACCTTGATCCGTTTGACTTCCAGCATGTTGAAGCCGATTCCCGCGATCAAAAGGCCACCCACGGCCGACATCTCCGCTATCACTTCGGGGGTCAGGAACCTGGATACGAATGAGGCCGAAAGCGTGATCGCCCCCTGGTAAAGCAGCACGGAAACGGAACTGAACAAAACCCCTGAACCCATGGTGGACGCGAACACGATGGAAGCAATTCCATCAAGCAGGGACTTGGCGAACAAGGTGCGGTGGTCCGAGGCCAGCCCGCTTTCCAGGGAGCCCACGATCGCAAGGGCGCCGACGCAGAAAATGAGGCTCGTCGTAACAAACCCGCGGGAAAAGCCATCGCCTGCGGAAAAATGAGACTGGACCCAGTTTCCCGCACTCTCCAGCCGGTCCTCGATGCGCAGCCATTCGCCCAGGACGCTTCCGGCCGCCAGGCATATTATAACCAGAAGAATTTGCTGCGTTTTAAACGCATTGGAAATTCCGATGAGCATCACCGACAGGGACAATGCCTGCATCACAGTCGTACTGTACCGGGAAGGGATGCCTCCCCGCAAAACAAGGCCTATACCACCGCCCGCCACGATGGCCGCAGCATTGACAAGCGTACCCAGCAAAGCTGTCTCCTGATAAAATTGAAAATGATGGGGTTCGGTCGTCGGGTGTTATCCCGGCAGGTCCCTCACGAAGCCGCCTTCAATCTTTTGTGCTCCACCATGATGCACTTGTTCATAACAACCTGTAGACCCGCTTCCCGCGCCCTCGCGGCGGCCTCGTTGTGAACAACGCCTATCTGCATCCAGAGAGCCGCAGCACCGACTGCGATCGCTTCTTCGACGACTTCAGGGATTCTCGAGGGAGAAATAAAGCAATCCACGATATCTATATGGACCGGGACATCAGAAACGCGCTTGTAGCAACGCTTCCCCAAAAGCGTTTCCTGCCCCGGGTTCACAGGTATCACATCGTATTCCTGCTCCATCAGGTAGCGTGCTACGCGGTTGCTGTCGCGCTGTTCTTTAGGGGAAAGCCCTACAACGGTTATCGTGTGGGATTGCTCGAGCAGCCGCGCAATATCAGACTCCGGAGGGTTACAATCCGGCAACTCGCAGTTCCTTTCAGCCATGATCACCATCTTCCGATTCACCTTTCCGGGGAAATCCAACCGTTTCCTCCGGCATTTCCGAACGCACCTTATTTAAGGGCCGAAGAGACCTTTTCAGCCTTTTTTTTCATATCCATCGCCGTCTTGAGACCCGGCATCTGATCTATCACCTTGCCGGTTATTTTCCCTTCGAGGGCCTGTGTGGGTGCGGAGGCGGCAGCTGTCGATTCCGCCGATCCGGCTCCCTCCTCCGGCGATTCATCGTTCATATGCTTTTTTACATTCTTGAATTCCCTGATCGCTCCACCCAGGCCTTTACCGATCTCCGGCAGCCTTTTGGCCCCGAATATCAGAAAAACGACCAGACCTATTACGATCAATTCCGTGTGTCCCGGCATAAACATAGCCTGCTCCTCAATGTTCCCGGTCTTGCAAGAAAAACGGTCCGGACTGAAAAAATGGGTTTTGAACGTTATTCGACGCCGGCCATCCGTAAACATAACCGTGCGTATCCGGCAATTCCGGATACGAACCTGCCGGCATTACGAATTCACAAACTGGACTGGGTCTTCGTTTTCTTCACGCGCCTCGACGGTTCCTATCAAATACGATGTTTCCCCTATAGCCTCCAGCCGCTGCAATACCTCGTCGGTTTCCTTTTCATTCACGACAATCACCAGCCCCAATCCATTATTGAAGGTGCGCATCATTTCCCGTTCCGGGATCTTCCCTGCTTTTTTCAAATAAGAAAATATCGGCTGCGGCGTCCAGCTGTCAATATCGATGACGGCCTTGCACCTGGTGGGCAGCATCCGGGGAATATTGTCGATCAGGCCGCCACCGGTTATGTGGGAAATCCCGTATATCGTGAAATCCCGTCTCATATTGGTTATCGCCCTGGAATAAATCCTGGTGGGCTCGAGAAGCTCTTCGCCCAGTGTTCTTCCAAATTCCTCCACATACTGATCCACGGACATCGCTAGATCATCGAATAGAATCTTGCGCACAAGCGAAAAGCCGTTGCTGTGGAGTCCGCTCGAGGCGATGCCGATCAATTGATAACCCACCGCGATTTCTGAACCGTCCAGCAATTCCTCGTTGTCTGCCAGCCCAACTACAAAGCCGGCCAAATCGTATTCGCCCTCCTGATAAAGGCCCGGCATCTCAGCGGTCTCCCCTCCGATGAGGGCACACTGAGCTTCGATGCACCCCGCTGCGATACCTTGGACCACGTCCGCGGCTTTTTTAAGATCCAGCTTTCCCATCGCCAGGTAGTCCAGGAAAAAAAGCGGGGCCGCTCCCTGGACCATGATGTCGTTCACGCACATCGCAACCAGATCAATCCCGACGGTGTCGTGTTTGTCGAGCATGAAAGCGATTTTCAACTTCGTTCCGACTCCGTCGGTGGAACTGACAAGCACCGGATTTCTGTAATGCTGGAGATTTAAAGAGAACAGACCGGCAAAACCTCCGATGTCGGTTATCACACCGGGTTTGAAAGTCTTGTTCACAATCGGCCGCAGGATATCGATAAATTTGTTTCCTGCGTCGATATCGACGCCAGCCTGTGCATACAACCCCTTGCCCGAGTTTTCTTCCATCGTTTCGCCGGACTCCGTTTCTCAATAAATCGTGAAAACTTGCGATTACCACTTTGAAAATTTATTATCAGTAGTAGTATCTTGCAGTTTTGTTGTCAAACCTTTTCTCCGGGCTCCGGCCCGCGGCGGGATCAGATGAACAGGAATAACCTTTATCCGGATCAAACATCGGTCATGCGACTGACCGGTGTGGGTCCAGGCCGGGCTGCGCACCTGGCGGCCAAACGGATAAAAACACTCCATAACCTCCTCTATTTGCTACCTTTGCGCTATGAAGACAGAAGACAAACGACGACGATCCGATCGGCTCGAGATTCAGAGACCATCCTGGTTCGCGGTACAGTCATCGAAAAAAGCGAAACCCCTTCGTTCCGCCGGCGAGGAGGGCGTTTCAAAGCCGTCATCCATGATGGAACCGGAACCCTTGAACTTTTATGGTTCAATTACCACTCGGACCATCTTTCAAAACTGCTCAAAAACGACACCGAGATCTGGACCTATGGAAAGATCAACCGTACGGACGGTCTTTTGCGGATGATTCACCCCGAAATCGCGACGGTCGGTGGACGTCGAGATGAAGATTTCAAGCGTATTATTCCGGTATACCCATCGGTCACCGGATTCTCCCCACGACTGTTGAGATCCGTCGTCGATCAGGCCCTGGATCTCTTGATTCCCGGACTCATCGACCCTCTTCCTCCCGAGGTAGTCGAACGTCTCGGTCTTCCATTCCTTCCCGACGCATTCAAAGCCCTGCACCGTCCAGGGATCGGTGCCGTCTTCGGGGAATTGAACGAAGGTCGAAGCAATGCCCACCGCCGGATACAGTTCGACAGGTTCTTTTCGCTGATGCTTGCGGTTCAGCTCAGGGCCGGAAATCGAAAACGCTCGACTGCAAAGGCTTGCAGCCTTCCCGATCACTTCCTGGCGGAGACTCTCGGGCTTCTACCTTTTGAGTTGACAAGGTCCCAGATTGAGGTGCTTGAGCAAATTCTCGAGGAGATCCGGCGCCCGAATCCTATGAACCGGCTTCTCCAGGGAGACGTCGGATGCGGAAAGACCATCGTGGCAGCCATAGCCGCCCGTGCCGCAGGGCTGAACGGTTTGCAGACCGCCATTATGGCCCCTACTCAGATCCTGGCCTCCCAGCATCTCGACTATTTTTCCAGACTGCCGCGAGAATTCGGTTTCAGTCCCGTGCTTATAACCGGCTCCTTCAGCGGCGCGGACCGGCGCCGTTTGCTGGAAAAAATTTCAACTGAAGGCTGCAATCCCGTCATCGGGACGCATGCGTTGATCCAGCAGGATCTTGAGTTTAAAAACCTGGGGCTTGTCATCATCGACGAGCAGCACCGTTTCGGCGTCAAACAGCGCCGACTGCTGGACCGAAAAGGTGAAAACCCTCATATGCTGGTGATGTCTGCTACACCAATCCCCCGAACCATGGCAATGGCCCTGCACGCGGACCTCGAGATTTCAACGATAACCGAGCTTCCGGCAGGCCGAAAACCGGTGGTTACCAGGATCGCTCGGCCTGAGAACAAAAGGGATCTTTATCGGAGCTTAATCGCCAGGTTGTCTGCAGGCCAGCAGGCGATCGTCGTTTGCCCGTTGGTGGAAAGCTGCGAAGATTCCGATATAAAAAGCGCAGAGGAAATGTACTCGACACTGCGGACACTGCTCGAACCCCGGTTCCGAGTGGGGTTGGTTCACGGAAAACTACCGGCAAAGTTCAAAGACGAGATCATGGAAAGATTCAGGGGAGCTGAACTGGACCTGCTCGTCGGTACAACGGTTATTGAGCTGGGGGTTCATGCACCACGGGCGGCCATGATCATCGTCGAACATCCGGAGCGTTTCGGCCTCGCCCAACTCCACCAACTTCGCGGAAGGGTGGGAAGGGGGAGCGTCGGGGGTGTATGCGTGCTCGTGTGCAACGAGGGGCTGGAGGATGAAGCTCTGGAAAGGCTCTCAATCTTGACCCGCTGTACGGACGGTTTCAGGATAGCCGAATACGACATGAAAATGAGAGGCTGCGGCGAACTTGCCGGACTGCGGCAGGCCGGTGCCGGAGAGGTTGACATGCGGGAGGTCCTGTGGGAGCCTGAGCTTTTGGAAGCTGCACGGGAAGCCGTGATGACACTCCTGAAAAAGGACCCTCTTCTCACCGCCCCCGAACACGCCGGCCTCCGAAAAATGCTGTTCCCGGCACCTGAACCTGTTGACCCCGAACGATAAATTTGACCTTGTTTTTTTATCCGTTATTTGGAATATAGAAAAAGATTGGATTTAGATAACCAGGGAAACCTTTTAAAGAGGATTGAATGGATACAATCAACATCGGGATTATCGGATTCGGAACGGTCGGAGCCGGAACGTATGAATTACTGACCGAAAACAGCGACCTTATCACCCGGAAAGTCGGCGCCCGGGTGATTGTAAAGAAAATCGCCGATCTGGATACCGAAACGGACAGGGGGGTCGAGGTGGACCGGCAACTTTTGACCACCCGCGCCTCGGAGATCCTTCAGGACCCCGACATAACTATCGTTGTCGAACTTATCGGCGGAACCGGGAAAGCAGGGGAACTCATCCTGGAGGCGATGTCCACCGGAAAGCATGTCGTAACGGCGAACAAGGCCCTCCTGGCCACCCACGGTCAAAGACTTTACCAACAGGCGGTTGAGTCAGGCGTGGGATTCGCGTTTGAGGCGAGCGTCGGAGGGGGCATCCCCATTCTAGGGGCCTTGTCTACCGGGTTGTCCGGAAACCGCATTGAAACCGTTATGGGAATCCTGAACGGAACGTCCAATTACATCCTGACCAAAATGTCGCGTGAGAAAGCAGCCTACGAAGATGTCGTGAGGGAGGCGGTACGGCTGGGCTTCGCTGAAGACCCGCCGGATCTCGACGTTCAGGGAATCGACACCGCCCACAAACTGACGATCATCAGTTCCATCATCCTTGGGCGATCCATTCCGCTGGAAGACATCCACTGCGAAGGAATAACCTTTTTGACTCCGGACGACATTTACTTTGCAGGAGAATTCGGTTTCTGCATCAAACTGCTGGCAATAGCCAGGATAAACGGCGATACGCTCGAGGCCAGGGTCCATCCCGCTATGATTCCAAAATCGCACATCCTGGCGAATGTCTTCGACGCTTACAATGCCATATACCTCGAGGGAGATTTCGTCGGCCCGAACCTCTACTATGGACTGGGCGCGGGACGAAAGCCCACGGCGAGCGCGGTTGTGGCAGACATCATCGATCTTTCGCGCCGGATACATGCCGGAGCCGGAAGGTTCGCACCTCCGCTGAGCCATGTCAGGCCCTCGGCCGCTCCGGTGCGGATCATACCCATCAGCGAACATCAAGGGCCTTACTATTTCAGATTTTCCGCAGTGGACAGACCTGGTGTTTTGTCCAAACTATCAGGAATCCTAGGAGAAAATAATATAAGCATCTATTCGGTGATACAAAAAGGCCGGAACCTCAATGGATCGGTGCCGGTGGTCATGCTCACCCATGAAGCGAGGGAACAGGATGTACAAAATGCGCTTCGTACGATTAGGGATCTGGAAGTGCTCACAGATAAGCCGGTGATGATTCGGGTGGAGGGGTCGAATCAATCATAACACGGAAAACCTCTTCGCTGCCGCTTCAAGGCCCGTCGTTTACCTCGGCGGAGTCTTGTCACAGCGAACTCCGGTTTCAGGAAGGTTGCAACATGAAATATGCTTTTCTGGTCGGCGACGGGATGGGGGATTACCCGTTGGCCGAGCTTGATGGAAAAACGCCGCTTGAAGCCGCATGGACCCCCAATATGGATCTTCTTGCCTCATGCAGGATTGGACGTCTGCAGACGGTCCCGGAAGGAATGGAACCCGGGAGTGACGTCGCCAATCTTTCTCTTCTGGGTTACGATCCACGGAAATACCATACCGGTCGATCCCCTTTTGAAGCAGCGAGCATGGGAGTGGATCTCGCTCCGGGGGAAGTGGCTTTCAGGATGAACCTGGTAACGCTCGATAACCAGTCCGAAGATCGTATTTTTATGGTAAGCCACAGCGCCGGGGACATCACGACGGAGGAAGGAGCCGCCCTGGTCAAAGCAATCGCCTCGTCCATCGATATTCCTGGAGTCAGATTTTTCCCCGGCATTGCCTACAGGCACCTTCTGACGTGGCGGGACGGGCCTCTCAAAGCCGCGACACTGCCTCCACACGATTACCTCGACCGCAATATAGCCTTCTATCTCACGGCGGATGGATCGGATCCAATCCCGGGTTTGATCCGCAGGTCCTGGGATATCTTGAAGGATCATCCAGTCAACCTGGAAAGAAGAAAACAGGGCCTGAAAGAGGCCAACAGCCTATGGCTCTGGGGACAGGGTACGGCGCCTGAACTGCCCCTTTTTAAAGATCTTTACAGGCTGTCCGGAGGCGTAATTTCGGCTGTGGACCTCATAAAAGGCATCGGCGCCTACGCCGGTCTGGAAGCCATCCGCGTGGAAGGGGCGACAGGGTATCTGGATACAAATTATATCGGGAAAGGCGAAGCCGCGGTCGATGCATTGAAAAAACTCGATTTTATCTTCGTTCATGTCGAAGCGCCCGACGAAGCCTCCCATAACGGCCGCATCGACGAAAAAATTCGTGCAATAGAATCGTTCGACCGGGATGTTGTCGGAACGGTGTTGAAAGGGCTTTCCGGTAGCGGGGACTTCAAGGTGATGGTCGCGACCGATCACTATACACCGATATCGAAGCGAACCCATTCGACGGAACCTGCGCCCTTGGCATGGGCTGAAGGCCGGGAATTGAACAAAACTGCAGGCGAAACCGGTTTTAATGAGAAGAATGCAGCCGAATCCAGACTGTTTTTCGATGCGGGCTGCGACATGATGAAGGTGTTTATTACGGAACCGTCCACCGATTTGAAACCATGAAAAAAGGAGTTCAGGGAATGAAAATTCTTATTTTTGGCCCGAATGGAAGCGGGAAAGGAACCCAGGGAGCTGTCGTCAAGAACAGGTATGGAATCCCCCATATTGAAACCGGAGTTATTTTCCGCGAAAACATTTCGAAGGGGACCGATCTCGGAAAAGAGGCCAAAGATTATATTGACCGAGGCGAACTTGTTCCCGACAAAATAACCATCCCGATGATTTTGGACCGCCTCGGACGGCGGGACTGCAAGGACGGGTGGCTTCTGGACGGGTTTCCCCGGAACCTGGCTCAAGCCGAAGCCCTTGATGGGGCTCTGAATGAAAAAGGCATGTCCGTAGACGTTGTGATCGAGATTGTTCTCGACCGCCTTACTGCAAAGAACCGGATCATGGGACGGCGCCTGTGCGTGAACGACAATAATCACCCGAACAACGTGTTTATAGAGGCGATCAAACCGAAACATGGAAAATGCCGGGTGTGCGGAGGGGAACTCAAAACCAGATC
>Ga0068714_10001692_pt1 | contig 30994 bp, 25 predicted proteins | sample MTBNYHSulfiMetaG_FD_62988 | JGI IMG/M metagenome (GOLD analysis project Ga0068714, IMG submission 62988) | Enrichment culture microbial communities from rom New York Harbor, USA that are MTBE-degrading - MTBE-NYH (New York Harbor Sulfidogenic)... | ecosystem: Environmental > Aquatic > Marine >...
TAAGGCTCTTTGCGGAAAACCTGCCCATACTCCCCGGGGCCCTGGAAAAGGCCGACATGGGCCTTGTTCCCGCAGGTTCGTACCGCAACAGGGAGCTTTACTCTCCAAGGGTCGACGGTCTCGAAAACATCTCATCGCCGATGTCCGATCTGGTCTTTGACGCCCAGACCTCCGGTGGTCTTCTGCTCGCTGTGAGCGAAGAGATCTCCGGCAGATTTCTGGAGGTCTGCAGAAGCGCAGGCTTCCCCCAATCGGCGATAATAGGGAGCTTTACCGAAGGGGAAGGCGGGATAACGTTCTGACCGGTATTGGATCCAGCGGCCTCCTTGTTCGGGGGCCGCTTTTTTGTATCCATTATCCAGCCATTATGATGATTCGTTTTTTGGCCATTTTGATAAAATATAAAGGCTTAAAAACATTTATCGGAGGTGTGTTTGATGGAGAAGGCGGAACGGATAGTGGATTTCGCCATGAAAATGGAACTGGAGGCCAGGGATTTCTACCTCGATTCCTTGCAAAAGGTGAGCAGGGCCGACACCAGGAGCCTCCTGGCGACGCTGGCGGAGTGGGAAAAGGGGCACTACGATTTTCTGAAAGCCCATAAGGACAGCCTTTCAAATACCGGAAAGTGGGCCTATGAAGCTCCCCTGCCCGAAGAGATCGCGGGAGGCGGCGAAATAGTCGGGAAAAAGAAGGCAGGGACGGAGACCGAGCCGGCGCTTGGGGAATCATCCTCGGACTTCAGCGTCCTAAGGATGGCCATGGCAATAGAGACGGATTTCCGGAATTTCTATGGCAATGCCGCCCGGAACATGAGTGACCCCGAAGGCAGGGAGATCCTGGAGATGCTTTCCGAGTGGGAGGGCGGGCACCAGGAATACATAGACGAACAGTACAAGACCCTGCACCGCGAGTTCATGAACGATATGGGTTTCGAGCCCTTTTAGACGGGAAAGACTTTTTCCGCGAGGATCTTGTAAGTATCCTTTATCCGGCCGATCCTCTCCCGGAAGTTTCCCCTTTCCGGAAGGTCGAGGCTCATACCCCGGATAGGGATCAGTTCAAAAAAGGAGTTGTTCCTCGAGGGCACTGTAGATGAAAAGACCTCGGCAAGGATCCGCAGATCTTCACCCATCCTGAAATCGTCGCGGGTCTCCTCGTAGCCGAAAAGGAAGTAGATCCTCCGGAAGCCCGACCAGGCAAGAGCGGAGAGGCACATAGAGCAGGGCTCGTGGGTTGCCAGGAAAAGCGTGTCGCCAGGGTCGGGGTGGTTCTCATCCATGAAGAAGTTCTGAATGGTTACCATCTCGCCGTGATAGGTCGGGACCATGCCCCTCATATTGGTTCCGAGAGTCACCAGGGAGAGATCGTCCGCTCTGAGCACGGCGGCCCCGAAGATATTATGGCCTTTTTTAACAGCCCCTTTGGTGATGGGCAGGATGTTGTACTCTATCACATCCAGAAACCTTGATATCATCTTCGAATTTTCCAGGCTGATCACCCCCACCATCCAAAGATAACAGAATTATAGTCCTTTGGGGCAACTGGCCCATTTAATACAGTGTGGTAGAATAGCGCAGGGGAGCAGAACCGACACCCCGGAGGTGGGGCATTTGAGCGGATTTTTCGAGGGTTTTGCCAGCGCGGCGGGAGATATTTCCTCAGCGCTTTCCGGCAGCCGGTCCACGGGTGCCTGTGTAATAAGGTACGGGTTTATCCTTTCGGCAAACACCCTTGTGGGTGAGTTAACAGGACGCAGGGAGGAGGATATCAGGGGCAGGCCCTGGGCCGACCTTGTCCTTCCTGAGGATATACCCTACCTGGGATCCGGGCGTGGCTCCGGGGCGGCTCATGAGGGTGCCCCATTCCATTTCAGGATCAAAGGTCCCTACGGGAAACCTCGATGGATGGTCGGGACCCTGACCCCGCTTTCGGGAAATTCCGAGCCTGACCAGCTTCTGCTTATGGCCGATGTTTCAGAATACGGTGATCTTCACGAAGAAGCCAGGGCCAGGGAGGAAGAGATCCTTGGCATGACCGAGGGGACTCTCCGGGCTATAGAGAAGATCGTAGAGATGAAGGATCCCTTCATAGCGGGGCACCAGAGAAGGGTTGCAAGGCTCTGTTACGCCATTGCCCGTCAACTGGGCTTCTCTGGATCGTCGGCGAAGATCCTCAGAATGGCCGCATTGGTCCACGACGTGGGAAAAGTTTCGATCCCCATCCAGGTTCTGGCAAAACCGATGCATCTTTCCGATGATGAATACAGCATAGTCAGGATGCATCCCCTGGTCGGTTACGAGATACTCAAGGATATCGAACACCTGGCCTTTGCTGCCGAGATCATCCTTCAACACCACGAAAGGAGCGACGGGTCCGGGTACCCCTCAGGCCTGACAGGGGAGAACATGCTTCCCGAGGCTAAGATATTGTCCGTCGCTGATGTTATTGAGGCGATGATCTCCCAGAGGCCTCACCGTCCTGCCCTCGGGCTGGAGGAGGCTCTCGCGGAAGTCAAAAGGGGCAGGGGGAAGGAATACGACAGCGATGTCGTCGACGCCTGCCTGGGTCTCTTCAGCGATCCCGGATTTACCCTTGAGATGATACCGGGAGGCGTCTTTTAGTTATTTTCTACCCCGTCACTCGTTGAGGTCACTCTCGCCGGAGCGCGACATGGGTGAACGCTTTTTGAGCACCTTCTTGTCCAGGTAGCGAAGTCCGCGGTTCACGATCCATACTATGGCCACACAGCCGATGGCCAGGATAAACTGGTCAACGGCGATCGCGATCCCTATGCCGGCTGTGAAAAGGATGGACGCGGCGGACGTCAGGTAGATCACCTTCCGCCTTTCGGGGTGCTGCATTATCGTCCCGGCGCCGATAAAGCTTATTCCGAGAGCTATGGCCTGGATGACACGGATGGGGTCACTTCTTACAAGCTCCGGTCCGCAGGAGACCTCCCCGAAATAGTTGATGATAACGCTTCCGAGGGAAGCAAAGAGGGTTGAAGCTCCGGCGATGAGCATGTGGGTCCTCATCCCCGCGGGTTTGCCTATTATCTCCCTCTCAAGGCCTATAAGACCTCCCATAAGGATAGCGAAGGCGACTTTTGCCAGGATGACCAGTTCGTTATCAAGTCCCATGGAGCGATACCTCCTTTTCAGGAAAGGGGCTGCCAATGAACATATTATCCCAAGTTCGGTCCATATGTCACAGGCCGATGATCAGGACGGTCCTGATCGTGTTGATGGCATGGGGGATCATTTCCTGCCAGGTTGCCTCTGCGCTGGAGGTTCCTCAAAGCCCTTTCCGTTTCGTGGGCAAGGACCTCGATGTTTTGCTTCTCGACGGGGAGCCGAAAAAAGAGATGGAGGCGCTCTTCAGGGAGAGGTTCTTCTCCCCGTGGAACAGGGAATATCCACAGATAACCGCTTCCGAGTCCCTCTGGGCCTGGGAGCAGTGGAAGGACGGCGAGCCATGGGGCGAGAACCTGAGACCACATTCGCCGGGCTGGATGAGGGCTCTGTTCGAGAATTGCTACATGAACGACTGGGGAAGATTGAGCCTCAAGGCCGTAGCCTGCGTGGACACGGACCTCAGGGCCCTTCCAACGTCAAGACCCTTTTTCCGGAACCCTTCCCTGGCAGGGGAAGGGTTCCCCTTTGACTACCTCCAGAATTCAAGGGTAAAGGGCGGCGAACCGCTTTTTGCGGGGCACTACTCCGCCGACGGTGCCTGGGTTTTCGTGGAGACAGGTTATGCCGCCGGCTGGGTCGACGCCCGGGACATAGCTTTTATTGATGACGACCTGGCAGATCGGTGGAAAGGGTCAAGACTGGCTTTTTTCACTGAGGACGAGGTCCCCCTCAAGGATGATGGCCTTTTCAGGTTCATGGGCCGCATCGGTACGGTGCTCCCTCTCCTTTCCGGCGGGTCCGGAGGGCCGATGAGAGTGGGTATCCCCATCCGGGATCATAAAGGTTCCGCTGTCATGTCAGAAGCGCAAGTCCATCCCGGGCAGGCATCTGATGGGGGTTTGCCCCTTACCCGGTGGAATGTCGCGAAAGTCATGGACCGGATCCTCGGGACACCCTACGGGTGGGGGGACTCCGGGGGCAATCGCGACTGTTCCGGCAGCGTAAGGGACATTTTCACAGTCTTCGGGATCTGGCTCCCGAGGAATTCGGCGGCCCAGGCCCGGGCCTTTCCCCACGTAAACCTTGATGGGGAGAAAACCGAAAGGAAAGAAGAGAGGATAGTCCTTGAAGCGCTCCCTTTCATCACCCTTCTCAGGGTCCCGGGTCATATCATGGTCTATCTCGGGACCTTCAGGGGTGTACCCTGCGTTTTCCACTCCGTGTGGGGGGTGAGGACCTTGAAGGACGGGGCCGAGGGGCGGCACGTGATCGGATCGGCGGTGATAACAACGCTGAGGCCCGGCCAGGATGTGGCCGGTTTTGACCTCTCGAGGGGGGACCTGGCCGACCGGATCACGGAGATGACCTTTCTGGTGACTGGGCCTTAGGGCCTAGTCATTGCTTCTCTTGCTCTCGTACATCCTGTTGTCGGCAGCCTGAAGGACTGCCGACATTTTCCTGCCGTCCTCGGGAAAGGAAGCGATACCGAAATCGGCCGAAAGGCCAAGCGGGATCCCGCTGATCCTGATCCCGGAGAGTTTTTCGGATATTCTCTCCGTTATCGGCATCGTTTCCCAGGCTTCTGTCTCAGGAAGAAGGATGACGAATTCGTCCCCGCCGAACCTCGCCACCAGGTCGCAGCCTCGAAGGCATTCCTGCATGCACTCTGCCGCGGCCTTGATGGCGGCATCTCCCATCATGTGCCCGTAGGAGTCGTTGATGTCCTTGAAGCGGGTCATGTCGATCATGATCATCGACATCCTTCCCCCATAGCGGGCAAGTCGGCTATCTTCCTCCTCCAGCCTCTGGAACAGGGCCCTCCTGTTCGGCAAACCGGTAAGCTGGTCGGTAAGGGCCATTGTCTCTATCTCGTAGACAAGGTCTATGGATCTCCACAGTGATGCAAGGTGTCCCGCGAGAATGGTGAAGAGCTCTTCGTCCCTGGCGATGAAGGGTTCACGGCTTTCCACTGAAATGACACCCTTAAGTTGGTTCCCGTCAATTATCGGAACGTCGATCTCGGACAGGCTACCTTCGACGAACTGGAAAAAATCCTGCGAAAGAGAGACGTCGGGGGTCAGGATCGACCGTCTTTCCCTTCCGCATTTCAGCGACAGACCTTTCCCTGACCGGTTCAGATCATCGCTGATCTGCTCGTAAAGGCTGGCATCGGTCGAGCTTGAAGCGATCATCCGGAGTGAGAGATCCCTGTCCAGATCTTTTGCAGTATTTTTTAAAATACTGACGTTGGTTATGGACATCTTTTGCTCGAGAAGTTTTACCGTTTTGTTCATAAGGGACTCCAGGCTTTTCTCCCCGGCTATTTCCTGAATGATCGAATGCAGGATCTTCATCTGCCGGGCCGCTTCCGAGGAGGAGATCATGTCATTTTTATGACGGGTGGTGTCCTGGAAGGTCTCGATGGCTCCGATGACCCTGTCTTCGGAGTCCCTGATCTGGCCTGCCGTGAAAAAGAGCCACTTCCCTCCCTGAAGAGCCGGAAGAAAGAACTCCGTCTCCCAGCCGCCCTCGATGATCTTTGATGGTGAACAGGATCTTCCGTAGAGGGTTATTATCTCTTCCTCAGGAGCTCCTTCAAGCACAAGGTCTGCAAGAACAGGCCTGCTCTTGTGGTAGAAGGCCTTCCATGGCTCCGTGGTGCCTACCATCTCTTCGGCGGGAATGCCTGTAAGACTTTCACAGGCCCTGTTCCAATGGATGACATTGTGGTTTTTGTCAATCACGAAGGCCGGTACGGCAAGGTCGCTGATGATCCGTGATGCTGTCGAGTGCTTCTCAAGGAGTTCATTTTTTTCCGAAACGAATTGCATGAGTCGGGGAACTGCCCATAGGGCCGACAGGAATAAAAGGATCGAAATCACCATTCCCAGAGATTCATAAACGGTCTCGTTGAAGGAGAGGGGTTTCCCGGAAAGGATCTGTAAAAGGGTTAAAAGGCGGCGCCAGACCATGAGGATAAGAACTCCCGCGATGAGGAAAACGCATGGATGTCTTCGGGGGATCTTGAAAAGTCTTAAGGATACTACGCTTGCTGCAACCTGGAAAGCAATGGAGAGAAGGACTATCAGCTTTCCCCACATTCCGGGCCTGCTCCTTTGGGATCACAAGATGTAAAAATATTAAAACTTTTATAAATGAGAGTCAATCTCATTTCACGGACGGTCACTATTGTCTCAGATATCTCCAGGGAAAAAGGGGCTCCCCAGCGGGGAGCCCCTAATGATCACTCGGTCGGTGGAACTGTTTGTTCAAGGAGGGCTTCCAGGACCTCCCGGAGTTTTTCCAGTTCCTCCCCGTATCTGGCCCAGTCTCCCATGCGGGATGCCATCTGGGCTTCCTCGAAGTGGGACCTTGCCTGTTCGGCCAGTTCCCGGGCTGTCTCGCCAACTATTACCGGTAGACGTGCGGCGGGTCTTTCTTCCTCCGGGACCGTCACCGGCGGGGCCACCCTCGGAAGTCCTGCACCGTGGAGCCGCAGCATGAGGATCGAAAGGGCTTCATCAACTGTCTCCGCCCAGGCCACCTTTCCGCCCGAAGAGACGATGACCCTTTTCAGTTCAGGCAGATCGCTGTTCTCAGCTCTCAGGTACAGAGCCTGGACGTAAAGCAGCGAATTGCCCAGTGGGATGACCAGGATATCACCCCTTATGACATCGGAACCCCGCTGGCTCCAGAGCGATAGCTGGGCCGATATCTCCGGGTCCTGGTCGATGAGGGCAGCCACCTGGGAGGGGCCGAATATGAGTTTCTGCTTCGGGAACTGGTAGACAAGGAGTTCACCGTAATTGGGGGCGTCGGAGCGTCCCGCCATCCAGGCGATCATGTTGTCGCGCCCCACCGGCATGAAGGGGGCTATCAGCGCGAACTCGGCCTTCTCTTCACCCGCAAGCCTCATGATGACGTAGTAGGCGTTCAAATTCCCGGTGCTGGTCTGTGTCGAGAGCCTCCAGACGTCCTCCTTGTTGTAGAAGGTGTTTGGGTCGCTCATGTGGTACGTCCTGTAGATCTCGCTCTGGATCAGGAAAAGCCCTGTGGGGTAGCGGATCTGTGTGCACAGTTCGGGGTGCGCATCTTCGATCGGCGTGAAGAGCGCGGGGAAAATGCCCGCCCAGGTCCTGAGCAGCGGATCTTTGCTGTCGGCTACGTAGAAGTGCATCGAACCGTCGTAGGCATCAACAACGGCCTTGACACTGTTGCGGATATAGTTGATCTTCTGCCGGGCCCCCCCGATGGCCACTGGCGTGGAATAGGGGTAACGGCCAGTGACGGTGTAGGCATCCTGGATCCATACAAGTCTTCCGTCTATAACGGCCAGGTAGGGGTCGGTGTCGTAAAGGAGGAAGGGGGCGACGACGTTCAGCCGTTCACGGACGCTGCGGTACATGAGGATCCGGCTCTCGGGCTTTATTACATTGGTGAAAAGGATCTGGGAGTCCCTGAACCGGAGGGAGAACATTATCCTGTTAAAGAGACCGCCAATAGGCACGCCGCCGGTCCCCTCGTAGGTGGTTCTCATGTTCGAATCACCCATGGGGTAGTCGAACTCCAGCACATCGGTCCTGACCAGTGAGTAGGGGAGCTGCTTTTCCCCGAAGTATATGCGGGGCTGATCTATCCTGAGCGGTACCGATACCCTGGGTGGGACGTCCTGAACGATAAGTACAGGTTTTCCGGCCCTGTCCACTTCGTTGACGAAGTTCATGACGATCCCGAAGCCGTGGGTGAATTCAAGGTGCCTGTTTACCCAGGTGGGGTTCTGGATCTGTTCCACGTCAAGCTCGCGCGCCGCAAGCATAACCTGCCTGTAGGCGCCGTCGAAAGAGTAGCGGGCAATGTCCACGTCGGGGAAGTCGTAGTAAGTCCTTATCTCCTGGAGTTGTTTGAAGGCCCGAAGGAGTGGTCGGTAGTCCCAGAGCCTGATGTTCCTGATGGTGTCCGTCTCGTTCTCAATATCCTGTGTCGTTATTGAGTCTTCGGGGGTGAAATCCACTATCGAAAGGGAATCCAGCCCGTAGGCTTCAAGAGTAACGTTTATGTTGTATTCGAGGTAGGGGCGTTCCTTGGAGAATTCGTTGGGTTCCACCACGTACTTCTGGACTATGCCAGGGACGACCCCCCTGAGAAGGAGGCTCGTGCCTACAAGCAGTATGCCCCCGGCGATGGCGAGCCTCCAGGTCCTCCTGTAGATATTCGCCACCAGGAGCGCGGCAACCACTATTGAGAGGGCGATCATCACGTTGATGGCGAACAGCCTGACATGAACGTCGGTGTAACCGGCTCCGAAGACCACGCCTTCAGCGGAAAGGAGTATGTTGAAGCGCTCCAGCCACATTCCCGCTCCCCAGACCAGGACCGTCACGGCGCCCAGGATCGAGAGGTGGGTCCTCGCATGGGATGGCAGGTAAATGCGGTTCTCCTCGCGCATCCTTGGGAAGGCCGCCAGAAAGATTATCAGGGCCACTCCCATCAGGGTCATGATCAGCGTGTTGAGAAGCCATCCCTGGAGCATTGCCAGGAAGGGCATCTCGAAGACATAGAAGGCGATGTCCTTGCCGAAAAGGGGGTCGCTTTTCCCGAAGGGGGTCCTGTTGAAGAACTGAAGGACCGTCATCCATTCCGAGCGTATCCCCAGCCCGTTCATCACGGCCAACGCCGCGGCAATGATCATTACCACTACTGCCGAAGCTCGCAGCGGCATTTCTCCCGCCTCTTCGGAGAGGGAGGAAGCCAGGTCCTTGATGGCTGACCTGCGCGCCTTGAGCCAGTTCAGCGAGAAGATGAGGAATGCAGCGGCAGCGGCAGCGGCAAAGAGGATCCACTGTGGTATCAGCCTGGTCCAGAAGACCTGGGAGAGGCCCCTCTCCCTGAACCAGAGCATGTCGGTGTAGAAGGTTGCCGTGGCAGGAATGACCACAGCCAGCAGCAGGACGATCCCGAAAAGGATCCATACGCTCTTTCTGAACTTGAGGGGGCGAATCTGTCTTCTTGGTTCCCCTCCCCCTCCAAAGGGCGAACCCTGGAAAATATCTCTCATGGACATGGCTTATCGCCTCACATTTTTTTAGAATAGTCAGTTCTCTCTTCGAGGCACAATGTACCATGTTAAGTGGAATCAGGCAAAAGGGAAAGGCCGTCCCCCCGAAGGAGGACGGCCCCGTATCTGAGGTTAATGCTCTAGATAAGCCCCGCTTCCGAGAGAAATTCCCTTGCGATATCCTCGGGCTCTTCCCCGTCATCGAACCTGCCGTTGAGTTCCGACATGGTCACCTCGTCTATGGTTCCGCTGATCTTCTCGAGAACTTCCAGAAGATCAGGATATTCGTCCAGTATCTCCATTCGCAACACGAAGGCCGCGCTGTAGTCGGGGAAGAAGGACATATCGTCCTCGAGAAGTGCCAGATCCAGTTTCTTGATGCGGGAGTCCGTGGAGTATGCCGCGATCACATCGACCTCATCATTGGCGATCGCCCTGTACATGATGGAATACTGCATCGGAAGGACCTCGCCGAATTCAATCCCGTAGGCCTCGGACCATCCGGGATAGGCGTCGGGACGGGTGTCGAAGTTCTCGTCACCGGCCAGTTTCCAGTTTTCAGCTTGCCCCTTCAGGTCGGAGGCCTTCTCGAGCCCGAGTTCCTCTGCCCTTTCGCGCGGGAGGGCCATTACGTAGGTGTTGTTGAACCCGATCGGGGCGGCCCAGGTCATGTTGAAGTTCTCCTCGAAACCTTCCTTGACCATTTGAAAAGTTTCGTCGGAGGGGAGGTTCGGCCCCTCGTAACGGAGGATCCCCGTCAGCTGGGTTCCTGTCCACGACGGGTAGATGTCGAGCTCTTTCCCCGCCATGGCCTGGTGGAGCACCGATGAAGCCGCGAACTCGGTATTTATGTCGACCGTAAGTCCGGTGTGGGTCTCCACGAGCAGTTTACCCATCCATGCCAGGATTATTGTCTCATTGACGGTCTGAGCTCCCATCCTGACGGTCCCTTCGTAGTCCATGGGATCCGCCTCGGTCACAGCTGCATCCTCCTGAGCCGGTGGCACTTCGTTTTTGCCGGCGTTCATTACCACAAGTCCGCCCACGATCACAAAGGCCGCAAGGACCATAAGAAGCATTGTCTTTCCTTTCATATTGCTCATCCCCTTTTAAATTTTTTCGACAGGAGTTCTCTACGGCCTGTCTCCCGATGTCTCCATCTTTTTTGAAAGGCGCAGCGCCCGTCGTTTCGGGTCGGCATACGACTGGAACATCTTCAGGATCTGATCTGCGCCCAGCGCGAGCAATGTTGCCGGGAGGGCGCCTGCCAGTACCACTTCGTTACGTATCGACGCAAGGCCGGAGAATATCAGCCTTCCAAGTCCGCCTCCGCCTATGGCCGAGGCGAGGGTAGCGGTCCCGATTATCCATACCGTTGCGACCCGGACCCCTGCAAGGATCACGGGAAGGCCAATGGGGACCTGTACGCGCATCAATATCTGGTATTCGGTCATTCCCATCCCCCTGGCGGCTAGTATCAGGTGACGGGGGACGTTCTTCAGCCCCGTGTAGGTGTTCTGGATGACGGGCAGCATGGCGTAGAGGAAAAGGGCGCATATCGCGTTGTCATTCCCTATTCCAAAGATGAATATCAGGAACCCGAGAAGGGCGAGGCTGGGTATGGTCTGAAAAATGTTGGCCACGCCTATCGCGTATGGGGCCAGTTTTTCGTTCTTCGTCAGGTAGATCCCCAGGGGTATGCAGACCACCAGCGTTATCATCAGAGCGATAAAAGAAATGGTTATGTGCTGCCATGTCAGCTGAAGTATCCTGGGCCAGAAACGAATAACGTAGGCGGAAAAAAGCTCAAGGAAAGGTTTCTGCTGCAGCATTAGTCACGCACCTCCCGCCTTCTCCTGGTGAGCCGCCCGATGGTCAGCCTGGCTATTCCGGCCTGGGTAACTACCCCGGCGAATTCTCCTGTCCCGCTTATAACGGGGATAGGCAGGTCCTGGTCGGCCAGCATTTCCGCGGCGTCGCGCAGGGTTGCCTCGCCCGCCTGCAGTTTCCTGTCCCGGGTGATGCCGTCCGAAGCCGGGAGGCCGCTCCTTGAGGCCTTTTTAAGCATCCACAAGAGGGCCATACCCCTCCATTTGCCCTTTCTGTCGACAACCTGGGCTGTCTCGCACCCCTCGTCCTCCATCCGGTCCAGCAGGTCTGAGGCTTTTGTCTCCGGAAGAGCCCTGATGATGGGTTCCTGTACCAGGATCTCAACTGGGGAGTCGGGGGAGATGTTGGAAAGCCTGTCCTCGCCGATAAAGTTGCGGACGAATTCGGTGGCGGGATCTTCCTGTATCTCCTCGGGCGAGCCCATCTGTTCGATACGTCCTTTCCTCATGATCACGACCCTGTCGGCCATCCTTAGAGCTTCCTCCATGTCGTGGGTCACGAAGATGATGGTCTTCTTGACTGCCTTCTGCAGTTCGAGAAATTCATTCTGGAGTCCTTCACGGCTTATGGGGTCGAGGGCCCCGAAGGGCTCATCCATGAGGATCACCCCCGGGTCGGCCGCAAGGGCCCTCAGGACACCGATACGCTGTTTCTGACCTCCGCTGAGCTGGTCGGGAAGACGGTGCCGGTATTTCGAGGGTTCGAGCCTTGCCAGTTCCAGGAGTTCATCGACCCTTTTCTGTATCCTTTTCTTCTCCCATCCCAGCAGCCGGGGAACAATGGCGATGTTCTCCGCGACGGACATGTGCGGCATCAGGGCTATCTCCTGGACAACGTAGCCGATGGACCTGCGGAGTTGTACCGGGTCCGATCTGTTGATGTCGACCCCGTCCACGAGAATGCGGCCCGAGGACATTTCCTCCAGGCGGTTTACCATCTTCAGCGTGGTGGTCTTTCCGCACCCGCTGGGGCCTATAAGCACAGCTATTTCACCGAGACCTATCTCGAGGTCCAGCCTGTCAACCGCCCGGGTCCCGTCCTCGTATACTTTTGTTACGTTATCGAATAGAACCATTTTTATCCTCCCCGCGGGCCATGGGGCCGCTTCCGGCCGTGTCTGAAGTTTTCAGGGTCTCTTCAAGTGCTTCCAGGAAGAAGTTGTTCTCTTCTTCCGTTCCGACGGTCACCCTTATGGACCTTTCGTAACCCCATCCGCCGCAGGGTCTGACTATGACCCCGCGCCGGAGAAGATCCCCGGCCAACTCATCGGCAAGGCGTGGGGTTTCAAAGAATATGAAATTTGCCCTCGAAGGGACTACTTCAAGTCCCATCATCCCAAGTTGGCGGGAAACCCTTTCCCTCTCGGAGAGGATCAGGAGCGTTGCTCTTTCGCAGGCTTCCCTGTCTTTGGTCAGCACTGCCACGCCGGCGGCGATCCCGAGCCTGTTGGCATTGAAGGGTTCGCTAACGGTGTCGATGGCCGTGATCACCTCTTCCCGGGCTATCCCGTAACCCAGCCTGGCCCCGGCCAGGCCGTAGGCCTTTGAGAAGGTCCTCACAGAAATGAGGTTCTTTCCTTCAAGGATCAGCCGGGACCTGTCGGGAAGGTCTTCCGGGGGTGCAAATTCTGCGTAGGCCTCGTCAAGCACAACCCATGCGCAGTCCGGAATGATATCCAGGATGGAGCCCAGGGACCCCGGGTCGAAAACGGTGCCGGTGGGATTGTTGGGGTTGCAGAGCCAGATGAGCCTTGTCCTGCCTGATACGGCACCCCTTAACCCCTCCATGTCTATTGAGCGGCGGTCGTCCATGGGGATCTCAATGATCCTTGCCCCCATCAGCCTCGATATCTCCTTGTAAAGACCGTAGGTTGCCGACGGAAGGAGAACCTCGTCCCCTGGTCCTATGAAACACTTGCCCATGGCCTGGAGCATTCCCTCGGCACCGTGTGATATGGCAATGTTCTCAGGGCCTACACCTTGGATGCCCGCCAGCAGTTCTTTTATCTCCTCGAAGGCGATATCGGGGTAGCGGTTGGCGTTGCCGACTTCCGATCTCATCGCTTCAAGGGAGGCGGGAAAGGGAGCATAGGGGTTTTCGTTGGAGCCCAGTTTGACGATCTTCTGAAGCCCAAGTTCTCTTCGGACTTCCTCAACGGTTTTTCCGGGGACATAGGTCTCCATGGAAAGGACTTCGGGCCTCAGTCCTTTAACGGTCATGGGCAAAACCCCCTTTCTCAGGGGTGCACTCTATTATCGTGGGGATTTCGGCGGAGAAAGCCTGCCTGATGGAAGCTGCAAGAGCCCGGGGATCCCCTGGTCTCGAGTACTTTGCACCGTAGGCCGAAGCAAGCATGCCAAGATCCGGCGGCATGTTGTCGACGGCTATGAAAATCCCGGGATGCCGGGCATTCTCGTTTCTCCTTATCTCTCCAAAGCCCTGGTCGTTCCAGATCACTATGGGGACAGGCAGGCGTTCCTGGACCGCTACGGCGAGTTCGGGGAGGGTGAACTGGAACCCCCCGTCACCCGCGAGAACGCAGACTGGCCTTGAAGGCCTGGCAATGACAGCCCCGATAGCTGCGGGCATGGCAAGCCCGAGGGTCCCGAACCCTACGGGGTGTAGAAAGGTCCTGGGGGAAAACGCCGGGTACTCGCTTATGGCTACATAGGCGGGGCCGGTCATATCGGCGAAGAGAACTCCCTCCTCGGGGGTCGCTTCACGCAGGGCGGAGACAAGGGCGCACATGGGGCCAAGTTCCGCTCCCATGCCCGTCAAGGCTGCCAGTTCATAGCGGGCCTTTTCTTTCAGTTCTACGGCTTTTTCAATGTTCTTCGCGGACCTGGCAGGTCTCGAAAAGATCTTCTTCAGGAGTGCCGAAGCTGCCTCGTTCGCATCGGCGGTTATCCCGATATCTGCCATCCCGTTCCGACCGAAATTGGCCGGGTCGAGATCGACCTGGACCAGGGTGCCGTTCCCGGGGAGCGGTTTTTCCCAGAGGTCCGTCGGAGAGAGTTCCGTTCCGAAGGCAAGGATCAGGTCTGCTTTCGAAAGAGCCTCCCTTACGCATGGGAAATGAGACCTTGCTCCCAAGCAGAGAGGGTTTCTTTCATCGACGGTGCCCTTGCCGGCGCAGGTCTCGATGACCATAGCACCGGATATTTCCGCAAGTTTCGAGAGGGCTCCGCTAGCCCCACAGGAGCCTCCGCCCGCAATGATCACAGGGTCGGAGGAATTGTCCAGAAGGTCCGCCGTCCGGGAGATAGCATCTTCAGGGATAAGTGGCTCTGGTCTGGAGGGTGTTGAATCCTGAAAAGGAACTTCCGCGTCGCTGGTCTGTCCCAGGACGTCCATGGGGATCTCCACGTGCACAGGTCCCGGGCGTCCGTCAGAGGCCAGATCCCATGCGGACTTGATAACGCCAGGGATGTCTTCAGGCGATCCGATGCGAAAGCTCTTCTTGGAGACTCCTTGCGCGAGGGCAGTACTGTCGCGGAGTTCATGCAGAAAACCGCAGCCTTTGCCAATGAAGGGTGCAGGTATCTGGCTGGATATCACGAGCATCGGGATGGAGTCGTGAAGGGCCTGTGCCATGGGCGTGAGAATATTGGTCAGGCCTGGGCCGGATATGACCAGCGCGACCCCTGTCCTTCCGGTGGATCTTGCATAACCATCTGCCATAAAACCCGCGCCCTGTTCATGGCGGGCAGTGATGTGACGGATCCCGCTCTTTGTGAGAGCGGTGTAGATATCCAGATTATGTATTCCCGGGATGCCGAAAACAACCGAAACATCCAGGGACTCAAGCGTGCTTACAACGCGTCTTGCGCCGTTTGGACTGATCACCCTACCACCTCGATATATTCAGACTGAAATGCCGGTATCCCCCGGGCAACAGAAAACTTCCCGCCCCTGGAGGAGGGGGTAAAAGGGGAAACGCCTGAAACCGGATGGGAAAGGGGGTAATGCCGAAAAATGCCTGTTGAATTGAAGAACGTTAGACCCCGAAAAACCGGAAGAAGGACCAGGCGCGTAAAACCAGCCCTGATACGATACCCTAAAAGTCACAAATCGTCAAATTGTATGGGTCGGGGAAACAAATCCAGGAGCCGTGAATCGTGACTCGTAACTGGGAAACCCAAAACCCCGTGACTCGTGAATCGTGAATCGTAAATCGTAAATCGAAGGATCCAAGGCTTTAACGGTGAGCAGCAAGAGCAAAGCCAAAGCCAGGTCTTGCACCGCAGAGAGCTCAGACGCAGCACCTCGTTGGATCACCTCGGTAGGCTTCGCTCTGCCCTACGCTGGCGTGCCGCCAGCGTAGGTTAGGTCGCAGAGGGAACCTTGATTTTTGAGAATCAAAGGGTTCTTGCTTTTGCCTGTCATCCCGAATCCCCGCCAGGGGTGAGGGATCTCGGTTTTGACCTTAGGTTGTCCAGATTCCTCACCCGCCTCTGGCGGTTCGGAATGACAAGCTTTGCTTTTTCGTTTTACGTCTCGTCCCCCGCACTTGCTTGCTTTTCGACCTTGAACCTAACCCCCAAAAAGCTTTTTAATTTCTCTGTGGTTCTCTGCGCGCTAACCTACACCGACAGCATGCCGACTAGGTCACCTTGTCTGTGGTGCAATCCTGAGGTTTTTCATTGGCCTCGGGTTTTTCGTTCACACGCTCCCCGATCCTTCGCCTTGCTTTTGCCTTTCCGGGTCACGGGTCACTAGTCATGCGTTACGTCTTTTGTTCTTCCTCCTGTAATGGATCACGTAACCGGCGGCGAGGAATATGCAGGCGGCGATGGAGATATAGGTCGCCGTATGCATGTACTGGTGGACCAGTTCCTGGTTGTTGCCGACCCAGTATCCGACGTAGGCAAGGATCACGACCCAGATCCCTGACCCGAGGGTCGTGAAGAAGAGGAACAGCGGTATGTTCATCCTGGCAAGGCCCGCGGGAAGCGAGATCAGCTGACGGATCCCGGGAAGGAGCCTGCCGATAAAGGTGCTTATGTGTCCGTGTTTTGCGAAGAATTCGTCGGCCCTGGACAGGGCCTTTTCGCCTACGAAGACGTACTTGCCGAACCTGCGGAAGAACGGGCGGCCGAAGGTGAGGGATATCCAGTAGTTGAAGAGTGCACCCAGTATGCTCCCGGTTATGCCTGCCGCGATGACGAGGAACAGGTTCATCTGTCCCTGGGAGGCCAGGTATCCCGCAGGAGGCACCACCACCTCGCTGGGGAAGGGGAAGAAGGACGACTCCAGGAACATCAGGGCGACCACACCGGTGTAGCCCATCCTGCCGATGGTGGAGACTATCCAGGAGATCGCCGCCGTTATAAAAGCTTCCATTTTTTAGTTTTCCCGGGGAGGATAGCCGTTGCGGCGTCCCGTCATTGATTCGATATCTATCCTGACGACTGCGACTGCGGCCATGGCCTGGTCGGGGAATGGCAGCTCCCGTCCCGCGAACTGTCGGACGACCACGTCAAGCCCGGCCCTTTTCTCTTCGGAGCCTTCCAGTACGGCGGCCTTGCCGAAACCCACCACGCTCCTGTACCTGAGGGTCCATTCACACGGGTCGGGGTCTGAGACTATCTCGATGTCCTCTTCGACCTCGAAGCAGACCCTGGGGTCTTTCCTGAGGCATTCCATCTTTTTGCCGCCGTTGAAGCCATGAAAGAATATGGCCTCCCCGTCGAAGCCGAAACACACGGGGACCATGTAGGGGAACTCATCGTCGAAAAAGGCCAACCTGCAGACCTTGCTCCTGTGCAGGATCTCCTTTATCTGTTCCTTGTCAGTTATCTCCTTGTCCTTTCGCCTCATCTTCCCAAAGCCTCCTTAATCTCATGGCGGTGGGGGTAACTGCCACTCCCCCTGTTCCTGTCTCTTTCAATATCTCGGGGAGAAGGTTCCCCACTGAACGCATGGCATCAATGACCTCATCGGGCGGTATAAGGGAGCGGATGCCCGCAAGAGCCATATCCGCACCGATGATCCCCAGTGCGACCAAGGTGCCGTTGCGCTTGACGCAGGGAATTTCCACAAGCCCCGCAACGGGATCGCATACAAGCCCCAGTATGGATTTGAGAGTGATACCGGCCGCATGTGATACGGATCCTGCCGAGCCTCCGGCAAGAAAGACAAGGGCAGATGCACCCATGGCGGCTGCGGCCCCGCATTCGGCCTGGCAGCCCCCCGAAGCTCCGGCCAGGGTGGCCCTCCTGGCGATGACCTGCCCCACGCCGCCGGCGACGATAAGGGCGTCCACCAGGCTTTCCCTTTGTGCCCCGAAGACCTTCTCGAAACCGAAGAGCATTCCGGGCAAAATGCCGCAGCTGCCCGCGGTTGGTGCCGCGACGATACGCCCCATGGATGCGTTGTAAGCTGAAACGGCCAGGGCTATCTTGGCTGCTTCAAGCACGAGCCTTCCCGAGAGGGGGGATGAGGCGTTGCCGTATTCCCCGAGCAGCGACGCTTCACCGCCGACAAATTTTCCCCTGTGATCGCCAGAAAGAGCCTCTTCCATTGACCGCTTCATGTCGTCGAGGCGTGATGACATGATGCTCCTCACGGAGCAGGGTTCCATGCCCGATCTTTCGCTGTCACGGGCTATGACCATTTCAGGAAATGACAGCCCGGTTTTATTGCACGAGTTAACTATCTCATCGAGTGACCACACGATCAGCCGCTGCCTCCCCCAGGTATTGCGATGACCCTGAATATTGCCGGATGTGTCCCGGAAACCTCTTCCTGCAGCCCTTCAACCTCGCGGTCGTCCAGTTCGATAACCATTGCGGCGTTCTCACCCCGACCCTGCCGGTGCAGGTTGAGGGTGGCGATATTGCACCCCGCAGAGGAAAGAAACCCCGTGACTGCTGCGACAACACCGGGCTCGTCCCTGTGGAAGGTCACCAGTGCCGGAAGTTCGCCGGAGATCCTCAGGCTGAAGCCGTCTATCTCAGTAAGCATGACGGCTCATCCTCCGGTCGAGCAGCCTGTTATCTGCATTTCGTTCCCCGAATTGTCCGAGAAAAGGAAACGTGCCGAGTTGGGATGGGCGCCATCAACCGCTTCTGTGGAAAATTCCCAGGTGACACCATTATTACGTGCCACTCTGAACGACTCTGGTATAAGGGGATCGTCGGGGAGTATGCCGACAAGTCCTCCCAAAAGGGCAAGGTCTGTGCCGTGTCCCCTGTATGTAGCGGCGAAACTGCCCCGGAGATAGATGACGATCCTCGAGACAGGTCTCTGCCAGATCCTCCTGGCCAGGTCTCCTAGCCTTGCCGCACCTGCAGTGTGGCTGGAAGAGGGGCCTATCATGACCGGGCCTATTACATCCACCAGCCTCATTCAGAAACCTCCCTTACCGGTAAGTTCCCGGCAGCATGCGAGTGGATCCCGACCATCCTCACAGCATGGCCGTTTTTGTCTCTCCGGACCACGAAGCCCCTGTCCCTGATCAGTTCCCACTTCTGGTCCTTTCTTTTCATCCTGAAGACGGTCTCATAGATGTTCTCGGCGTCCCGGCCGCGCAGGATATTCTCCAGCACTTTCATTACCTTGGGAAGGTCTTCGGGATGGACCCTGGATTTCCAGGCCTCGAAGGATGGCGATAATTCCCCGGGCACATAGCCAAGCATGGTCTCGTAGGTTGAGTTCATCGTTATTCTTCCCTCTTCAAGATCCCACTCCCACAGGCCTGAGGGGTGTTCTGTCACCAGGAGTTCAAGCTGGCGGGCCTTCTCCTCCAGGATCATGGCCTGCTCCTGTACGTCTTTTTCTGTCTCCATGGCGTGAAGGGCGAAGGATATGTCCTCTGCAAGGTCCGAGAAAAGCAGCTGTTCCTCGGGGTCTATGGGGGCCTCCCCTGGTATCGAGACGGAGATCAGCCCGTAGATCTTTCCGGCGGACTCAAGACGGGTGGCCATTATCCCCGCTTCCTCATACCTGTCGAGTAGGGGACAGTCGGTAATGGTAATTACTCCGCGCTTCAGGTAGACACCCGGTTTTTCCAGAATGGACCTTCCCCACTCGTTCAGCATGCCGTGCTTGAGCCTCTCCGACAGGGGCTTACCGTCGGGGCCTATGCCCGCCTCCGAGATCGAGGCTATGCTTCCTCCCTTGCCCAGGATGGCGATCCAGACGTTCCGGTACCCACGGGTCTCAACCAGGTGGGCGCATATCTCCTGGACCAGTTCCCCGCTGTCGGTGTGCCTGCTGATCAGCCTGTTCACTCCGCGTATGGACCTGAGGATCGAATTGAGGTGCCTGAGTTCCTCTTCTGTCTTCTTTATTTCGGTTACATCGCGGCCGACGGCCTGGATCTCGGTAAGTTCGCCGTTCTCGTCGAATATCCCCCTCTTCGACCACCTCAGCCAGCGTATTTTCCCCGACGGGAGGGTGAAGGAGTGTTCAAAGAAGAAGGCAGGATTATCCTGTGGAAGTTGCTCTCCCCCTGGAGCGAATGAAGCGGAATCCTTTTCGCCAAAGATATGGGAAAGGTTTTTCGAGATGATCTTTTCAAGCGAAAAGCCGAAGAAAAGACAGAAGGCGTCGTTAACGAAAGAGATCATGCCATCCGGCGTGTACCGGCAAACCATCTCCACCTGGCTTTCAACGATCGCCGAATAGCGCTTTTCGCTCTCCCGAAGGGCCTGTTCGGCCTCTTTTCTGGAGGATATATCCCGGTAGATGATGTAGTCAACGACACTTCCGTCTTCAAGCCTGAAGGGAACCTGGGTCAGATCGAGCTGGATATTTGTCCCGTCTTTCCTCTGGCGGACAACCTCCCTGTTGACCTCTCCTCCGTTCCAGAAGATCTCCTCCAGGCGGCGGGCCTCTTCCTCGCTGTCGGGGTCTTTGGTAATGATCCCGAAAATATCCTCGCCTATAACGGGGTCGTCTTCCGAGTAGCCGAAAAGTTCGAAGAATGACCTGTTGGCACGGATGACCCGGCCTTCACGGCTGCTGAGTATTATGGCATCGGGGCAGGCCTCGAAGAGGTTCTCGAAAAAGGCCTTCTCCCTCCGGAGCGCGGCCTCGGCTTTCAATTCCTGGCTCCTGTCCAGGTATATCGTGTAGTCCACTTCAGTCTGTTCGTCTATACGGAAGGGGAACTGCAGGATCTTTACGGGGATCCTGACACCATCCTTACGGGTTCTCCAGGTATCGACCGTGACAGGCCCTTTTGCGGACCACACTCGTTCGTCGATCTCGATCGCCTCCCGGAGAAGTTCCGGATCGCTGGCTATAAACTGGTTCAGATCCCTGCCTTCAATTTCCTCAAGCGAGTACCCGAAAAGCTCCGTGAAGGCCCGGTTGGCTTTGATTGCCCTTTCATTCCTGTCGCAGAGGACTATCGCTCCGGGCGCGTTATCGAAGAGATTCTCAAAGAAGGCCTTTTTGCGGCGGACTTCATTCTCGGTTATCTTCTTGCCGGAGATGTCCCTGTAGATCCCATAGGCCCCGACGGGATCCCCTCCGTCATAGACTGGTCCGGCCAGTATCGATACGGTGATACTGCTCCCGTCCTTTCTTGACCTTACAGTCTCCGGGATCATGTGGGGAGTAGTGATCATGGTGGAGGATATGAGAGAGGCTTCCTCGCAGATATCCGGGGATCCGGCCACGAGTTCGTCGATATCCCTGCCCGTGACCTCATGCTGGCTCCATCCGAACATGAGGCAGAACTGGGTATTGGCGAAGACGACCCTGTTATTTGAATCGCAGATGACCATCCCCTCGGGGCTGCTGTCCACCAAAAGCCGCAGAAGTCCCTCCAGCCCCCCCGCCAGGGTCTGCTCTTTTTTCCGGAGAAAAGCCATTGCCTGAACCTCCCGGGGCGAGATAGCCCTAAGAATGATTATTTATTCTAGCATGGAGGGGGCTTTATCTTACCGGGGCGATCCGATGAAGGAGCCAGGCCATGTTCCTACCGAGGGTCTCCATTGTCCGGATGCCTTCTTCATCGGAAGCCACTTCCCCCGGGTTCCTGCCTATGCCCATGTTCCAGTAGCTCGATCCGGGGACTATCATCTCGTTTATCAGGAAAAAATGGTTGATCGTATCGAAGGCATGGATCGATCCGCACCGTCTTACCGCAATAACGGCTGCTCCCACTTTGTGCCTGAGGAGTCCCCCGTTGGCCCGGCTTACATACCCTACCCTGTCGATGAAGGCCTTCATCTCTGAGGTTACGTCGGCGAAGTAGGTGGGTGAACCCAGGATAAACCCGTCGGCCTCGCTTATCCGGGCTATCCAGTCGTTGATCCCGTCATCGGGCAGGCTGCACCTCGAATCGGAGGTCCTGGAACAGCCGCCGCATGCTGTGCAGCCGCGAAGGGCGCGGTCGCCAATGTGAACAAGATCCGTTTCAAAGCCCTCTCTCTGAAGTTCGTTAAGGGCGGTACGGATCAGAAAAGCCGTGTTACCTTCAGTTTTCGGACTCGCGTTGAAGGCAAGTACCCGCATCGGATATTCACTTCCTTCCTTCTGAAATGCATACGTGGCAATTGTAGCAGTACCGGGCGTTTATAATGGGAAAAAACAACGGAGATGATGTCATGAACTCTCTCGAGACGCTGGCACCCCTTATTGCGGCCCTTTCTGCCGGATTCCTCCTGGGAATAATGGCGGCGTTCCTTCTCAGGATAATACAGGCGCGGACGGCAAGAGACCTTGCCGAAGAGCTTTTCCGTGAGAGCGAGGACGAGAGAAGGGACCAGATCGAGTCCATGATGGAACACCTGAAGGCGGTTTTCGGGAACCTTTCGCTGGAAGCCCTTTCAAGGTCCACCGACGAATTCCTCAAACTGGCCCGATCCCGTCTCGAGGCCGAAAGGGAGATGGGCTGCAGGGACCTGGACAGAAAAAAGGAACTGATCGACCGGCAGCTCGAGGATATGGGGGGAAAACTTGAATCGGTCTCAAGTCTCATGAGGGATCTGGAAAAGGACCGCGCCTCGAAGTTCGGAGAGCTTGCAGACCGGCTCAGGGATGTCAGCGAAAGAACGGCCGACCTCACCAGGACCACGGGAACCCTCCGCGAGGCCCTTTCGAGTTCGAGGGCCAGGGGGCAATGGGGCGAGCGTATGGCCGAAGATGTGCTGCGCCTGGCCGGCTTCATCGAAGGGGTCAACTACAGCAGGCAAAAGACGATACAGGAGTCGGGGACAAGGCCCGATTTCACCTTCTTCCTTCCCAGGGGTCTGAGGCTGAACATGGATGTAAAGTTCCCCTTCGACAACTACATGGCCTGGCTTGAGACCCCGGCCGGAGTTGAAAGAGAGAAGTTCTGCAGATCCTTTCTCAAGGATGTCAGGGCAAGGATAAAGGAAGTGGCATCAAGGGATTATATCGATCCCGGCCAGAGTACCGTAGACTACGCCCTCCTCTTTATCCCCAACGAGCAGGTATACTCCTTCATCCACGAACAGGAACCGGGGATGATAGATGAAGCCCTTGAGCGCAGGGTGATATTCTGTTCGCCAGTGACCCTCTACGCTGTCCTTGCAGTCATCAGGCAGGCAGTGGACAATTTCACTCTCGAGGAGACATCGAAGGAGATACTGGGTCTTTTCGGAACCTTCAGGAAACAGTGGTATGAGTTCCTGAAAAGGCTGGATCACCTCGGCAAACAGATCGAAGCGGCCAGGGATGATTACGAGCAGCTCATAACCACACGCCGAAGGAGCCTTGACCGGCCGCTTGAAAGAATAGAGGAGATAAGACAAATGCGGAACATTGAGGCGGCAGGCTTCGAGGATGAAACAGGGGAGGAGCAAAACGAGAGTTCTCAAGGCGAAGTTTCACCTTAATGCATTGTTGCCCTTGCCGTTTGACAGATGATACAATCCAGACAATCCATTCAGGAATATTGTGCACCATGAAGAAGGGGGGAGCCAAATGCGAATAAGAAATCTGATGCTCCCCTGCTTAATGGCGTTTTTTATCCTCCTGTTTTCCTACGCCCCGGCTTTCGGGGTCAACCATGTAAGGGTCGGCTTCTACCAGAACAAGCCGCTGGTTTTCCGGGACACCGACGGGGTGGTCAAGGGCATCTTCGCGGATTTCGTCAACGCAGTGGCCCTCGAGAACGACTGGTCTACGGAGTGGGTGGAGGGAACCTTCGCGGAGGGGCTGGAGAGACTGCAGCGCCGGGATGTCGACATAATGGCGGCTGTGGCCTGGACCCAGGAGAGGGAATCCGCTTTTGACTTCAGCCGCAAGGCGGTTATCTCGAACTGGGGTGTCTTCTACACGCGCAGAGGGGGCTTCCTGGAATCGATCCTTGACCTTGAAGGGAAAACGGTCGCAGTAGTCAGGCAAGATACCTACGCAACCGGCTTCAGGGATCTGGCCGACAGGTTCGGAATGAACTGCACCTTCCTCGAGGTTGACGACTACCCCGACGTATTCACTGCCATAGAGGATCTTATGGTCGAAGCGGGACTGGTGAGCCGGCTTTTCGGTCTGGCAAACGAGAGGGATTACCTCGTACAAAGGTCATCGCAAGTCCTTGAGCCGCGGGATATCAGGTTCGCCGCCCCCAAGGGTTCCAGCGTGACCATACTGCAGATCCTTGACTTTCACCTCACGAAATGGAGGGCCCTCCCTGATTCCCCCCTAAACAGGTCCATTCAGAACTGGCTGGCCGTGGAACCATCCTACGGGCTGATACCAAAATGGTTTCCCTGGTTCGTCGGGACAGCTGTCGCCCTGGTCTTCGGAGTTCTCTTTGCGAACTACGCGTTAAGGCGCAAGGTCACATCGAGAACGAAAGAACTCCTGAAAAGCCGGGCAGAACTCTCGAGAGAGAAACTGTTTTTCGAGAGGCTTTTCGAAGAGTCGCCCGACGCCCTGGTCCTGGAGAGCGGTGACGGACACAGCATCATCAGGGTCAACAAGGGTTTCAGCCGGCTGTTCGGCTACACCCGTGAGGAGGTCGAGGGGAAGACCCTTAACGAAGTGGTAGTGCCTGATGAACTTCTTGAGGAAGGGATATTTCTGGATTCAAGGGTGGGTCACGGGGAACCCATTTTTGTCGAGACCGTAAGGAAGAGCAAGGACGGAACTCCCATAGACGTGTCCCTTATTTCGGTCCCTGTCAAAATTGATGAAGGGGTTGTGGCTTCCTACACGATCTACAGGGACATTTCCGCAGCCAAGGAAGCAAGGCGAGCCCTTATCGAGAGCAGGGAGAATATAAGAAAGAACCTTGAGAGCATGAGCCGCACCTGGGAACAGACCATCGAGGTACTGGCTACCGCCGCCGAGACCCGCGACCCCTATACCGCCGGGCATCAGCGCAACGTTTCGGTCTTGTCTGAGGCCATTGCCATGGAACTTGGTCTTGACGGGGACCGGATCCATTCCATCAGGATGGCTGGGCTCGTCCATGACATAGGCAAGATCAACGTACCGGCGGAGATACTGAGTAAACCGGGGGCACTGGGGGAAGTGGAGTTCGCCCTTATCAGGACCCACCCTGAGATCGGCTATGAGATAATGAAGAACATAGAGCTTCCCTGGAGGCTTGCTGATATGATCCGGCAGCATCACGAAAGAATGGACGGCTCCGGCTACCCTGACGGTCTGAAGGGAGATGACATTCTTCTTGAGGCGAGGATAATCGCTGTGGCCGATGTGGTTGAGGCCATGTCCTCGCACCGACCCTACAGGGCATCTCTGGGTGTTGAGTCCGCCCTTGAAGAGATAGAAAAGAACAGGGGTTCCAGGTACGACGCCGATGTAGTCGATGCCTGCCTGAAACTCTTCCGGGAAAAGGAGTTCAGGTTCCCGAAGATCCATAATGGAACTGATCAACGAGGGGGGTGACAAAGAATGCGCAAGGCACTGGTAGCGATCGACGGAAGTTCGATAACGAAACCGCTGGTCAGGTTCTCTTTTGAGAGGGCCAAAAAAGAGAAACTGGATGGGCTGGATTTTATTTATGTATTTCAGCCCTATCCCGCAGCTCTTTTCCCGGGCATGCCGGTCCCGGTGACCCTGGAAGAGGGTCATGCGGAGGCGACCAGGAAGGCTCTGGAGGCCATGGTCCTGAAGGAGCGTGGAGAGGCAGGTGCCGATAAGGTAGAGGTATCCATGCTGTTCCCCTATGGCAGCCCCTCGGGTGAGATAATCCGGCAGGCCGAGGAGGTTCCTTACAGGTCCATTTTCATCGGTCACAGGGGTATGGGCAGCCTGGAGCGCTTCTTCATCGGCAGCGTGGCCGCCAGGGTGGTGGAGCACGCGCCCTGCACGGTCATAGTTTACAGGCCAAGGGACTGATCTAGCTTTTCCTTCCCGGTTTCGACGGGTTTCCGGTCCTTCTCCGTGGACCTGAAGGCCTTATGAGGCACCTGGGTCCTGTGCCGATGAGATCCTCTCGACCGACGGCCCTCAGGGTCTCTTCGACCAGTTTCCTGTTCGCCGGAGAGCGGTACTGCAGAAGTGCCCTCTGCTGTTTCTTCTCATGGGCTGACCGCGGAACGTAGACCCTCTCTCCAGTCAGCGGGTCGATCCCTGTGTGGAACATGCATGTCGAGACCGTCCCCGGAGTGGGGATGAAATCCTGGACCTGCTCCGGGTGGCAGTGTATATCTCTCAGGAATTCGGCAAGCTCCACAGCGTCGCTCAAGGTCGCCCCCGGATGGCTGGACATAAGATAGGGGACCAGGTACTGTTTTTTCCCAAGGTCTCCGTTGGCCTTTTCGAAAACCCTCTTGAACTCCAGAAAGATCTCTTTACCCGGTTTCCTCATCAGCCGCAGTACCGACGGAGAAACATGCTCAGGGGCAACTTTAAGATGTCCGCTCACATGGTGCTCGCAGAGCATGGAGACCAGGTCCTGCCTGTTCGCAGCGAGAAGGAAGTCATAGCGTATTCCCGACCGGACGAAAACCTTTTTTATCCCGGGCAGTTTCCGCACTCTTTCCAGGAGAGAGAAATACCGGGACTGTCCCCTGTCGAGATTGGGACAGGGGACCGGCCAGAGGCATTCTTTGTCAGGGCAGCTGCCTTGTGATGCCTGCTTCCGGCAAGCCGGTGAATGGAAGTTGGCTGTGGGCCCCCCCACGTCGTGGATATAACCCTTGAAGCCGGGCAGTCCGGTCAGGATACGGGCTTCCTCCAGGATGGACTCGTCGCTCCTGCTCTGTATTATCCGACCCTGGTGCGAGGATATGGAGCAGAAGGAGCAACTCCCGAAACAGCCCCTGTGGGCGGTAATGCTGAACTGGACCTCTTCAATGGCGGGTACTCCTCCTGAGCCTTCATACATGGGGTGAGGAGCTCTTGCGTAGGGCAGGCCGTATATCATGTCCATCCATTCAGTCGAGAGGGGCGGTGACGGGGGGTTCTGGACAACATGCCAGGCACCCTGGTCCTGCACGACATGCCTCCCCCTGAAAGGATCCTGCTCCAGGTATTGCAGCCGGAAGGCTTTCGCGAAGGCCTCCCTGTCATTTGAGACATCGGCGAATGAAGGAAGGACCGCTGAGCCGGAGGGCCATCCCCCTTCCTTTGACCTGTAGCAGGTGCCCCTTACGTCCCTTATCTCCTGAACCGGGGTCCCTGCCGACAGTGCATCGGCGATCTCGATGACCGGCCTCTCCCCCATGCCGAAAACAAGAAGATCCGCCTTGCTGTCGACCAGGATGGATCGCCTTACGCTGTCGGACCAGTAGTCATAATGTGCGAACCTTCGAAGACTGGCCTCGACTCCTCCAATGATCAGGGGTATATCCTTCCATGCTTCCCTTGCACGGTTGCAGTAGACGACGGTCGCTCTCTGGGGTTTTCGGCCGGCCTTTCCCCCCGGGGAGTAGGGGTCATCGCTGCGGGGCCTTTTCGCGGCGGTGAAATGCGAGATCATGGAATCCAGGTTCCCCGCCGATACAAGGGCGGCAAGCCGGGGCCGCCCCATTACGAGAAAGTCATCCAGGTTTCTCCAGTCGGGCTGGGCAATTATTCCCACCCTGTAACCGCGCTTCTCGAGAACTCTCGGTATCACCGCGTTGGCGAAACTGGGGTGATCCACGTAGGCATCTCCGGAAATGAAGATAAAATCCACTTCATCCCAACCCCTTCGTTCCATGTCCTGCCTGTTCACCGGAAGATAGCGGTCACGGCCGATCCCCATGAGTTACGGTCCCCCGGGCCCGGCGCAGGGGCTGAAAGCCCTGCAAGGGTTTGCCAGCCCTTTGAGTCCGTTCCTCTCGCAGAAACAGGCCGAACCCTCCCGGTCAGGTTCATCGAGGAAGAGATCTTCCGGCACGGGCGCATCCAGGCGGAGACGGGTCAGATCCCTGCTCATAAAGGCCTTCTCCCGATCCCTTTCGAGACGTGTCCTGAGGGGCAACTTTACCGACTGTATTTTCCCGTAGATCGATTCAAGATCCCCGAAACGCCTGATCAGCCCTTTTGCTGTGACGGGCCCGATGCCGGATACCCCCGGGATGTTGTCGGTCCTGTCGCCCATGAGTGCCTGGTATTCTGCCATGTAGCCCGGTTCGAAGCCGAAGGATCTACGGAAGACGGAAGCGTTCATCCGGGCGAAGGTGTCCCTGCCCGTCGGGCGCATTATCGTTATGTCTCCCTCACCAAGGGTCTGGAAGAGATCCTTGTCCGGCGTCACTATCACGACGCTTTTGCCTCTCTCGGCCTCCCTCACTGCGGCGGCAGCAATAAGGTCGTCGGCCTCGAAAGTGCTTTCCGAAAGAACCTTTATCCCCAGGCAACGGGACAGATCTGCCATAAGGGGCAACTGGGGGATAAAATCATCGGGTGGAAGAGGGCGGTTTGCCTTGTAGGCCGGGTAAAGGGATCTCCTGAAGGTGGGGCCCGGCGAGTCGAAAACCACGGCCGCCTCCTGTGCTCCTGACCCATCGATCAGACCCAGCAGTGTTCTTCCAAAACCGTAGACCCCGTTCACGAGGGTGCCTTCGGGGGACAAAAGCCGGGTCTTTACGCCGAAATAGGCCCTGTAGGCCAGGGCGTGGCCGTCTATCAGGATAAGGTCGGTCAAAGAGAGATCTCCTTTCGGCTGAAAAGGAGATTGCCATCCTTTCAGTCCTGTCGTATGGTATCAGCAAGGGGGGGGGAAAAACAATGGAAATAGTTCAAGCCCTGGGAGACACCTGGTACATCCCCGGACCAACTAACCTTGGGGTGTATGCCAGGGAGGATCGTGCTGTCCTGGTCGACAGCGGCAACGATGAATCGGCGGGGAGGAATATCCTGAAGGTTCTGGGGGAAATGGGGTGGGAGCCTGACCTGATCGTAAACACCCATTCGAATGCCGATCATGTGGGAGGCAACGCATTCATTCAGAAAAGGACCGGGTGCAGGATCGCCTCGACAAGGACGGAATCGGTTTTTATTGAGGAACCCAGGTTCGAGCCTGCTTTGCTCTGGGGTTCGGCCCCGTTCCGTGCTATAAGCGGAAAATTTCTGCAGGCCCAGCCGTCCAGAGTGACCGATACCATCCCATCATCCGGGTCAGTGCTTGAGACCGGCCTGGAGGCGATACCCCTGCCGGGCCATTTCCTGGATATGATAGGTCTGAGGACCCCTGACGGGGTCTTCTTCATCGCCGACAGCCTTTTCTCGTCATCCATCCTGGACAAATACGGGATGGTGGTCTGTTTCGATGTAGCAGCCCAGTACAGGACACTGGAATACCTGGAGAGTGCCGAGGCAGAGCTTTTTATCCCATGCCATGCCGAAGTCACCGGTGATCTTGCGCCCCTTGTGCAAAGAAACAGGAAAGCCCTGGACGAGGCCCGGGAGAGGGTGATAAAGGCCTGTTCTTCACCTGCCTCCCGTGAGGACGTGCTGGCGGACCTTTCGGGGCACTTCGGGATCGACCTTAACCCCGCCCAGTTCGTGCTTACGCACATTACCGTATCGGCACACATATCCCACCTTGCTGATGAAGGGATCCTGAACCCGGTTTTCGAAAAGGGAAGGATGTTGTGGTTGGCGTCATAGAGACAAAAAGAACTGTTGCTTTTGAAGTCGGCTGTTTGATGCTAAATTGGATTCACAATGAGGGTGTCGGAAACCATGAACCTGGAGTGATACCCGGTCAACGTGAAAACTGGATCCCAGTGACAGGAAGATCCTGACGGAGGTACCTTTTATGCCTGACGGAAAACGCAAGAATGAAAAAAGATCCCTCGTGTCTTTTCTCCAGAGGGTTTTTGACCGCATACCCGTGGGGCTTTACAGGACAACCCCCGAAGGAAAGATAATCCATGCCAACCTGTCCATCGCACGGATGCTGGGTTACGAGAGTGTCGAAGAGCTCAGGAAGCGTAACCTGGAGGTCGAAGGCTACGAACCGTCATACCCCCGCCAGGACTTCAAGGAACGTATCGAAAGAGAGGGTTCCATCCACGGGCTAGATGCCATATGGCGGAGAACCGACGGGAGCTTCATCGAGGTACGGGAATACGCTGAAGTTGTCAGGGACGAAACGGGAAAGGTGATCTTCTACGATGGAGCCGTAGAGGATGTTACGGATTTCAGGAATGCCGAAAGGGCAATTCTTGAAAGAGAAAGAGATTACAGTGCCATGTTAGGCATGTTCCGCCTCCTCTCCGACAACATGCAGGACATGCTCTGGGCAAAGGACACCGATAAAAAATTCATTTTCACGAACAAGGCGATATGCCGCAGACTACTTAATGCAAACGACACTTCCGAGCCCATAGGCAAAACGGACATGTTTTTTGCGGAAAGGGAGCGTTCCGCACACCCCGAGGATCCGGAGTGGCACACATTCGGCGAAATATGCGTTGATTCCGATTCCATCGTTCTCAAGACACGGGAACCGGGCCAGTTCGACGAATTCGGGAACGTCCAGGGACAGTTTATGTTCCTCGATGTTCATAAGGCCCCCCTTTTCGATGAGAATGGAATTTTGAAGGGTACCGTCGGAAGTGCCCGCATTGTGACACGGGAGAAGGAGCTTGAGTCGGAGCAGAAACGTTCCAAGAGCGAACTGGAAAGTGCCTATCGGCGGCTGATAGCTACCCAGGAGAACACACTCAGGGTTATGGCAAAGCTGGTGGAGACCCGGGATCCCTACACATCCGGCCACCAGGAGAGGGTCGCCCGTCTTGCGGTGGCCATAGCCAGGGAAATGGGGCTGGACAAGGATACAATGGAAGGCCTCAGGATAGCATCCCTGGTCCACGACATAGGAAAACTCCGTGTTCCGATGGAGATACTGAGCAAGCCCGGTCACCTGGCCCCGATGGAGATGGAACTGATCAAAGAACACTCCAGGGCCGGAGCGGAGATAATTGGAGAGATAAGGTTCTTCCATCCCGTCGAAGAGATCATCTACCAGCACCATGAGCGCATAGATGGCTCCGGTTATCCTCAGAGGCTCAAGGGGGATGATATCCTTATCGAGGCCAGGATCCTTGCTGTAGCGGATGTCGTGGAGGCCATGGTCGCTAACAGGCCCTACCGCCCTGCCCTGGGGATCGATCTGGCTTTGGAGGAGATAAAGGCCTGCAGCGGGACTATGTTCGACCCCGAGGTCGTGAAGGCATGCTGTGGGCTTTTTGAAAGCGGAAGGTTCGGATTCTAGGGACAAATGCGTGAGAGGTTAGACGTAAGACGTTAAGTCCAGATCCAAGAGGATTTGCGGAGCTTTTGTTCCTGCTTGACATTTCCCTGTGGATAACGATAATAACCCTATTGCCGTGAAGGGATTACACATAGTGGCGCCCCATGGTGGGCGCCGCTTTTTTTGCGTCCTTTCCCAAATACAGGAGGAATTTGCTTTTATGGAACAGACCGCAACAATGGAAAAAATGGAAACAACGGAACAGGAAAGAAAGACCTTCGGGGGTTTCGGCCTCCGGAAGGAATTGCTCAAGGCCCTTGATGACAGGGG
>Ga0068714_10001694_pt1 | contig 30987 bp, 31 predicted proteins | sample MTBNYHSulfiMetaG_FD_62988 | JGI IMG/M metagenome (GOLD analysis project Ga0068714, IMG submission 62988) | Enrichment culture microbial communities from rom New York Harbor, USA that are MTBE-degrading - MTBE-NYH (New York Harbor Sulfidogenic)... | ecosystem: Environmental > Aquatic > Marine >...
CATTCCAACGGTTAACCTGCAGGTCGCCCCTACGGAGGGTATTGACATTCCAACGGTTGACCTGCAGGTCGCCCCTACGGAGGGTATTGACATTCCAACGGTTGACCTGCAGGTTGCTAAAAGCACCCAACGATATATTCCGAATGGTCCTAAACCCCGATCTTTGGGAGCAATTATGGCCGGATTTAAATCTGCATCCACCCGAAGAATTAATATAGTCCGTAATATGCCTGGCATGCCTGTCTGGCAACGAAATTATTATGAACACATTATTCAAAGTATGGAAGAATTATTTATCATACGCAAATATATCCGAAGAAATCTTCATAAATAAGAGTGTTTTCGGAAACATGTTTAAAATACCAAGTAAGTTTTATGATATTTATATAAATTAGAAATGATAAGCATATTGATGCTGATCTAAAATAATCCAAAAGGGATATTTTGCCAATGAGCCAATCCTTACCCGTCAGCAAACGAACCGTTGTCATCACCGGCGCCACATCGGGGATCGGCCTGGCAACAGCACGAATACTAGCAGGTATGGGTGCCTTTGTCATTGGGACCGGCCGGTCGGCAGAGCGGTGCCGGCAGTCCGAGGAATCGATCCGCCGTGAACAGCCGGACAGCCGGGTCAGGTATTTGGTGGCCGATTTATCTTCACAGCAACAGATCCGGTCTCTTGCCTGTGAAATCCGGACGGTGCTTGAAAAAAACTTTGAAAAACCGGTTCTGGATACCCTGGTCAATAATGCCGGAACATTTTACAGCCGTTTTACGGAGACGGAAGACGGTTTTGAAACAACCTTTGCCGTGAATCATCTGGCACCTTTTCTCCTGACACACGAACTCTTGCCTTTATTGGCTGAATCTGAAGACGGACGGGTTGTGACTGTGGGTTCAGGTTCACATTTTCATGCTAAAATGAAGTGGTATGATCTTGAAATGCGCCGTTTCTATTTCGGTTGGAATGCCTATAAACAGTCCAAACTGGGAAATGTCCTTTTTACCGTAGAATTTAACCGGCGTTTTCTGGAAATAACCGGGGTCAGGGCTTTTGTGGCAGATCCCGGACTTGTCCAGACATCAATTGCAATGAAACAATCCGGTTTTCTTGTGAAAAATTTTTGGAAACATCATATCAAAAAAGGTGCCGCTCCGGAAGGAGGTGCCGCAACATCTGTTTTTCTGGCTGCATCACCTGAAATGATGAAAAATAATGCCGTCTACTGGAAATATGAAAAGCCTTTGGATCCTAACCCGGCAGCATTAAATGAAAACGATGCCCGGAAACTCTGGGATATTTCATGCCGCATGTGCAATATTGAAAATTGGGGCTAAACCAGCCATTTGCTTATCAAAGAACTATTATAATTTTTCTACTATTATATATTGTTTATTAGTTGTCATGAATCACATTTTTTTAAATTTATGTTTTTTAAAGCTGAAGTTATTGAATTGTAAGCAAAGAAATGCTTATTTTAACATTAAATGGATGTATGTCAACTGGAATAAAACCGGGAAATTGGCTGTTGGATAAATCACGTCTGAAATTGTTATCTTTTAAAAAGCATAGAGGACCCTTTTATATCTGTTTGGCCTATTTTATTTTTGGTTTTTTATGGATTCTATTATCTGATATAATTTTACTGGTTTGTACTGAAAATAATATTCAATTTGTTAGATACCAGACATATAAAGGTTGGGTTTTTATTGTCATTACATCGATTCTGGTATATATCCTTTCCCATGTCTATGCCGTGCATAAGGAAAAATCACTTACACTGCTAAAAGAAAATGATAAAATAATCCGGGAGAGTCTGAAAGAGAAGGAAACCCTTCTCATGGAAATACACCATCGGGTAAAGAACAATTTTCAGATTATTATCAGTCTTCTAAGAATGAAAAGTAAGATCGTCCAGGATGATATACTCACAAGAAATGTTAATGAGATTATAAACAAAATAAATGCCATATCTCTGGTTCATGAAAAGTTGTATGAGACAGAATCATTGTCAGATGTTGATTTCAAATCATATATTCATGATATTGTTAAACATTTACTTATATCCCACAGTCTGACTGGTTCCATAAAGACTGAGTTTGATCTTGATGATATTGTTTTACCCATTGAAAAAGCTGTTCCCTGCGGAATTCTAATCAATGAGGTTATAACCCGGATATTTAATTATGCTTTTCCTGAAGATAAAACGGGCTTAATAGCAATCTCAATGAAAAAAGAGAATACAAACAGAATTTCTCTTGTAATCGAAGACAATGGGATGTTCATGGCAGAAGAGGACAATAATCCGGACCGTCGTTTTGAAATGAAGATGATTCATATCCTCTCAGATCAGATTAAAGGGGATATACAAATTCATTCAACGGATATCGGGACCAGGTATGCGCTTGTTTTTATGATTTAAAGGACTATTATTATATTCAATTTATTATTTCTAAACACTATTATTTTATGGTGTATTATAGTGTTGAATACTTATTTAACGATAGAAATTTTCTTTGAATTCGTATGACAATCCGCAGATAAAATGACAAAATAAATACCACTCGGTACAGGATATCCATTGGAACTCTGTCCATTCCAGAAGAAATGATATTCACCTTGAGAATAGTATCCTTTGGCAAGATGAGTTATATATTTGCCCGATAGCCCCATGATTTGCAGATCAATGATTTGATTGAAGGGTAAAGAAATATGTATTGAAAGCAATTGATTAAAAGGATTGGGATATGCTGATTTTATCACGATGGATTCAGCGTTGAAACCGGATGAATTCATCGCTGTTATCTCAGGATTTATGAGTGTATATAAAGCGTTACCCATTCGTTCTCCCATGGTTATAACGCCCTCGGTATCAAAATGGATCCCATCTTCGACAAGAGGCAGGTCATCCAGATCGACAACTTTCACAAGAGGATCATCTTTTGCAACGGTTTCCTGGGCCATCCGTACATCTCCGGTATATGGATAAACGGTTGGATTATGAACAATTCTACCCAGTACTACCGGCATTTTTGGAGCGTTGAAATCATGTCTTATATCTTTGATAAACTCTGTCAGATTGTCCTTATAAGCCAGAGCATCTTCAGCGTTTGCCGCATCTGACTCTCCCTGCATCCATGCCATTCCAATGAATTTCCATGGAATATTCCAACCGGTAAGGGAATCCGTTGCGATTTGATATTGATCCATCATAAGCGCATAAATTCCTGCTGAACTGTTGTCACCCTTTTTCCAATCTCTGGCCAGATTCGTACCCCCGTAAGCCAGTTTAAAAACAGCTAAATGCTCTGTCCCCATCCCAATTAAAGTACGCGCCAAGGTAATTTCCGGACCAAAATATATCTCAGAATATGCAATATATGGTTCCTGCTTCTGCGGATGTAAGAAGGTCCATTGACTGTCGGACGTAGAAATAAAAGGTTTGGGAAAGCTTGTTTGATTCGGCTTTAATCCCTGATGATAATAGAAAGCAATAGTGCTGTCCAAAGGTGAATCCGGTAATAAAGAAGCATCAGCCCGAAGACATAGCATATTGGATTGTCCTCCGGCAAAAATAATATGGAGCGTATCCACATCAGTAAATTGTCCGACACAAGTATTAGCAATTAGGAGGATTGCCGGAAGGGAAAAAACAGTATTTTTAAAATATTGAAACATAAAATATTATTATATTAAGTCCTTTCTTTCTTCTTCCAAAAATTGGAGTAAAAGAGGATTTTTATAATCAGGATATGTCCAGGGCAAAAAATGGAAATGTTTATTCTGATAAAAGAGAGTCAGTTCGGACCAGATCCCGTGCTCAAGATAAATCCGGTGTGAAAACCCTTTGGTTGTGAGCAGGGTAAAGTTGAAATGGGTTAATAACCCCGGATCAATATTATACATTCTTTTACCGTTTATACGGTAATCATCTTCAATAAGATTGGATTTAAGTTTAAAACCGGCACTGTTTTCGAGGGTGACGGGTTTCAGGTTTACGGCATAAATTTTACTCAGGCTTGGCCCCATTTCTTTCTCATAATAATCTGTAATATCGCTGAAGGGGAAAGGCCCCAGAATATTCCATTCACCTGGCATGAGTTTCTTCAGCAGATCCTCCGGTGAGACAGTGGATTTCTGCTCTTTAGAAAACATTATGGCTGTAAAAAGCGAAGCATTAGGAGCCTGGGATATTCTTTCCATTTTTTACCCTTTGATTTGCTGGTTCATTGCTTTTACCCGAAGCCTGATTTCTTCCCAGTGTTCCCGGTTGGATGATGTATAACAATATACGGAATTATTTTGTAAAAGCGGATCGCCGCCCTCAGTAATACCTGACTTAACATACAGCCGTGTTCCGGGAACGGGTGAAAATGCGGAAAGACTGACACGGCTTCCTGCATCAAAAGCAACGTCTGCAGTTTCCTTTACATCATCCGGATCTTGTCCCGGCAGTCCCATGATGATATACGTGATGATATCACCCGCTTTATATCCTGCATCATGAAGATTTCTTACCGCCTTAAGAAACGTTTTTCTGTTAACCTTGTTATTGATTAAATCCCTGTGCTTTGGTGCCACGGTTTCCAGACTCAGCCGGGGTTCATAAAAACGTGAATGTGCCATAAGTTCAGCCAGTTCACGGTCAATAAAACGTGCAAACAATCCGTTGGGACTGTGAAATGTCAGTCCGTCCCATGATTTTATTACCGCTTTCAACAGGTGTTTAATGTGATTGTCCGGATTCACAAACAGTGCGTCGTCATAGAAAACAAAATGACCGATGCCCCGTTCTGCCCGGGCCCATTTAATATCCTCAAGTGTTGAAGTCCATTCCAATTGTCGAAATTCTGGATTAAGCAGGTGACCGGCACAGAATCCGCAGGAGTAAGGACATCCTACGGATGTGATAAGGGGGTAATGTTTTAAGACAGGGTAATGATCCCATACTTTTCGTAATCTGTATGGCATGTCCGGTTTATAATCATACCCGAAATTCTCATTAAACCAGACATTTAAAGGTGCAAAAACCTGTCCTTTTATCAGAAGATCAGGCCGAATGTTTTTTTGAGCATGTTCCGGTATAAGTGTAGCATAAATGCCGCCTAAAATGAGAGGTGTAAAGGGAAATATTTCTCTTAGCAGATCTGCCGTTTCTTTAACACCGGTATACCAGTATGTCATGTGAGATGTAAGAAAAATGGCATCGGGAGACGGTAACAGATTCCGGAAGAATTCTTTTGCTGTACCATAAGGTACCCCATACCGGCTGAAATAGCGGGGAATGTGTCCTAAAACCTCTGGTTTGTGTATCTTTTCCCTGAAAAAATGCCCTGTTCCGGCATCTGTGTCCTTGTCGTGCGGGAAAGTCTGTGTCCAACGGGGATTGAAACGGTCCAATAAATCCGCAACGGTAATTTCAGCAGGTCCGTCCGTCATGGATTCTGCCAGATTCAATAACCCCAAAGGCCTGTAATAGAGATCGTATGCCGCAAAGTCGTGGATCCAGGGATTGACGAAAAGCAGATTTAACTTTTTTTCCATACGGAAATGTAAAACAATAAAATTACGGGACAAATTTCATTTAAAAGTGTATTTTATGGAAAAATAATCCATAACCCAACACGCGAAAGGTCCCTATGCTGTTTACATTTCGCCTTTCCACAGACCGGTCTCTCTCTTTTACCGATATCACAGTCAAGGTAAAGAAATTTATCAAGGACTCAGGATGCCGGAATGGTATTGCCGTGATTTTTACACCGCATACAACGGCTGGTATCACCATCAATGAAAATGCTGATCCCCATGTACGGGAAGATATTGCCTGGAAGTTCCGGGACTTGATCCCGCCTGATGAAGCGGAGTACCTGCATGCAGAGGGAAACAGCCACAGTCATGTTTTGTCTTCCCTAACCGGTGCATCTGTAACGATTATTATCAAAGATGGCAACCCGCTGTTAGGTGTATGGCAGGGCATTTATTTTTGTGAATTTGACGGCCCGCGTATGCGTACAATCCATATTAAAATCATGAGAGATTTTGAATAATCCATGATTGCCTCCTTTCCCGGATTTCCCCGGATAGTGCAAACAAAAGGTTCACCCTTTGAAGCCGGAAGAGAGACAGGCCGCCAACTGGGGCCGTCCCTCTCTGCCTACATTGATCTATATCTTTCTACAGGTCCCTTTCTCCAAAAGAAATTTGATTTTTATAGACATTCCAAAAATGCCATGTCTTTTTTGTCATATTTACCGGAACGTTTTCGTCTGGAACTGGAAGGACTGGCAAATGGGGCTCAAATTCCTTTGACAAGAGTTGCGGAATGGGTTTCTGCAGAAGCGTATATGACCCCCAATTGCAGCGGTTTTCTTCTGAAATCCGGCAAGAATCTCTGGATTGGGCGGAATAATGATCTGTGGAGTCCAGGGCTTTGGGGTTATGCTCTGGACCGAGAAATCTCCGGCCGCATCCCTACTCTGACATTCGGACTTGCCGGTGATGTTTTTTCTGCAACGGGCTTGAACCGTGCAGAACTTTGGCTCCATTACAATTACCTGAAAGCACCCGACAGGAAGAATAGGGATGGATTTTCCCTGCCCAATTATCTTCAGATTCCGGATATGCTGGAAATCTGTGAATCGTTGAAAGATGTTTCCCATTATCTCTCGGAAAAAGCCCGTTCTGACGGCATGATGCTTTTTGTATCCGATCCATTGAATGATGAACATGGGATTTTTGAATGCACTTGTAGGGATGTGGTTTTCAGGCCATTGCCAACCGATCTGAATTTTACATATCTTACCGGAACTAATCATTATAACCGGTCCCCATATGAAAATGCTTCCGATCCGGATCGCTTGGATTCTCTAAAGCGTTATAAAAGACTTGAAGAATGTCTGGAAACATTCCGTCCTCCAGGAAAAATTCCCGACTTCAAATCCCTGAAAGCCATTCTTGCCGATGATCAAATCGAAAAGCGGTCACCGGATTTCGGAACGGTTTATGCAAATCTCTACTGTCCAACAACACACAGCCTTTGGTATACTTTCGGCGGATATCCGGCAGCATCGTGTGGACGATGGGGAGACTGGGAGAGGGAGAGAGGGAGAGAGGGGGAGACCCGGTGAGGAGGAAGGCAGGATTAGATAGACCATTTTTCGGGGTGTTGAGCCATGATGACGAGCATTCCAATAATATGATCATAAGAATTATAATAATTATTAAGTATTTCATACTCTATGTAATTGCATTCAAATGCAAATTTTAGCCATACTTGTGTTTCTGCACTTTCTCCTTCAGCATCAGATAGTTTAGCAACAAAGGCTTTTGAATATTTTCTTTTTCTAAACGCTTCAGCAATATTTCCGCATACAGATCGAGAAGATCGACGTATTTGATTAGTTAATGAATATTTTTCTTCTTTTGGAAACTCTTTTGAAATCTCGAAAATATTCATAGCCATATCAAAAGAAAGTCTGAAAACCTTAAGATCTCTATGCGTCTGTATTTGCTCCATTTCTATATTCCAAAATTTCAGTTTTTTTCTTTCCCATACTCTCCCAGTCTCCCCATCACTCCCTCACCCAGTCTCCATCTCACTCCCTCTCCCAGTCTCCCCATCACTCCCTCACCCAGTCTCCATCTCACTCCCTCTCCCAGTCTCCCCCTCGTCCCTTCACGCTTCCATCGTCTTATCCAGTGTTCTGTACTGAATGGCTTCACTCACATGTTCCGGAAGGATGGTTTCAGATCCTTCCAGATCAGCGATAGTCAGAGCAACTTTCTGTATTCTGCTGAAGGCCCTTGCGCTGAGTCCGAGCTGGATGCTTGCCTGTTCAAGCAGGAGGCTGCATGTATCATCCAAGGGGGCGTAATTCCGTATCATTCGTGTGGTCATGTGTGCGTTACAGTGGATTTCTGGAAAGTTGGCAAATCGAATGGTCTGTTTTTTACGTGCTTTCTGGACTCTTTTACGGATTTCTGCAGATGTTTCACCACTCTTTTTATTCTGAAGTTCTTTGTAAGATACAGCGGGGACATCCACATGAATATCAATTCTATCCATAAGCGGACCCGATATGCGTCCCCGGTATGTTTGAATTTGCCCCTCACTGCAAGTGCAGGCATGTCCCGGATCCGTACTGTAACCGCATGGGCATGGATTCATGGCGGCAACAAGCATAAACTTTGCCGGATACGTAAGGCTGGTCAGTGCCCGGCTGATCGTTACCTCACCGTCTTCCAATGGCTGACGCATAACTTCAAGGACATTTTTTTTAAACTCTGGAAATTCATCCAGGAAAAGAACACCATTGTGAGCCAGACTTACCTCACCCGGTTTTGGATAACGTCCGCCGCCCACAAGAGCGGAATCGGATATAGTATTACAATATTCCTTATATTATAATTAAAATGGAGGTGTTAAAATGAATGTTGTAGCTTATTATCGAGTATCTACAGAAAATCAAAAACGTGAAGGTACAATTAATATTCAAAAAAAAGATATTCAAAATTTTTCAAATAATAATGGGTATAAAATTTTATCATATTTTAGTGATGAAGGAATTAGTGGATCACTTGATTTAGATAATAGACCTGGATTATATGAGTTATTTGATTTTATTGAAACAAATAAAGTAGAAGGTGTCATTGTTTGGAAACTAGATCGACTTGCAAGAGATTTATACCTTCAGGAAACATTAATCAAACAACTTGATAAATTAAGAGTACGTTTAATATCAACAAAAGAACCTGATTTAAATTCAAATGATCCTATGCGAAAAGCATTTAGACAATTTATTGGTATAGTTTCCGAACTTGAAAAAAATTTTATTACGATGAGATTAACAGCTGGACGTTTAAAAAAAGCAAAAGATGGAAAATATGCTGGTGGTAAACCTGCACTTGGATATAAGTCGCGTGGTGGTGAATTAACATTAGATTCTGAAGAAGTTCTAATCATTAAGAAAATATATTATATGTATAAGAGAAAAAAAATGTCAATGGGAGCAATTGCAAAATATCTCAATGAAAACAATTATCATACTGTACATGGAGGAAAATGGTACTCTTCCACAGTTCGATATATTCTCAATAATAAAATATACAAGGGCAACTTATCTTATGATGGAAATGTATTAAAAAGAAAAGACTTAAATGTTTTAAAATAAATGACTTACAATACAATCTCATACAAAAAATTAAAATTATTTGTATGAATTATATAATTAAGCAACCTTCTTTACTCACAATCATCTGTTACCTTTACTGAAATGACTAAAAATATGTTTGTGGAATCAATTTCAGTTTTCTAAAAAAATTTAACCTGAGTTTTCAAGCATTTATCATTATGATTTAACTTATTTTTTAAAACCATAGATAAATATTGTTGAAAAAGGAAAAAACATTGAAAAAAAAGAAACTGGAAAAGGATACACAATTGTGCCACTGTTAATGCAAAGTTTGGTTAGCTATTTAAATGTTAAATTGTTTTTGTTTTTATATGATTCCGGATATGAACCTATTTTTGACATACATGATGAGGTAATAACTGCTAAACCTGTTGATATGGAAATTGTTAATAGAAAAATGATTGAATACGTTCAGGAAATCATTGATTTGCAGAAATTTGAATTTGAGTTTAGTCCAAAAATACCGATGATAGAAATTAAAAAATTGGAATTTGATTAATAAAAATGAACGGATTTATTTTTAAAATTGAAATTGCAATTCTTCAAGTTCTTGCATTGCATTTATTTAAATCATATTTTCAATAAGCCAAGATTGATTTTTCAAATGGTCAAAAACATTAAATCAAAATTGTTCTCTTATTGCAATGAAATTATTTATTCTAATTTTTTATTTCATTGAAAAGGATGTTTTATGCCGAGTATAAACAAGAACAATAAATTTAAATTAATATTTTTGCTATTAAGTGTTTTAATTGTTGCTGAAGCAAATGATACTTCAGGAATTGCATTAAATAAAATCAATTCTCCTGAAGTTGCTGATGAAGTTATTGTTGATGATCATGGCTACAAGCATTGGAAAATTGAAGATGTTTGGTATTCAAACAAACCTTTAGAACCTTTTTATGATAAAATTGACACAGTTTATTATGATGAGATTAGAATGAATCCTTATTTTCAACCAAATGATTCAAATTTTGTTTGGTATGGAAGTGGAGATGTGGATTCAAATAATGTTTTGGATGGATTGGATTCACTTCTTATTGCTGATGGAAACATAAGTGATCAAGCAGATATTGACGGAGATGGAATTCTAGGAACATCAATTGATGCAGAGATTTTTGGAAAATATTTAAATTCAGACACTTCTCTTATTCAACATAAATGGAATTTTCCAGACACTTCGCCAGAATCAAGAAAAGCTTGGTTAGACAAAATGCTGGCAATCGACAAAACAGACACAATTCCTTATATTCCGGGAAAGTTTGAGTGTGGAGCTTTTTCAATGGAGGTTGTAAAAAATTTTAGGGGATTTGGAGAAATTAATCAAGATACCTCTCTAATTTCCGAAATAGATCCTTCTCATAAGCACGATTTTTCAACTAATGGAAGATTTAATTTACCTGTTTTTTATGTAACAATAAAATCAGAGGAAACAGAATTACATCACGCAATTGTTGGTAGCCAAATAGATGATAAAGAAGGGGGGCCCTTAAGGTTTTTTAATTGGAATTATAAAGAACCCCAAAATGATTCAGATGTTCCTCCTGGGCATCCTTCAATGCCGAATGATTCAAGAGTTAGGATTTATCATTCTTTTTTTTATTTTTCAACTTATTTTGAAAAAAATATATTTTTACGATTACCTTTTATAGAATTTAAATTAACAGATGGAAATCCTGAATTAATTTCCTATGATGAAAGATTAATTTTACAAAGACCTCAAATAAATTCAATAAAACCAAGGCCAAATTCTCTTGAAAAATTTGTTTTAAATTCAAATTATCCAAATCCTTTTAATTCCAACACATCCATACAATATTCTCTTCCAAGACAATCAGCTGTAAACCTGATGATATATGATATAACAGGACGCATGATCAAAAATTGGCAGTTTGAAAATCAAAGCTGTGGCTGGCATGAAATAATCTGGAATGGAACCAACAGTTATGGCCAGCAGGTTTCAACAGGAGTGTATATATATCAATTGCAGGCAGGTGATGTTGTTGAGACAAAGAAGATGGTGTTTATGAAGTGAAATTTCTGAAGAATTAAAAAAAGCTCTAAAAAACAATTTATGACCAAGTGATATTTTTAATAACTCAATAATAATTGGTTGGATTATTATTTGTGCTTGATTTATGCAGTATTATTAATTACAATTATTTTAGACAAAAAAAGACTTATCAAATGGTCGTAAGAAAAAAATGGAATTATTTTTTCATTGTAAGTGGTTTACTAATCCTTTTGGTAATCTTTTATATTGTAAAATATTTCAAGTAAAAAAATTATTAAAAGGAGTACATAATGAAAAAGCTAACAATGTTTTATGTTTCATTTCTTTTTGTAATAGTTAGTTTTCTAGGTCTGAAAGCAGAAAATTATTCATTGTATTTAGATGGTATCGATGATTATTTAGATGTCAATTTTCCGATTCTTAATAATGCTTCAGAAGGGACTATTGAATGTTGGGCAAAAGTAATAGATACAAAAAATGGATATAAAAATCTGATTTTTTATGGATCAGAGAATGATGGTATGCGAGGAATTCAACTTAGAATGACTAGTGATTATAGACCATTTCTTTCTTATTATAATGGTGCAGGTATAGAAACGATGATCATGGGTAATCCTGTTGAGCTATCAACTTGGCACTTATACTCTGGGCAGTGGAGAGATAGTTATATGGAATTATTTGTTGATGGTCAATTGGTTGCTTCTGGTGAGGCAACAGTTGATTTATCAAATTTGAATTCAAAAGTACGTATTGGAAGAATGAATAATGGATATGGGCCGACCAATATATATATTCATTCAGTAAGAATACTTAACACCTTTAAATACAGTGGAAATTTTACAGATTTAATTTTAAGTGCTGATAGTTCATTATGTTATTTACCAATATCAGAAGGTGAAGGTAATATAGTTAATGATTTTTCTGGCAATGGTTATAATGGAAATATTTTTGGGGCTACTTGGAGCACAGATGTTCCTAGTGAAACTTCATTAGAACAAATTCCATCATATCTACCAACAGATGGACTATTAGGATGGTGGCCATTTAACGGAAATGCAAATGATGAAAGCGAAAATGAAAATAATGGAACAGTATATGGTGCTCTTTTAACCGAAGATAGATTTGAAAATCCAAATTCTGCATATTCATTTGACTATACTAATTGGTCTTGGGGATCTGGTGGGGATGAAATATACATTCCATTTTCGGAAACTTTTAATTCAGAAAACATTTCTGTTTCAGTATGGGTCGAACCAACATCAGTACATTATCCAGGCCAAGGGCTTACGATAATTGATAGGTGGGAATATGGTTACAGTACTCCTCATGGTGAAGTGTGGGGTCTGTCACTTATGCCTGACACATACCAATTTCGTTCTTGGATTAGTTCTGATATTTATGGAGATGGATACGAAATCGTTGGTCCAGAAATTCCAAATCATATATGGACTCATCTTGTTTTTACTTATGATGGAGAGTATATAAGACAATATGTTAATGGTTTGTTAGATACAACAACCTCAACAGATAACTTAATCCTTAATATAGATGGTAATTCAGGAATCTCTATAGGGGTATCAGATCAAGCAAATGGTAATTGGTGGCCATATGATGGAAAAATTGATGATATTGGAATTTGGAATCGTGCATTAACTGAAGAAGAGATAGTTGCAATATATAATAGTGAAGAGAATCAAGTAGAAAATTATTCTTTATATTTTAAAAACACTTCAAATCCAGCTGATAATGTTTATTTAGGCAATCCTACTTGGTCAAATAGTATATGTTCTGGAAGCTTAACGATGGAAGCATGGATAAAAGTGGATTCCTGTATTTATTTACAAAGAATTATATCAAAAGATTATGTTTTTAAATTTTCATTAGGTAATGATGAAGACCCTTATTATCGATTTGGTGGTTATCTTGGGGGAGAGTCTCAAGAAATATTTTCTTCTTATCCTAATGATTCTGATTGGCATCATGTTGCTATAGTAGGTAATGCGGAAAATAATACTTTAAATCTATTTTTAGATGGGATTCAAACAAACTCAACATATTACAGTACAGTTGCTTTGAGTAATTCAAATAGTGTTAATATTGGTAGTAGAAACGGCCAGTGGGAATCATTTATTGGTAATATTTATGCAGTAAGAGTATCAGATAATGCTCGTTATGTAAGCAATTTTACACCTACTTTAGATTGGATAAACGATTCAAATACAGTTGGATTATGGTATCTTAATAAAGGTTCAGGTACCACTGTTGAAGATTTGAGTATTAATAACATCACTGGAACAATAACAGGTGCTACTTGGAGTACAGAATATCCAAAACTTATAAATCCAAATGAAGGTGAAGATTTGACATGGAGTATTCAGCTTAAAGCCAGTCAAAATACATTGATTGATCATGATAATTATCTTGGAGTGGCTGAAGGTGCTACAGATAATTTTGATACCGCTTTTGACGATGTTGAACCACCATTATCTCCTGGTAGTAGCATCTCTCTATACTTTCTTCATGAAGAATGGAACACAACATTAGGAAACAAATTCTGTAAGGATATTAGGAATGAAATTGATTTAACTGATATTATGCAAGTATGGGATTTCAATATAGTATCGACTGAAACTGGAGAAGTAACACTTTCTTTTCCATTTTATGGAGTTCCAGACGTACCAGTAATTTTTGAAGACACATTAGCAAACGTAAAACAAAGTATCAATTCTGGTTATGTATACTCTTATTCTGCTGAAGCGAATGATATTCGTTCCTTCAGAATTAGTGTTGGTGATACATCAGCTCCTGAAATTACATTAGGTTTCTCATGTACTGGACCAGCCATTCTACAATCCAATTCTTTGAAAACATTAGATTGGGTTGTGACAGATGGTTATTCTGTAGATTCTTTAGAATTGTGGTATTCAGAGGAGAACGGTTTAAATTATTCAAAAATAATCACTTTGGGACATGTTGACGCTTATGATTGGACTGTTCCAGATGCAACAATCATCTACAATGGACTATTAAAACTGAAAGCAAAGGATTTTGCTGGAAATATCTCATCTAAAACTAGCGATCATGTGTTTGCAGTAGCAGGTGATTCTTTGATAAATACAGTTGATGCTGGGTGGAACCTTTGGGGTGTTCCTCTAATACCAGAGAATGAAAATATGTCAATAAATCTTGTAGATGATTTCAATGATTATTGGGTATCATTTGATTATTTGAATAATGGATATGCTGAAGCAGATATATTACAGATCGCCAAGGGATATTGGCTTGGTTCATTCAGAAATACTGTTATAGATATAATTGGAACTCCTGTTACTGAATCTTATAGCATGTCTCTACAGCCTGGATGGTCTCTTGTAAGCAATCCATTAGTATTGGATGTATGCATGGACAGTTTGTTATTTACAAAATTAAATGATAATAAATTATTCAGTGAAGCTCAGTCGGCCGGTTGGATTAACACAGTATATAGCTATATAGATTCAGCTGGATATTTTTATATAAATAATTTATCTCCGTGGCGTGGTTATTGGATAAGTGTTCTTGACACAGGTATCACAGTAACATTTCCTATTCATAAAAATCCAATAGAACCAGACAAGAAATCTAAAGAAAGTATACAGGAAATATCATTTCTGGCTGAAGCTGGAAATGTTCGTCATGAAATACTGCATGTTGGAATTCATAAAGATGCAACTTATGGATTTGATCCGTTATATGATGCTATTACTCCGCCTAATCCACCTAGTGAGCAATATGTTTCTTTGTATGTTCCACGACCAGATCTAAATCTGATTCTTGGAAACAATTTTGCAAAAGACATACGCGGACCTATCACTGAAGATGGTTACGAAGAATATTTTATTAAACTTTCATCCAGTGAGCCATTAGCTTTAATTACTTGGAACCTTGATGCAATATCATCTGAATTAGAAATAGGTATAGATGTCAATGAAAATGGTATCTATGAAGATATGCGGAAACTTGAATCAGTGACGGTTGAAAATGGTAAAGGATTTTCTGTAAGAATTGGAAACAATGTTGTAGGAACCTTATCAGATTTGATACCTCAAGACTATGCTATTGATCAAAATTATCCGAATCCATTTAATCCAAATACAATTATTAGTTATGCAATTCCTCAAGCAGGCCATGTAAAACTTGAAATCTATGATTTAACTGGTCGAAGAGTATGTACACTAATTAATCAACATCAAACAGCAGGTTATAAATCAATTGTCTGGAATGGTCGTAATGAATTTGGTGATGCGGCTAGCACTGGCATCTACTTCTATAGGATTATTGCTGGTGATTTTACACAGACAAAGAAGATGGTGTTTATGAAGTGATGATGGAATATATTCCTAGTCAGAATAATTGAGGATTATATCATGATATTTGATGGAAAGCCTATTTATAAAATAAGTGATAAAGAAATTCATCAATTAATAGAAAAACATATTGGTGAAAGACAGCATTTAGAATATAAAATTACATATGATAATAAAGATGATAAAAATAAAGTTGAAATTCTGAGAGATATTTGTTCTCTAGCTAATGGAGGAGGTGGATATTTAATAATTGGCATACGTGATGATGGAAAAGGTAACGCTCAGAAATATGAACCTGAGATGATTGGTAATCCTGATAAAATTAAAAAATCTATAGCAAGTTTAACGAATGACTACATTTCAGAAAGAATTGAAGGATTAGAGGTTAATGTAAAAAATATTAATAAAAATCCTTTAGTAATAATTAGAGTTCCGGTAAGTGATCGAATTCCTCACATGGTAACATATCAGAATAAAACAGATTTTTATACTAGATATCATGATGGTAAAAGAGAAATGACATTCGGTGAAATTAAAGAAGCTTTTATGAAAGACCCTACTATCTTGAAACTATCTAAATTTGAAATACTTCTAAACACATTATTTGAAGATTCAAAGTGCAAGTATACTCAAAATGATATTCAATCTGATGATAAAATTAAAAAACCGATGGTTAAGCCGATTAATATAGATGATGAAAGTTTGCCAAATATATCATTAATAAATGATGGTAATATAGTTAATTATAAAACGATGGAAATTTTTGAGCAAGAAGTAAAAGAAAGATCTTATTTTCGAATTTCAGTGACACCAAAAAACGCAAAGACAAATCTTATTGATGTTAATGATAAAAAAATTAAACATTTATTTGAAAATCCGCCAGAATCCAGAGAATTTGGTTGGAACATGAAAATTTCTTACTCTAATTTAAAAAGATATTCTGAAGGTATTTTTTTAGGTGATAAAAAATATTCTTATTTGGAATTATTGACAAATGGTCATATGGAATTTTGGAAAACAATAGACATGACTTTTTGCTGGAAGCAATCAGAAGAAGAATTTAAAATTAAGCCACGTATGTATCCTTATCCAGTAGTTGAATATACCGTTTCATTTTTAAGACTTTATAAATCAATCATAGATTATGTAGAAATTGAAGATGACTTGTATTTCAGTATAGCATATAAAAATATAAAAGGTTTCTTTTTATATCCGGGTAGTCCAAATTCTTATAAATACCACTTATACAAAATGGAACCTTATCCAAAATTAAATTTTAAAATTCGTGAGGATATATTAAAATCTGATTATAATCCTGATAAGGTAACATTTAATATTCTTTCCAGACTTTATGGTGCTTTTGGATACACAGATGATGCCATACCTTTTTATAATAAAGAAGAAAATAAGTTTTTCTTTTAAATATTGGGAGTAAATCTATTTCATAAACAAGAGAATCCATATGAAAAATACGAACGAAGAAATAATCAGATGGTTGTCAGAAATTGGCAGGAAGTATGTGGAAAATATTTTATCAATTGTAAATATTGAGCGGCTTAAATTGGATAAGGCTTATGCAAATAAAATGTTTTTTTTCTACTGGGCCTATGAAAGGCAAGGTGCACCGGCAGGATATAAAATTGCTGCAATTAAAGCATTTCAAACAGTACAGGATAGTGATTACACATCAGAATATAAGAAGTATTATAAAGAAAAAACCAATGATAATATAAATCCATTTTTAGATATTAAAATCTCTTCTTTAGATATACCACGAATTGTTAAAAAGATTGAGAACTATAGATTTGAAGAGGCATTTAAAGACTTAAAATTAAATGGAATTGGACATAAAATTAGAGCATTTTTTATTAGAGATATTGCTTATTTACTAAATCTTGAAACAAAAGAAATAGAATTTGAAGATTATCTTTTCATGAATCCAATTGATATCTGGATTCAACTTACTTTTAATTATTTGAATATATCAAAACCAGATATTTCTTTGTATAATCGCAAAAAATATGATTTATCTAAAGAAAATTTTAACATCGCTGTTGCCTTAACTGATATTTGTCTTAGAGCTAAAGCATCTCCATTGCTAGCTAATATGGGTATATGGTATTATGCATCTCATTATGTTGCTAATAATTTGAGATTGAAAGAATTATTATGCAAAAAATCTATTCAAATATTAGAAAATGAAATGAATTTATTAGCAGGTTTTCAAGACATTAAAAGAGTAATAAATTAATAATGATAATACCTATACCTTATTCCAACAACCATTCAAACCACACACGTTGATCAATAACAGTTAATCTTAAATAAGTGTTATTGCTATTCTTAAAAATTACTTTAATTATGTTCTTGTGAATTTTATATGGCTTAATATTTTTGATGCTAAATTAGCAAAGTCTTCAAACTCTTTCATATATTTTCCTAGATTCTTTCATAGCTATTTATGTGTTTAAGTTCGTCATAATTATTATTTCAATAAAAATAATATATTTAAATCTACAAATAAATTAGGCAAGATCAATATTGCTATAAAGAATTGATGAAAATTAATTTTGATTAGTATAAAAAGATTTAAAAAATGTTCATTATGATGAGGTATTATAAATGGAATTATTAAATAAGTCATAAGAATAAAAAAGTTTAGAAGATTAAAAATATTTCATGATTTAATTAATTAAATTTCTAAGTAACAAATAGAAAGATAATGTATTCTCAAATAAAAATAATTAAATCGGAATAAGATTAAATGAACACTTAAAGAATTAAATTTTTACAGTTCTATCATTTAAAATTATTAATTTAACTAATAGAGATAAATTCATGACAGAATACACAGAACTCGATAAATTAATTCTAGAAGAATACAATTCAATAAAAGGAGATTTATTAAAACGTCTTAATTATGTAATTAGAATCTCTAAAAAGAAATCAAATTTTGAAAAAATAAATAATTCAGATTCATTCAAAATAAGAAGGCATGAATTTCTTTATAGATTAAGAAAAAAACTAAATAAAGTTAAGCGAGGCTGGTAATAGTTGTTATTTTATTGATTTAATTAAAATCTATCATCAGTATGTGTTAATCTACAATCAGAGTGTGAATAAAGCTTTCTGATACACTTTTTTGATAATTAGATGTATTGCTATGAGAAAGGTTTAAAATGTAATTGTAGGCTAATTTTCATGATAAAATGCATTTTTTGGCTATTTATTAATAAAAATGATTTAATTAATACAAAAAGACATTTGTTAAATGTTTTATACGTTAGGCTGCAGAAACTGCAATAATAAAATTCATTATTGGAGTTATTCATAATGTTTTACTTCATTTAATTTTTCAGCCTAAACAATATTTATAAAAAGAAAGAGAAATTATTTTAAACAAAATTGCAATTAATATTAAAATTTAGGAGAAATTTAAAATGAAGGAACAAATCATTAGAACTCGAAAGTATTTTCCAATTATTTTACAATCACGCTTAGTAAAAGAATGTGATGTTGAGAACTATCATATTGAATTGTTGACAGATGTTAAAAATGGTAGAATAATTAAATGTCCGCATATTCTAATTGCTTATAAAGAAGGAGAAACAGAACCGTTTTATGCAATTGCTTCTGAAGCAAGCATAAGTATTGCTAAAACATTTTTCATCGGTGCTTATCCGGGGCGAGGACATAAAAGCTATGGATATTCTGAAGAATATGGTGATCTTGATGTATTTGAAAAAATAGCAGTTGAATTAATGGAAGAAGCTTTAAATGTTATAATAAATTTGATTGATAAGTAAAGCTATATATAGAAGGCTTTTCCGAAGATTGGATCTCTCTAATATTCTAAACTAAAAAAAGGAAACGAAAACCCCGTTGGGAAATTAATTGCCCAGGGTCTTGTTTTAATCCGATGTATGTGTTTTTTTAGCTTTTGGAATTAATTCCAAACCCTTATTTTTACCACACTCAACTTGTCTTTCTCTTGCCTCTGCTTTTATTGCATTAACAATAACTAACATCCCAAAAAATAAAACCACAGTGTTAAACAAGTTTGCAATTTTTTGAGAGGATATCTGTTGTGGAATTAATTCCTAAGCGGGAAGAATCACGTACATCGGAAAAGGTTGCAGAGTTATTTAATACAAACGAGTGTAACAAACAATGACACTCACAAAATACTTTCCGAAATTGGAGAAATAAAGGCAGAAGCAAGGGCCAGACAATTAAGCGGGGTGAAACAAGACCTTGTGCAATTAATTGCACAGGGTGTGAGAAATAAGGGTGGGAAATTAATTTCCCAACAAAAATCACCGTTAAAATCGGGTGAAAAACGGGTTAAGTTATAAGTATTAACCCCTGGATGATTGGATGTTTTATTATTATTGTTTATATTTAAGAAAGGTTAATTAGAGGGTTAATCATGGCAACGTTAAGGAAAATGATCAATTTAAATGTAATTTTAAAGGTAGTATTTCTATTTTCGGTTTTTGTTTCTCTGGCCTTTTCGGACAATGTGATTCTTACTAACGGCACAAAAATAACAAACTGTTTTATTATTCATGAAACAGACGGCTATATTATTATTAGAAGCTATTACGAAACAGGAACAGAAGAAACAACCATTCCTCTTTCACAAATAAAAAGAACTGAAAAAATTCCAAGAAATAAAGATCTTTATACTATTACTGAAGTATCACCAGCAGAGGAAAGTACAAAACCGTCAAAAGAGATTTATGAATTCAAACCTAAATCAGTTGGCTTCTTGAATGATGTACACCTAACAAACTTTAATCAGTTTATAACAGGGATAACTTTGACGGTAATTGGATATGATTTTATTATAAGACATATTGACATCAAAGATGCTTGGGATGATTGGAATATTGATCCTTCAAGCAGAGATGTTAGAAAATATAATGTTGTCTTATTTACAGGTATTCTATCTATTGGTACAGGGATATTAAATATTTATAATAGCTTTGAAAGGGTAGAAGTATCGGTAAATAACAACAATCTATCGATATCATATTTGTTTTAAAGAATAAACAATTAATTCTATTAATACAAACTGTGATACACCCCCAATTTAGACCTAAAAATTTTCAAAATTGGACACAAGGATTAAACAATGTTTTTTCTGTAAAAAGGCATAGCATTGTTTTTCGCCTCGTATTCATCTATATCAAAGTTTAAGTATATTCGTCCTGAGATCCACGTTTCGTGGTGTTCGACAAGTATGGCAGTAATAAGTCTCAGACACGATTAATTATTCCGGTAAACATGTCCGTTTCGAGCGATTTGAAATCGGAATTGGTGTCCGAAATGAACCGGAACAATCAATTAAAAGGTGTGATTACTCATGAGGCAGATTTTCCTAAATAATGTGATTTATTCGTGAGGCAATACTCCAGGGAATAATAGTTGACGTTTATTGTATATTATATATGAGAACTTAATCTTCATCTGGATTATAATTATATATTGCTGGAGGATCATTACAAGGTGTTACTTCAATTAGTTGACTTAGATGTAATCTGGCAAGGATTTTTGTTTCTTCAATACTTATCATTTTCGCTAATCTTCTTTCAATTGTTTTGACTGGAATACTACCTGAATTTGAAAAACTTTTTGCCTTTTTACATAAAGAAAATTATACTACCGAAATTTATTACTTAGTCCAGATTGACTATAAAAATCTCTTAGTATTTTTTATTATAACTGTAATCCATTCTTTTGTGTATTTGTTTTAATGCAGTTTTTCATAATCATGTTGATTAACTGTTCAGGAATATGAAAAGTTGCTTTTGGGAGCTGCGATCAGAGGCAATTTGGATGGAGCCAAAGGCGGAATCTAATATTCCTTGTTATGTTTAGTGCCCGATGGACTTTTAGATTCTTCTTATTTTACTATTCATTTTATACATCTGCTTAACCAAGTAATGTGATCAAACCAAATCAGATAATTGTTTTTTCTCAATTGCGTATAATATATCTTTTTGATTGATTTTTTTAGAAATTGTATAGCTTTCCTTAATTAATTTAATGCCAACAGGATCTTTTAATCTCATTAATTCATTTCCCCAGTAGAATAAAGCCCTAGCAACCCTTTGAGTATTATTCTCTTTTTTAAACTTTTTTATTGCTTCTAAATAGTATTGATTACCTAAATTGATATTCCCTTTTCGTATTTCAATCAATCCCTTAGTTGCTAAAATCACATGATAATCATCGTCAGCAGGATGAATAGATGCTTTACTAATTGTAGATTCTGCTTCCGAAATTTTATTATCTTTTGCAAGTGCAACTGCTTTATTGTTTAATAGAATCGGGTCCTCAGGCGACACAATAAGAGCTTTATTTAACAGATTAACAGACTCCTTGTAATCTTCAAAAATCAATAATTTAATATATGAATATAGTATTGCTGGACGAGAAGATAATGGTTGAAATAAAAACCAATTTTTTGCATTTTCTACAGTTATATTAAAATCAGAACTTCTATACGAATCCCATGCATTAGCCTCATATTGACAAGATAATTTGAAATCATTTGTATTAAAATTTCCATCAAACCTGTTTTTTACAAAACTAATTTGTGCTAAAGAGTTCTCATTAGGTGCCACTAATGCTTGTTGCAATAATTTCTTGCCATTTTTCACTGAGCCGCTATTGAATTCTAAAGTGGCTAATGTAGCATACAATTCAGTTAACATTCTTGGCGAATAATTACCGGTATTGATCAAACTGAATGCTTTTTTTATCTTTTTAGATTTAATTTTAAAAGCTTCTGCTATTGCTATCTCTGATGATGCAAGTAAGGGGTTAGTAGAAATAAATTGGGAGTTATTAATAATTCTTAGTGCATGCTCCGGATCATCTTTATATACATAAAATCTTGCAGCCGAACGCAATATATAATAATTATTTGAATTTAATGCTAAGGCAATATTTATACATCGTTCTGCTTTTATTAAATTACCAGCAATCAAATGAAAAAGAGCTAAATCAGTCCACAAGATCGGATCATTTGGTTCATTACGTAAATCCATTCTTATTTTATGAATTTTTGAGTTATAGTTAAAATTTAAAGACTCACATTTATCATCTATAAAAGGCCTTTTTTCCTTTATGAATGGAAATTGTTTACTTAACGCCGACTTATCATTTTGAATAAATTTCTTTGCTTTATTAACTTCCTCATCATCTGTAATATTTAAAATCTGTGCCGAAGAGATCACTTCATGAGCAAATGAAACAGTGTTATTTCTTTTCCAGTCTTTCTTTAGATGATTATAATTTATTGCTTCAACTTCATTAGACGGAGATGATAGAAATAGCGAATCTCGAAAAAATTGATTATTTGTCTTGAAGGGTACCCATCGTGGAATAATTTGTCTATTTTCATACTCAATATCATTACTCATATTAATTTGAACTCCGCTTTTTTAGCAAAATAATCAAGCCTTGAAATATATCGCTCCATACTATATTGGTTATTCTTGGTCTCAACATTTTTAGGATATCCTCTTTTTCTTGGATCTGGGTAACAAAGTGATTTAACTATACAAATAATTTCTTCGCTATCTTTTTCATTTAAATGTTCTAATATTGCTTGTTTGAGATCATCTAAAGCAAGATTATAAGCTCTAATTATTTCAGGTAGATCATTCTCAAAAACATTTGTATAGATGATCCCAAGAAATCTTGATTTCATGATTATTGATTGTGCAGCAGATGTACCTATAAAATGAAAAAAGAATAAACTACCAAATAAAAACAAATCTGCTGCATATTTCTCTGAAAAATCTGAACTATAGTGGAAGCCGTATTTTTGCTCAATTGGAGCATAATTCCTATCTCCGGGAATTTTTAAATTATCAAACATGAAAGATTTGTTTCGATCGGATGCTCTTCCTATATCAGCAATCTTTGAATCTTTTTTGAACACTAGGACATTAGAAGGTTTAATATCTTGATGAGCAATCTCATTTGTATGTAATTGTTTTATACCTACTGCTGTATTGTGGAGCGATCGAAAAATAAAAGCCAAATCAATTTTTTTAAAATAATCTTTAATTTTTCTAATATCACCATCTGCAAGTTCAAATACCAAATAATAAACAGTTCCGATATAGGGAGGGAAGCCAGGAACAACCACTTTTCCATCTTCAATTGAATAAACAATTTTATCTAAATGTTTTCCCTTACATTTCATTAAAATATCTCTTTCAAAGTTATATGCTTCAGTCAATTCTTGTAGTCGACGCGCAGTATCGGGACTATTAAATGCATCACTAAAATCTAATGCTTTTAAAAAAGCTGTTTGATTATCTTTTTTTACCTTATAGCCAGTTGAGAAACATCCACCTGTTGCTGTTGGATGTTTCGAAATTTCTTCAATTACAGTCCAACCATTATTTAGTTTCAAACCTTTTAAACAACTCGATGGAATACACATATATTTCTCCTTTGGCCCGTTAGGGTCGCCTATCGGTATAGTTGATATTTTTAGATCAATTTAACAGTATTCATTCTTATTTCCGAGGCCACGGATGGCCGAGGACTATAAAACTCTTAGCTGGGCATTGAACATAACGTTTACGGGTATGCGAAGTGCCTGTGTTGCGCCTGCGGCAGGCATTTCGTATACCCGCTGTTAGGCAAAGTATTCATCTAATTTCAATTATTTCAACATGTGAACTATCCAGCTTTTCAGTTACTAAAACAGGACAACAACAGTTTTTCATAATTTCTCCAATTACTTTTGTTGATGGATGACCATATGAATTATTTGTGCCTAAAGAGATAGGACAGCAATAATTTCCGCTACTTACAACTTGGTTATCAAACGAGTTAATATCACCGTGATGAGGAATTTGTATTGTGCCAACTTTATCCCACAAATAATTTAGTACAGTTTTAATATTTACAACTTTCAAATCTGTGTCTCCCGTATAGACACAACCTACTTTATCAAATGAACAACATTTATGATAATGCCAGTCATAGCAGTTTCTTTGTAGACAATATTTGTGATAATCTTGATTTCTAAGTGGCCCAGAATATAGGATCATTGAATTCTGGTTTATTCTGCCAGATAACTTGTCGTAGATTGCATTAATTTTCTTTCCCCCTTGCTTCTTAGTTAATCTTAAGTCGTGTATTATTTCATCCAGAGCATAATTTGGATTAGAGGTTAATTTATTGCAATCAAAACCTTCATTTCTCAATTCTTTAATAAGTTTCAGATTCCTTTTTTTATATTCAAAATTATAGGGTATAAAAACCCAATCATAATCATTACTTAATGAAATTGCTTGTCCACCTAATATTTCAATTCTATTGTTATCATTGATATTTAGGTCATTAATGTTCTGAGGTTCTATATTTTCGTTTATCACATTGCCATTCCCCTCAGATGGAGAAACAAAGATTAACCTTGTTTCATTTCCAAAATAATCCTGAGGGTTATTTATCATAGTCAATATATCACCCCCCAAAACTCTATAAACATTTGATAAAAGAATTTTTTCTTCTTGATGTAATAATGGCAATACAACATTTTTTATAAGTTTTACATGATTTTTTAATGTTGATATTTTTGATACATGGTCAAAATCAAAATGAGATATGAACAAAACATCTACTTCATCGTCCTCTGAGAAGGCCTGTTTAACAACTTTGTCTGCAAGTTTGGTGTCTTTCCAATTTCCACAATCATACACTATATTGAATTTTTTATGTCTTTCAGAGTAAAAAGCACCTTGTCCAATTGGATGAAATATTCTTTGTATCATAATCGTTCCTTCATGTTTTGCCTAACGTATGTTTAAACGAAATATGGTGTTTATTTTTTTAAATGTATTCATTCTACGACCACTACCTTTATAAATTTAATCGAATATACTTAATCCTGTATATAGCAATCAAGGTGAAAAATAATTGACGTTTATCACGAGGCATTGTCCTGTCCACCGACACGAAAGTTTGAGCGAGCTACCAACTTTCTCATACCATTGAAACCCTTTTTGGCTTTACCACTTGTTGGCGGTAAGTTTTCTAGTATTTTTCATTGTTAAAGTTATCATTTATTAGTTTAATAAATCGTTTTGCTCTTTCTTTTGCTTTCCCGCTTTTTATGTCAAGCCAAAACTGTTCATCGTTATCTATGTTTCTGTAAAAAAATTTCCACATAGGCCACCAAGCGGAAACATTAAAACTTTCTTCTATTTCTCTTTCTAGCAAGTTTTCAATTTCCGGAATCCTTGTTTTATTATTATCAGGTTCGACTCTAGTAAGTCCGTAAAGAAGACCGCCACTTTCGTAATTGAAACTAATTTTGTTTTTTGTCCATTTGCTTGGTTTTAATCGTATTCCATCAACTTCTAAACCTAATTCTTGACCAATTTCTAGAATTTGTTGCTCAAACTTTTGTTTTAGTTGTCTTTTTACTTCTTGTAACGAATTGGTAACTAAAAATGATATTTTTAAGTTTTTTACATTTTCATTAATTAAGTCCGTTACTACTTGTTGCGTATTTATGTTTTTCTCTCCCATATATATTTTCCTAAGTGTTTTTTCAAAGTCTTTTAAAAACGATTTTACTCTAAAATTTTGTGTCAAATTACAAAAGTCATTGAGGCAATCAATCATTTGCTCTTCATAGGTTAATAATTTTAGTTTTTTTTGTATGATATACTTTTCTCTGTCTTCAAAGCTTATACTGTCATTTGAAACTATTTTGTCTTGTGGGCTTAAATAAATCAAGCAGAAATTATCTTTTGTTTTCTTAGTTAGAAAGTCAACATAATCCTTAATCTGATTATGTTGGTCGGCCGTCCCAACATAGGTTTTATTCTCGATAGCAATAGCTTGCTCAAAAGTATTTTTGAAAATAATTATATCAATTCTTCTCCTGTTGTCAGTGGAAAGCTCACATTGAACATTAATCTTGTCGTTCTCGTTAAAGTAAAAAAAGTTTAAATCAAACTTTTTCAAAAAATGCTTCAAGTAAATATCTCCTTGTTCGTGGCTTTCATTTGGGTTAAGAAAAAAAGCTAAAATTTCTGATACTTTGTTTTCGTTAATCCACCAAAAATCGAAAGAATTAAAGTTTGGGGCAATTTCTTTACCATAATATTTTCTAACTTTTTCAGTTAGTTTTATCTTGGTTTCAGTTAATGAAAAAAAATTTTTGATTTCTATTTCTGTCATTGTCTATGTCATCTAAAACTTACCGCTAACGGTTGATGCAAACAGCGTAGGTAGTTTTTTCTGGTTATAAGCGTTTTGTACTATGTTATATGCCGCTATCTTCTTCTTTTCTTTTTATCCAATCTAGGTGAAGTTGAAACCATTTATAATTTGACCTTCCCAATTTACCTGCTTGTCTTGGATGAACTAAAGGAAGAATATGATACATTTTATCTTCAATCACAATTTCATGTAATTCACCGTATTTCTTGAAATCTGATAACCTTCGATACCTAGTGTCAAATTTATTCGCAAATTCTTTAATCGGAATATCTCCGAGCAGGATGATTTTTTTTGCACCTGACACTTTCAATTCCTCTATCATTTCTTTCAACCTTTCTTTTTCACTAAATCTTGAAGGTACCCTTTCAATCGTAACTTTCGGCAGATTGAATTTATTTTCTATTGGCTCGTATTCTCTTTTTATTGCTTTTATTTGTCCGTTGTTCAATCTTGAATATGGAAGTAAATCGCATAACCAAATATCATTTCTGGTTAAACCTAAAGGTTTCAAATAGCTTTTATCTAATTCTATTCCCGAAGGTCCATTAAAGCTTGGAGCTGCTACTACTAATCTACCAATTTCAGACGGTGTTTTTATTTTGGAGATTATCCTTTGCGCCTCTTCTATATTGCCTCTCCAAAATATTTCAGGTTCACTTGCAACGGCAAGAGCTTTTACCTTTATTCTATCATCCGCACCAATCCATTTCGCGTGGACTGCACTTGCATAAACACCGATGACAAAATACTCTTTTTGAGTTCTATCCTTTTGCTCGACTTTCTTGACTTTTTCTCCGAATGGGTAGTTCATTTTACTTTTTAATTAGTGACTGCCTTTTTAACTTTTTTCTGTTTTAACATTCCAAATTATTATTCTGGTTTCTCGGTTTATAAGTTTTGCGTCCACTTTTTGGTTAAACACAATTTCGCTTCAAATTTTTAAATCAAGTCCGTTGAATACGACTAAAAATCTGTCGTCAAAGTCACTCGTTTTTTTCTCTTTCTGGTTTTGAATTAATTCTTTATTGATTTCGTAGTCAGATGGAAATTTTCCAAGAATCTTAGATCGAAGTTGATGTCCAAGCATTTTATCATCTGCAACACAAATGAAATATGCTTGTCTATTTGTAAAGTAACTGTCAAGGGCGAGTCTAATCATATCATTTAAGATCTTGACTGTCCTTGCTGTCTTATTGATACTGCCATCTTCATTACTATTCTGTCTAAATAGTCCGAACTCAAAATTTAGGTTATGTTTTCCGGTTTCAACTACTAAGTCAATTTGCGGTTTTTCTTTCCGTTTACTGTTTTTATTCTGTCTTTCTCTGAAAGCAGATTTATGAATTGAATATTCAAGTTGTATGTCAGACGGGCTTAAATTTTCAATTTCAGAAAGTGCAATAAAAAAGTCGTACCTAATAGAGTCTTCTCCTATGTCAAGAAGTTTAATTTTACTACATCTTTCTTCAAAAAGTTCTTTGTATTTGTCAAAAACTTGTTTGTTCATTGTCGTCTATCAAGGTTGCCACTAACGATTGTATAAACACAATTGTGTTTATTTTCCTTTTAGTAATTAGTGTTCTATACAAATCACAAATTTCTGTTCGATCCTTAGATGTATTCATTCTATTCAACATCGCCTTTATAGGTTTAATTCAATATACCTCATCCCGCATATAGCAATCAAGGAGAAAATTCATATATCCCAACAACAGGATAAAGGATTATTACAATATATGAAAAATAATATAACATTGCATCTCACAATTCCGCTTATTATACTTACATGCAATTTGGTAAAAAATATAGAAAGGATAAATACATGGCTAGAAAAGCAAAGCAGGTTCCTGCTATAGACAGCATTGAACGAGTCGCAGTTGTTATTAAAACATTAGGCCATCCAATTATGTTGAAGATTCTTCTAACTCTTCAGAAAGGTGAAAATTCAGTAGCTGAAATTCAGAAGAAAATTGATGAAGAACAGATCATAACTTCAATTTATCTTCGGAAAATGCTGAAACGTAATATTGTTCAGTACCGTAAAGATGGTAGATGGCATTATTATTCTTTAACTGATGATCCTACGGTTCAGAATATGAAACATGTTATGAAATCTAAGAAGTAAATTCTATCTAAAGATAATACAGTAATTTTTCAGTTGATTATTTTAATTTCAAAGTGGTACACTTTTGATGACCGAAAAAGGGTCGAGGATAATTACACCTGACTATAAAATTATGTTTGAATGTGGAATAAGTAAAAACACCGTTAAAAATCGCCTTAAATTTTTTGAGGATTTCGAATTTTTACTCAAAATTGATAATAAACACTATGTAATCTTGTTTGGTACAGTTAACTCTATTAGAGAGATTACTACCGATGAATAGGAAATATCTTATAAGCATCTGTTATCATGTCAAAACACGGGAGTGTATAAAAAATGAACAATAATGATATTTTGATTCTACGGGACAACGCCCGAAATGAATTGATGAAAATTAAATCAATAAAGAGCGGATTGGAATATTTAAACAAAATCAAAACAATTGAAACTTGGGCAAAAGCGGAAAAAAAAGAAGCAGCACTTCAAAATATTGTTGCTGAGCAAAAAATAAGAACACAGCGGATACTTGGGCGATTAATCGACGAGGGACAACAGCGAGGTGAAATAGCGACACAGCAAAAACACGGAAAGGGAATACAAACGAGTGTAACAAACAATGACACTCACAAAACACTTTCCGAAATTGGAATAACACGGAACGAAAGCAGTCAATTTAAAAAAATCGCTGAATTACCAGAAGAAATATTTGAAAAAGAAATCGCCGTTGCTAAAGACGAATCAAAAAAACGTATTGAATTAACAACAAGCAGAATTATGAATGTTGTTAAAGATTATGAAAAGAACAAACAGCGTGAAGAAAAAGCGGAACTTGGAAAACAAATAACAAATATTGATGTTGATTTCAGACTTGGAGATTTTGAAGATGTTTTTAAAGACATTAAAGACGGTTCAGTGGATTGCATTATAACAGACCCACCTTATCCGCATGAGTTTATTGAATGCTGGACTAAATTAAGCCGATTTGCTAAACGTGTTTTAAAGCCGAATGGATTTTGTGTTGCCTATTCTGGGCAATTTCATTTGCCTGAAGTATTGGAAAGAATGAAAGAACATCTTGATTATTATTGGATGTTTGCAATGTATCAGGCGGGTTCGACTCAAATCGTTAGTCCTACAAATATCATGTGTGCATGGAAGCCTGTAATAATTTTTCAAAATGGTAAGAAAAAAAATACCAAAACAATTAGGGATTATTTTATTTCAGAAAGCCGGGAAAAAGATGGGCACGATTGGCAACAATCATTAAGCGGTGTTTCTTATTTAATTGAAATGTTTACAAATCCGGGTGATTTAATTTGTGAGCCATTTGCCGGATCTGGAACAATAATAAAAGCATGTATTGAAATGAAAAGAAATATTATCGCTTCAGAAATTGATGAAAAAACTTTTAATATAGCAAAGGCTTTATTAGGACTATCAAAAGAATCATGAAATGTGTTAGTCCTAATTGTTCGCATGAGCTGGGCTATCTCACCAAGGTAGAAAATGACGGATGTAATGAAATATTATACCTGAATGAGGAATTTTATTCCAAACCAGAAACCATGAGAATAAACCAATGAAATGGGACCAGATCGAAAACACCACACCAGATAAAATTGACGGTCTTTCAGGAACCAAGGCAGAACTCTCTAAGGCTTCATCCTTAAAATCCTATCTACATATAAAAAACCGCATTATTTCAGTTGATTATTTTGATTAAAATTGGACACTTTGACCTAATTTAAACCACGGCTTGAAAGTGACTCTCAAGGTGTCCGAAATGAGCTGGAATCACTGTTGTCCAAGGTAGTGTAATGTCTTTCCAGTGAGTTTTCAATGTATTTTTCTTTTAAACTGGTACACTTTTAAACGACCAAAATTTGTACAATTTAATAAGACCATTCACAGCGGCATCAAAACCGCCCTTTTTATTACCCTAAGCCTGTCATTAAAGCTCATTGTATTTCGAATATTTCTATCGATACCTCCATACTCAATAAGGCTTGTAATTTAGGTCTCTCGCTGAATACTCTTACTCTGTAAAAGAGTTTTAATTTGTG
>Ga0068714_10001700_pt1 | contig 30858 bp, 23 predicted proteins | sample MTBNYHSulfiMetaG_FD_62988 | JGI IMG/M metagenome (GOLD analysis project Ga0068714, IMG submission 62988) | Enrichment culture microbial communities from rom New York Harbor, USA that are MTBE-degrading - MTBE-NYH (New York Harbor Sulfidogenic)... | ecosystem: Environmental > Aquatic > Marine >...
TTCCAGGCAACCGCCATCATCCTCGCCGGCGGAAAAAACTCCCGCATGAACGGCGCCGATAAATCCCAGCTACTTATCAACCAGCAGACCCTGATCGCGCGGACCCTGGAAAAACTCCAGTCCTGGTTCCCGCAGGTCCTGATCGTCAGCAACCCCCAGCGGCACTATAATTACCCCGGCGTCGAACAGATCATCGACGAGCGGGAGGGTTGCGGCCCGCTGATGGGCCTGTACTGTGGCCTAAAGGCATCCGCCCATCGCCTGAATTTCGTCATCGCCTGCGATATGCCCCACCTCAGCGATGACCTCGTCCGCCTGCTGATCGACGGCACCGGTGATTTCGATATAACCGTTCCGGTAGTCAACGGCTACCACGAGCCGCTCCTGGCAATTTACAGCAAAAATGTCCTGCCCACCGTGGAACTATGCCTGGCTAACCATCAATATAAATTAGCCGCGATTTACCAATTCGTGAAAGTTCGCGAAATCCCCCAATCCCGGCTGGAAACCGTCGATCCTCAGCTTTTAAGTTTCCTCAACATCAACACCCAGCACGACCTGGCCCGCGCCCGGCAAATTCTCGACTCCACCCCCATGCGCTGAAAAAATTATAATGCTGTATAGGAACTATTTAAAGTGGATGAAAAAGAAATTCAACCCGCCGTCTCTCAGAGACCGGTTCACTGCCTCACCGGCAGCGACCGCCCCCTCCGCAGCGACACTCGCCAGGTGATCGAGGAACAGCCCCTTACCATCGAGATCAAGGCCGGCCCCAGTTATACGATTATGTGCACCCCCACCGATACGATAGCCCTGGCGGTGGGTTTTCTCTTTGCCGAGGGGATCATTGCCCGCCGTGATGATATCCATACCCTGATGAATTGCCAAGACGACCCGAACACCATCCGCGTCCAATTAGCGGAATCCCAGACCGCGCAGGCCCAAAAACGCAACCTGCTCATCACCAGTTCCTGCGGCATCTGCGGCCGGGAGGAAATGCAAAAGCTGATTAACTCACTTCCCCAAGCTGAAAATACCCTGCGGTTAACGCCCGCCGAGCTTGCCGACCTGCCCGTAAAACTCCGCGCCGGCCAGGAGCTTTTCCACCGCACCGGCGGCACTCATGCAGTAGCCCTTTTTCGTGAAAACCGACTGATCGCTTTAGCCGAAGACCTCGGCCGACATAGCGCGTTCGATAAGGCGGTGGGACTTTGCCTGTTAAATGGTATTTCTCCCGCCGGCGCCGCTGCCGCCGTCTCCGGCCGGATCAGCTTTGAGATCGTCGCCAAGGCCGCCCGCGCCGGTGTGGAGCTGATCGCCGCCGTCTCCGCCCCTTCCGCCCTGGCCATCGACACCGCTCACCGCTGCAACATCACCCTGTGCGGCTTCGTCCGGGGCCAACAGGCCACCGTTTACTGCCACCCCCGCCGGATTATCACCTAGACCCCCGCTTTGATCTGCGCCTTTCCCCCTTACGCCTCGTTCCACCGATCGAAAAAATCAACATAGTTGTCTTTATCTTTACTCGACCGCAATTCGATCGCCGACCGCGGATGCTGATTGAAGATTGCCGTGATAATATACGGGATCTCACAGCCCCACTCCATCTTGTCCTTCAGGGGCAGAATGTAATCCTGAATGCATTGCAGTATAGGCCGCAGATTGAACTTGGGATTCCGCAGAAATCCCAACAGCAGTTCCATCGGGCAGTTGCCCGCACCCCGGCCCAGCCCGTTAATGGTAGCGTCCAGCCGATTAGCGCCCAGGATCAGTGCCTCGATGGTATTGGCAAACGCCAGTTGCAGATTGTTGTGGGCATGCATCCCCACCTGTTTGCCCGTGCCCTTGACCGCCTTGAGATATCGGCGGGTGTAATCTTGTATCTGTTCCGAATACAGCACGCCGTAGCTGTCCACCAGGTAAATCGTGCTCACCGGCGTCTTCGCCAGGATATCCAGCGCCTCCTCCAGCTCGCGCGCCTGCACCACGGAGATCGCCATCAGATTCACCGTCGTTTCATAACCTTTATCCGCCGCGTCCTTAATCATATCCACCGCCGTGGGTATCTGATGAATATAAGTTGCCACCCGCACCAGATCGATTACACTCTTGTCCTTCGGCAGGATGTCCCGGTGGTAGTCCGTCTTTTCCGCGTCCGCCATCACCGACAATTTCATCTCCGTCGGGTTATCGCCCACTATCCTGCGGATCGCGTCCTCATCGCAGTGCTTCCAATGGCCGAACTTATCCTGCGCGAAAATCTTCTTATCCGCCTTGTACCCGAACTCCATATAATCCACCCCCGCGTCCGCACAGGCCTGGTACACCGCCCGCACCATCCCGTCTTCGAAGAAATGGCTGTTCATCAGCCCGCCGTCGCGGATAGTGCAGTCCAGAATCTTGATCTCCGGCCGATAATTCACCCAGGGCGCCTTTTTCATTTTTACTCCTGTTTTTATCCTCAATTACTCCCAGCCCAGCTACCCGCTGTGCCTAATCCTAATAGTATAACAAAAATATTGTGTATTTACAAGGTTGTAATTGTGTTTGACAGGGAAGACAAGGAACCAAGTATGTTAAGGGTGTACCAAAAATTAAGATAAATTTATATGAAACCCTGCGTGATAAAAAAACAAATCATTAGCATTGGGCGGCAATACATATTTCGCTATAACTATTTATCCATAGGTAAGTTACATACATTATCGCTATGGAAAATAAGCCGGGGGAAATGATTATTATTTTGATAAAAAATTTGTTAATGGTAAAATAAAGTTTTTATAATAAATAATGCAGTGGATATTGCTTACGGGAAGGTATCGGAGGCTATTATTAAATGAAGAGGATATATTCCTAGTAAAAACTCGACAAAGGAAAATAAAGGTGAGAAATCAGATTTTCAAAAGCATTAAATGGCTTTTTTGCCTAACCTTATTGTTTGGCCTGGAGATGTGGTGGATGACAGGCTGCAAGAAGGCGGAAGGGCCGGGCGAAGCGGCTAAAGCTGATGTCATATTAACCAGGGGCCAAGTGGAAATGGTGCGGATTCCAGCGGGGAATTTCATGATGGGCAGCGACAAGGGGGAGAGCGACGAACAGCCCGTCAAGCAGGTGAAGATAGATACATTCCTGGTGGACCGCTATGAAGTGACGCAGGAACTATATAAAAAGATAACCGGAGAATCGCCCTCCCGCTTTAAGGGAGATAAGCTTCCTGTGGAACAGATCAGTTGGGCGCGGGCGGCTATTTTCTGCAACAAGCGTTCGGTAGCAGAGAGTTTGGAGCCGTGTTATGATGAGACTACCGGTGCGTGTAATTTTTCGGCTAATGGCTACCGGCTGCCGACGGAGGCGGAGTGGGAATACGCCAGCCGGGCAGGCAGTACCGCGGATTATGCCTTTGGCGATAATCTCGTGCGACTGAAGGATTACGCCTGGTTCAAGGATAATTCCGCCGAAAAGACCCACCCGGTGGGTACTAAAAGGCCTAATGCCTGGGGATTGTATGATATGTACGGCAACGTATCAGAATGGTGCAATGATTATTATGAAGAGCACTATTATCAGAATATGCCGGGGGACAACCCCAGGGGTCCGGGCGAAACTGCCAAGCAGGTCCTTAGGGGCGGGGCCTTTCATTCCGCCGCCGAGTTTTGCCGCAGCGCCTACCGTTCCGGCGAGTTTCCCGGTCAATTCGATGGGTGTTTTGCCCGCGATGACATAGGATTTCGCTGCGTAAGAAGAGCGACTGACGAGAAGGCGGCGCCGGCACAGCCCAAGGATAACACCTCAGCACAGAACAAAGAGAAAGAAACCAGTGCCGGCACCGGTTTTTTATATGACGACATTTACCTGGAACACCAGGTACCTGCAACCCATCCGGAACGGCCGGAAAGACTCAAGGTTATTGAACAACGACTCCAGGAAAAAGGACTGCTGGGCCAACTGACCATGCTCAATCGCCAGCCGGCGGAGGTCCGCTGGCTGCTGACGGTGCATACGCCGGAATACGTCAAGCATGTCGAAGAGAGCTGTCAGGCGGGCGAGGCGTACCTGGATTCACCGGATACGCCCATCTCGGCTAAATCCTATGAAGTTGCAGTAGCGGCGGTAGGCGGGGTGATGGCGGCGGTAGATGCGGTGGCGCAAGGCCGGGTCCAAAATGCCTTTTGCGCTATACGACCTCCGGGTCACCATGCCTTGAGAGATCGGGCGATGGGGTTTTGCATTTTTAATAATATAGCGATCGCAGCCCGCTATGCCCAGCAGCAGCACCACTTGGAGAAGGTGTTGATCGTGGATTGGGATGTCCACCACGGTAACGGCACGCAGGAAGCTTTCTATGATGATCCGAGCGTGCTGTATTTCGGGGTCCATCAGTATCCTTTCTATCCCGGCAGCGGGGCGGAAGGGGAAAAAGGCAGCGGAGCGGGGCTGAATTATACGATCAACGTCCCTCTGCCGGCTGGGTCGGGTGACAGCGAATTTCAGAAGGCCTTTGCCGAGAAGCTAACGCCGGCAGCACTAAGTTTTCAGCCGGATATCGTGCTGATCTCGGCGGGATTCGATGCCCAGGAGGATGATCTACTGGGCGGGATGAAGGTGAGCGCCGAAGGTTTCGCCGAGCTTACCCGGATGGTAAAAAAAATTGCCGAGCAATGCTGCCGGGGCCGAGTGGTTTCCATACTGGAAGGGGGATATAACCTGGAGCGTCTGCCAGAGGCGGTCGAAGCCCACATACGAGCGCTCCTGTAAAAGAAAGAAAATAGAAGAGACTTGCCGATATGATGTTTCAATCCTGGTTGTTCCTGCCGTTTTTTCTGATATTTTTCCTCGTTTATCTGGTTTTACAGAAGACTCGATTGCGAAATTTGTGGCTGTTGATCAGCTCTTACGTTTTTTACGGGTGGTGGAATCCCCTTTTTCTTATCCTGATCGGTTATGCCACCGTGGTCGATTACTTCCTGGCGTGGTTGATGGAAAAGGGGGAAAAACGCAAGTTATGGCTTAGCCTAAGCATTATCAATGATCTGGGGTTGCTGGCCTTCTTCAAATACGCGGGTTTTATGACGGAAAATATAAACGCCTTGCTGGATCGGCTGGGCAGCTCGGTCAGTCTGGATACGCCGAGCATTTTGCTGCCGGTGGGGATCTCATTTTACATCTTCAAGTCGGTTGCCTACATGATCGACTGCTACCGCGGAACGGTGGCAAGAGAGAAGAATTTTATCAATTATGCCGCTTTTGTTTCGTTCTTTCCGCTGCTGGTGGCTGGGCCTATCGAAAGGGCGGCTAATCTCCTGGGGCAGCTGCGGCTGAGGAAAGCGGCGGCCAGCCAGGACCTAGCGGACGGGCTGTCGCTGTTTGTGGTGGGGCTTTTCAAGAAGGTAGCGATCGCGGATCTGTTGAGCATATATGTGGATAAGGTATATGGGGTGCCATCCGAATACCAGGCGCCAGCCTTGATGCTGGCGACGTTTGCCTTCGCCTGGCAGATATATTTCGATTTCAGCGGCTACTCGGATATGGCCCGGGGCATCGCCCAGATGTGCGGCTTCAAAATTATGCTTAACTTCAACCATCCCTATCTGGCGACGGGGCTGAGGGATTTCTGGGCCAGGTGGCATATAAGTCTTTCGACGTGGTTCAAGGATTACCTCTATATCCCGCTGGGGGGCAATCGCAAAGGCAGATTTAACACCTATAAGAATATGTTCATTACCATTGTGGTATCGGGCTTTTGGCACGGGGCGGCGTGGACGTTTGTCATCTGGGGCGCGCTGCACGGTTTCGGTATGGGATTGACTCGGGAGATGGAAAGATCAAAATTCTATCAGGATAAGATACCTAAATTCGCTAAACAGATGTTTACTTTTGTGTTTGTCTGTTTCGCGTGGATTTTCTTCCGGGCGTCAACCTGGGACGACGCCAGGTTAATCGTGGGGCGGATATTCACCAGCGGGCTGGCGGACCCGAAGTTTCCACTGTATTTTCTGCCGCTGATTTTATCTGTCTGGCTGTATCAGTTCATGTATGAATCCCGCCTGCAAGCGCTACTGAAGGTGTCAGTGGTACGGGTAGGGTTGGTAATTTTTATGATTTTATATCTGTCAATATTTGTTTCTTCAGGAGTGCAGGCGTTTATTTATAACCAGTTTTAAAGCCGCGCCGGCTAGGCGGTGAATGAAAAAGGTCGAAAACTATGGGTAACACCACGATCCAACAGAAAGTTATAAAACCCCGCGGAACAACCCAGGGCAAGGATAAGCAGGAGATACCCTTTTCTTCCAATGCGATCCGTCTATCCCTGCGGGAGTGGGCGGTTACCGCGGTGATCGTGGCGGTTTTATTTGTTGGGATACCCCGCGGCTGGCAGCGAATAGAAAGTTACGGGCCGGACTCTAAATCGCCCCGCATGACCAGCGAAAATTATGATGAGAGTTCATATCGGATGCCGTATGAATTGGGATACGATTACTGGTTGTACGAGCGGTACTGCCGGTCTGAGGCGGCTAAGGACAAAATTTATGTTATCGGCGATTCGGTAATCTGGGGGCAATATGTAAGGAAGGACCAGACCCTGCCGGCTTTTTTAAACCAGCTTAGCGGCAAGGCCCGCTATGCCAATATGGGAGTGGATGGCTCGCATCCGGTAGCGCTGGAAGGAATGATAAGATATTATAGCGGGGCTATCAGGAATAAAGATGTTGTTTTACTGTTGAATCCATTATGGATGAGTTCCCTGAAGGCGGATTTGCAGACGACGAAGGAATATCGTTTTAATCATCCCCGGCTGGTACCCCAGTTTTATCCGATAATCCCCTGCTATGCGGAGACGCCCTCGAAGAGGATCAGCATCGCCCTGGAACATCGGATACCGCTTTTCAACTGGTCGAACCATATCCAGGTAGCCTATTTTGAAAATTGCGATATTCCCACCTGGTCGATAGAACATCCCTACGCTAATTTCGTAAAAAACATAACCCTGCAAATACCCGAACCGGACAATAAAATACTTCACGAGCCGATGTCCTGGATTGAAAGGGGATTAACCGCCCAGAATATGGAATGGGTGGACCTGGCAACCTCGCTGCAGTGGAATGCCTTTCAACGTTTAGTAAAAGTTCTGCAACAGCGGGGCAACCGGCTGTTTGTGATCGTGGGGCCTTTCAACGAGTATATGCTGCTGGAAAACAGCCGGGAACTTTATCGAAAAATGAAGGATGGCATAGCCCAGTGGCTGCGGCAGCAGAATATCACCAGCTATATACCGGGGCCTTTGCCCAGTGAGTTATATGCCGATGCCAGTCATCCGGGGGCGGAAGGGTATCGGCAAATTGCGGAGGATCTTTTTAGGCAGGAGGCGTTTCCCAAATAGCGCGGACCGGCGGACGAACGGCAAGGGTTATACAGGAGAGTTAAGAATGAAAAATAAAGGTTTATTTGTGATTTTTCTTCTGGTGTTGGCGGCACTGGCTATTTTAATCACCTATTTTATTATTCCTGATTATTTATCGAAGAATAACCGGTCTTTATCGAAAGATAACCTGCCGGCGGCGAAACCGCAGGCAAAAGAATCCGCCCAGCCAATTACCATTGCCAAGGGGCCTTTGACGACGGGAAAAATAGAAGGTAACGTCGCGATTGAAAACGGGACCAATGTGCTTTATATATCAAAAGGGTCAAATAAGATTTTTCTAACCGAACTGAAAGATCCGCTAACCCCGCAAGAGGGTACGGAAATCCTTTTCCTCGACGAAATGGGTAAGCCTGCCAAGTCGATGGAAGATATTGCGGTTTTAAGCGACGAGGCAGGCAAGGCGGTTTTACAGGTTGGTTTTAAGACCGCCGACGGTAAAACCATGCAGATGAAAATATCGGTGGATCACGCTAAGCCAATAATTGAACTGGCGCCGCAGGAGCTTGTCGGCAAAGTATATCTTAAGGGGCGGATAAACCTTGCGGTTCTGCCGGATAGATTTGGTGACGATTTGATCTATGTTCCCGGCGAATATACCGAATCGGTTTGCCCTTTGCCCCGGGCGGTTTTTGCCCTGGGTTTTTTGCCCGAAGGTAAAGGGACGATTATGACGGTAACAGCGGGGGAAAATCAGCGGCAGTATCTGATTAAAACCAGTGAGTCAGATTTATTCGAGGGAATAGAGGTATCCCCCGCGCAAGCGAGTGTTTTTATCAGCGTATTGAGGGGCGATCCGCTGGGCGGGCAAATTGAAGTCAGCGCGACTGATGACGGCAAGTTAAACGCCGCGTGGCAGCGGCCCTTCTTTGCCCAGTGGAGAATGGCCCTCTGCGGGGCTGATCAATGCTTTGCCAGGACGTGGACAGATGAAGAGCTGACCAAGTTAAAAAACAATCGGCTTCCGATCGAGGGGCAATTTAACGATCTGCCCCAGGCAGCGGTTATGTACGTTTATGACCGAAGTGAAAAAACGCCGGAAGAGATTATAACACCCATCGATGTTTTGCAGCAGGCTTTAGGAAGCCGACGGTCCGCAGAAGTGCTTGATGTGGAGGGAATCAGGGGCTATCGTGACACTGACCGGTGGGTGCCGTTTTCTGATTTTCCCGTTTACTTCGAATGGCTGGGTCTGATGCGTTTGTTGGAACGACCGGGCGTTAAGGATACAGCCAGGCACCTGTGCGATGACGTCTTGAGTTTGCTGGAGGGATTGGATAAGCGTACTCAGGAATACCGCGAATTTTGCCTCGGCTTGCAGGAAAGGTGCAGAGAATACGCCAAAGAACCAGAGCCGCTGAAGCAATTCGGTGACCGGATAGCAGGGCAATTAGAAGATGCTCTACGTAAAGCCGACGAGCAGAAAATATCTCCCCTGGCCGGATTAGATGAAGTTGCGGACAAAAATATTGAGGCGGGCTTTTCCTCATCCAGCCAGGAAGACGATGAGGGCAAGGGAATGGGTGATTTTAAGGAAATGGCCCGCAAGATTCTTATCCAGCGGCAGAAGGTGCTGGGCATTTTCCGCGAAACAATTAAACGGATCAGAGATCAGGCAGGTCTGGCGATGACCAGGCAAAGCCGGTTAGAGGGCTTAGCCGAAGAAATCCGAACTAAAACTCAGCAGGTGCTGCGGAAAAGATATTATCTGGAAGAAGACTGGCGCGGGGAAGAGCCGATGGGGGATGGAAAGGCCTATCATGCAGGCAGCTAAAAATTTTATCTGGTTGATCATCGGTGCGGTCGCGGTTTTAACGACACCTCTCTCGGCTGGCGAATTGGCGGTACAAGATGATTGGCCCGGCAGCGGTAAGGTAATCGTGCGGGGGGAGGATTGGACGGCTGTCTTCAGCAAGGCCGACGGCGCCCTGCTGATTCGCTCAAGTCTGGAATCCTCTGCCCCGGATGATGTAAAGATTGTACCTTTGGCTGCGGATAATGCCCAGGCCCAGGGTATAACCACATGCAAGCTAATCAGCCAAGACAATGAAAAGATAAAAATCGCGGCCACTTTTACGGCAGACACACAAGAAATGCAGGGGGAGTTTTTGATCGATCCTCGGGGAGTTGTCAAAGTAGTTCCCGCCGATAATATGAATGGTCTTAGAATATACTCGGCGATTGCCTATGGCGTTATACCCAATCGCTATCTCAACGATGACATTTACAAGCCGGCGGATTATCCCGACAGCGAAAAATTGAACCTTCCCGCGGAGAATATCCTGATGGGCCTCCTGCAGGGGGAAAATAAAATACTCATCACCGTTTGGCCGGCGGAGGGGCAGAAGATCAGGTTAGTATCGGGCGGCGGCCAAGAGGGGAAAAACTTGTTCCAGGCTATGGAATTGGAGCTTGCCGGCCGGGAGATTTATGTGGGCACCCTGCGGGAGGAGGGTATCTGGCACGTGGAAGACTTACTGCCCGATTACCTGGAAAAAGATATTCCTTTAGATTGGAAATTGCCTTTTCCCGCCCGCTGGCAGTGCCAGCTAAAAGAGAGGGAAGAATTCTGGATGACCTATTTCCTCAAGGAGAATGTATATCGATGCTGGCGGCCGACGTATGGCGAGTATAAATACCCGGTAAATTTTGACGGGGACAAGGTTATCTTTCACCTGAGCAAGAAATGCCCGCCTTGCGGCAAAGTGCTTATCTATCCGCTGGAAGGCAACCGCGATACGCCGGCGGCGTTTGCCGAAGAATATCAAGGAGATACCATCAGCGTATTGAAAAGAGTGAAATTTCAACCCCACAATTCTGCGGATTACCTCGGTGTAAACTGGTGCACGGGCAGGTACCTGCTGTGCCATATTTTTGCCCAAAGCAGACCTGGCATCCAGATTAGGGACCGAGAATTCTTAAATACCGTGATGCAGGATTTCCGCTGGACCTTTCAGAGTATAAAAAACCGGATAACGGAATACGAAAATTATCTTCAGGAGATGCGCCGGTTGATAGAATCCTGGCGGCAAGAACAGTCCGGCCCACCGTACGCAAGTTTTTTTGATGATATGGCGGGTTATCTTGATGAGCTGCAAACCGAGTATCGCGCGGTTACTGAAGGTCTGTCGCCCCAGCAGCTTTATCAACACGACATAACAGAGGTGGTAGAAAAATTAGATGCCATAATCGCCGATAACGAACTTACTTTTCCCTGTCCGGCGATCTCCGATATTTTATATTCCATTAAATTATGGGAAAGGGCCCATCACGACGGGGGTAAAACCTTCGGCTGTTACAATATAAAATGGTATCAGGAGGTGGGGAAAAAATATGTGGATCAGCCCTTACTGCTGGATTACGTGGAAAAAATAAGAGCCAAAATCAGAGACTTAGAAATAGGATGTTGGTGGTATGAGACAATACGAAAATAAATGGTTTTTTATAAAAACAGTGACGAGCGGTTTTTTTGTTATTCTGCTATTAGGTAGTGTTGCGGATTTGCCTGCGGAAGGAGCTAGCCTGCCGCGAGAGATCACCACCGCCAGCGGCGTGGAGATGATCCAGGTGCCGGCTGGTACTTTTACGATGGGTGATCCCCAGGGCCAGCCGGATGAGCAGCCACACCAGGTGCAGGTAAGCTCCTTTTATATCGATAAGTACCCGGTGACCCAGGAGGAATTTGCCCAGGCGATGAAGGATGAATATCCCAGCCAGTGCCAGCCCTCGCGATGGAAGGATCCCCATAATCCGGTCGAGCAGATATCCTGGGCTTATGCGGTGCGCTACTGCAATCGCCGGTCGATAAGAGAGGGGCTAAGACCCTGCTATAACCTGGAGACCTGGCAGTGCGATTTTACCGCGGATGGTTATCACCTGCCCACCGAAGCCCAGTGGGAATATGCCTGCCGTGCGGGCACCACTGGTAGATATTTTTTCGGAAATGACGAATCAAAATTAAAGAATTATGCCTGGTATCGGGACAATTCCAGCAGGAAACCCCATCCGGTGGGGCAGAAACCACCTAATCCCTGGGGTTTATATGACATGCTGGGCAATGTCTGGCAGTGGTGTAATGATTTTTATAAGGTAGATTATTACCAGGATTGCCCCAAAGAAAACCCCCGCGGGCCGGAAACCGGCGACAGCAAGGTGCTGCGGGGCGGCTGCTGGTCCTCAAAAGCGGACTCGCTGCGCTGCGCGGTGCGTTATAACGAAAGCCCTAATTATGCGGATATTTGCTTCGGCTATGATATATATGGATTTCGCTGCGTGCGAAACGCCCCCCCGCCGACCGATTCCGGCCCCGCTACTGTCCCAATAAGCAATGTTCAACAAAAGCAAATCGGTTCCGCGAGCGAGGCTGACGCTCCATCTAATAGCAACAAGAACAAAATAAAAATTATTCTGCCGATAATTATTGTTTTTTTGATTGTGGATGCGGCGTTGCTGGCGGTTTTGTGGAAAAGAAAAAGGCAGCGCAGCTCGCAGGGAAAAAACTAAGAAGTAATTTACTTGATGAAATAGTTGCTAATGATAATCGCTGATGGTTGACTTTTTGCGGCAGACAGAAGACAGATATTCAGAAATGAATTAGGCTTTAAATCAGGCGATTTTCCTGCTGCGACGCTTCTTGTACGCCCGTTCCACCGCGGGGAGGAAATACTTTTGACAGATGATATCCCAGGTCATCTGGCGGGCGGTTTCATAGCCCTGGGTGAGGAGCACTTGAGATTGTTGCGGGTTGTTATAAGGCAGACGCTGTAAAATTGTCTGGGCCAATTGAGCGCTTTCCTGTTCTTCCAATTTATCCCGTTGCCCCTGGTCAATCGACAGCAGGCCGTTCAGATCGGAGGGGTTATTTTGCAGACGAGTATAATCGGCTACAATTATATTGTCCGGCAGGGCGGGAAGGTTTAGCGCCTTGAGAAAGCCCAGGCACCCGCTGACGCTGCTTACGACACACAAACTGCCATAGCCCAGCGCCTCCAGGGGGGCGATACCGAAGGGTTCATAGATGCTCTGGCCGAACTCGAGATCACTGCCTTGGCGCAGGTCCTGCCACGTCATATCGGGCGGCATCCGCCGGCCGCAGGAGATGCTGTCCCAGCCGAACTGATTGACGAATACCGCTTTAATGTTGCGGCAGCGGGCGTTAAATTCCTGGACATAGGTATAGAAAGCTGCCTCACTTTCGGTAAGATCGCTGCCTTTCTCACGGTGGGCGACCGGCCATTTCCAGTCCTCTTCCATCTGGGAAATCTCTTCATAGCGGCGGGTCGGGGAGTTGGTGCTGATCAGGTAGTAAACGCCGGTTCGTCCATTCTGGCAGAACTGGTTTTCCAGATGATACAGGATCCGCAAATCACGCCAGAAGGCCTTGCTGGTTGTCATGCGGGCCACGTGAGTAAAAACATAATCGCTGCGCTGGCCGAGCAGATTCTCGGTATATTTATGCATTTTTTCCTTGCTGGCCAATTTTTCTTCCAGGGATATGGGATGGACCATCAGGCCGTTGTAGGCCAGGTCAATATTGATGTTGTCAAATTCCGGTCCCAAAAAGCGAAGCTCCTGCACAGTATTGTCGCTGACGGCGATTATATTGTCGCAATGACGTGCCGCGTTAATGAGAGCATGCTTGAAAAAGAAATCCTGCGGGCCGAAGATCTCATCCAGGTAGTATTTTTTATTCCGGGCCCAGTTTAAAACATTGTAGAACATACTGTCATGGCCCGGCGATTCCTCCACGATCCGCCGGATGGTGGCTACTTCGTGGGCATAGAAGACCGCCTTGAATGAAACCAGCGGGTCCATCACTCCAGCCAGCGCCGTGGGCATACCCATATATTCATGGGCAATGATCACCGCCGGTCGATTAGGCTGTGATACTCCCAACGTTCGCAAAACCGCCAGGGCGGCGGGGGCTAGCTTGACATATTGGTCGTATTCCCAGTGATCCTCATAGCGAATACTCTCGATGCCGAACTCTTCGAACATCCACGCTTTCAGCATATTGACGGGATGGATATTGACGCGGGTGACATCGATCAATACTACTTCCACGTCATTTTTTACCTTGGTGTGGGGATGAGATAAACTGCGAACCCCGTAAACTATGGATACGCCGAATTTTCTTTCGACCTCCGACAGATTGCCGGCTGAGGGATGAGCGGTAATGCCGTCCAGAGAAGAATAAAGTATTTTGCCATTCGCTCCTAGTCGATTGCCATTTAAATTCTTTTGCGTAAACAATGGGCCGATAATAATCGATCTATTAACCGCTTCGATATATGATTGAGCGGTCATCAGCCCTTCCAGCACCGCCCCAATACCCCCCATTTTATCAGTAGTTTCATGGGTAACATGAACTATGGTCTTTTTACGCTGCAAAAACAAAGCTCCTTCACGCTTAATAAATTCTCAGTACATTAAATTATAACGTAAAAAATAGACAATGCCAATCAAGTCGAAGAAATATTTTACAAAAAGTCTGGTGGCACCTGCCTATAACATCCATATTTACCAAGTTGTTAAGTTATCTGACGTAAAAGGACGCCCAGCTAAGGCTATTGCGGAGGAAGCTCCTTTTTAGTATGCTGGTTTGTTAGCATAAATAAGGCCGATAAGTTTTTTTATGAGCAAAAAGAAGGAAAAATCCGACCAGCAGCCCGCTAAATACACCCCCACCATCCACAATAAAAAGGCGCGTTTTGACTATCATCTGATCGAAAAGCTGGAGGCGGGGATTGTACTGGCCGGGACGGAGGTCAAAAGCCTGCGCAATGGCAAGGCGTCGCTGGAAGAGGCTTATTGTCGTTTGCGCGGCGATGAGTTGTATTTGATCGGCTGTAACATCGCCCTTTACGAACACGGTAACATCGCCAATCATGAGCCGCTTCGGCCGAGGAAGCTGCTCGTCCACCGCCGGGAGCTCAAAAAGATTGAAAGCAAACTAACCCAGAAGGGCCTTACCATGGTGCCGCTGCGGATATATTTCAGTCACGGCCTGGCGAAGGTGGAGATCGCACTGGCACAGGGCAAGAAATTTGGCGATAAACGCTCTAAATTAAAAGAGCGGCAAATGGATCGCGACGTCAAACGCGCCTTGAAACGCAGTTGGAAGTAATCTTCCGGTCAACTTTCGCAGATTATTTCCAAGCCCTGAAGGGGCGCAAGAAAATAGCCCGGTGCGGCGTCCCGGGAATAAAGGTTTTCCAAAAATTCCATTCCGAATAGCAAAGTTTCCCAACGTAAAAAGTTTATCTTGACAGTAACATAATTGGTATATAAAATGTACCAGATGAGGATTAAATAATTTATATATGGATAAGGAACTCCTTAGAAATAAAGTGGTTAGGGAAATAATCGCCCTGATTGCCGGCGGTAATTTCCGGCAGGTGAAACGCTTGCCGGCCGAACGAAATTTGTCCCGGCAATTTGCCGTCAGCCGGGGCACAATCCGCCAGGCACTGGACGATCTGCGGAAACTGGAGATCATCGAGATTCGGCCGGGCTCCGGCGCGTTTGTCCGCGGCAGCGATAAGACCAAAATTCCGGATAAGTATTTGCCTGCCAATTTCGAGAATATTTCGCTGGAAGATGTGGTAGTGGCGCGAAAGGCAATTGAGCTGACGGCCGTTGAATTGGCGTGCCAAAAAATTACCCCAAGCCAGTTAAATAAGCTCGCCCGGCTGATGACAGCCATGGAAAGGGCGCAGGGTGATCTGCCGGCTCTGCTGCACTACGACATGGATTTTCACCAGACGATTGTCCGCGCCAGCCGAAATGCCGCCTTGGTCACTGCCTTTGACGCGATCTATGAATATCACCGCTTCTCGCAGGTCTTTTCCAGCCGGCAGCTTGGGCAGGATAAGCTTGCGATAAATTATCACCGTAAGATTTTTCAGGCGGTCAGCACGCGGAACGCAAAATTAAGCCGCAAACTCCTGGACCAACACCTGGATTCGATAAAAACTCCTGCCCCGCGCGCTGTTCGTGACACCGGATAGGATGCTGCGGAGAGACAAAAATATCAACAGTAGTGCCTTTGTAAAGAAAGGTTTTGGGGATAATGAAAACGTTAAAGTTGAAAAATGGTTTTTTGGTAACGCCCGCTAAGGTGCTTAAAGGCGACCTTCTGATACAGGATGGCGCCGTCCTGCTGGGCCGGTCAAACGCCGCGAGTGCGGAAACCATCGATTTAGCCGGCAGCTATGTCGTGCCCGGTTTCGTGGACAATCATTTTCACGGCTACAACCTTTTTGGCCTCCAGTGTGGACAATATGACCCCCATACTAAAAGTTTCGATACCAGTGAATCAGCTTATAAAAACGGGCTCGATATGCTCCGGCGGGAATTGGCCAAGTTCGGAGTGACGGGGTTATACCTGGCGACCAGCGCGATGAACGCCGAGAAGCTCCGCTATTGCTTCGACCGGCTGCGGGATTACCTTAGTCACCATCATGATTCCACAAAAGGGACCCGCCTGTGGGGCGGAATGCTGGAAGGCAGTTTTATCAGCCGCGAAATGGCGGGGGCGCAAAATCCCGAATTTATCTTCGAACCGGTCAAAGAGTCTTTCGACCAGATTCACGATGATGGGATTATCAAGATGGCGAATGTGGCGCCGGATTACGGCCGGCCGGCGGTTAAGCTCACCGAGTATCTCTCCGGTAAGGGGATCGTCGTAGGAGCCGGTCACACCAACGCCACCGCGGATCAGGTAGCCGCTGCCTTTGACGCGGGCCTGAAATTTTGCATTCATTTTACCAATGGTCCCACCGGCACGTCATTTAAACCGTTCGACGGCGGCGGTACGGTGGAAGCGGTTCTGCTAAACGATGAGATTTACGCGGAAATAATCTTCGACGGCTATCACGTCAACCCACTCTATATCCGGGATATTGTCCTGCGTAAGGGCGTTGACCGGATTATCGGCATTACCGATTGCACCACGTTGGCCGGATCAAATATCAAAGAGTACGAAACAGGCGGTATAAAGGCCCAAATCAGCGACGATGGCAAATATATCAAACTGGTGGGCAAGAAAAACGCCCTCGCCGGCAGCATGTTGACGATGAACCGTGGTTTCAATAACATGCTGAATTTACTCACCCGCCGGATGCCCGGCATTTGGACCCGCCGCCATGAAGCCTGCGATTTTGATGACGCCCTCGTCGCCGCCGCTAAAATGTATTCCACCAACCCCTGTGAGCTTACCGGAAAGACAAAAGAAGGCTTTGGCGCTATTGAAGATGGCGCAAAAGCCGACCTTTGCGTCCTCGATATACAGGGTCAGCCGGGTAATTATAAAGCCGAGGTGACGATGACCTTCGTCGCCGGTGAAAAAGTCTATGAAAAATAAAATAAGGATTTGTTCCATGAATAGTAAACCACAGGTTTGTATCGTCGGCGGCGGAATGATAACCCAGGTGCAGATTCTGCCTTCCATCTATCAACTGCAGCGGCTGGGTGTAGTGGGTGATATCAGCATCTGCGCCTTGGACAGCCCCCCCCTGAAAAAGCTGGCTGAGGACCAGACGCTAAAAACGGGTTTTCCCGGGCAGCACTTTACGCCCTATCCATCTCTGGATACCGATCCGCGGGAAAAATTCCCTGAGATTTACCAAGAGGTAATGGCCCGGATGCCTGCTTATAGCATTGTGGTGGTAGCGGTGCCCGATCACCTCCACAACGGAATAATTCGCGCCGCTTTGGAGCACCATCATCACATCTGCTGCGTTAAACCCCTGGTTCTTCAATACCGCGAGGCGATCGAAATTGAAAAGGCCGCCTACCAGAAAGGACTGGTTATCGGCGTGGAATATCACAAACGCCTCGATGACCGTGCCCTGCTGGCCCGGCGGCAGTACCGCCAGGGGCTTTTCGGCGAATTCCGTATCGGCCATGCGGAAATGAATGAGCCTTACTACTATCGCTATTCCAACTTTCAAAACTGGTGTACCTGCGAGAACTCCGATATGTTCACCTACGTCGGCTGTCATTACATCGATCAGGTGCATTTTATAACGGGCCTGCTGCCGACGGCGGTCTCGGTTTACGGGATAAAAGATAAATACCCCAACGGTAAAGATGGTTTCCTCTGGACCGATGGGCGGGTTATCTGGGAAAACGGGGCATGTTTGCACGTTACCAACATCATGGGTTATCCCGATGAAGGGCCGGGCGGTAATTTTCAGGGTATTCGCCTGTACTGCGCCGGCCAAAATAACAGCGGTATGCTCGTCCATAACGACCAGTATCGCGGCGTAGAATATTGCTATATCCAAAAAGGCGCCGAGCCGGGCGATACCTATTACGCCGAGCCCAGCCCGGATTATTTCAAATACGTAGAGCTGGGCGGAGAGGGACTTACCCCCGTCGGATATGGCTATCGTTCCATTGAGTTCATCATCAAAAATATCTGTAAGTGCATTGAGGCGACCGCGGGCATGGATGAAAAATCGGCCCTGGCCGCCAGGCAGAAATTAATCAAACAGTACGATAAAGAGGGCATTATGGCTACGCCGGCCAACAGTTCCTACAACGAGCTGGTGATGGAAGCGGGCAGGTTATCCATCCTGAACGAGGGTCGGACAGTCGAGATAACTTATGGCGCTAAAGCGGCCGTGACGCTGCGTAAAGAATAGACGCGATTTTTAATTATGGCAAAGTCGATATTGAGATTTTTATTCTAACCCCGGAGGCAGTAAAGCATGGCGAAAGAATTTCCCCTGATTCCCAACAATGTAACAGCCGTTTCCACCAAATATCGTAAGATAAAAGGCCCGATACCCAACGAACAAACCATTGAACTTCTGGAAAAGCTTCGGGCGAACGAATCGCGGAGTATGCGGGGTCAGCCGCCGATTATCTGGGACCGAGCGGAAGGGATCAATGTCTATGACAAATACGGCAATATGTGGCTGGACTTCTCCAGCGGGGTGCTGATAACCAATGCCGGCCACGGCCATCGCAAAATTGTCGAGGCGATTGTCAAGCAGGCGTCCAAGCCTTTGCTTACCACCTATTGTTTTCCCAATGAGCCGAGGATCAAGCTGGTGGAGAAACTGGCGTCCCTCGCACCCCAGGGGGTGGATAAGGTGTTTCTGATGAGCACAGGTGCGGAAGGCGTCGAATGTGCCTTCAAGCTCATGCGGACCCACGGCAGGAAGGTCGGCGGGAATAGCAAGAGCGTTATCGTATCGTTCGAGGACGCCTTCCACGGCCGAACCTTGGGGGCACAGCAGTTGGGCGGGGCGGAAGGCGGCAAGGCCTGGATTAAAAACTTCGATCCGGAGATAGTGCACGTGCCGTTTCCCGATGGTTTCCGCTGTGAGGATGTAAGCTTTAGCCTATTTGAAAAAACGCTTAGCCGCCTAAACGTCGATCCCGACAATGTAGCGGGGGTAATCAGCGAGACCTATCAGGGGGTGGGGCCTAACTTCATGCCCGTGCAGTACGCCCAGGATCTCCGCAACTGGTGCGACAAACACGGAGCGCTGCTTTGCTTCGACGAGGTCCAGGCGGGCTTTGGTCGCTGCGGCAAAATGTGGGGCTTTGAGCTGTACGAGATTATCCCGGACCTATTCTGTCTGGGCAAGGGATTCGGCAGCTCTCTGCCGATCAGCGGCGTCGTGGGCACACCGGCGGTTATGGATCTTTACGGCCCCAACGAGATGACCAGCACTCATTCCGCTAATCCGGTTTGCTGTGCCGCCGCCCTGGCGAACATCGACGTTATCGAGAGTGAAAACCTTATCGAAAACGCCGCGAAAGTGGGCAAGGTGCTGTACCAGGAGCTGCAGAACATTAAAAACGAATTTTCCGATATAATAGGCTTTGCCCCCTCGCAGGGTCTGGTCGGCGGACTGCTGATGGTCAAAAAAGGCACCAAAGAGCCTGACTACGAAAAGGCGTGGAATGTGGTAAATAACTGCTTCTTAAGCGGGTTGTTGTTATTCGCCCCCGTAGGGGTGGGCGGCGGATGCGTAAAAATTGCCCCGCCGCTGTGCATTAATGAAGAAGCGGTGAAGGAAGGCTGCCAGGTCCTGCGGCAGGCGATTAAAAAAAACTCCTGAACCAGATAAAAGGGCACAGATAAAAGGGCTTGATATGCGGATCGTGGTTCTGGATGGTTTTACGGTCAATCCCGGTGATAACCCCTGGGATGAAGTTGCCCAACTGGGGCAACTTGAGGTCTATGACCGAACCCAGCCGAGTCAAATCATCGCCCGCGCCGAAAAAGCGGAGATAATCCTTACCAACAAGACCCCGCTTTCCGAACAGACGCTGGACCAACTGCCTAAGCTGGCTTTCATATCGGTTCTGGCTACGGGTTACAACGTGGTGGATATCGCCGCCGCTCGCCAGCGGAAGATTATCGTTTCGAACGTGCCGGGGTACGCCACTAATTCCGTGGTACAACTGACCTTCGCCCTGCTGTTCGAACTGTGTCAGCACGTAGCTTTTCACAGCGAACTGGTCTTGTCGGGACAATGGTCGCAGCGGGAGGATTTTTGCTTCTGGGACACCCCGCAGATTGAGCTGGCGGGCCAAAAGATGGGCATTATCGGATATGGCCAAATTGGTAGCCGCGTGGCCGAGGTAGCTCACGCCCTGGGGATGGAGGTGCTCGCCTACAATCCATCACCCAAGGCTGCGCCCCCCTATCAGCCGTTTGCCTGGCTGAGTCTGGAGGAGGTATTTTCTCAGGCGGACGTCGTGTCGCTGCATTGTCCGCTAAAGCGGGAGAATGAACAGTTTGTGAATCGTGCTCTTTTACAGCGGATGAAACGCCATGCTATCCTGATAAACACCGCGCGGGGCAGCCTGATAAATGAGGAGGATTTAGCCTGGGCCTTGGACGAGGGATTAATCGGAGCCGCCGCGGTCGATGTGGTATCCAGGGAACCCATCGACCCGGGCAATCCGCTGTTAAAGGCGCGTAACTGCCTGATTACCCCTCACATCGGCTGGGCTAGCCTGGCGGCTCGTCAAAGACTAATGCGAATGACAGCGGAAAATATCGCTGCCTTTACGGCGGGGCAGCCGATAAATGTCGTCAACTGAATTACTCCGTCGAATAAGGCTGTATTTTATTACCTGATAAATCGTTATGTCTTTAAAGATATACCTTGAAAAAATGGTTTCTTATCCTTAGAATCTTCTGCCTAAACAGAAGTTGATTTCGATTGGCGCCACTAGCTCAATTGGCAGAGCAGCTGACTCTTAATCAGCGGGTTCCAGGTTCAAGTCCTGGGTGGCGTATTAGTTATTCCTGTCTCCAAGTGGCTTCTTAGAACCATTGCCACTTTACCCGATTTATATCAGCTACTTCGATGTGGTCCTCTGGTTGATCAGACAAATCGGTATCAGGATCAAAGAAGGTATAGCTGTCCATGCTACGCATCATCTGCTTGACACTGCCTACTCCGGTAAATCTAAATAAAGATATAACAACAGGTTAGGCTTATTAATATCCTGCTGGAGGAAAGGGAAATCGGGTAAAAATGGCGGTGAAACGTGTGAAAAATGGTGATTTTTTGGTGAAAAAGGGTGAAAAACCGGGCAAAAACGGTGAAAATTGGGGCGAAAATTGGCATAAACGGTGATAAAAGGCACGATTGAGAGGTAATTTTCCACAAAAAAAGAGTTTTTTCAGAGAATTTTTTAAATAATTTGAGATCGCCGACAGAGAGAAACCGGCAGTCTTAACCTTATACCCACTTACGGACCAGCCAGTAAATAATACTTATTTCTCCCGCAAGGCGCCAAGCTCGCCAAGAAAATAAGAATATTATCCGCAGACGACCGCCGATGGCGCAGATTAACGAACTATTAACCGCGAAGAAACGCGAAGAAAAAGAAGATTTTCACCACGAAGCCCGCGAAGAAGCACGAAGTTAAGAAAATATTAAACCGCGAATTGACGCGAATAAACGCTAATCTAAAAGAATAAAATATTTTGACAGGATAACAGGATTATATAGATTAATATTTACATATTTAAGATATCAGATGAAGTGGTGCGGATAATATTACCTAATAGCATATACCGGCCTAACGAGTCGATGATATTTATTTCTCCCGCAAAGTCGCCAAGGCGCCAAGGAAGAAGGTGAGAAAGTGGGAAAGTAAGAAAGTCGTCGCCGATGGTATAGGTCGTGGCGGTAATAGCTGAGCCGTCGTCGGAAAGCTCCTCAATTACCTGGGCGTAGCCGGTGTGGTTGTAACTATCTATCAGGAAGGAGGCTACGGTATCATCGGTGGTTGACCGGCTTTCGCCGCCCTGGCCGATGTCGGTGACTTCCTCCCGCTTATATTCAGTTCCGACGCGGATACCTTCATCGTTGTAATAATACCAGGTGGTTTCGACGATCGCGTCATCTTCCTGCTCGTCGGTATCCAGATCAGACGGGGTGGTACGGACCACCTGCGACAGGCGGTTCTGGAGGTTATATATATAGGCGATTTCCTCGGCATCAACTCCGGCGGTTACTTTACTGGTCAAAGATAGGCAGATAAGTTATTCGATTGTCAAAGAGCTATTCGATAACGTGGTACTACGTGTCTAATGAGAAAGCATGTACCCTTTACCCTCCCCAATTATCCCCCATTTCTTACTTTTTGATATCGTAATCTTTTAATTTTTCCAAATAATCAGAGAAATTAGGATCGTTGCGAAAACCAGCATCATTATACCATAAACCATCAATAAGTTTCAAATCTCCATATCCTTCAATACCTTCAGGAAATGCCATCACACTAACACTATAGAATCCTGTACACAATTCTAAATCGATCCATCTTCGGGTAATTGTAACGAAAGTAATCTTCAAATCTAATATTCGCATGTAAGTTTTTCTTGGAGTATCTTCTATGGGCCCAAACCCTGGTCCCGATTCCTCATTAGAATCAATTTGTTTTTGATAACCATCAGGAGATGTCTGAGAATTGAAAGGGCTTTCTTCATTACTGCTTTTATCATCAGAGATCGTTTTATTGTATGCTGCTAATTTCTCGCGACATATTCTGAGCAGTTCCTTGTGATCAGTATGATATAACACCTTTGCCCTTGTGTGATTAATTTGTTTTATTGGCTCTGGACAAAAATCTAAAAACACGTTGAATAAAACCCATATTCCAACACATAAGATCAAAATAAATGACAATATGAATACAATTATTTTTAACTTTTTCCCAATAAAAGCCACTGTATTATCTCCATGATCATTTTACTAAACTATTAACTACTTCATTATAATGATTATAACCATAATCTGCCCAGCGTTTTTCTTCATCTGTTCCTGGATGACCATAGCCGCCATATGCGCCATTCGGATATTGTTTCTGCAATTTTTTAGGACCTCTTTCATTCCAATCATCAATCCAATAATGTCGAAATGGAATTTTAAAGTGATTAAAGCCAAGTCCTACACCAATATAGTTTACATCGCATCCTGAGTAGGTTTCGGGTTCACCTTTGTATTTATATTTCCATCCAGGATACTTTCTAGCAAAATCATGAAAAACGGTGTCTGCATCTGCCATAATAACCTCGAGAAAATCTTTCGAGGTTAAGAAATATGGTAAAGTGTTGAATACAGCACTTCTATCATGACTATGGAAATGTCTGACATAAGCCTCTTGCATTGCTGCAAACAAATAACTATCTGTCAATATCATTAATTGTTTTGATCGGTCAAACGTTACACCCCACTTATAAGCATTATAAAATAAATCTATATGACTTGGAGCAGGGTGTATTATCTTCATGTTTGAGGTTGTTCTATGGTTTTGTGAAATCGATTGAGATATTGTAAAAATGACAGCTACAATAGATATTACTGCTATAGTTGTAACAATGCTGAACTCGCCGCTCGGATCAATACCGTTTACCGGATTTGCGTGGCAGTAAAGGTATTTGTGAAGTGATTGCGGATCCTGGGTATTGCCGGGGTAGTCATCCATGCGGTTGAAGCGGCCATTGCTTGGATCATAATACCTGGCCCGCAAGTAATACTGCTGGGCGGAGGCGTCCCATTGTTCGCCGGTGTAGAGTAAATTAGTAGCGGCGGGAGCGGCGGAGGTGGGATTGCCGCCTAACATCATGCCGTAGCCGTCATAAGAGAAGGAATCCACCACGGCGGCGGAGGAATCGACAAGCTGGCGGGTGGAGCCCTGGCCGTCGCTGAGCAGGTACCGAGTACCGCCCGCTGTCCAACTGGAGCCGTTCCAGGTTGATTTGACCTGGCTGATAACGTCGTCACCGAAAGTATAAGTCGTGGCGGTAATGTCCGAGCCGTCGTCGGAGAGCTCCTCAAACACCTGGGCGTAGCCGGTATGGTTGTAACTATCTATCAGGAAGGAGGTTACGGTATCATCGGTGGTTGATCGGCTTTCGCCGCCTTCGCCGATGTCGGTGACTTCCTCCCGCTTATATTCAGTTCCGACGCGGATGCCTTCATCGTTGTAATAATACCAGGTGGTTTCGACGATCGCGTCATCTTCCTGCTCGTCGGTATCCAGATCAGCCGGGGTGGTACGAACCACCTGCGACAGGCGGTTCTGGAGGTTATATATATAGACAACCTCCTCGGCATCAACTCCGGTGGTTACTTTACTGGTCAAGGAGCCGTTGGCGTCGTATTCGTAGGTTATGGTGTTGCCAACCTTGCCCCAGGCGAGGGTGGAGATATCGGCATACTGGGTGGCAGCATCGGCGGTCTGGGTTATCAGGGTGGGACTGATCAGCATGGTATAGGCCAGCAGAATACTGATACCGCGATAGAACAGGCTAAACGCGGGCTTTTGCTTCGGCGGGGTCTTGCCGAACAGTCGGTAATACAGCCGGACCACCGCAGGCGAGAGCAGCATCATCGGCAACAGTACCAGCATGGCAATCAGCAGATACCGCGACCAGACCGACGGCAGGCCCATAATATTTTTGTCCCCTATTTGTTCTTGTAATTACAGAACATCGACCAATCATTGGTGATATTAGCGTATTCCCATTTTGCAAGGAAATACTCATATTGCAGAATAGCTATCTTTGGACCGGAAAATGCCGACTTGAAATAAGCAACAGCCGTCGTCTCATCACTTTCTTCCAGGCATTTCATACCTACCCAGAAATTAGCGCGGCACGATCTTCGGTATTCAAGAGAACCCTCCTGACCCTTCCACTCATATAAAAATACGTTGACAGGTACTTTGTCTAACAAAAATCCCGCTATAGCAACCGTACCCTGCCATCCGGGCCAAACTTTATAGTCGGGTACTTTCCAGTAGCCTTTTAATTTCTTCAATGATTCCTTAATAAGTTTCTTATCGTTAAGTCGTTGCCCTGCATACCATAAAAGTAGCGGGCCATCGGGCGCTCCTGGACAAAGAGCATAAGGTGCATCCAAAGATTGCTTCCAGAAGCTTATCGCAGAGTTTATGTTTCCAAGAAACCATTCGGCCATACCTATTTCTATGAAGTCTGAATCGCCTATATGCTCCTCTTCATTAAATATTTTGATGTAGTTGCTTTTTACTTTCTGCCATTCGCCTACATCTATCAGGACCAAATTGTGATTGCGCAAATCGCCTAATTCTCTGCTTTTTGCATATTCATTTGCAAATAGATCGAGACATTCAATGCTCGGATTGTTCATGAATTTATCCCACATATCGCCTGTCGTAACCATATTATTATCCTCCGTGATTCAATGTTTAATTTGTCCTGTTTGTGGATCATATGGTATTCGTAACGTATTCGGTGGCAATATAAATGCGTTGCCTGTTGGGGTATCGGGCTTAAAATCTGCTTGATTTATACCAGACGGCCATTTTGAGTTTGGATACGTTGATGGATGTTGACCACGAATCCATTTAACATCTGGCCCTGCTTGACCTCGTTTTGCAAACCAGAATTCAGTACCTCGATTATAAATCCGTTGCAACTGTGTCGGCCCCCCTTCATGAGTATATCTTGTTGCATCAGTTGCCTTATCATAATGCACCCGAATTCCGGTATCAACAGCATTTTTAACCGCTTGGTTATTCATTCCTCTGGCTGAAGTTTGTGGAGGCGCCGTCCAACTTGGCGGCAGCATTGTAATTATAAACATTTCCGCTATCAATGCATAACCTAAAATCGCACCAATTTCGGCTATAAGTTCGTTATGAGGAACAACACCCAATTCCTGCAATACCATATGCGTAATACACACAATTAACATAGCTGCGGTTATTTGAGTAATTGCCCACATACCAGCAGCAATCGTCGGGCCATATTTCATCCCCAAAAGCATTACACGAATGGCGACAGTATTTATCACATTCACTATGCTACCGAAGAATTTACCGCTTGGGTCAACGCCGTTTACCGGATTGGCGTGGCAGTAGAGGTACTTATGCAGGGATTGCGGGTCTTGGGTATTGCCGGTGAAATCATCCATGCGATTGAATCGGCCATTAGATGGGTCATAGTATCTAGCGCGGAGGTAATACTGCTGGGCGGAGGTGTCGAACTGTTCGCCGGTGTAGAGCAGGTTCGTAGCGGCGGGAGCGGCGGAAGTAGGATTGCCGCCCAGCATCATGCCGTAGGCATCGTAGGTGTAGGAATTGACGATGTCAATGTTGCCGGTGATTGACTCATTATATGAAGCGACCTGACGGGTGGAGGCGGAAAATGGTGTGAAAGGTGTGAAAAGTGTGAAAGGTGTGAAAGGGAAGAAGTAAGAAAATGTGGGAAAGTGAAAAAGTAAGAAAGCTGTCGTCGGTAAGCTCCTCAATCACCTGGGCGTAGCCGGTGGGATTGCTCTCGTCCACCAGGTAAGTGGTAATCTTCTCATTAGCGACGCCCAGATCGTCGATCTTCTGGACCCGAATGCCGGAGTCGTTATAGATGTATGCTGTTGTCGTTGACCCGCCGGTATCGGTCGTCGTAACAAGATAGAGCCGGTTTTGGAGATTGTATTCGTACTGGACCTTTTCCAGGAAATTGGTCTGGGGGTTCTCTTCGCCGGTGGGATTATTCGATTGTCAAAGAGCTATTCGATAACGTGGTGCTATGTGCCTAATGAGCAATCATGCCCCCTTAACTCTCTTTCAAGAAATAAGTATGCCGTCCCCCGATTTCCCGCAGTAATTCTTCAATGACGAGGGAGAGCACATAATCCGGCAGTTTTGACAGGAGGGGTTCCGCCTGGTATGCCGCGATGATGCTTTTATCCGGATAGGCGCCGCATTGCTTGATTAACGTTGCCACTGATTCCTGCATTTTTTTTTCCGCCATATCCGCCTGAGCCAGTTGTCGTGCTGCTTCAACCAACCGGGCAAACTCCTGCCGGCTGTCATACCAGTTTAATTCCAGCTCCAGTTTAAAAGCAGTTTTATCATCGGCCTGGTCAAAAAGATATTGCGCGCCGACGGGATTATAGGTTTCTATCCTCTCCTCCAAGAACGCCAGGCACGCCTCGCAGTAAGCGGCGAACTTGACCTCGCTGCGGTCCGTGGGCAGCAATTGGGCAAGCTCCCGCCGCATTAGTTCTTCGATGCGCGCTATGCAAAATTGTTTTCTTGACTCCAACTTCTCATAGAGCGTTTCATAATATGCCCGCATAAGTAACTTAATTGGATTCATTTTATTAATTGACAATCAGTTATATAAATATATCAGGAACCATAACCGACTTTATCTTATGCTATCCATCGGCCTTTATAAAATATTGTATGCTACTTTATTATGGCAAATCTACCTCTAACCGGCAAAAAAAATGATATTGACAAAACACCGGCCATGTGATAACAATTCTTTGGTCAAATATCATTATCACTTTTTTCGGGAGGACAGATTATGAAACTGGACATCAATCGTGTGGACGTATGGGCAGCCGGTCTCAAGGATAAACCTGGAGAACTGGCCAAAAAAATGGTGGTTTTAAGCCGGGCCGGTGTCAATCTAGAGTTTGTTATAGCCCGCCGCTCCCCGGAGAAGCCGGGTACGGGTGTGGTGTTTGTTACCCCTATCAAGGGAGCAAAACAAACCAAGGCGGCTAAAGCAGCCGGGTTCGAGAAAACCCGGTCTCTCCATTCCCTTCGCGTTGCGGCCGCCGACAAACCCGGCCTGGGCGCCCAATTGACGCAGGCCATCGCTGCCGCCGGCATTAATCTGCGGGGATTTTCCGGCGCCGCTATCGGCAGGCGAGCCATCTTTCATTTGGCTTTTCCATCTGTTGCTGATGCCAACAAGGCCCTGCGCCAACTTAAACAGCTCTGACCAGTTTATTGCTAAGCTGCACGTGAAAGAAAAAAATCCCGACGAAAAGAAAAGGCCCCGAAGCTTTTCGCTTCGGGGCCTTTTTCATCTTGCTTGCGTGGCAAGCGACTGAACTGGTTTCATTTCAAATCACGGAGCGTTGTTGGTCAGCCAGTCTTCAGCCAGCTTAGCCAGGTCATACAAATCGACGTAGCAATCGCGCTCACCCGTCGGCCCGGAGATATCTCCAGCCTGATACGGTGTGCCGGGCATACCGCAGTACGGCTCGTTGTCGGTGATATTGACTGTTACATCGCTGGGAACGATCGAGCTGTAGAGACCGCCGGAGAAACTGCCGGAGATCGTGCTCGGATGCGTCTGACCGATCTCGCTTTCAAAGTCGCTGTCATCAACAGCACCGACCGTAACCGTTTGCGCGGTCAGATAATTGCCGGAGGTGAACGTCAGAGCGGTAGGATTGACCGTTACCTGATCGGAATCATAACTGAGCGTCAGGACCGCATCGCCGCCATACGGGGCACCGGTGAGCACAACCGTATAGCTGTCTGTGGTTCCGCCTTCACTGACATCCGCCGTCGTAGGATTAATAGTCACGCCGCGGTTGTCATTATCGGTGATAGTGACATTCAGCACTGCGCTGGGGTAGCCGCCGGCAGAGTGAGTTACCGCACCAATGGTGCCAATAACTGAGTTCTCTGCCGCCGCGACCGTTACCGTTTGCGGCACATACCAGTTGGCCGTGGTGAAGGTCAGGCTTGCCTTGTCAACCTGGGTATTCGGATCGGGAGAAACCGTTACCGTTACGTTACCAGCGGGCAGCTTGGTTAAGACAACACTATAAGTATCGCTGGTTTGAGTTTGCTCATCCGAATAGGTTGAAGGCACTGCGGTTGATGGAGGTGTCGGTCGTGCTGTGAGTGTTTCCATGATGCCGATCCCGTCGGTGTCAAGAACCTCCAGCTTGAAATTCTGGATGGACAAAGTTGTGTAGGTATTCTTGGCGCCGGCGCCAGGCGTATTATAATAACCGCTGGTGTAAGTTCCAAGGGTAACGGTGTGGTTCGGATCGGCATTGCTCAATACCGGGATGTATCTCACGTCAGTATGCCAATCAGCATCATTAGTCATGGGATCATTTCTTTCCAGCAGAGACAGGTTAGGATCAATAGTGCCGGGTTCACCGTATCTGACGCCATCGACAAGTAAGAAAACATTGGAGACATAATCAGAGGTGATTCCAACTGTGCCTCTGCCCAGAGAGAACCGCGTGGATACCTTTACCATCTTATTGGCGTCGGCGACATTGAATTTTCCCTGCCAGCCGGCGGCAAACGGAGGCTGATTATAATCAGGCTGATTCTCCTGCCATCCGCTCCAGATCTTTATGCCGGCACTGCCGGTGCCATCACCAACATTGCTATAAAAAAGCCCTTCGGTGATGTCGGAGGCGCTGGTGCCCAGAAGATTTTCCACATAGTAACCGTCAAAAACATCGGCATCGGCAATGGTGCTGTTGGCATCGGTGAATCCGCCGCCACTGCACCAGAATTCTATATTCGTGGTATCAATAAAACCATCGAAGGTTGTCGTATCATTGGTAGCGTGTAATTCGACCGACTTGGTGGTGTACCAATCAGCCGTGGTAAAGGTCAGTTGACTGGGATTTCCATAGGCCTCGCCGTCATCGGAGCTTATGGTGACTGTTACCGTCCCGCTCGGCGGTGCGCCCAGCTTCACGGTGTAAAGCTCGGTCGATTCCGCGAGACTTTGAACGGGGGTATAAGATTTACCCCCCTCGGGGCCAAAATCTACCCCCGGACCATCTTCCCACAATTCGAAGGGATCGCCCGGATTCGCACTGGCAATGACCACACTAGCAAAATCATTGTCGGCAATGTTAACCACCACGTCCCAGTCAGACTGCACGCCGAAGTCGAAATTGGGATCGTCGCCGCTGGACATGGAATGCTGGATCGTAACAAAATGGTCCCCTTCCGGGACATCATCATTAACCACGGTTACGGTAACCACCCGATAGTTAGGCTCGGTAGAGCCATTACCCAGGACAACCGGATTGGGACTGACGGTTATATTATTGGCGTCATAAATGGGTACGATGCCCACCGTATCCGTGCCGGAAGGTATCTTAATCAGGGAGACGGTGTACGTATCCGTAGTGGGTCCGCCAAAACCGCCTTCCGTGACATCGGTGGAATCGTCGCTCTCTGATACGCCCAGAGCATAAGCCGGGGTCTTGCCAATACTGCCATTACTAAATATTGTTGCGACTTCATCGGCAGTTAGTCTATGACTGAAAATACCGACATCATCAATTAAGCCGTCATGGGTATTGAGGCGGTACGAAGTCGTTGTGTCTTGCTCCGGTTTGTACGCGGACGAAGCATAGCAGCCAATCCCCACCGCCCTGTCAGTGTTTCGTGCAGGAAGATTATTTTTATCCTGGGATATATTGTATTGCCCATTATGATAGATTGTATTTACGCCATCGATGCTGCTGTACGTCGCCACTACATGATACCAGGTGTCCCAATCCAGGGCATTCGGATTATTGGTGGTGCCGGGTAGTACCGAATAAGTGCTGTTAGTCCAACCAGTATTCGATATTTTGAACATAAATCTACTGAAGTTGCTGCTTGGATACCAGTTGCTCATCAGGTACCACGATACCGCATCTTCCATGGGAAGTGTTCTTTTGGTAATAATCCCGGCGTTATTACCCTGGAATTGCACTCCTTCTTTATTTTCATTACCCATCACGGAGTTAAACCGCACCCAGCAGGCGACAGACACTGCGTCTAAAGTAGAATCGAAATAGGCTTCATCCGGCAGGACAACACCTTGATAGATCCTGACGTTGCCTTCGCCGTTTGGGTCATAGCTGTCAAAAGCCTGGAGGGATATCGCCTGGCCGTCTTTGCCCGTGGCAAACGTCGGATCGGCGGTAGCGTCATTACTCCAGAAAACCCCGTTTTTGCCATTTCCGGTTGCATCCTTGAGATCCCCATCGAACGGATAATAAGCCACCAATTTCGCCTGTGCCAGGCCCGTGAAACCTAAGCACACGGCAAAAACAAATGTTAACCATACAAACTTCTTAAGCATAGCCCTACTCCTGTAAATTTCACCTGAATGTTATTACTGTAAGCCGATA
>Ga0068714_10001705_pt1 | contig 30794 bp, 20 predicted proteins | sample MTBNYHSulfiMetaG_FD_62988 | JGI IMG/M metagenome (GOLD analysis project Ga0068714, IMG submission 62988) | Enrichment culture microbial communities from rom New York Harbor, USA that are MTBE-degrading - MTBE-NYH (New York Harbor Sulfidogenic)... | ecosystem: Environmental > Aquatic > Marine >...
AGGCGCTTCGATGGGCCGACCGAGAGGATCGGATACCCTCACAGCGATCTTTTCTCCGCCGGTCGCCGCCAGCAAAGCATCCAGTGTCCCATCGCCGCCATCCGCAATCGGGCTTAGGACGCATTCGGCCGCAGGGGAGGCTTCACGAACGCCTTCTGCCATTGCCGCCGCGGCCTCAGGCGCGGACAAACATTCCTTGAACGCATTGGGAGCGAGAAGCACTCTCATGGCAAGCCTCGGACGCCGGCGATCTTGACCGCAGGATACTATAGCGCGCCGGAAGATCAAGGAAGCCTTGATGAGGGACGCTCCGCATTGGGCGAGCAGAACGTTTGATACCGCTTCCGGCGGAGACGAAAAAAACTCTTGAAATGCCATATCAAATCGTATAGTATCACTGAGTCTTTTGTGTGTGGTGCCAGCCGTATACACCAGATCACATCCTTATCATTCCAGACCAGTCCGCGGTGTCCGTGACGGGCTCGTCGAGCTATCGGGAGGGAATTCTTGTGAAAGTGTCAAAGATTTTTACTACCACTGTAAACCTGCTGGTCATGCTTCTGCTTTTTTGTGCGGTATCGTCGGCGGAACGCATCTATGTTTCCAACGGCCTGGCGGTGTTCGAAGTTGACCCCATGACCGGGGATCGAACCATTATCGCCTCCTCGACGGTCGGGAGCGGGCCGGTCTTGGATGGCATTTTGGGCATCGCCGTTGAGAGCTCGGGACAAATCGTCGCGGTCCGGGATAGCGAACCTTATGCTCCCAGCGTGCTGCTGCGAGTTGACCCGGCTACGGGCGACCGACAGCAGGTGGCGGAACTCTCTATCGGCAGTTCGACCATGATGTCCCATCCTCGCCGCGTCGCGGTGGACCAGGATGGTTCGCTCCTGGTCACGGACTACGGCCTGAGCGCTGTCATCCGGGTCGATCCGGTCTCGGGCGACAAGACTTATGTAACAGCCACCCCATGGGGTGTCTGGGAGGAAGACTGGATCGGGGAAGGCCCCCAGATTACCTACTATCGCGGCATTGCGGTGGAGAGGGATCGTTCCATCATCTTGACGGACTTCTCTTACGGCTGGCTCTTGCGAGTTGACCCGGCGACCGGCAACCGGGTGATCTTTTCGGCTTCCTCGTCGCAGTCCGGTCCGGTGCTTTGTTATCCCTTGGGGGGAATCGCCATTGATCGGGATAATACGATTCTTGTGCCGGACATCTGCCACCCGGCGATCTTGCGCGTCGATCCGGACAGCGGAAATCGTTCCTGTGTCAGTGGTCTGGATATTGGGGACGTGACGCGGGGAAGCGGCCCGATGTTTGAAGGCGACCTCTACGACGTCGCGGTTCTCAACAACGGCACCCTGCTCGTGACGGATTGCCAACCCGAGCCCATGTCGCCCAACTTCGGCGATGGGCTTCAGGCGATCGTCCAAGTCAATCCAATCACCGGCGACCGGACGATTCTCTCCGGTGCGGGAGTCGGGGCCGGCCCCTCCTTCGGCTTCTATGGTCCGCGGGCGATGGCGCTTGACCCGGGCTTGAGCACAGTCGGTGAAGAGCACTGGAGGCAGTACCGGTAAACATCTTCCCGGGTATCGGGGAATACGCTAAGCTGACGAATATGGAAAGGGCGGCCCTGGAAAGCCGCCCCTCTCCATCTTTGCCCACCCGGGTGGCCTGCCGCTGCGAAGCAGGCAGGCCTCCTCCTTGCAACCCGCCTCACAGCAGGCTATCCTTGCAATCGGTAAAGGGGACTCATGAGCTCGAGGCTTGCTCTGTGGACACAGCGTTTCGCCGCTCGCGACGGTGGTATGGGCACCTGGTGCGAACAGGTGGCCCGCATCGCCTGCCGCTTGGGCTGGAAGGTGGAAGTTTGCCACTTCACTTCGCTGCCTCCGCCAGCCGCGAAAGACGAAACCCTCCCTTATGAATACGAAGCGGTTCCCATTCCAAGGGTCGAAAAGGACACCGGCTCGCTTGGCAGCTCGCTCGCGACGGCGAAGGCCGTCTGGCGCAGGCGCGCCCGGTTGGCCGACGGCGACCTGTTGCTGGAGATCTTCGGCGAGCCTTCAGACCTCAAGTTCTGGACCTTTGCCCTGGCCGGCCGGAATCTCCCTCCTTATGGCTTGATCATCGGCTGCCGGACCTTCGAGGATCACGCCCCCGACGGTTGGAGGAAGCGCCTGCGCAACCGCTGGTATCGGCGCTGGATGCAGGGGGCGAGAGGAATCCTCGCTGATGGCGAAGACATCCGCCGGGAGCTGGCCCGGCATAGGATTGACCCGGCCCGCGTGCGCGTCCTGTACGCCTCCATTGACACCACTCGCTATCACCCCGAGGTCTCCACCGAGCCTTTCTGGAAACTGCTGGAAGGAAGAGGCATCCCGCGGCAGGAGCGACCCTTGCTCGTGTATTGCGGCCGGCTGCTGTTTATGAACCGCCCCGGCGATTTTCTGGAAATCCTGGCTCAGGTTCCCGAGGCGTGGGGCGTGGTCATCGGCGATGGCCCCGACCGCCAAGCGCTGGAAGAGCAGGCAAAGGCTCTGGCCGGGAGGGTTGTTTTCGTCGGCGAACAGCCCGAAACCCTGCTGCCCTCCGCTTTTCGAGCTGCCGACCTTTGCCTGTTTCCCCTCAGCGCGAGCATCGCCGGAATCTCCCTCGTCGTTCCCAAGGCAATGGCCTGCGGCGCGGCGGTCATTACGAACAACGTCGCCGATCTGTGCCGCCTCGTTCAACCCGAGAAGAACGGCCTGCTCTGCGAAGAGGGCGACATCGAGGGTTGGATGGCGGCCACCCGCCGGCTCCTGGAGGATACCGACCTGCGCCGGCGCTTGGGGCAATCCGCCGCGCAGACCATTCGGGAAGGCTGGACCGAGGCGGCCCGCGAGCAGGAATATCGGCAGTGGCTCGAAGATCTTCGGGAAGGCAAGGTGTGAAGCGAGGTGGAGGCCACCTCGAACCTGGAAGGTTTAGGCCACTTTGCAGGTGGACTACATTTTATCTGCTGTCAATGCAATTGCCAGAACGAGGAGGTGGCGGGCTGCTGCGCGACACCGGCGATGATCGACACCCGGCAGTGAAGCGTCTGGTGGTTCAGATTGCCTGCAAGGTCCTGGAATGTGCCCGGAAACAAATAGATGTCCACCCGGGCAGGAGCCGGCAACGAAGGCAGCGTCGCTTTCCACTCTGTCTGTCCGCTGCCCGGCACAGGATAGAAAGAAAGCACGCCCCGCGTCCCGTCGGACGTCCAAAACCAGCCTCTGATGCTGCCGCCCCTGACCGGCTGGATCGGCTCGGTTGCGCACAGAAGCACCTTCACCGGCAGCGTTTGGGCGACCGCAAGGCCGCACAAGGCGGCCGCCGTCAGCACTAGCGTGACCAGGCCGAGCTTTTGCCCCCCAAACCTCATCGTACAAGCTCGACTTCACCCACTTCCCCGGTGCCGGAAAAGTGGGAAGCCTTGACCTTTCTCTCCGCAATCCATTGTCAAAAAGGTGAAGTCCACCTACCAAGTGGTCTCCACCTATGTGTGGCCTACAGGAAACGAGAACGTATGAGACTGCCCCGTCCGCGCGGTCTACCCCCCGTAGACCTGAAGCCGGCAGCTGCGATCAAGCCCGAAAACGTATCCGCAACTCAACTGCATGTAGATTTAGCACAAGATGTGCGCCCTGTCTAGACGGATGACCGAGAGGTGGAGTCCACCTTGAAGGTGGACTACACCCGCAATTTTCAGCGGGGCGGCCCGGAGAACAGCGACCGCAGTCTGGGCCAGAAAGAGCGAAAATCCTCCCGGCGAAAGCCCCACAGCGCCTTCCAGGAAACGCCGGTAACTCGTAGGAAGATGCCAAGCGTAATCAGGCACCCGGCGACATAAGCCACCGAGGTGGCGGCCGCCGCGCCCCGGATGCCATATCGCGGGATCCACCACAGGTCCAGCCCGATATTGACGACCAGCATTCCCGAGGCCACCACTGTGTTCCAGATTTGCTTTCCCCGCCCGGCCAGGTCGCCGGAGAGAATCTGGTCCAGCCCGAGAAAGATCACGCCCGGCAGAAGCAGCGCGAAGGCGTCGGCCGCATGCCCGGCGTCATAGCCCCGCCAGACGAGCAGCGCCAACACCAGGCGAAACAATCCATACAGAGGCAACGCGCCGAGCAGAAACGCCCAGAGCACCACCCGAAAGCTGCGCGGAGTTTCCTGATTGGCCAGCCGGGCTCCCCCCCGGGCCGTTCGCGGGATCGCCAACAGGTACATCGGCCCGGTAATGAACAACAGCGACTCGGCGACCAGGGTGGCCAGATGATATCGCCCCAAGTCGGCGCTGCCCCGGAAATGCATCACCAACAGATGATCCAAGCGGTACATTAGCAGGATGCACAAGCTGCCCAAGTGAAGCTTCAGCCCGTAGCGCAGGGCTTCGCGGTAGTACTGCCCCAACTGCCTGGCGGAGGGAGCACTCCCAAGCTTCGCTTGAGGGTGGCACCCGGCCTGCCCATTTGAACGTTCACCAAGGAACTCTCGGATGAACAGCAGCGCCGCGCTGATGATGAGGGATAGCGTCCACAAGGCAAACACGCCTCGTAAGCGGACGCTGAAGAGCAATAGAGCCAATCCCACCAGCACCAATGTGGCGGCCGCCCGGCCGACCAGGAATGCGTTGAACAGGCCAATCCGCTCCCGCGCCAGATAGGACAAGACAACCAGGTTGTAGAATAAGGTCAGGCCGATGGCGGCCACGCTGGCTCCCAACAAGCCGGGCGAACTCTGAAAGGGTCGCAGAAAAGACAGCGTCAGCAGGCTCGGGCGGACGAGAGTCGCCACCAGCCAAAGCCCCACCGCCAGAAGCCCCCAGAATGCGCTCCAATACAAGGCTCCCATCATCAGCGTCGAGGCGGGGAAACGCCCCTTGCCGACAAGGTACATGTTTGCCTGGGACAGTCCGGCATCGAGCACATTGGAGGCGAGGAGGGGGATCAGCAGGAGAAAGGCGTAGTTTCCCTGAACGCGGGCACCCAGAAAAGCGGCCACCAGCACCATGGTTAAGAACTGGCAGCCCGTGGCCAGCACGCGCCCGGCGGTGGCCGGGAGACTTTTTCGAAACAAGCTCATTACTCCACGGGAGATCCCTTCAGCAAGGCCCGCAGCCGGTGGTACCCTTGCGCCAACGGCCCGGCCTGATACAACTGAGGGTAGCTGACGACTTCCGGTCCAAAACTCTTTTTGAAATTGAACACCCCGATCAGCCCTTCGCTGTTGCCCAGGTCAAAGGTCTCGATCCCGCTGCGGCAGGCCTGCTCGAGGATCCGACTGAAGAGCAGGTTATTGGGGCGCAGATGCTGAGCGCTCTCGTCCATCACACCCAGCCAATAGTACTGGTGCGTCTCATGCGTCAGCACCAGGGCGGCCGCCGCCAGCTGCGCCTTGGAGAACGCGCCCCAGTAGCGCGCCCCGGGTGTCGCCCACAGCAACTCGAACAACCGCTTGGGGAAGCCCTTGCTCAGCTCCCATCGCTCCATCGACTGCTCATAGAGGGCGAGAAACGCCGGCAGGTGGCTGGGCTCATCGAGCGGCCGGGCTTCAATCTGCCCCCGCTCCGCTTTTCGGATCGCCCGCCGGCAGGCCGGGGAAAAGCAGCGTTCGCGCAGGTGTTCGAAGCCCTCGCGCAAGTCGAGCACTTGGGTGGTCAGGGTGTGCACCCGATAGCCGTTCCACTCGGGCGGGCGTGTTCCGGGCGGCAGGGTCAGGTTGATCGCCGAGAACTTTTGCTGCCGGAGAAAGGCCTCAACGACTTCCCAGTCCACTCCTCCGTAGGCGCGCTCCGGCAGGGGGCCTCCATAGGTGCCATAAGGGAGCGACAGCCAGGTATAAAGCCCCGGCGCTTTCTTGTTTCCGACCAGCGGCAGCAGGGTCTCGCGGCCTTCTGAATCGCGCAGCAGGACCGAGCGATTGTGGAACTCGGCAAAGGCGTCGCAGAGGATCGCCAGCCACTGCGGGGTCTGAAAGAAGCTCGTTGTCTTCCAGCGCTCCCGTTGCTGTTCCCATTGCGGCAGGCTCAGGGAGCGAACCTCGGCAAGCCGGGCGACCGGTGTATTTTTCGGCGTCATCACGCCCCTTGTAGCGTAGTAAGGACTTCAGTCCTTGTTTTCCTGGAACCCGTCCGGCACAGCCGAGGGCGGCTGCGCTGCGTCTACGCCGTTCCATGTAGTAAGGACCTCAGTCCTTGTTTTCCTCTTGTGAGATCCGAGGTCGGGTCCACTTTCCCCGGCGGCCTACCCTTTATTTGTTCCCCCTGCCGACGCCTTTCGGGTGACCCGCTCGACGAATCCCAAAACGCGTATCCCGAGAAACAGGCCGAGCAGCAGAATCACCCCGGTCAGCAGGCTATAGCGGACTTCGATCTGCGACAGAAGAAAGGAGGCCAAGCCGAAGAGCACCGAGCAATAGTAGATGATGAGCACAACCTGCCGCTGCGACAGGCCCAACTGAAGCAACCGGTGGTGAATGTGCTGCTGGTCGGCTCGAAAGGGATGCCGCCGGTGGAGCAAGCGCCGGAAGAAAGCCATCGCAGTGTCCAGCAGGGTGACCCCCAAAGCGATCAAGGGAATGACCATAGCGACCACCGTGTTGCCCTTCGTCTCGCCCAGGATTCCGGCGCTGGCGACCAGATAGCCTAACAGCAGGCTGCCGGTATCTCCCATAAAGATCCTCGCCGGAGGAAAATTGTAGGGCAGGAAGCCCAACGTCCCCCCCAGGATAATCAGCGACAGCATGATAACAGGAAGATTCTGGTCGGACAGCGCGATGAGGAGAAGCGAACCCGTCGCAATCGCGATCACACCTGCCGCCAGGCCGTCGAGGCCGTCAATGAGGTTGACGCCGTTCATCAGGCCCACATACCAAAGCACCGTCACGCCGAGGCTCACCGAGGAGATATCCAGACGCCCTCCGGCAAAATCAAAGGGATTGCTCAAGTGCCCGATGGAAAAGCCTTGCTGGTACATAAAGACCCCGATGAGCACCTGGCAAGGCAGTTTGACCCAGGCCGAGGCTCCACGAACGTCGTCATACAACCCCAGCAAAACCACAAAGAGCGCTCCCAGAACCAGAGCGACATATTGCTGGGCCTGCTCTTTACCCTCCAGGCATTCGCCGGGATAGTAGATGAAGATGACCAGGAGAACCGCTACCAGCGCGAGGAAGAATGCCAGTCCTCCAAGATAGGGAACCGCGCGAGAATGGATCTTGCGGGGACCGGGCCGATCAATGATGTTCAGACCGAGAGCCAGGCGACGAACCAGAGGGGTGCTCAGCAGGCTTGCGCCGAATGCCACGGCGAATAGTATCAGTAAATTCATGCCACTCTCGCCCATGTAGCACAGCCGTCCCCGGCCGTGCCGGACCGGTTCCAGACAGGCAAGGACTGAAGTCCTTACTACGAGGGCCGCGCCCATGTAGGATAGCCGCCCCCGGCTGTGCTACTGCCAGGCCCCTCAGGAGGCCGCCGGGGCCGTTTCCAACACTCGGCGAAGAAGCAGAAAGGCCAAGTCGATCAGCAACACGAAGGCCCCGGCGGTGATGACCCAGATGCGCCGGTTGGGCGAAATCCGCTGATCCGGGGGGACCGCCCTCGCCTGGACCCGAACGTCGGCGATCTGACGCTCCTTCTCTACACGCGCCTCACTGACCTGCTTGGAGAAATCCGCCAGCGCTTCCCGAACCGAATCCCGCTCGTTCTCCAATCGCTTGACCGTCGCTTCGGACTGGCCGATCTTGAAGGACAGGGTGCTGATCTCCTCTTGCAGCTTGCGAATCTGCTCCTGGAGCGCCCGGTTCGCCGCTCGATTCTCCTGCAGTTGATAGACGAGGCTGTCCTGCTTGTTCTTGAAACGGAGATACTGGTTTCGGTAAAGCCCGAACATGGACGAGGCTTCTTTCACCTCGCGGGCGACCTCCAGGCGCTGTTGGGTCCCTTGCAGGATCAGCTTCTGCAACCGGTTTCTCTCCTCTTCCAGCTTCTGCACGGTTGCCTCATAGAACTGCTCCTTGGGCGCAAGAGGGGCATCGAGTCCGGCTTCCTGCCCGGGCCGCTCGGCCTGCGCCTGAAGCAGCTGAGCGCGCGCTTGGCGCAGCTGCTCCTCGACTGCTTCCAGTTCCTGCCGTTGCCAGGCGGCCTGAAGTTCCTCGGCCGCTGTCCCGCGATAACGGCTGGTCACTTTCAACAGATTCAATCGGGCCGAAAGGTGAGAGAGGCGCAACCGCGCGCCATCAAGACGCTGCCGCTCGACCTGGCGCTGCAAGAGCCGCTCCTGCAAGCGGATCAGCTCATCGGAAGACCGGCGCAGCTCGTCTTCCAGCTCATTGAGCAAGCGGACGTCGTCGGCATTGGCGGCGTTCATCCGGGCGCGCCAGTCCAGGTAGCGGCTCCGGAGAAAATCCCGTTGTTCGACTGCCGTTTCCACATCGCGCCTCAGCTGAGCCAGGGAGTACTCCCCCTCGGTTTCCTGCAGGGTCTTTTCCATCAGGCTGAGCCGCTCTGAGGCGGCGGCAATCTGCGCTTCCAAAGCGAGGACCGGGTCCTCTCCGGGAAAGGCCACCTCCCCGACCCAGATGCCTTTCTCTTCCAGCTGCTCCAGGAGGCCGTCGAGCAGGGCCAGCTGCTCCTCGTCGGTCTGGATGTCTTTCTCGATGCGGGTCTGCTGGGGGATCAGGGCTTCCTGCAACCGTTCGGCCTGCGCTTGCTCGGCTCGGGAGACAGGCTTTCCCTGCTCGTCGGTTTCGGCCACGGTGCGCAAACTGACCCCATAGAGGCTCAGCTGCTTGGCCTCGAGTTCCTGGCGCAGCCCCGCCAAGCCGACTTCCTGCCGGTACTGCTCGACCTTCTTGTTCGCCTCTTCCAGCTCCTCTTGGGTGGACTGGTAAACCCGAAGAATCTCGTCCACAATCTGGCCGGATTTCTCTGAAATCGTCTCCCGGACATGCTTGACAAACGTCAACGCCCACAGGTTGGCCAGCAGGGCCGCCTTCTCGGGGCTGTCGCCGGTGGCATCCAGGTCGATGATCGGAGAGTAAGTGATCGACACCCCGGTTTCCTTCTCCACCGAGGTGTGCGAGACGAATTTCTTCTTGAAGGATTCAAACTCCAGCTTTTCAAAATCCTCGGGTGTATAGTGCGTTAAGCCCCGAAGGTCGGCGATTGAAAGAGCGGCCAGCAGGGTCGCTTCCTCAGTCGCAGCGCGGGTGCGGTCGGCGATCTCCGCCTGCGACATCGCAGCGACCTCTTCCAACGAGGCGCCTTCCTGCTGGAGCGCCAAGACGCTCTCTCGCAGGCTTTTCAGGACTTCGAGAACGCGCACAAAGGACTCATCAGCGCCCAGCAGGCTGTCGTAGCCCAGAACGGTCAGCGGATCGCCGAAGATTTCGGTTTTTTCCCTGCGTTTCGGGACCTCCACCAGAACCTTTGATCGGGCCTTGTAGGTTTCATCCACCAGATAACTGGCCACACCGGCCAGGAACATTCCTCCCAGCACGGTGAGCACCAACCACTTCCGATTGCTCCATAACAGCCGCAGGAAGGTGGCCAGCTCCAAGCCTGCCGGGCTGCTCTCGCCCGTCCGGTTTACCCCAGCGGTTTCCGACATCGCCCTCCACCTTGCAGGGGCGCTGCTTGCCGCGCCCGGATCAGCCTTTCAAAGCGAGGGTAACAATAGGAAAGGATGGGGGTTTTGTCAACGGGGCGGCGGCTTCTCTCCAGGCTTCATTTCCCCCCAAGGCTCAAACAATCCCGGCTCGGAGAATGTCATGAAGGCGCAGCAGGCCGACCGCCCGTCCTTCGGCGTCCACGACGGGAAGCACCGCAATCTGGAAGGGCCGATTCTCCATCAGGGCCAGCGCCTCATGGGCCAGCCGATCGGGGGTGATGGTCGTGGGCCGGCGGGTCATCAGCTTCTCGACACTCAGCGGACGGACGTCCCCGTGGTCAATGATGGCGCGTTTGAGGTCGCCGTCGGCGAATAGCCCCTGCAGCCGGCCCTCCTGGTCCACAATGCTGACGGCCCCCAAGCGCCGGTCCACCAGCACATCGATCACTTCGGTCATGCTCGCTCCCAGAGGCACGACCGGATTCTCCTCGCCGCCATGCATCAAGTCTCGAACTCGAAGCAGCAGCCGCTTGCCGAGAGTGCCGCCGGGATGGAGCAAGGCGAACTGCTCCGGGCCGAACCCCCGCCGCTTCAGCAGGGCGATGGCCAAGGCGTCCCCCATCGCCAACATCGCCACGGTGCTCGCCGTCGGGGCAAGGTCGTGCGGGCAAGCCTCCTGCTTCACACTCACGTCCAGCACGACGTCGCTTTCCCGGGCCAGCGTCGAGGTCGAACGGCCCACCAGGCTGACGATCCCGGCGCCCACCCGGCGGATGGCGGGCAACAGGTCGAGCAGCTCGGCCGTCTCCCCGCTCTTGGAAAGAATCAGGCAAATGTCCTGCGAGCGCACCACGCCAAGGTCGCCGTGGCCGCCCTCGGTCGCGTGCAGAAAGAAAGCGGGCGTTCCCGTGCTGGACAGCGTGGCGGCCACCTTGCGCCCGATCAGGCCCGACTTGCCGACGCCGACGACGATGACCGTGCCCGGGCAGGCGTAGAGCCGCTCGACCGCTTGGTCAAATCGCTCGTCCAGATGCCGGGCAACTTCCTCGATCGCCTCTCGCTCGATGTCCAACACCCGGAGGGCTTCCTCCTGATGAACGCTCATGTCGAGACACTCACTCCTTTCGCTCCAGCCACTGCTCGATGACTGAGAAGACCGCATCGCTGGAAAGGCTCTCCATACAGCTGGGGCGCACGTCGCAGTCCGGCAGGTAGCAGCCAAGGCAGGGCACCTCGCCGCTCAAGGCGACCCCCCGGCCATAGAGCTCAATTTCGGCTTTCGACGTCGGCCCCACCAGCGCCACCACCTGCTTGCGCAACGCCAGCGCCAGATGCAACGCCAGCGTGTCCCCGGTCACGACGACCTCGCACAGGTTGATCAACGCCGCAAAACGGCCATACGGGTTATCGTGACCCGCGTCCACGACCGGGACTTTGCACCGCCGGAGCCAGTCCGCTTTCAACTCGGCCTCATCCGGCCCGCTCAGAATAAGCAGGTTCGCTCGATGAGTCTCCCAAAGTCGCCGGGCGAGGTCGAGAAATCCCTCAGGGGTCCAGCGCTTCCAGCGCCAGCGTCCCCCCGCGCCGAGGTTCAGGCCGACCACCGGCCGCCAGGGGGCGATCTGCTGCTTTTTGGAAAAAGCTTGAGCATACTCCAGCTCGGCCGGGGGTATCGCCACCTGGATCTCTCCGGCGGCATCGTCCGAGCCGATGAGGTCGAGCATCAGCTGTTGATAGGTTTTGGTGTTCTGCTTCTTGAGGTCGTCCCAGTAGCTCATCGCCAGGTAGGCTTCGGCCTCGGGCTTCCAGCAGCGGACTGTTCCTTGCGGGGTGAGGCCATAGCCGCTCTTCTGTTCAGCTTGGGCTAAGCTCGCCAGGGCCAGGCTTTCGGCGGAAAGATCGAGATTGATGACCCAGTCGAAACGCTCGACCTGCACCTGGGGCAACACTCCGGCGTCGAGCATCCAGAGCCGGTCAATCCCCGGCAGTCCTTCGAGGATCTCCCGGGACTTCGGGTCAACGATCCAAGTCAGGTGGGAATGAGGATGCTTTGCCCGAATGGCGGGCAGAAGAGCGGTCGTTCGCAGCACGTCGCCCATCGCTCCCAGCTTGATCAGCAGGATGCGGCATTCGACCGGATCGTAATCATCGCACCCCTCGCACTTCACGCCTCGTTCTTTGTGAGGCGCGCAGGGGCGATCCAATCGGTAGTGGCGGCAATCGCTGCGGATCAGCATCCGGTCGGGGTATTCTCCAAGTTCAGTCGAGACAGAGTGTAACTTCCGCTCGGGAATCGTGTCAAGATAACGCGACGAGCCGCGAGTAGGTCCGCCGAGCCGAGGCGGCCCCGGTGTTCAATGTCAGTGGGCCACGCTCGGCTCGCGTGGCCTACTGTGAGGGAGCCTTACGGAAGCGGATATCCTCTTACCGAAGCCCGGTTAGCGGTATTTCTGAAGCTGCTCCGGCACCCACCACTCCAGCAGCTCGTAGCCGGGGCGGATGCGGAAAGTCTCCACCCCCCTGAAGCGCTTGTCCACCGCCATCAATTCCGCATCGCAGAACAGAAACGTATAGGGCTGTTCCTCATGAACGATTTGGTGGAACCGGTGGCATAAGCGGATGCGCTCCTCCTCGTCAAAGGTGGTGCGCAGCGCCTCGGCGATGCGGTCCACCTCCGGGTTCTTGTAGCTGATCGCGTTGGAGCCGCCGGGGCCGGCGCTCGAGGAGTGCCAGATTTGGTACAGGTCCACGCTCCAGGGCGACATCCAGCGCAAAGTCGTGGCATCAAAGTTCTTCTCGTGGATCCGCTCGATGAACAGCGCCCACTCCTGCTTCTCGATGTGCATGACGATGCCGACCTTTTCCAGTTCTTCTTTGAGCAAGGTGCCGATCTTCTCGCCGCTCTTGCTTTCCGCCGGCAGGGAGAAGGTGAACTCGAACTTAACGCCGTCTTTGTCCCGGATGCCGTCGCCGTCGTGGTCGAGCCAGCCGGCCTCGTCAAGCAGGCGCCGGGCGGCCTCCGGATCATAAGGCCAAGGCTCGATGCTCGAATCGTAGTAGGGAGACAGAAAGAACAGGCCGCCGCTGATCACTTCCGACAGCCCGTAAAGCACCTTCTCGGCAAACTCCTCGCGGTTGAACAGTTGAGTCATCGCCCGCCGGCAGCGCTTGTCGGCGAAGAAGGGCCGCAGCGTGTTCCAGCCGATGTAACTGTACTGAGGGGTGTAGAACTTGTATTTGTTGAATTTGGCCTCGAAGCTCCTGGAGGACATCTGCTTCGCCCATTGCACCGCGCGGATATCGCTCAGCACGTCAATCTGCCCGGCCTTGAGCATCTGCAGGGCGGTGGTTGGATCCTGTGCCAGCCGAAAGACAATGCGGTCCACATACCCGCTGCGGCCGATCGCTTCGCCCCAATAGCCGGGATTGCGCTCCAGGACGATCTCCTGGCCGGTCGTCCAGCTGTGGAACGTGTACGGGCCGGTGCCGACCGGCGCGCGGCCCGCCGGGTGCGTGTTGAAATCCTGCCCGTCATCGAAGACAGACTGGGGAACGATCGGAATCGAGCCGGCGGTCTCGAAGGAGAGATACTCCGGCTTCGAGAAGGTGAAGCGAACCGTGTGGTCGTCCAGCGCCTCCACCTTCTCGACGTTCTGGTAGTAGCTGCGCAGGTGGGCCGCCTTAACCGTCGGATCCTGAATGCGCTCGTAACTGTAGAGAATGTCGTTTGCCGTAAACTCTGCCCCGTCGTGCCACCGGACGCCTTGGCGCAGATGGAAGGTGTAAACTAAATGATCCGGGGATTCCTCCCACGACTCGGCGAGCAAGGGTTTGAACTCCAGCGTCCGGGGGTCCCGATAGATGAGCGTTTCGTAGATGTGTCCCGACATACCGCTGTTGATCTGGCTCTCCGAGAAGTCCGTCGCCACAATCGGATTGAGCGTGCCCGGCTCGGTACGCAGGCTGCGCACCAGCCAATCCCCGCGAACCGGCTCCTCGGCCGCAGCGGCCGGCGCCTGGCCCATCTGTACCGGCTCTTGCTGCTGACAAGCGCCGGCGACCCAAAGCGATGCCAGCATCAGGGGCGTTATCCAGATTCTCAACGTTCTCGTCTCCCTTGAAAGTCTCCAGGTGAAGTCCGGTGGAGTCCACCTGACAGGTGGCCTCCACCTTCCCTATCTGTTCTCAATCTCCGGTCTATTATACCCGAGGCCCGTCAGCGCACAACCCAGCCGCCCGGTGGCCTCCACCTTCATTTACTTCGCAGGCAAGGATTGAAGTAACCGAAGCGCAAGCGGGGGAAGCGCTCTCGCACGACCTTGATGACGTTCGACAGGCCGATCAGGGGCTTGTTCGCATCGGGCCGGATCCATCGGACATACTCCTCGGGATCGATATTCAGGTTGCGCCATTGAATCATATCGGGCTGCGTCGTTTCGAGAATGTCGAGCAAAGTCTCAACCTCGTCTTCTCGGTCAGTAACCCCGGGGAAGACCAGATAGTTGATGGAAGCGAATTTGCCCTTCTCCCGAGCGATTCGCAGCGACTGAAGCACGTCCTGAAAAGAGTATCCCTGTGGCTGGAAGTACCGGCTGTAAGCTTCGGGTCGCATGCTGTTGATGGAGACCCGGATGCTGTCCAGGCCGGCATCGAAGAGCCGGCTGACCGCCTCCGGGCGGCTGCCGTTGGTGTTCAGGTTGAGCGTTCCCCGGCTGCTGGCGGCCCGGATGGCCCGAATGGCCTGCTCGAGCAGGTCGGGATTCATCAGCGGTTCGCCTTCGCAGCCTTGGCCGAAGCTGGCCACCGGCCGCTCGGCCCGCTCGAAATGGGGCACGACAATCTCGACCATCTCCTCCACGGTCGGAACGAAATCCAATCGGTTCATCGGGGCGGGAAAGCGGCCCTCCGGCTGTTTGGAAATACAGCCCAGGCAACGGGAGTTGCACGCCGCCGAGGTCGGCACGGGCATTTCCCAGCGCCCCAGGGCATAGTTGCGGGCGGCCGGACACCCATAACGCAGCACGCAGTTTTGCATCAGATGCTGCACGAGCCGGTTCTGTGGAAACTCGGCCGTCCTCTGATGCGCTTTCTGTTCCACGTCCGCAGGCTCATACTGGTCAGGGTCCTGCCGCACGTCGGGGTCGATCCGTACCGCCGGGACCACAAATTGCTCGTCCCGCCAGCCCAAAGCGCAGTAGGCGTACAGCGGCAACAGCGGCGCCCCGGGCCGGGTTTCGTAGGCGGGATGGTAGAACAACGTGTGCGCCGGGGCCAGGAAAGCCGCCGCGGCCAGCACCCGGCGCCCCCCATACTGTTCCAGGGTCACCGGCTCGCCATTTTCGCGGTTGATGCCGATCGGCTGGCGGCCTGGGAGATGGAACAGGTCGCTTCCCGGCGGCAGCGGGATCCACTGATCACGGAGAGGCACAACGAAGGTTTCCGCCGCCTTTCCGCACAGGGCCAGCTCGGGAACGTCAAAAAGCCGGCCCTGCTCGTCGGATACCATCAGACTTGGAGCATCTTGCACAGACAAGCGATTCTCTCCTGTGGGGGTGGTTTTCAGCCTGCCCCGGCAGGCAAGTTATCATATCTGCTTCGCCGGGGGCAACTTGACACGGCAAGCGACTGTAGGGATACTGGCCGGGGCTTTGCAAGACGGGCCTGGGCGCGTGTCTTCGGGACGCCACCCGAGGTCGAAAAGCGCCGCTTCGGAGGGGGAATTCGTTGGCCGCGCGCGTCAAGCAGGTAAGGGCACGCTATGATGAGCGTTTCTCGCTCGTGCCGGTGTTATGGGGCTTGGGAGTCGGTCTAGCCTGGGGGCTGGGCGAGCTGGCGGTTTCTGCCTTCTCGGTGGGTTACCTTTCGCGCGTGTATATCGCGCCGGTTCTGCTGACCAACGGGGCTGCCGGCTTTCTCCTCGGGGTAGTCCTATGCGTTGTCCGCTCGGTCGCCGGTGTCCAGGGTTGGGCTTTGGTGGCGGCGACGCTCATCTGGTGGCCCGCCTTGCTCTATACGGCTCTCAAGGTCCAGGTGGATCTCTTACCGACCCACGCTTGGTGGCAACTGCCGAGTCTGTTCAATCTGTTGTTGCTGGGGGCGCTGGGCTTGTGGGGCGCTCATCGGAGTTTTATTCGCCTGTTCGAGCCGAAAGTGCGGGTGGACTTGGCCGCGTTGGTGGTGGGGGGCGCCTCGTTGGCCATCACCCTGCTCGTCCTGGCCTTGTTCGCTCGCATTGAGAACCGGGTTCCTTCCCCGCTGTGGGCTTGGCTGAGCGTGGTCGCGCTGCCCCTTCTGCTGGACCGGGCCGGTCGCGACCTCACGCGAGTCCTCAGTCAACTGTCGGGAACCCAGCAAAGTCGCGGCCGGTATGCCTTGGCTGCGTTGCTTGCGTTCCTCCTGTTGAGCGGATGGGAGCATTTCGATCAGCGCGGTCGCTTGCCCCACCATCTTCCGGGCCGGCCGGCCGGCTCCTCGGATGGGCCTTACAACCTGATTCTGATCGTGCTCAGCGGGGTTCGAGCGGATCACCTGACCGCCTATGGGTATGGCGCAGGAGGCTCTCCCGTGCTGGCCTCTCTGGCTCGGGCGGCCGACCGCTATGAGCGCTGCTACAGCACGTCCTCCCGGAGCGAACTGGCCACCGCCAGCCTGTTGAGCGCCCTGCCCCCGAGCTTGCTGGACCGGCAGACTCGTGAGCCGGAGGTCCAGCGCGGCTTGGGATGGATGGAGACCGGTCGGGAGAGCACATCGTTGGCTCCGGTCTTGCGCAGTATGGGATACCGGACGGTGGCCATTGTCGCCGACGCTGAAATCGCTTCGATGCCCGAGGCCTTCTCGGAGGGGTTCGACGTTTATGATGCGCGGCCCAGGCTGCGCCTGGCGCGCAGTGATACCCCCCTGATCTTTACGGTCCAGGCGCGCCTGCGTCCTTTGTTCGCCGAGCGGCTTCAGAAGCTCATGCCTTGGTTCCGGGGCGAGTACCTCTATCGCTTTCAGCCTCACCGCACGGTCGAGGAAGTCTTGCAGGCCACGGCTTTTCGCTTGCGGGAGACGCATCGCCAACCGCTGTTTCTATTCTTGCAGCTGATGGACGCCCGGCTGCCTCTGGTGCCGCCGGTCGAGTTCCTTCCCTCGGGCGAGGGGGTTGATCAAACTCTCTGGGGAGGCCTTTCCCCTGAGGAGATCGAACAGATCAACTGCGGAGAGCGGGCGCTGAGCCGCAAGGAAATCAAGACCCTTCAGGCCCTCTACGACGCGGAGATCCAATATATGGATCGCTGGCTGGGCCAGCTGTTGGAGTCGCTGGAAAACACCGGAGTGCTGCCCCGTTCGCTGGTGGTCATTACGGCGGACTGCGGAATGGTGCTGGGGGAGGGGGAACATCTGGGCACAGGACTCGACTTGGCGCCGGCCGCCTTACACGTTCCTCTGATCGTAAAGCACCCGGGGGAGAAACAGGGTCGGCGTTTTGCGGAACCGGTCAGTCTGGCTCAAGTGAAGTCGCTTGTGCTGCGCGAGCTGGGCGTGACTTACCGGCCCGGCCCGGGAGAGTATGTTTTCGACCCAAAGCTGGATCAACTGCTCGTGGCGGAATGGACTCCCCCGCCGGAGATTCTCGCTTCGTGCCGGGACGCGTGGCCGCGGCAACTGAAAGCCGCCATTCGAGGGCGGCGAATGTGGGTCACCGACTTGGAGAGCGAAAGCCGCCTTTACGACTTAGGCGTTCCCGGAACCACCCAGCCCCTGCCTGTCGAGGAAGCCTCGGCGGAAGTGGCTTACCTGGAGCAGCAGCTGCAAGCGTGGATGGCATCGTGGGCCGAGGAGGAAACCACTCGCTGACGAAGGCCAGTGGGTCTCGGCCTTTCTTCTTTCTCCCAGCGCGGTGATGCTCCGCGCCCGTCGGCGGTCATCGCCGCAGCGCGTATTTGAGCCGATAGGTGACCTCGAAGCGCCGGTGGCCATACCGGTCGGTGAACACCTTGGGCGGGGCGGCTTCGAAATCCTGGAGGTTCAAGGAGCTCTGCAGCTCGGTGAGGAAAAGGTTGAGCAGATGCTGTTCCCGCGAGGCCAGAGTAAGGAGGATCGTTCCGGGGGGCTCCTCCCGGGCGGCCACGACTTCCAGCCCTTGGGCTTGCGCCAGCTCCTTGACCTTGAGCAGGGCGGAGGAGGGCGGCGCAGCCGGGGCCTCGTGACCCGGAAGGGATGGCAAAGGCTCCACCTCGGGCAGCGGGGAAGGCGGCTGGTCCACCGCAGAGGGGCGCGAGGTTTGCTTGTACTTGGCGTACAGGACAAGCAGTCCGAGCAGGAGCAGCAGAACGAGGAACAACCGCTTCATCCCGACCTCCCGGCGCCGGCCCGAGTTGGCCTGTGCTCTTGCCGGTACAGGCTTCTCTGGACGGGGTTGCGAGAAGTATAGCGCTTTGCGCTGAAGGGGGAAACCCGCCTGCGGAGGCAGGCCGCTTGCCCCTGCGGGCATTGCGCCAATCCTTCGCCTGCCGTCCTGTCTCGCCTCCGGCTGTTTTTTTGCACAAAATCCGCCCCTGGATGCGTCTTAGACAGGGAAGGGCAGCAACCATTTTTCTCCGGGCGGGGTCTCAGAAGCAGCGAGAAGAGACCCTTCTCGACACGATAAGCGAATAGGCCGGATTTCCGGGCTTAATTAAACCTCAGGGATTCTGATGATCTTGATCAGATCTGTCGACACACAACCCGAACCCTTGAGAGCTCGGAGCAAAGGTTCAAGGTGACGAGACTGAACGGAGCGCTGGAGCGCATTTATCGCAACCACCGCCAGCCGCTGTACACCTGCGCTCTGGCGGTGACGCGCTGCCCGCAGCGCGCCGAGGATGCTTTGCAGGAGGCGTTCTACCGGCTCTTTCGCCTCGAACGGGCGCCGGATAACTTGAAGGCATACGTGTTCCGCGCGGTTCGTAATGCCGCGGTGGACGTCGTCCGTCGTAGCCCCCCGCCGAGCGAACCGCTCAGCCCTTTTATCTTCGCCCCGGACGAAGGGCCCCGCGAGACAGCCGAGCAAAGCGAATTCAAGCGACGGGTGGCCGAAGCGCTGTTGACGTTGTCGGACGAGGAGCGGGAGACCATTGTTCAACATCTGTGGGGTGAGCTGAGGTTTCAGGAAATCGCTCAGCTGCGCGAGGTGCCCTTGGGGACCGTCAGCAGTTGGTATCGCCGGGGCATTGAGAAACTGAGGACCCGACTGGAGGAGTAACGATGGAGGAGCTGGAAGTCAGAATGAAGAGTCTTCCCTTGCGCCGGCCCTCGTCGGGGCTGGACGCCCGGGTACTCAGCCAGATACCGGGCGAGCGCCAAGCCGGGGCCAAGGGAAGGCCTTGGCACTGTCGGCGCTGGGGCTGGGGCCTGGCGGCGGCGGTCGGCGTACTACTCGTTCTTTATGCGTGGCTGTCTCCGCCCACTGAGGTCTGCGTGCCCGCCTGGCGCAATAGCAGCGCCGAGCCGGTGCACTGCGTGCTCGCCGACGGCACCCGGCTGCGAGTTTTTCCCGACGCGACAGTCGCCTGGAAGATCGGCGACCAGACGCGCTGGGTCGAGCTGTACGAGGGACAAGTCGAGTTCGACGTCGCCGCCGGGCGTGGGCTTTTCGCCGTGCGCACACCTTCCGGGCGTGTCGAAGTCGTGGGGACTCGCTTTCAGGTGAAAGCCTATCGCAGCGATGTTCCACTCAGGAACCAGGGGAAGCAGTCATGAAGACGAATCTGGGGGTCTTTGCCATTGTTTTACTCGTGGGAGCGGGGCTGTTGATGCTCCACCTGTCCCGGCGCGAGCCGGAGCCGGTTGCGCCGGATGCCGCCTTTACCACCGAGGTGGAGGTCGCGCAAGGCGAAGTGGCTTTGAGGAATCTTCAGGGGGACCGGCTGCGCATTGCGGCAGGGCAACGCGCGGTGATGACCGGCGCCAGTCCGCCCGAATCGGTAAAGGAGGAGGCCCCCCAAGCAACGGCTGCAGTGCGGGAGCCTGCCTCCAAGCCGGAGCCGCGGCCTTCCGGGTTCGGGCAAGTGACCGGCAAAGTAATGGACATCGCCGGCAAACCGGTTCCTCAATGCGAAGCGATTTTCCTCAGAAGACAAGGCAGCGATATCCGAGATTTCGCCGAGCGGGGCCGCTACCGGGAGAGCGAACCGTACGCCGTGACGGACGCCAGCGGGGTGTTCCTTGCCCGGCAGCTCGCGCCGGATACCTACGTGATCGCCTGGCGCGCCCCCGGGTATATCTACCGGGCTTATGACGACCCGGTCGAGGTGCGCCCCGGCGAGGTGACCGACAACATCGTCCAGACGCTGGAGCGCGCCGGGCGGATCGAGGGAAGAGTCATCGAGAACTTGACCGGGAAGGCCATCGCCGGAGCGAAAGTCTCCGCCGGCGTCGTCTCTTCCAACCGTCATGAAGGCGCAATCATCACCGTCCATAGAAAGATCTCCACGCTTTGCGATGACGAGGGCAATTTCCGCCTCGACGTTCTGCTGCCCTTCGAGGAATATGACCTGACCGCTGAGCATGGTCGCTACATTCCCGCCACGAAGCCGGGCATCCCGGTGGACACCGGCGAGCCGGTTCAAATCGTGATGAACCCCGGGGCCGGCATCGAGGGCCAAGTCGTGTTTCAAGAGAACAAGACGCCGGTTGAGGGCGCCAAGGTTTTCGCCCTGCGGGAAGGGAAGGTGGAGAAAGAGGTCGCCAGCGCCACAGCGGGACGGTTCCGCGTCGAGGGACTGAGGAGCGGCCAGTACCTTTTCAAAGCCCAGACCGGGGAGCGGGTGACGCTGGGCGAGGAAAGGGATCGCCGAACAATCTCCCTCTCCGGACAGAATGCCCCCCTCGAGCTGGAACTGGTTCCCGGCGGGATCATCGAGCTGACCGTCCTCGACAAAAGCAATGGCCGTGCGGTTCCCGGCGCTGAGGTCGCGCTCGAAAATGAAAGCTGGCAAAGCCCGATCCCTTCCAAGCTGGAGAAGAAAACCACCGACGAGATGGGGAAAGCGAGGTGGGTGGGACTCGAAGCGGTAGAGATCGGCTGCCGGGTCAGGGCGAAAGGCTACGCCGAGCGGACCAGCGATTGGGACGAGAGGATCAAAACCGGGCCGGGGCAGCTCGTGAGCCGAAGCGTTGAGTTGGCGCCGGGGCAGCAGGTTGCCGGCCGGGTGGTGGATGAACGGGAAAGACCGGTCGCCGGCGCTCGGGTCGAGGTGGATTCAACCTATGATGCAAGCGGCTTCGGCGGACAGTATTGGGGATCTTCCATCCGCACCACGTCAGGGCCGGACGGCTCCTTCCTCCTCAACGATCTTTCCCCCGGCTGGGTGGACCTTCTGGCGCAGAAGGAAGGTTATGCCTTGGCCAAAGCGCTCCGGGTCGAAGTCGGCCAGACCGATCTCCAGCTCGTTCTCCGAGAGGGCGCTTCGCTGGGAGGCGTGGTGCTCAACGCGCAGCGGCAACCGGCGGCGGGGGCGAGCGTGCGGCTTCATTTCTCCCAACAGGAGGGCGGAATCCAAGGACGGCTTCAGCAGAGTTCGGTCCTCTCCGGCGACGACGGACGTTGGACGTTCGAGCACCTGGAAGCGGGGACGTATGAAGTCTTTGCTCAGCACGGGCAAGCCTATTCCGAGAGGAAGAAGAACCTCCAACTGGGCTGGAGTGACCAGCGCAATGACATTGAACTGATTCTCAAGGAGGGAGTCCGGGTCGCGGGCCGCGTGCTCGATCGCCGCACCGAGAAGGGTATCGAAGGAGTTACTCTCCGTCTCCAGCTGGAATCGTCCAGGACTTACACCGCCGAACACGAGAGCGAATCCACTTCCGATGGCGCGTTCGAGTTTGTGGGAGTGCCGCCTGGCAATTATGTCATCCGGGCGGACCAGGTTCCCAAGGAGTACTGTTCTCCCGGCTGGGAGGCCTTGGCTCAATTCATCGTCGGCACTGAGGCCGTCGAGGACCTCGTCGTTCACCTGCAGCGGGGGGCCATCGTTCGGGGCAAGGTCGTGCTGCCGAGCGGCGAAGGCACAGCCGCCGACCTGATCCTCAGCCACGACGACCTCGCCCGCTTGAAGCTGGGCAACCGCAGAGACGAGAAAAGCGATGAGAGCGGCGCCTTTGAACTGACGGGGCTGCTTGCGGCAAACGGCTACCGGCTGTTTGCCAAGAAGCCGGGGTATGCGCTTGCGGACAGCGGCCCCTTTGACTTGGGGGAAGGGGAGACCAAGGAGGACTTGGTTCTCGAGCTGTCGGCTCCCGGCCGTATTTCGGGAACGATCAAGGACCAGGACGGCAAGCCGGTGACTGAAGACCATTACGTCAAAGCTCGGATCGAAGGTTTCCATACGGTCTATACGAAATACGAGCACCAGGCTAATCCGGACGACAGCGGCTTCTACCGGCTAGAAGACATGCCTGCGGGGGTGCTGAAGATCGACCTTATCCAGGTGACGAAGATGGGACAGATGAGCAGTCATTCAAGCCGGCAGTATAAGGACGTTAAAGTGGTCGCCGGGCAGGAAACAACCGGCGTGGATTTCGTCATCGAGAGAAAGAAACTGGAGGGTTACATCGCGGGGCGGCTGGTGGACAAGCAGGGCCAAGGCATTGCCGGGATCATGGTCAATGTTTATGCCCGTCGAAGAGGCGGCGGCGCGTCATCGGAGGGAACGACCGGGGGAGCCATGAGTGGTCCCGATGGCCGGTTTCGCATCGAGGGGCTGGTGGAAGGGCCGTTCTCCGGACACACCCATCCACAGGCGGCGGGCCTCTACGACGTCTTCGCCCAAGGTACGGTTCCCGAGGTGGTCAGCCCGGCGGACGATGTCGAGATATTGGTGGAGCGGCTCGGCTCGGTGAGCGGCCGGGTGGTCAAGAAGGGCACGAACGAGCCGGTGAAGAGTTTCCGCGCCGCGGTTTTCGTGCGCAACTACCTTCCCGAGATGCAACCTTTCATGGATGCCGAAGGAAGGTTCTCGATCGAGCGGGTGATTCCGGGAGCGGCCCGGCTGCGCGTCGAGGTGGAAGGGGTGGGAGTCTTTGAGAAGACTTTCGAGGTGGGCGATGGAGAGCACGTCAAGGATATCCTCGTGGAGGTGGGGGAACCTATCGGCATTCGGGGAAGGGTCGTGCGCAAGGAGGATGGGCAGCCCGTGGAACGGGCGAAGATCATTCCCCTTTCCCTCAACCGGGTCGAACACTGGGTGGATCACATCAGCTTCAGTGATGAGGGTCACACCTACTCGGACGCCGCGGGCGACTTCACCCTGACGGGAATCGCCTCGGGCATCGAGACCTTGTATGTCGAGCATCCCGACTATGGACTCGTCGAGAAGGACGGAATCTCAGTGCCTGAGGGAGGTATGGCCGAGGGTGTGGTGATCGAGTTGGAGCAACCCGGAGCGCTGGAGGGGCATGTATTGGACGAGGGCAAACCGGTCGAGGGAGCGAAGATCATTGTGTCGGGCTTGCCGAATCGGGCTTTCGAGAGGACGGATCAGAAAGGGCATTATCACTTTGCCATGCTCCCACCCGGGCGCTACCGCGTCGTGTGGGAGAAGAGCGAAACAGGCTACCAGCTGAATCCAGCTCAAAACGCGGAGATCCGTCCCGGGGAAGCGGCTGTGGTGGATTTCGGCAAAGACGGCGCCACCCTGTTCGGTACCGTCAGCCGCTTCGGGGTTCCGGTGGAGGGCATTGAAGTCAGCTTGATGACGGCGCCTTACGTCAGCACTGGTGGATCACTGACCAACAACCTGGGCGAGTATCGCATCTCGGCCATTCAGCCTGGGCCTTATCAGCTCTCTCTTGTGGAAAACGGCAAGGGGGTTTACCGCGGAGAGATCGAGATCCCCGACCAAGGGGAAGTGGAGCGAAATCTGTCGCTGCCGACCGCTTCCCTGTCAGGCCGGGTGAGCGATGCACAAACCCGCGAGCCTCTGGAGATGGCGATGATCCGCCTTTTGGAGGAGGCTGAGGTCTCCGGGGCGGGAAGCGCTCTTTGGAGATATGAATTTGAAACACAAAGCGGCAATGACGGCGAATACGAACTCACAGGGCTTCCCGCCGGCACTTATCGCTTGATGGTTTCGCATTCTTCCTACGGCAGCCAGGCCGTCCAGCTGCCTTTGGCGGAAGGAGAAAGCCGGGATGGATTCAACTTCACGCTGCATGGCGGCGGCGCGCTGCGCCTGAGGCTTAAGGATGCAGCCGATGGAACGTCGCTGACGGGTCGGGTCGAGTTCTTCGACGAGGACCGGCAGCCTGTGCTCCCCGGCTCAGCTGAAGGAGAGTATCAGGACACCACCCTGGAGTATCAAGGCCTGCCTCCGGGCCGGTTGCTGGCCGTGGCGTACGCCCAGAAGTTCTCACCGCGGCCGGGCCAACTCTACGCTCCTGCTCTTCAGTGGATCGAGATTATCAGCGGCCAGACTCAGGAAAGCGACATCGCCTGCACCGAAGCGATGCGTCTTCTGCTCAGGGTTGTTGACGAGGCACGGCGGGAATTGGCTGGCGCCGCCATTTCCTTGGTGGATTCCAGCGGCCAAGACCGAACTGCCCTCCCATTCCATCCCTTGGCTGGTTCAGGCTGGGTTACCTTGGAAGAAGGCTCCTATCAGCTGACGGTAAGAAAAGAAGGTTATCGCCAACATCAGGAAATCCTGACCGTTCGATTCGGCGAGACACCGCAGGAGAAGATAGTCACCCTGGCGACGGACGGGTGACCCGAACGAATGAATTCGTTACTACATCGCCCAAGCCCTCGCCCTGCTCAGGGACGGGTGGCCTTTTCCCCTTTACCCTGAACACCAGACCTGCACCGTACCTCCCTTCTGCAGGACAGGTTTGAGAAGCTTTACGTCAATAATCCCGATTTTCCGGTCGTTACAGTTTTCTCCCACGGTCTGTCGGTGGCAACCGGCGTCCGCTGTTGGAGTTAGCCTTGGCTGAGCGGCTCTAAGTCATTGACAAATCAAGGATTTGTGTTATACTCAGGGTACTCGACAGGGTAGGGGTGTGTCTGAACACAACCCTTTTAATTTCAAGGAGTTCCTTCTGATTGTGGGGGGCGGATAATGTACGAACGATTCTACAAGCTCCGGGAAAAGCCCTTCAACATGACGCCGGACCCGGAGTTCCTCTTTTTCACCGAGAAGCACCGGGAGGCCTTTGCCCACCTGGTCTATGGCATCCGGGAGAGGCGGGGATTCATCGAGGTTACCGGCGAGGTCGGCGCAGGCAAGACGACCATCTGCCGGGCGCTGCTGAATGAATTCGATGCCGACACCAAAATCGCCCTCATCCTCAATCCCTTTCTGAGCGATCTGGAGCTGCTGCGGGCCATCAATGAAGAGCTCTACATTGATGCCTCGGGCGCGACCAAGAAAGAACTGCTCGATACCCTGAACCGCTACCTGATTGACCAGCACGCCGCCGGGCGCAATGTGGTGCTGCTCATTGACGAGGCACAGAACCTGCCGCCGGAGACCCTGGAGCAGATTCGCATCATCTCGAACCTGGAAACTGTCAAGGCGAAGCTGATCCAGATCGTCCTGGTGGGCCAGCCCGAGCTGCGGGACAAACTCGCCCGGCCCGAACTGCGCCAGCTCAATCAGCGGATCACCGTCCGCTACCATATTTCCCCTTTGTCCCGCCAGGAAACCGAAGACTACATTTACCACCGGCTGAAGGTTGCTGGCGACCCCGGCGAAATCATCTTCACCGAGAAAGCGGTGGACTGTATTCACAAATACAGCGGCGGCATTCCTCGGATGATCAACATCCTCTGCGATCACGCCCTGTTGTCCGGGTTCGTGAACGAGCAGTACGAGATTGACTTGGACCTGGTTCGCAAAGCGCGGCGGGAGATCGAGGGGCAGCAGTTTGGCCGCCCCGCGCTGGGGCAGCGCCGGTTGGTCCGGCCGCTGCTGGTGGCCGGCTTGGCCGCTGTCCTGGTCCTGATAGCGCTGGCCTTCTTCGCGGGTCGCGGTCGTTTGGAACTTCCCTCGCCGCTGGAACGGCTCCTCGCCGGGAATCCCGGGGAAGCCGGGGAGTTTGGCTCCTATGCGGAGTTCGAGGCGGCGGCCCTGACGCCGGTGCTTTCGGCCTCGCAAAAGGGAGACGGATGGCTGGAGCTGCCTCTGCCGGGAGCGACGGAGTCGGCCGCTATCGAGGGGCGGGTGGGGGTACAGCCCGATTCCTCTGGATACACGCAACCCGATTCCTCTCGATACGGCCCTTCGGGCCTACTCGAGGAATCGGGTGCTTCTCTTTCTGCGGGGGGATCAGGCCGCGTGCAGAGTACTGAAGGCGTGCCTGAGGAATCGGGTCGTATGCGGAAAGCGGCGGATTTGCTTGAGGAATCAGGTGGTGCTTCTTCTGCGGGGCAATCCGGCGGGGCGCAGAGTGCTGGGGGCGTGCCTGAGGAATCGGGTGGGGCTAAGCGAACGGCTTCGGCAGGTGCTTCTGCCGGCAGCGACGTTTCTTCAGCGGTCTCGGGCCAAAGCGCAGCTGAGGCGGCCGAGGCGGCTGAGCCGGGGAAATTTGACGCCGATGGGGTCCTGCGCTGTTCGGCTCTCGATGAGACTCGCCCGGCCGCATTGATCACCTTGGCCCGCCTTTGGGTTCCGGACGGGGAACGGCTGGAGGAATTGTACGCCACTTGCCCGGCCGAGGCAGGCGCCGATTGGGCGACGTCGGTTTTCGAACCCTTCGGCTTGGCTCCTGTTTCGTGGAGCACCAATCTGGCGATGCTCCGGGCGATCAACTTGCCGGCGGTGGCCGAAACCTATGAGGCGGCGCTGTTCACCCCTCGCTACCTGACGGTGATTGGCCTGGAGGGCGAGGACGTGGTGGTCGCCGATCCGCGCAGCGGGCTGCGGCGGCTCAATGCGCAGGCCTTCAACCAGCAGTGGTTCGGCCACCTGACGATCCTGGTTCCGAAGAATGTGGAGCCTGAGGAGATTCTGGGGCACCGCTCGATGGGCCAAGAGGTCCGCTCACTGCAGTTCCGGTTGAAGAAGCTGGGCTTCTTCGAGGCCGAACCCAGCGGTGTTTACGATGCCTACACCATCGAGCGGGTGAAGGACTTCCAGCGGCAGAACCGCATTAAGATCGACGGCCTGGTGGGATTGGAAACCAACCTGGTGCTTTTCTCCCAGCTGGCCGGGGTGGACGCGCCCCGCCTGCTGGCGTTGCACGCAAAGAGTAATTAAAGGGATATGCAGCATAAGCGCTCGGAGTAGAGACTTCAGTCTCGTGAGAGTGCGCTGAGGACGGGACTGAAGTCCCCTACTCCGAGGAGTCGATGGTTGGAGTAGAGACTTCAGTCTCGTGAGAATGTGCTGGAGGACGGGACCGAAGTCCCTACTCCGGGTTGTGAGAAAGCCGTGAGCTCGATACTGGACGCGTTGAGCAAGAAGCGGGAGAACCGGATCGCGCCGGCCGGGGCCGGCCTGGCGGACGGGGTTCGCTCCCCCGGGGGGCGGCCCGCAGGGGCGAAGACTTCCGGGCTGCGGATCGCCCTCTGGGTGGTTAGCACGGTCGCCGTCGGCGCTTGGGTCGGTTTGTTTCTGGTTTACCGGCTGGCCGCGTTGGGTTTGGTGGCCGGCAATCCTGCGCAAGCGCCGGCATCGATCGAGCCTGCGCATGGCTCTGGAACCGCGTCGGCTGCCCCTCTTGGCGTTGTAGCCGAGGAGCGCCCTTCGCTGCCGGCCGTCGGCGGACTATCGCTTGCAGGTCGGGATCTCGAGCTGGTCAGGGAGGCGATACCCGAAGCGCCCGGACCCTCTGCGCCTGCTTTCCAACCGGCCGCGGCTGCGGAGCCGGCCGCGGCGACTGCTTTCGCAGCGCCGCAGAACACGGCGGCCGAGCAGCCCGCGCCGGTGCCGACGCCCGACGCCCGGAAGTTTCAACTCAGCGGTATGATGCTCGATGCCCGGCAACCGATGGCGATTATCAACGGTCGCCTGGTCGGCGTGGGGGATCAGGTCGAGGGATATGAAGTGTTAGCGATCTCAAAAGACGGAGTGCGCCTGGAGGGTTGGGCCACTTTACTCCAAATTCACGAGTGAGAGCGATGGCGCGACAGGAAGGCAGATCCCCGAAGAGTTTGTCGGAACGCCTGCGGTCCCACCTGGCCTCGGCGCAGGCGGCCGCAGTAGGCAACAGCGAGCACGATGCGCTGCCGGCCGGGACGGTGGAGCTGAAGCCGGACACGACTTCCACCATCGCCCGGGTGATGGCCGAGGGCCGCTCGGGAGGGCCTCTGCAGAGCCGGGCAGCGGCGATCGTGCATCAGATTCTCGAAAAAGTGGAGGAGCATCCCGGCTGTGATGTGCACGAGCTGGCCGGCTGGCTGGGAGAGAAAAGCATTTTTGTCTTGTCCTACGTGGATGACCTGACCCGCGAAGGCGTATTGCTGCGGCTGGAGAACGGCCGCCTGTTCCGCAGCCGGGACTTTCTGCCGGTGGTGGAAGAAGAAAGCGGGCCGTTGCCGGAAGAAGCGCGCCTCCAGGAGCTGAATGCTCTGCAGCGCTTGGAGCAGACGAAGATTTATCTTCGCGTTTTTCGCTTTCTGACCTCGGAGTTGGAGCTGGAGCCGGAGTGTGATCGGAAAATGACCGCCCAAGTCAAGGGGAGCAAATTCTTCGAAATGCGAGGCGCTCAGGGCCGGGTGAACATCAGCCTCTACGGAATGTTTCCCAAGGAAATGGTCGAGCGGTTCAAGCGGGAGGCCGATTTTGACCGAAAGCGGATCAATTATTCCCGTTTAACCGGCATCATTGACATTCGAGGCTGCCGGGAGGATGATTTGGCATCGATTCTGCCTTGGGTCGGGGAGTTCTACAGGGCGGTGGCTGGCAACGGCAGTCGTCGAAACCGGGAATAAAATCATAAGACCCGCTGATTCCTATGGACTTATCGTCTATAGTCGAGCGGGGCGGGAATAGGCCGACCGCGGGGGCCTGTTCGCGATTCGGTGAACGATTTCGGAGCCGGGAGTACGAGACGGGACAGCCGAAATTCAGGGCACTTGGAGGTGCTTGCAGGGGAGGTGGAAAGGACCGAAAAAAGACTTGACATGAGGGGTGGGTACACTATACTGCAAGCAGTTGCTCGTGGCTACATGGGCGGGTAGTTCAGCTGGCTAGAACGCCTGCCTTACAAGCAGGAGGTCGGAGGTTCGAGCCCTCTCCCGCCCACACGGGGCGGGATGGGCGGTGCGGTGCCGGGTTTGCCTGCGTGACGAGGGCGGTGCCGGCTCAGCGGTTGGGATGGTAGCGAACGAGTCACAGGCTCTCTTGGCTGCAAGCGCAGCGAGGGCAAGCTAGGGGCCGTAGTTCAGTTGGTTAGAATGCCTGACTGTCGATCAGGAGGTCGCGAGTTCGAGTCTCGTCGGCCCCGCTTGAAATGAGGGAGATTTTGTTTTCAGCACAGGGGCGGGAAGCGACAATTCTTCAGAGTCAAAGTGTTGCGCAATCAGTTTGAATGAAACTGTTCGGGGAGACGAAAGGAGAAGCATGATGAGAGCGTGGTTGCTGACCGGGATGTTTTTGGCGGGGGTTTTGGCAGCCCCGGGAATCATGGCCCAAACCGTTAATCTGGATATGGACCCCAGCACGGCGGCCGTGGATTCGGAGATCACCGTGGCGCCGAACGGAACGTTTGACGTCTTCCTGGTGATTCAGGACGCGGCCGACATGACCGGGGTTTCGGTGGATATCGCTTTTGACGCGACTCAAGTTTTGACCCTGCTGGGGATCAAAGAAATCCCGGGCGATCTGGATTTCAGCGGGGATCTGCAGCTGAGCGAGGAAGTCCTGGCGGTGATTAACCAGTTTGTGTGCGAGTTTAACTTTGAGTGCGTGTTTGACGATTTTCGCGATGGATTCGACCGGGCCTCGGCTGTGGTCTACGACCAGAACGGCAACCAACAGACCGACCTCGACGAGGTTCTCGACGTTATCAACGAATTCATTGATGAGTTTAACTTTGCCGGAACCAGCTACTGGACGCGCGAGCTGAAGCAGGCCGCCGCGCCGGGCGAGTACGCCGAGTCGGTCGAGGTGTTCGACCCGGCCGCCAAGAGCAACACGGGGGGCGCGAACCCGGGCCTGGTTGACGACATTACCGCCGTGCTGCTCAAGCGGCCCGAGGCGTCGGCCTTCAGTTACAGCGGCAACGCCGTCGTGGCGAGGCTGACCTTCCAGGCCAAGAGCGGCGCTTCCGGCCTGCAATCGGAATTCAGTTTCCCGCAGGCGGTTTACATTGACAGCAGTTTCGTCGGCACCAACCCGAGCGGACCGGGGGAAGGTGGAATCATTTCCCTGAATCTTCCCGACCCCTTGCCCCGCGTGGTGGTTCAGTAGAAGGCGTGGATGAGGCAGGCCGGGGCAACGGCGTCCCTGCCGGTGCCCCGCTCTGATGGAGCGAGAGGAAAGCAGAGTGGAAGCATGGTGAATCTGATGCAGAGGAGGACAAGAGAGTGAAAGTGGGGAACGAATTCAGAATAGGGGTGCTGGTGACGATCGGCCTGATGGCGTTGCTGGCAGGACCGGTCAGCGCTCAGTCCATATCCGTAGTTGTCAATACCACGGATGCAAATCCCGGCGATACCATTACCGGCAGCGTTCAGATTAACAGTCTGCCGGCCGGGTACAGCGGGTATCAGGGACACACCGTGCGAATCGCCATCGACCCGCCGGATGCTATTACGCAGGATGCGGGACTTCCCGACATCACGTACACCAATGGTGACATCGGGATTCCTCCCGGGGTTGGCAGCGTCCAGACGGTGCTCAGCCCGGAGAACGTTACACTAATGAATGCGTCACTACTTCAAATCCTGTTCCCGACCGTCATTGATGTGTTCCCGGCAACCGTTTTTAACTTCTCCTTCCAATTGAGTAGTTCTTTCGACAATCTCACGCTTCACATCGTCACAACCGACGAACCAGGCACAGGAAATACCCAGCTGGCCATTACGGCACCCGAAGGGAACATCTCGATCACGACACCTCCTTTCGAGAGTCTGAATGACGTAACGATTACAAGCGGCGGCGCGGTTCCTACCGATACCCCGACGCCGACGCCCACGGGGCCGACCCCGACGCCCGAGGAGCCGACGCCCACGCCGACGCCGAC
>Ga0068714_10001708_pt1 | contig 30766 bp, 26 predicted proteins | sample MTBNYHSulfiMetaG_FD_62988 | JGI IMG/M metagenome (GOLD analysis project Ga0068714, IMG submission 62988) | Enrichment culture microbial communities from rom New York Harbor, USA that are MTBE-degrading - MTBE-NYH (New York Harbor Sulfidogenic)... | ecosystem: Environmental > Aquatic > Marine >...
TTGGCGGTCAGGGTCGCGCCCGCGTAGTAGTGACCCTTGAGGTGGGCCAGGTTGACCACGTAGTCCGCCTGGGTCACGCTCTGCGGCAGCCACCGCATCGGCACGCCGGGGTCGGCGTGGTGGATCCCCACCGTCGGGTCGCGAACGGGGAGCTCCCGCCCGTCGCCGCCGGTGCGGTCCTCGAAGCGGACCGCCGCGAGGTCGCCGGCACTGCACAGGTCGTAGATAATGCCGGGGATCAGCTGCGAGGCGTCATAGACGGTGATGTCGCCGGGGGCGACTCCCGCCCGGTCGACCAGCTGCCGGAGCAGTGCGAGGACCAGGTGCGGGGAGTTGTAGGGGCGGTTGCCGGGACTGGCGAAGTGCCCGACGTCGTCGCCGATGGCGACCATGTTGACCTTGACCGCGAGCTTCTGTCCCGCCTGGTAGCCCACATTGCCGTGGCCGTGGGTCTGGTTGAAGTGGCGGAACAGCGCGTCCCAGGCCGCCACGTCGTCGTCGGCGTCGCCGAGCGACCGGACGGCCTCTGCGCACATCCTGGTCACCGTCGCCTGGTCGACGTGCTCCGACCAGATTCCGGTGAGTCCGTCCCACGAGGTGGCGTCCGGCTCCCAGACCCAGACCACGCGTCCCGGGAAGATCCCCCGCGCCGTGCCCATCGGGCTGTTGGGGGGATCGCTCGGCGTGAACACACCTCGGCCGGCTGACTCGACCGGAGCTCCCGGGGTCAGCAGCACGGCCGCCACGACCCCCGCCGAGGCTGCGCCGACCGCGAGCCACCTCGATCGCCACGCGAGGCGGCGGGCCTGCCGCAGCAACGTGGCCGAGGCGAGGAGCCCGAGCAGCCAAGTCACGAAGCCGGCGGCGAGGGGCGCCGCGACCCGCTGGCAGGGGTACGCCGCGCGGCTGGGCCTGGGGACGACCCGCAGGAGGAACCAGAGGAGCGCCACCAGGCCGGTGACCGGCAGCAGGAAGCTGCGCCACCGCGACCTCAAGCCGGCCTCGACGCCGAGGTGACAACCATGCTGCCCGCTGCCGTGCTGGTTGGCCATTGAACCCTCTCCTCGACTATGGGCGGCAGGCTCCCGCCTGTCAAGCGGTGCGATGCCCGCCGATGATCACGGCTCGAGGCGGCTGCGCCCCCTTGACAGCCGAGGCAGGGGACGATATCTTATCAACTGGTTGGTTAAACCAACTGGTTGGTGGAGATGACATGACCAGGGAACCGGAGCCAGACAGCGACGGCGGCCCCCGCCAGCGCATCCTCGACGCCGCCTCGGCGGAGTTCGCCGCCCTCGGCTTCGCCGGGGCCCGGGTCGACGCCATCGCCGACCGTGCCGGCGTCAACAAGGCGATGCTCTACTACCACGTCGGCGACAAGCAGGCCTTGTACACCGCGGTCCTGCTGCGCAACTTCGACCGGGTGTCCCACGGCCTCCAGCTCACCCTGGCCGGAGGCGGCAGCCCCCGCGAGCGGCTCGTGCAGGTCATCGCGAGTCTCAGCGGCATGGTCCGCGAGGTGCCGGACCACCCGCGCATCGTGCTGCGCGAGGTCGCGTCGGGCGCGGTCCACCTGCCGGACGACGTGCTCGCACGGATGCTCGAGGTGGTCGGGGTCGTCCAGGGGCTGCTCGCCGAGGGGGTCGCCGCCGGCGAGCTGCGCCGGACGGAGCCGCTGCTCACCCACCTCGCGATCGTCGGCGCGGTGGTGTTCTTGAACGCGGTCGCCCCGCTGCGCGAGCGCGCCGCCGCCCTCACCCCCGCCGGAGCCCTGCCCGCTGCGACCACCGACATCGGCGTCTTCCTCGCCGACCTGCTGCTCAACGGCCTCGCCGCCGGGTCCCCCACTGGAGAACCGTCATGACCGTCAGCCTTCGCGTCCCTCCCGCCACCGTCGTCCCTCTCCTCGCCCTGGCCCTCGCCGCCTGCGGGAATGACCGCGATGCGGGCCTCATCCACGCCTCCGGGCACGTGGAGGCCACCGAGGTCCACCTCGCGGCCAAGGTGGGGGGGCGCCTGCTCGAGGCGCCCCTCGAGGAGGGCGCCCCGGTCTCAGCCGGCGATCTCGTTGTCCGCTTCGACACCGTCGACCTCGAGCACCGGCTCGCTCAGGCCCGCGCCACCCTCGACGGCGCCGACGCCCAGCTCGCCCTGCTGCTCGCGGGCTCCAGGGTCGAGGACCTGCGCCGGGGGGAGGAGAGCCTCGCCCGCGCCCAGGCCGAGCTCGACGCTGCCCGCCGCGATCTCGCCCGGCTCGAGGGCCTCGCCGACCGCGGCAGCGCCACCGAGAAGGCGCGCGACGACGCCCGCACCCGGCGCGACGTCGCCGAGCGCACGGTCGAGGCGGTCCGCGCCGACCTCGACAAGCTCGTCGCCGGGCCGCGCCGCCAGGAGGTCGACGCCGCCCGCGCCCAGCGCGCGGCCGCGGCGGCCCAGGTCGCCGCGACGAGTCAGCAGATCGCGGACTCGGAGGTGTACGCGCCGCGCGACGGCGTGCTCACCGAGCGGGTTGCCGAGCCCGGCGAGGTGCTGCCGCCGGGGGCCACGCTGGGGGTGTTGACCGACCTCGCCCGTCCCTGGCTCAACGTCTGGGTCGACGAGCCGTCGCTCGCCCGGGTCCGCCTCGGCGACCCGGTCGAGGTCCGCCTCGACGGTCGCGAGGGGAGCCTCGCGGGCTCCGTCGCCTTCATCTCGCCCACCGCCGAGTTCACCCCCAAGAACGTGCAGACGCCGGAGGAGCGCGCCAAGCTCGTGTTCCGGGTCAAGGTCGCCCTTGACAACACGGACGGTCTGTTCAAGCCGGGGATGCCGGCGGACGCCTACTTCGGAGGCGCCCCGTGACCGACTCGGCGGTGCTCCGCGCCGAGGGTCTCGTCGTGCGCTATGGCGCCGTCGAGGCCGTCCGCGGCGTCTCCTTCGAGGTCCGACCGGGCGAGGTCGTCGGCCTGATCGGCCCGGACGGCGCCGGGAAGACCTCGACCCTGCGGGTCCTCGGCGGCCTCCTGAGGGGTTCGGGCGGCGTCGCCGAGGCGTTCGGGGCCGACAGCTGGCGCCACCGGCGCGCCCTCCACCACCGCCTCGGCTACCTCGCCCAGCGCTTCGCCCTCTACGGCGACCTCACGGTGGCCGAGAACGTCCAGTTCTTCGCCCTGATGTACGGCGTCCACGGCTGGCGGGAGCGCCGCCGGGAGCTCCTCGAGCTGGTCGGCCTCGACCGGTTCTCGGACCGCCTCGCCGACCGACTGTCGGGGGGCATGAAGCAGAAGCTCGCCCTCGCCTGCACCCTGATCCACTCACCCGAGGTCCTGCTGCTCGACGAGCCGACCACCGGCGTCGACCCGGTGACCCGGCGGGAGCTGTGGCGGCTGCTCGCCGAGCTGGTCCGCGACGGGTTGACCCTGGTCGTCGCCACCCCCTACCTGGACGAGGCCGAACGCTGCACCCGGGTCGTGCTGATGCACGACGGCCTCCTGCTCGCCGACGAGCGCCCGGCGCGGATCCCGGCGCTGATGCCCGGCACGGTGGTCGAGGTCACGTCCTCGGACCGGGCCGCCACCGCCGCGGCCCTCCGCAGCGACCCGGCGGTGGTCGACGTCGCGGTCTTCGGCGCCGCCCTTCACGCCCGCCTCGAGGGGGCCGCCGACCCGTTGGCGACGGTCCGGAGGGCGCTTCTGGCGCACGACCTCGAGGCCGTCGAGATCCAGCTCATCCCCGCCGGCCTCGAGGACGCCTTCCTCTACCTCACCCGGCTCGCCGAGACCCCGGCCGCCATGGAGGCCTCATGACCCGGTCTTTTCCCGTCACCCCCCGGACCGTCCTCGCTTTACTCGCCGCCTCGGTCACCGCCTTCCCCGCCGCCGCCGACACCCTGCGGCTCGACGCCGAGACCGTGGCGCGGCGGGCGGTCGAGGTCTCCGACCTGGTCGACGCCGCCGACTTCCGACTCGCCGGCGCCGAGGCGGACGTGGCGGCGGCGGACGCCGCCCGCTTGCCAGTGGTGCTGGCCAGCGCCGTCGTGGCCCAGCGCAGCGGGGTCCCGGAGCTGTCCGTGCCGATCTCGGGTCCCGGCGCCCCCCCGACAACGCTCTTCCCCAGCATCGAGACGACCTACTCGGGCGGTCTCGGGGTGTCGCAGCCGCTCTACGCGGGCGGCGCCATCGCGGCGGGGCGCGAGGCGTCCCGGCACGGCTTCGACGCCGCCACCGCCGACCGGCGACGGACCCTCGCGGACCTCCGCTTCGTTGGTCGGGCCGGCTACTGGCAGACGGTGGCGGCGGCGGCCGCGGTCGATGCCGCGCTCGCCCAGGAGGAGCGGGCCGCGCGCCTGCTCGAGGACGCCCAGGCGCTGCGGGCGGCCGGGATGGCGGTCGACGCCGACGTGCTCGCCGCCGAGGCGCGCCTGGCCTCGGCCCGGGTCGCCGTGATCCGCGCCCGCACCTCGGCGCTCGACGCCGAGTGCCGACTGCGGTCGCTCCTCGCGGTCCCCACCGGGGACGTCCTCGAGCTCGCCGACGGGAGGACCAGGGCGGTGCCACCGGCGCCGGCGCCGCTGGCCGAGCTGACCGCCGCGGCGGTGACCCGGCCCGAGCTCGAGGCGCTCGCCTCCCGCATCGCCCTGCTCGAGGCGCAGGAGCGCGCCGTCACCGCCGCCCGCCGCCCCTCGGTGTCACTCTCGGGCGGGTGGGACGTGGCGCGGCCCAACGCGCGCTACCTGCCTCTCGAGGACGCCTGGAACGACTCATGGAGCGTCGGCCTCTACGCCGGCTGGACCCTGTTCGACGGCGACCGCACGGCTTCCGAAGCGGCTTCGACCAGGGCCGAGCGCGACACCCTGCGCGCCGAGCTGGAGGAGCTCGACCGCCGGATCCTGGTCGAGGTCGAGACGGCGCGGCTCGAGCTCGACGCGGCCCTCGAGGCGGTGCCCGCCGCCGACGCGGCGAAGGTCGCCGGCGAGGCCCGCGAGCGGGCGTCGAGCGAGCGCTACGCAGCCGGGCTGGCGCAGATTCAGGAGCTGCTCGACGCCCAGGCGGAGCTCGCCGCCGCCGAGCTCGACCAGATCCGGACCCGGGCGGCGGCCTGGCTTGCCGCGGCCGCCCTCGAGCGGGCGATCGGGCGATGAGCGCCACTGCCGCCAACGCCGGAGCCGACGCTCCGGTGGTGACCGCGCGCGAGCTGTCGCGGACCTTCGGCGCCTTCGTCGCCGTCGACCGGGTGTCCTTCGAGGTCACCGCGGGGGAGATCTTCGGATTCCTCGGCTCCAACGGCGCCGGCAAGACGACCACCATCCGGATCCTGTGCGGGCTGCTGGCGCCCAGCTCTGGCTCGGCGACCGTGGCCGGCTTCGACGTCGCCACCGACGCCGAGCGCATCAAGGCCCGGATCGGCTACATGTCGCAGAAGTTTTCACTCTACTCCGACCTCACGGTGGAGGAGAACCTGCGCTTCTGGGGCGGCGCCTACCGGCTGTGGGGCCGGGAGCTCGAGCGGCGCCGCGACTGGGCAGTGGAGGTCGCGGGCCTCGAGCGGCGGCGGCGCGACCTGGTCCGCGACCTGCCCGGGGGCTTTCGCCAGCGCCTCGCCCTCGGCTGCGCCCTCCTCCACCGGCCGCCGGTGGTGTTCCTCGACGAGCCCACCGGCGGCGTCGACCCCGAGGCGCGGCGCCGTTTCTGGGACCTGATCGACGAGCTGTCCGGGGAGGGCACCACGGTGTTCGTCACCACCCACTCGATGGACGAGGCCGAGCGCTGCCACCGGGTTGCGTTGATGCACGCCGGCCGACTCCTCGCGCTGGACTCGGTGCGCGGCCTCAAAGGGGTCTTTCCCGAAGGCACCCTGCTCGAGGTCACCTGCCCGCGACCGGCCGAGGCCCTCGGCCCGCTCGAGGGGCTGCCCGGAGTGCTGGAGGCGGCGTTGTTCGGCGACCGGGTCCACGCGGTCTGCGAGCGGGCCGGGATGGCGACCGCCGTCGCTCGCACCCTGGAGGGGGCGGGCCACGCTCCCGCGACGGTCCGGCCGGTGCCGCCGTCGCTGGAGGACGTGTTCATCCGCGTCATCCGCGACGCCGACTCGGGGTCCCGCCCATGATCCGCCGCATCCTCGCCATGACGGTCAAGGAGCTGCTCCAGCTGCGGCGCGACTGGCGCACCACCGGCACCCTGCTCGGGATGCCGATCCTGCTGCTGCTGATTTACGGCTTCGCGCTGAGCTTCGACGTCCTCGACATCCGCCTCGCGGTGGTTGACATGTCGCACTCGCGGGCCGGCCGGGAGGTCGTCCAGGCCTTCCTCGAGAGCGGGTATTTCCGGCGCGTCGCGACCTTTGACGAGACCCGGCCGGTGGACGCGCTGTTCGACTCCGGCGCCGTTCAGGCGGCCCTTATGATCCCCTCCGACTTCGCCGCCGAGGTCGCCGGCCGCCGTCCGACCACCCTCCAGTTCGTGCTCGACGGGTCCGATTCCCAGACCGCCAGCACCATCCTCGGCTACGCCCGCCAGATCGTCGTCACGCTCACTCCGGGCCTCTACGAGCTCGAGGTCTCGCCGCCGCTCTCCGCCGCGCCCCTGGTCTGGTACAACCCCGACCTCGAGTCCTCGATCTTCCTGATTCCGGGACTGGTCGCCTTCATCCTCATGGTCACCTCGGTGATCGCCACCACCCTCGCGGTGGTCCGCGAGAAGGAGCGCGGAACCATGGAGTCGCTGCGCGCGACGCCGCTCGCCGCGATCGAGCTGCTGCTCGGCAAGACGGCGCCGTACCTGCTGGTTGCGTCGCTGTCGGCGGCCGGCTCGCTGGCGCTGGCCTGGATGCTCTTCGAGGTCCCGGTCCGCGGCTCGTTCTTCTCCCTGGCGGTGCTGACCGTGCTCTACCTGGCCGGCGGCCTCGGGTGGGGGGTGTTCCTGTCGACCCTGGTCGACAGCCAGCAGGTCGCCTTCCAGGTGGCGCTGCTGTCGTCGATGCTGCCGACCCTGCTGCTGTCCGGCTTCGTCTTCCCGATCTCGTCGATGGTCGAGCCGCTGCAGGTGATCTCGCACATCGTGCCGGCGCGCTACTTCATCGCCGCCCTGCGCGAGGTGATGCTCAAGGGGGTCGGCCCCGGGGTCTGGTGGGACGACGCTCTCGCCCTGGTCGTCTACGGCGCGGTCGTGCTGCTCCTCGCCACCGTCCGCACGGTTCGGAGCCTGTGATGCGCACGCTGTGGAACCTGCTGGTGAAGGAGCTGCTGCAGCTCGCGCGGGACCCCAAGATCCTGCCGATCCTGTTCATCGCCCCGGTGATCCAGCTGACCATCCTCGGCTACGCCGCGACCACCGACGTGCGCCGGGTCGAGCTGGCGGTCTGCGACCTCGACCGCAGCGCCTCGAGCCGCGACCTCGTCGCCGCCTTCACCACCTCGACCTACTTTCGCCGGGTCGCCACCGTGGCGTCGACCGACGAGCTCGACCCCTGGCTCGACTCGAGCCGCGCCCGCATCGCCCTCGTCATTCCGGCCGGGTTCGCCTCAGACCGCGCCGCCGGCCGCCCGGCCACCGTCCAGCTGGTCGCCGACGGCTCCGATGCCATGGTCGGCACCCTCGGCCTGGGCTACGCCCAGAGCACCCTGCAGCGTGCCGCCGAGGAGGGTGGCTTCCGGTTGCCGGTCGAGCTGCGGCCCCAGGTGCGCTACAACCCCGACCTGGTCAGCCGCTTCTTCATGGTGCCGGCGGTGCTGGCCATGATCATCATGGTCATGACCATGATGCTGTCGTCGATGGCGCTGGTCCGCGAGACCGAGCTCGGGACCATGGAGCAGCTGCTCGTCACCCCCCTCGGCCCGGGCGCGATCATCGCCGGCAAGCTCGTGCCGTTCGCCCTGGTGGGTGCGGTCGAGATCCTCACTGCTCTGCCGATCGTGCTCTTCTGGTTTCGGGTGCCGCTGCGCGGGTCGTTCCTGACCCTGGCGGTGCTCACGGCCCCGTTCATGCTGTGTACCCTCGGCCTCGGGCTGTTGGTCTCGACCCTGGCGCGAACCCAGCAGCAGGCGATGATGATCACCACCTTCGTCTTCATGATGCCGCAGATCTACTTGTCGGGCTTCATCTTCCCGATCCAGAACATGCCCTGGGGCTTTCAGCAGGTCACCTACCTGGTGCCGCTGCGCTACTACGTCCAGGTGCTGCGCGGGGTCTTTCTGAAGGGGGTCGGCCTCGACGTGCTCTGGCCCCAGGGGCTGGCCATGCTCGGTCTCGGCGTGGTGATCCTGACCCTCGCCCGGCTGCGGTTCCGGCGACAGGTGGGGTGAGGGTCAACCGAAGAACAGGTAGCTCACCAGGATCGCGGCCGTGATGCCGGCGGCGTCGGCGGCGAGGCCGCAGCCGACGGCGTGGCGGGTGCGGCGGATGCCCACCGCGCCGAAGTAGACCGCGAGCACGTAGAACGTTGTCTCGGTGCTGCCCTGGATGACGCACGCCAGGCGGCCCGCGAAGGAGTCGGCGCCGTGGGTCTGCATGGCCTCGATGAGCATGGCGCGGGCGCCGCTGCCGGACAGGGGGCGCACGAGGGCGGTGGGCAGGCCGTCGACCCAGCGCGAGTCGAGCCCCACCAGGTCGACCGCGGAGCGGACCCCGCCGAGGAGCAGGTCGAGGGCGCCAGAGGAGCGCAGGACGCCGATGGCGACCAACATCGCCACCAGGTAGGGGATGATGCCGACCGCCACCTTGAAGCCGTCCTTCGCCCCCTCGACGAACACCTCGTAGACCGCCACCCCGCGCACCAGCGCGGCGGCGAGGAAGACCGTGACCAGGGTCAGGATGAGCCCGTTGGCGAGGAGCGAGGACTGCAGGTCCATCGCCTGCCGGTCGAGCCGGGCGAAGTGGAGCACGCCGCCGGCGACCACCGCCGTCATGCCCCCGAGGTAGCCGAGAATCACCCGGTCGAGCAGGTTGCGACGCTGGACGAGGGCGGTCACCAGCAGGCCCGCCATGGTGCTCGAGAAGGTGGCGATCAAGATCGGCAGGAACACGTCGGTGGGGTCCGCCGCCCCCAGCTGGGCGCGGTAGACGAAGATCGTCACCGGCAGGACGGTGACCGACGACGTGTTGAGGACCAGGAACAGGATCTGGTCGTCGCTGGCGGTGGCGGGGTCCGGGTTGAGCTCCTGCAGGGCGGTCATGGCCTTGAGCCCGATGGGGGTGGCCGCGTTGTCGAGGCCCAGGGCGTTGGCGGCCATGTTCATGAGCACGGCGCCCTCGGCGGGGTGGCCCGCCGGCACCGACGGGAAGAGGCGGCGCAGCAGCGGCCGGAACAGCCGCGCCAGCCACTCCACCGCGCCCCCCGCCTCGCCGAGCCGCAGCACGCCCAGCCACAGGCACATGACGCCGGTCAGGCCGAGGGCGATCTCGAAGGCGGTCTTCGCGGTGTCGAACATCGCCCCGACCACCTCCTGGAACGCATCCGGCTGGCCCAGCGCCACGGCGCGGACCAGGACCGCCGCGAAGCCGACCAGGAAGAACGCAGCCCAGATCCGGTTCAGCACACCTCGAACCCTTCGAGCTCCCGCATCGCGTACTCGTAGCCGATGGCGGCGATCTCGCGGACGCGGATGCCGTCGAGCAGGGCGACGTCCACGACCGGCGGGGTGAGGTAGAGCGAGGCCTGGCTGCGGAGGCGGGACTTGTGAACGACCGAGCCGTACTCGACGGTCCTGCGGATGATCTCGCCGAGGCGGGGGAGGTCCTCGAACCGGCGGCGCCGCAGCAGGCGATCGGCGACGAGGCGCAAGGCCGGCGGGCAGCGGACCAGGGTCCGGTCGGCGACGAGGGGGACCCCCGGGCTCGGGTCCGACGCGATGACGGTTCCCCGGCAGCGCTCCCTCATCACGTCCACCGGCAGGTTGTTGGCGAGCCCGCCGTCCACCAGCACGTCGCCGTTTTCGAACACCGGCGGGAACAGGCCCGGCATGGCCACGCTGGCCAGGACCGCGTCGGCGATCGCGCCGCGCCGGTGCACCCTGGTCTCGGCCCGGGTCAGGTTGGCGGAGACGCAGAAGAAATCCGTCCACAGGTCCTCGATCAAGCGGCTCCCGAAGCGGGCGTCGAGGTGGCGGGCGGGGACCTGCCCGGAGAGGATCGAGACGACGGGCCAGTTGAGGGCGTGGTGCATGCCGGAGCGGACGAAGGCGGCCTCGTTGAGGGCGATGATCTCCTCGACGGTGGAGCCGGCCGCGTAGAGGCTGCCGACGACGGCACCGGCGCTGGTCCCCCCGAGGTGGTCCACCGGGATGCCGCGCTCCTCGAGCGCCCGCAGCACGCCGATGTGGGCGAAGCCGCGTGCTCCGCCACCGCCGAGGACGAGCCCGACGGAGCGGCCCGCCAGGACCCTGGCCAGCCGCTCGACGGTCCGAGGGTCATCGAGGGCGACGTGATGGTGGCTCGATGGCTGAAACCGGTCGAGCCAGGGCGCGGTTCCCTCGAGATTCTGGTCACGCCGTCGGTGGAGGAGCAGGAGGCTCGTCGGTCGCGAGGCGTTGCTCGTCCCCTCGCGGTCCACCAGGGCGGCGTTGGGCCCGACCTCGGGCAGCTCGTCCGCCTGACCGACGAGCAGGAGGTGGTCCGCCTGGCGCAGGCACTTCAGGGTCCACTCCGAAGGCTCGGGGTCGGCCTCGTAGAAAACGCAGGCGTGGTTTCCCTCCTGGCGGTTGAGCCACTCACTCAGCTCGATGAAGCGGCGGTCCCGCTGCTGGACGTCGGCCGCCCCGGCGCCGTGCACCGCGTCGAAGCGCGCCCGGTTGAGGTGGAGCACCAGGCCGTAGCGGCGAAGGGCCGAGGTCATCGCCCCGACCAGGCCGGCCTCGACGGCCCTGCGACCCAGCGGCACCAGTGCCAGCGTTCGATCGCGGCTCCAGGACCCGAGGTCGGCGGCCCGGTCGTGCCGCAGCCGGGTCACCACGGCCCGCAGGAGCGGACGGTACATGCTCGGGTGCCTCGCCAGGATGCGGTCGAAGTCCTCCCGCCCCAGCTTCAGAACTTCGCTGTCGCGAAGCGCCTGGAGCTCGTCCGAGTGGCGCTCTCCGGTGACCAGCGCCATCTCGCCCACCACCTCGCCGGGTCCCACCTCGTGGCTACGGCCGGTCCCGCCGGCATTGTCGAGGAGAAGCCGGAGACGGCCGTGAACGACGAGGTAGAGCGCCTCGGGCGGGTCCCCCTTCCGGAACAGGCAGCTCCCGCCCGGGACGATCATCCACTCGAAGCACCGCTCGAGCTCGGCCAGCAGCTCCGGGCCGAAACCCTCGAACATCTCCGCGGTGGCCAGGCGCAGGGACGGCATCCGCCAGCGCGCCAGCTCCGCGAGGAGGTGGCGGATGCCCCGGTGGCTCGCCTCCAGCGCGGGGAGGTGCTCTCGGAGCACCTGCAGCAGCCGGCAGCGCTTCACGGCCCGCACCGTGGCGGTCCTCGACGCCGATGGGAGGAGAGCGGAACGCCCGAGAAACGCCCCGGTCTCGATCACCTGGGGCGAGCGATCCTCGCGGCGTTTCCCCTCTGTCTCCACCTCCAGCACGCCCTCGACCAGAAGGTACAGGGCGTCGGCGGCCTCGCCCTTGCGAAACAGACACTGGCCGGGCGCAAGGTCGACCAGCCGCCCGACGCGCTGGAGCTCGGCGCTGAGGCGATCGCTCCATCTGAATCCGGGCGCGGGCAGCGGGGCTTTCTCATCCACCTCTTCTCACCTCGTGACGACCCCAGTGTAGCGGGAGCTCACGGGGGCGAGACGCCCGACCAGGCGGAGAGGTCGGCGGTTTCGAAGTCGTCGGCGAACAGGACGGCGCCGTCGACCTCGAGCTCGAGGTCGACGACGTAGGTGGAGAAGACCGCCTCGTTGGTGCGCAGCTCGAGGGCCGCCCGGTAGGTCCCGGGCTCCAGGATCGATGCGTCGAGGTGGAGCTCGAGGTCGAGCTGACCGTTGGCGGGGACGGTGCCCTCGTCGGGGGCGCCCACCCACGGCACGTCATCGGCCAGCATCTGGATCACGACGTCGCGCCACAGCTCGACGGTGTCGAAGCGGTCGTCGAGGTCGCAGTCGCACACGTTGTTGCCGTCGACGAACGCGCGGTACAGCGTCCGCCCGCCGTTGGACAGGACCATCGCCGCCTCCCCCGACAGCGCCGGGTCCGAGGTCTCGAGGGCTGCCAGCACGCTCACCCCCGGCAGCGTCTCGATGCGGTGTCCGTCGATCGCGTAGTAGTCGCCGAGCTCGGAGAACTCCGGCACGTCGTCGGGTACCGAGAAGAAGGCGGGCTCGGCCTCGGTCCAGGCGACCGGACACGGCCGGGTGTAGTCCTCCAGCCAGCGAAAGCCGAGCGCGGTCCACAGGGGGTGGTCGGGACGGTCGGCGATCTGCCAGGTGGTCATGACCAGCCGCCCCCCGCCGGCCACCCTGGTCAGGAGGGCGTCATACACCGCGAGGTCCCAGTCGGAGAGGAACACCGCCTGGTGGTCGAAGATCACCAGGTCCCAGTCCTGCTGGAGGGCCGGGATGAAGCCGGTGCTGATGCTGTTGTAGTAGGCGGTGTAGGGGAACCCGAGGGATCGCAGTGCCTGGTCGAGGTCGGTCTCCGGGACGGTCGCCAGGGGCTCGCCCTCGGTGTAGACGAGGATCCGCGGTTCGGTGGGGCTCTCGGTGGCCTGATGCCGCACGAGCGAGGTGTCGGCGCGGTCCGCGGTCAGGTTGTCAAGCGGCACCTCGTCGCCCTCGACGTACCCGACGGGCCCGAGCGCGCTTCCTACGGGCTCGGACAGCTCGCGCACGAAGAAGTCGATGTCATGACCGGCCGCGTTGTGCAACGTCAGGGTGCGGGTGGCGGTCGCTCCCGGCTGGAGGCTCACCGACAGGGTCGACGGCAGCGGGGTGATGTCGCCCCCTGGGGACTCCCCGAAGAGCAGGTCGTCGAGCACGTAGCGGGCGCCCGGCGCCGTCACCTCGACCCGGGAGATGCCGGGGGCGGAGACCAACAGCGGCGACGCCACCGGCGACAGCAGGACGGTGGTTTCGCCGACGACCGTTCCCCCCTGGTCGTAAGCGGTCATGGTGGCGGGGTAGTCGACCTCGATGAACGACCCGACGTTGCCCTGGACAAAGCTCACCGGGGGTTCGAAGAGGATCGTCTGCGGGTCGCGCGGCACCCCCCCGTCGGAGTACGAAGCGGTGGCGTTGAACGCCAGGAAGCTGGGTGGGCTGATTCCCGTGACGAGGAAGAAGGAGCAGGTCCCCAGGACGCCGCCGCCGTCTTGCGGACCGGGGCCGCGGAAGCGCACCCCGCGGTCGACGTACTCGTCGCGCAGGGCCACCGTGTCACCGAACAGGCAGTAGATGGGGAGGCCGTCGAAGCGCAGCCGCTCAAACGTGCCGGCGTCGCCGTCGCCCTGCGCGGGGACCGGCGCGAGGGTTGACGCGACGCACAGCAGCGCCGTCACCAGGGTCGGGATGCGCGCTTCGCGTGGGCCGGGTGCGGCGAGACGACGGTTCATCACCCCTGAGAGTACCCCGGCGCCGCTGATCATTCCCGGTGGCGCAACAGGTCGATCTGTGCAACCGCGACGCGATCTCATCGTACAATCGGGGGTGCAGCACCGGCACGCCCCGACCGAGGGTATCTCTCGAGAACGCGTGGCGGTGCGAGCCAGGAGAAGACGGAGGGCCCATGGCGCGCGACACTCGATTCGTCTGGTTCGAGCTCATGACGTCTGACCCGGGGGCCGCTCGAGCCTTCTACACCGACCTTCTCGGGTGGGGGACGCAACCCTTCGAGGCCGGCGGGATGCCCTACACCCTGTGGACGGTGGATGGGGAGGCGGTGGGTGGGCTCATGGAGATCCCTGACAAAGCGCGCGAGGCGGGGGCGCCACCCAACTGGTTGGCGTACGTGGGGGTGGACGACATCAAAGCCTTCGCGGCCAGGGCGTTGGAGCTGGGGGGGAGCCTCGAGGTGCCGCCGGCCCAGATCCCTGGCGCCGGCGCGTTCGCGGTCATCGCCGACCCCCAGGGGGCGGTGCTCGGGCTCTACCAGTCCAGGGAGGCGGTCTCCGGGTGCGAGCCCCCCGCGGGGCCGGGTCGGTTCTCGTGGCACGAGCTCGCCACCTCCGACCTGGAGGGGGGGTTCCGGTTCTACGCCGAGCTCTTCGGCTGGGGCGTGGTCGAGGACGTGGACATGGGCCCGGCCGGGGTCTACCGGATCTACGGCCCCGAGGGGTGCATGCCCCTCGGGGGCATGTTCACCAAGCCGGCCGAGATGCCCGGGCCCCCCTGCTGGGTGTACTACATCACCGTGGGGGACCTCGACGAGGCGGTCGCCCGGGTCGCGACGCTGGGTGGGGCGGTCGTCCACGGCCCCATGGAGGTCCCCGGCGGCGACCGGATCGCGCAGTGCACGGACCCCCAGGGGGCCTACTTCGCGCTGCACTGGCGCAACCCCGCACCTCTGGGCGCCTGAGGGTCCCGTTCGACCTCCGGCGTTCTGCTACGCTGCGCGCATGGAGCTCAGCGTCTTCGACATCTTCAAGGTCGGCATCGGGCCGTCGTCGTCGCACACCGTGGGGCCGATGCGGGCGGCCGGCTTCCTCCTCGACAAGCTCAGGAAACACGGCCTGTTCGACCGCGCGGGCGGGCTCCGGTGCGAGCTCTACGGCTCTCTCGCCTCCACCGGCCGTGGCCACCGCACCGACCGGGCGGTGGTGTGGGGGCTCCTCGGGGAGCACCCGGAGTCCATCGACCCGGACAGCCAGGACCGGCTCTTCGACGAGGTGGTGGCGTCGGGGCGCCTGCTCCTCGGCGGGCAGCGGCCGATACCGTTCGACCCCGAACGGGACATCGTGTTCAAGCCGGACGAGCTTCTTCCCTTCCACCCCAACGGCATGCGGTTCGTGGTCTCCGGCGACGGCGGGGAGGAGCTGTTCGTCAAGCGGTTCTACTCCATCGGCGGCGGGTTCGTCGTCGGCCGCAAGACCGCCGCAGCGGACACCCTGGTCAAGCGCCCGGTCGCGGTGGAGCACCCCTTCACCTCCGCCGCCGAGCTGCTCGAGATCACCCGCTCGACCGGCCTGTCCATCGCCAGCGTGGTGCGCGCGAACGAGCGTGCCTGGAGAACGGACGACGAGGTCGAGACGGGGCTCGAGAGCATCCGCGGCACCATGCGGGCGTGCGTCGAGCGCGGCCTGCGCACGCGGGGCGAGCTGCCCGGGCCGATGAGGGTCCGCCGGCGGGCCGCCGACCTCCACGACGCCCTCAGCGGCCAGGACGAGGGGGCCTTCGGCGACCCCCTCGCGGTGCTCGACTGGGTGGTGCTGTACGCGCTGGCGGTCAACGAGGAGAACGCGGCCGGGGGCCGGGTGGTGACCGCTCCCACCAACGGCGCGGCCGGGATCGTGCCGGCGGTGCTGCGCTACCTCGAGCGGGTCGTGCGCCCGGCGCGGCAGGAGGCGTTTTGTGACTTCCTCCTGACCGCCGGCGCGATCGCCATGCTCTACAAGACCAACGCCTCCATCTCCGGCGCCGAGGTGGGCTGCCAGGGGGAGGTGGGGGTGGCCTGCTCCATGGCCGCCGCCGGGCTGACCCAGGCTCTCGGCGGGACCCCGGCCCAGGTCGAGAACGCCGCCGAGATCGGCATGGAGCACAACCTCGGGCTCACCTGCGATCCCGTAGGGGGGCTGGTGCAGATCCCCTGCATCGAGCGCAACGCCATGGGCGCGGTCAAGGCCATCAACGCCGCCCGCATCGCCCTGCGGGGGGACGGCCAGCACTACGTGTCGCTCGACCAGGTGATGCGCACCATGCGGGAGACCGGGCTCGACATGGCGGCCAAGTACAAGGAGACCTCCACCGGCGGCCTCGCCATCAACATCACCGAGTGCTGATCGCGTCGGGTCGGACGAGGTGAGGCGTGTCTCCCCGCACCCGGACCCGTGCCCGTACCCGACGAGACCATGCCGACTCAGCGTGCGTGACAGCAACGCGGGCCGGAGCGCAGATCCATCGGCCCACCGAACAGGTGCGACTCAGCCCCCCTCCACCCGATCGGGTACGGGAACGGGCACGTCTGGCGACGCGCTCTCCGCCCGCCGGACTTGACCCGTCTGTGGGCAACATCGCCCCGGAAGGCGGCTACCCCTTCGCCGGGGGTTCTCCCGGCGAAGGAGGCCGCTCTGCGGCATGAGCTGCGGCGTTTCGCCTTCGACGGGACATCCGGGTTGCCGTGAAGCTCGTGAGGATGACCGCTCAGGAAAGCAGGAAACTAGCCCGCATCATTCACCAGACTTCTGCTGCGGCCGGCGATACACCGCACTCAGCGGTGCTTTCTCACCTCGGGGTGCTCGACGCAAACGTGCCAGGTTCACACATTCGGTGATTCGTGGTAGCGTCGGTGCGTTGGACATGGGGGTGAGAGGTGCCGAGAGCGGGACGGGTGTTCGTCGAGGGCGGTCTGCACCACGTCTACAACCGGGTGACCCGCGGGGAGGGGGTGTTCGCGGACGACAGTGAGGCCGAGAGTCTGGTGCGCATCCTCCACGAAGCATCCCGGAGGGACGGGCTGGTGGTCCTGGCGTGGTGCGTTCTTCCGAACCACTATCACCTCGCGGTGCGCAGCACCGGCGTGCCGCTGAGGCGGACCATGGCGACCGTGCAGAACCGCTACGCTCGCATCTTCAACGGTCGTCGCCGGCTGTTCGGGCCGTTCTGGCAGGGGCGCTACCGGGCGAAGCTGGTCCAGGATCAGCCTTATCTGCAGCAGCTGTTGGTCTACATTCACCTGAACCCGGTCGCGGCAGGACTTGCGAAGGACCCTGTGGACTACCGGTGGAGCGGGCACCGCGAGGTCTTGGACCGCCGCCGCAAAGGCCTGGTGGACCCCTCCGAGCTCTTGCTGGTGTTCGGAACGCGAGTGGAGCCGGCGAAGCGTACCTACCTCGCGGCCATGACCGGCGGCGCAGCCCAGGAGTGGGCCGGCGAGGTGCCGGGGTGGCTCCCGTGGTGGCGGCTCGGCAGGCCCAGAAGGGGAGAGGACGAGGAGCTCGCCGTACCGGCTGACCGGCCGTTCGTGGATGCGCTCGGCCGCAGCACTGGTCGCGAGCGGCCTCGGCTGGACGCGGACGCCCTGGTCGAGGAGGTGTGCAGGCGGATGGGGGTCGAACGGGAAGAGCTCGGCGGCCGGACCAAGGAACGGCAGGTGGTCCGTACCCGGGAGCTGGTGGTGACGCTCGGGGTCGAGCGGTACGATCTCAAGGTGCGGGAGTTGGCGGTGGCGATGGGCGCGCGTTACGACACGGTCAGCCTCTGGGGACGACGGGGGGCGCGGCGGCGACGGATCGATGAGGAGCTCGGCCGCCAGCTGGACGCGCTGGACGCGGAGCTCTGCGAGAGCGGTCTGGGCGCCCCAAAGGCGGCGGAAGGGCATGCCGCTGATCGAGCAACACCGAATCTATGAACCTGGCACGTTTTTGGCCCGAATTCTCGCAGGGTGTCGTTCCCCGATCCACATAAGTACCACATAAGTACCATAAGTACCAGGTCCAGCGTTTCGACACTACTTTCCATGGGAGCCTCGTGGGTACCAGTTCAACCGTCAACCTCCCGCCTCGTTGTCAATACTGTCGCAACGCTGGACCTGGTACTGGAATGTCGCAACGCTGGACCTGGTACTGGAACGCTGGACCTGGTACTAGAATACTGGAATGGTACTGGAATACTGGAATGAAATACTGGAATGGTACTGGAACGGTCGACAGCCCAGAGCTGCTTCAGGCCCGCCGCTACCTCGACTGACCGGCGGCTGACCCCTCCACGAGCGGTGATGGCGCCTCGACACCTTGCCCGCGCAGCTCCCTGAGGTTCTTGGAGTAGACTGGAACCGCATCGCGCAGAGCGACCGCGCACAGGTAGGCGTCAGCGAAGCTCAGGCCGGGAGTCCGCCGCCATCGCTGGACGGTGTCAACCATGAGACTGACGTCGCCGACCACGCCTGGCCACGACAGCACCATGAGCAGGTACTGACCGACGTCGTCCCGGCTCATCTGCTTGAGGTAGTGGGGGAGGGCGTAGGAGAGCTCGTGGAGGACGAGGGGCTCGACTCGCGCTGTGCGCTCGCCGCGCTCCAAGGCGGCGAGAAACGCCCGGCAGTCCGCGGCGTGGGCATCGCTGGTGTGGGCATGAATGAAGACGTTGGTGTCGAGGAGACCAGCTGGCTCACCCATCAGACAGCACCTCGGCCGCCGCCTCATTCTGCCACCGGACCCGGTCGTCGTGGTCGACGACGGGGCCCTCGACCCGGTAGCGGTCAAGGGCCTCCGCCAGGCTCATGCGCGGAAGAACGCAGATCGTGACCCGGCCGGGGCCGACGACCTCGAGGGTCACCGAGTCGCCGGCGCGGATTCCGGCCCGGCGTCGGATCCTCGCCGGGATCGTAATCTGGCCACGCGTCATTACTTTCGAGACATCCATGGTTTTCTCCAAAGAGCAGCATCGGATAGAAGCTCTGCAACGAGAAAGTCAGTATGCCAAATGGAGTATAGCATGCGATCCACGAGGGAGGAGCCCGGGGAAGACGGTCTCCTGGTCCCATGCCTGGGCGAGCTCGCACGCGCTCTGACAGGCGGCCTCGCCATCAACATCACCGAGTGCTGAGATCCCGCCCCGCGCCGTCCCCTGCCGACCCCTCGATCGCGGCCACCAGCCGTCGCGCCTCGGCGACCACCGCCTCGGGGTAGCCGGTCAGCTCGAGCAGGACGACCGCGGTGCGGCCGGTGGCGACTCCGGGGCGGAGCCGGTAGTCGAAGCGCAGGCCGTCGGGCCCAACCTCCTCCCCGAAGTGCACGGTGCGGTAGAGCCCGCCGAGCAGCTCGCCGAGCTCGAGGTCGTGGGTCGCCGTCAGGACCAGGTCGCCGTGGGCGGCGAGGTGGCGCAGCACCGCGGCGGCGCCGGCGGCCCGCTCGACCGCGTTGGTGCCCCGAAACAGCTCGTCGGCCAGGAAAAGGTGGAGGGGGTCCCCGCTGGCGGCGCGGACCATCCGCGCCACCGACTCGACCTCGGCGAGGTAGTAGCTGTGCCCCTCGATGAGGTTGTCGGCGCGGCCGATCGAGCTCACCGGCCGCAGGAACGGCATCGACCAGCGTGCGGCGGCGGCGAGCCCGACCGTCTGGGCGAGGACGGCGTTGACCCCCACCGACTTCAGGAGGGTGGTCTTGCCGGACATGTTCGACCCGGTCACCAGCACCCCCCGCCGGTCGAGGTCGAAGGAGCAGGGCACCGGCGCCTGGAGCAGAGGGTGGCGGAGGTCCTCGAAGGCGGCACCGTCGACGGAGGACCGCGGTTCGGGGGTCGTGAGCTCGCCCGCGGTCGAGACCCACGAGGCGAGCGCGAGCAGGGCGTCGACCTCGCCGACCCCCACCAGCAGGTGACGTAGCGCGTCACCGGCTGACCGCACGGCAACTGCCGCCGCCGACCGCGCGGCAACGTCGAGCAGCAGCACGACGCGCAGGTAGCGGGTGAGCCCGAGGGGGTCCTCGAGCTGGAGCAGCGACAGGCGGCGGCGGGCCCGAGCGGTGCGGGCGAGGCCGGCCGCGATAGCCTCGGCGGCATCGGGTGCGACCTCGCCGGCCGACCTCCTCACGGCACCGGCGACGGCCAGCAGCCGGCCGAGCTGCTCCAGGTGCGGTCGTCGAGGGTGAACGCGTTCGGGTCGGTCGACGGGCCGAGGAGGTCGTGGAGCCGTCGGGCCAGCTCGGGCTGGAGGCGCCGCTCGGTGGGCGGTGCGCCCCACCCCTGGCGCAGTCGGCGGAGCCGTTGCGCCCGCTGGACGCGGTCGGCCAGCCCGAAGGCGACCGCCGCCGCCGCCAGCACGAGCACGGCCACCGCCGCGTGCCCCATCTAACCCACCCGGTCGCCGAGGTCGCCGGTCTCGAGCACCGCCTCGAGCTCGTCGGCGAGGCGCTCGCACTCGGCGACGACCCGCCGCCAGCACCGCCTTCTCGACGCCGGGTCCAACACGTGGAAGTCCCTGCGGTCGGGTATCTTCCCATATGGCAGCCGGGCGACAAAGGAGGGGTCGGGGTAGACCAGGAGCATGCGGCTCATGGCGCCGGGGCCGACCCGTCGCCAGGGCAGCCCCTTGTCGAACCAGCCCGGCACCAGGTGGCCGCAGTAGTGGGGGTAGAGCACCAGCCCGTCGGTGCCGGCCAGGGGCGAGTGCAGGTGGTAGTCCGTGACCCCGCCGTCGCGGTAAACGCCGGGAGGCGCCCCCTCGATCGCGCGCACCCCCTCCATCACCAGGGGGATGGAGCCGCTGGCCATCACCGAGTCCTCGAGGTTGCCCGCGGTCAGCGGGACCCTGACCTCGGCGGCGAGCGGCCGTCGCTCGCGGGGGTCGGACAGCAGCACCCGCTGGTACCAGAGGCCCAGCATCCGGGGGGTGATCGCGTTGCAGCTCGCGGCCGCGAGGACGGCGGCAGCCTGCACCCACCGACGTTCCGAGGCTGCGGCCCCCCGGCACCTCACCGCGATCACGTTGAGCCGGGCCAGCGGGTGCTGCAACACCTCGCGCCCGTCCGACCCCCCGGTGATGGCCCTGAAGATCTCCCGCGAGACGCGCGAGACCTCCTCGGGCGAGGGCTTCGCGGTGAAGGCCTGCTCGACGTAGGCCTCCTCGAACCGGTCGACGGCCTCGAGAGCGCCGGGCATCCCGTAGCAGGTGAAGCGCCACGACCCGATGGACGACCCCACCAGGGACACGGGGTCCCGCCGGTCGCGGTACAGCCGCCGCAGGATGACCCGGTCGAGCTGGCTCAGGACCAGCCACTTGGGTCCCCCCGACGCCCCCGCCAGGAAGTCGAAGTGCCCCGGCGAGAAGCCCTCGCGCCGAAGATGGTCGAGCACCTCGGCGCCGGCTCGGAAGCGGAGCGCGTGACCCGACATCGTGATCTGACCTGCAGTCAACCGGGTCCGGTGAACACGCCGGCCGGTGGGTGACATGGTAACCGGTCAGCCCGCGTCAAGCACCCGGAGCGGGTTGTTCCAGGCGAGCTTGCGCAGCGTGATGGCGCCCATCCCCCGCCGGGACAGGGTCGCGAGGATGGCGGGGAACGCGTCGACCCCAGTGACCCCGCGCGGCAGGTCCGGGAGGCCGTCGAAGTCGGAGCCGAACGTAACCGCGTCCTCCCCCGCGACGGCCACGATGTGCTCCACGTGCTCGGCCAGGCGGTCGAGGCCCACCGTCACGGCGGCGACGCGGCGCCGCAGCTCGACCCCCATCTCGCGGTGGGCGGTGAGCTTGCGCGCGGGCTGGTCGAAGAGCTCGGCCTCGATCCGGTCGTAGGCCGCGAACAGGTCGCCGGTGGTCTCGAGGAGCGTAGCGAGGTAGCCGGGGTCGAGGAAGCCGGGAAAGAAGTTCAACCCCACCACGCCGCCGCTGTCGGCAATGGCGCGGATCTGGTCGTCGGTCAGGTTGCGGGGGGTGTCGCACAGGGCGCGGCAGCAGGAGTGGGAGGCGATCACCGGTTGCCTCGAAAGCCGCACGGCGTCCCAGAAGGTGCTCTCGTGGACGTGGGAGAGGTCCACGAGGATCCCGAGCCGGTTCATTTCGCAAACCACCTCGCGCCCGAACGCCGACAGGCCGACGCCGTCGCCGCCGGGCTCGCCTGAGGACGCGGCCCACGGCAGGTGCGCGCTGTGGGTCAGGGTCAGGTAGCGGACGCCCCGGTGGCGAAGCACCTCGAGCCGGCCGAGGTCCTCCCCCAGGACGACCCCGTTCTCCACCGCCTTGACCAGCGCCACCAGCCCGCGCCCCTGGGCGTTGCGCACGTCGGCTGCGGTCTCGCAGAGCACCAGGTCCAGGGGGCTCGCAGCCGCCGCGCGGTCGACCGCGTCAAGCAGCGTCTGCACCGCGGTGAAGGCGCGCTCGACCGGTGCGGCCGAGGACACGAAGCAGGCGCACAGCTGGAGGCCGACCCCACCCGTCCGCCAGCGGGCGACGTCGACGTGACCCGAGGGGTTGCCCGCGGCGAGGTCGACCCCGGCCTCGAGCTCGAGGGCGGTGTCGCAGTGCAGGTCGGCAACCGGTTGCATGGCCCACAGGCTACCACCGCGATCGGGCTCCGCGCATGACCTGACGGCGGCAGCCACGCCAGCGCTCGAGGGGTGGAAGACACGAGCGCTTTCGAAGACCGGTCATCTTGGGGTGCGGAGTGACGAGGGATCGGTCCCAACGGGGGGTCATGCCTCGCTGGGGGAGATCCCTCCGCTCGCTGCGCTCGCGTTCGGGATGACGGGTAGTGTGAGCGGGCTCGCGTTCGGGATGACGGGTAGCCCATCGCGAGGGAGATTGCGCGTCAGTGGGGTCAGGGTGAGAATGACGGCTGGGAGAACGCCGATGAGCCGAACCCTGCGCTTCGTCTGTCACGTGGCGGTCCTGGCAGTGGCCGCGAGCCTGGCGCCGTGTACGGCCTCCGCACAGTGCGGGGACGGCGTGGTCAACGGCGCGGAGCAGTGCGACGACGGCAACGGCTTTCGTTGGGACGGCTGCGACCTCGAGTGCCGCTACGAGCAGGTCCAGCGGCTGACCTCGCTCGAGGTCAGCCAGTACAGCGCCCCCTTCCCCTGCACGCCCCAGGCCAACGCCCTTGGCCAAGCCTTCACCAGCCTCGGGCGGCAGGGCCTCAACTCGGCCATCGCCGGCGCCGTCGCCGACGGGCGGCTCGACGCGCTCATGCCGCTGCTCGGGCTCGATGACCCCCTCGGCGTGGACGACCCCGAGGTCGAGGTGGCGAGCCTGTCGGCCGAGAGCGACCCGCTGAGCCCCGGCAGCGGCCTCGACTCGTGGCACCTCGGGGACGTCTCCCACCTCGGCGGCGACGACCTCCCCCTCCATCGGTTGGGTGGCTCCCTCGTCTCCCGCGACCTCACCGCCGGCCCCGGCGTGGTCGAGCTGCCGATGCTCGGAGGGGATCTGCGCATCCTCGAGAGCCGCGTCATCGCCCGGGTCGGCGCGACGTCGAGCCTCCCGTCACCTCCACCGGACCTGGTCGCCGCGGGGTTCGGGACCTTCGAGGGTCTCGACGGGACCACCTCGTCCCGCGGCCTGTGCGGCAACGTGACGGTGGAGTCCCTGTCGCTGGCCCCCGCGCCGGAGGACCTCACGGCGGGCGGCCAGTCACCCTGCTCGGCCTCCTGCCCGCAGTCGCGGGCCTACACCTACTGCGGCGACGGGATGCCGGTGGGGCCGGGCTGCAACTCCCTCCTCGACGTGCTCGTCTCCGGGTGCTCGATGTTCGTCGGCATCTGCATCCCGCTGGTCACCCCGACCCAGCCCGACGTGGGGGTCGGCGGCGACCCGCCCCACGCCCTGGTCCCCGACCCGGGCACCGGCAAGGTGACGGTGGTCGAGCCCGATGACGCCTACTCCAGCTTCTACCAGTTCGCGTCGCAGCGGGTCCACATGACCAACAACCTGTCCGGGCTTTTCGCCGACGGCTTCGAAAGCGGGGGCACCGCGCGGTGGTCGGGCTCGCTGCCCGGCCTGGATTAGCGACTGGCCACGAAGGTGGCGCGCCAGCCCTGCGCGTAGTCGCTGACGTGGCGGTACCCGGCGGCGACGAGGTCGCCCCAGTCGACCTCGGCGACGGTGAAGCCGAAGTGGGAGAAAAGCAGTCCGACGGCCTCCGCGCTCGGCCTGCCCACCAGCGCGTGGCCGTCGCGGGTGGCGTCGTCCCCGGCCGCCATGGCCTCGTGCTCCACCGGGTCGAGGAGGAGCTGGACGACGAACGGGTTCTTCCAGATCAGCCGCTCCGGGTCGCGAGGGTCGCGGCCCGAGGCGGCCCGGGTCAGCTCCCGGGGGACGATCTCGGTGTCGACGACGACGTGGCGGGCGGCGGTAGCCGCGATCAGCCGGACCAGCTCGGCGTGGCGGATGGTGTGGTACAGGAAGCCGAGGCAGAGCACGACGTCGACCTCGAATCGCTCCCGCGCCAGAAGGCCGAACAGGTCCCCTTGCCTGAAGAGGTAGCGGTCCGGGGCGACCCCCAGGGCCTCGAAGGTGGCGACGGCGTTGGCGACCAGGTGGGGGCGCGCCTCGACACCGACGACGTGGACGGCGCCGGCCTCGAGCGCGGCGAAGCTCCACCGCCCGTCGTGGCTGGCGAGGTCCAGCACCCGCGCCCCTCGCAGCAGGTCCCGGTTGCGCTCGACGATAGCGACGTGGCGCGCGTTGAGCCGGTCGGCGTGGGCGGCCGTCTGGCTCGACCCGTAGAAGCGGGGGTAAGCGTCGAAGAAACGGCCGTGGCTCATGGGGTCGGGCTCTCCTCGAGGACGAGCGTCCCCGGCGCGGCGAAGTCGGAGTGGTTGACCGTGGGGTGGCGCGCGAGGATCGCCTCGACCTCGCGCCGCTGGGCGGGGTCGAGCCGCAGCGGGTTGCCCTCGTGGGGCCGTTCCCGGGCGAGCTGGGTGCCCGCCTGCGCGTCCCGGCCGAAGGCCGCCAGGGTCACCGGGACTCGTTCCGGCGGCAGGCCGCAGTGGGCGAACACAGCCCGCAGCACCGCCTCGGGCCGGGCGTTGAGGTCGTGATAGCGGACCGCCAGCACCGGCAGCCCCCGTTCCCGCTGGGCGAGGTAGTGCTCCATGACCCCCAGCCACCACAGGGTGAAGAGCTGGATCGTGGAGATCTCCCGCTGGCCCGGGTCGAGGTACGCCTTCAGGTGCTCGAAGTCCTGGTTCAGCATCCGGCTGCGGTGGGCGAGCAGCTCGTCGACCGGTGCGACCTCGGGCAGGGGCCAGGTCTTGGAGATCCGGTAGAACGACGACACGAACCCGAGGGCGTCGCGGTACAGGAACAGGTTCCTGGCGTGGGGGAACGTGGCCTGGACGAGGTCCATCACCTGCACCCCCTCGTTGCGCGGCTTGAGGACGCAGGTGGCGGGGGTTCGTCCCGCGGCCGGCCTGAAGAGGTGGCGCAGGGTGGCGTCGAGGAGCTCGCACAGCTCGGGGTCCCGGCGGCCATCGGACGCCCGCAGCTGCACGAACTGGGTGGCGACGTCGGGCTCGGACAGGCTGAGGACTGAGTCGAGCTCGCTGAAGACCCGCGTGAGCAGGGTCGAGCCGCTGCGGCCGGTCATGTAGATCATGACCAGGTGGTCGACCGGCGGCAGCGCCCGGGCGAGGGTCTGGAAACTGGGGTAGGGGACCGCGACGAGGCCCTGGGCCCTCTCGTACTGGGCCTGGTAGACGAAGGGGACCGTGGACAGGTCCACGTCGGGCGGCAGCTCGACGAGGAGCGCCTCCCGCGCCGCGTCGTCGAGGCAGTACAGGCTCACGTCGGGCTGCCGGAGCACGACCTCGGCGTCGACCGGCTGCCGCGAGAGCACGCGGAAATCCGCCGGGCTGGCGAGCCCGGCCAGCAGCGACCGGGTGCGCTCGAAGGTGAGGCGGTGCGCGGTCATGCCCGCCCATGCTACCTCAGTGCCACGCGCCAGGACGACCGGGGAGCCACGCCGCCCGCGACGCACGTACAATGGCGGCGTCAACTGCCCGCAGGTCGCAGCCCATGGTCAAAGCGGCAGCGAATGGAGGCCCATGGAACCGTCGAAGCACCGTGACGTGAACCCGGCGCCTGCCCCGGGGTCGACCGCGAAAGCCCTCGGCCTGCCCATGGTGACCTCGCTGGTGGTCGGCAACATGGTCGGCTCGGGGGTGTTCCTGCTGCCGGCCTCGCTGGCCCCGTTCGGCGGCGCCAGCCTGGCGGCCTGGCTCCTCACCAGCGCCGGGGCGATCCTGCTCGGGCTGGTGTTCGCCCGCCTCGCCCGGCGCCTGCCCGCCGCCGGTGGTCCCTACGCCTACACCGACCAGGCCTTCGGCGAGCTGCCCGGCTTCCTGGTCGGGTGGGGGTACTGGATCAGCTGCTGGTCGGCGGTGGCCGCGATCGCGGTGGCGATGACCGGCTACCTGGGGGACCTGGTGCCGGCGCTGATCGCGTCGCCGGGATCGGCCGCCGCGACCGCCATCTCGGCGATCGTCCTGCTCACGGCGGTCAACGTCGCCGGCGTGCGCCGGGCCGGGTGGGTGCAGCTGTTGACCACGATCCTGAAGGTGCTCCCGCTCATCGCCGTCGCCGTGTTCGGGCTCCCCCGGCTGGTCCCGGAGCACTTCGTCCCCTTCAACCCCACCGAGGGGTCGGCCTTCGGCGCGGTCCAGGCCTGCCTGGCGCTGACCCTGTGGGCGTTCCTCGGCCTGGAGGCCGGCACGGTGCCGGCCGGCGACGTTCGCGACCCCGCGCGGACGATCCCGCGGGCCACGGTGCTCGGGGTGGTCATCGCGGCCACGCTGTACGTGGCGAGCACGGTGGCGGTGATGGGGATGGTGCCGCGGGAGGTCCTGGCGGCCTCGAGCGCGCCGTTCGCCGAGGCGGCCCGCACCCTGTGGGGGAGCGGCGCCGGCAAGGTGGTCGCGGCGGGGGCGTTCATCTCCTGCTTCGGCGCCTTGAACGGCTGGATCCTGGTCGCCAGCCAGGTGCCCATGGCGATCGCGCGCCGGGGCCTGTTCCCGCCCCTCTTCGCGCGGCTGTCGGGTCGCGGGACGCCGGCCATGGGCCTGGTCGTGTCGAGCGCCCTCGGCGCGATCCTGGTGGCGGCCAACTTCACCAAGGGTCTCGTGCCCATGTTCACCGCCATGATCCTGCTGTCGACCCTGGCGTCGTTGATCCCCTACGCCTTCTGCACCATGGCCGAGACCCTGCTGTCGATCAGGGACAAGCGGGCGAACCCCCGAATCGCGATTCGCGGGGCGGTGGCGCTGTCGGCGGTGGCGTTCGTCTACGCCATGGTCGCCACCGCCGGCGCGGGCCAGGAGACGGTGTACTGGGGCTTCCTCACCCTCCTCGCCGGGATCCCATTCTACGTCCTGGTCAAGTGGCGGCTGCCAGACTCGGAGTGACCCGCGCCGCGGCCGGCTCAAGGGGACCGGGGAATCTCGAAGGTGCCGTCGAGACGGTCGACCATCTCCTCGTAGCGCGTCTCGAGGGCGGTCAGAGCGCTCTCGAGCTCGGCGTCGCTCAGTCGGCCACCGCGGTGCTCGAGCTCCAGCTTGAGGCGCTCGCGCTCGTACCACCGGTCGGGGTCGAAGTTGTAGGTCACCGCCCCACGGTAGCACCGCGCCTCCCTGCGAGGCCGGCATCACCGATCTCCCGGGATGTCTGCTACACTCGCCGCCGTCAGTCCCGGGCGTGCGGCCCCGTCGTGGAATCACACCAGCTGCCCTCCCATCGAACTTCGACCCCCGTCTCGGTGTGACGACGACCGCGACCGAATCCGACTGGAAACACCTCGATGCGTGATACCCCCTTTCCCGATGTCCCTGTGGGTCTCGGTGCCGCTCTCGCGAAACGAGGCTTCACCGAGCTCACCCCGATCCAGACCGCGGTCCTCGAGCCCGACCTTGCGGATCGCGACCTGCACCTGTCGTCGCACACCGGCTCCGGCAAGACCGTCGCCCTTGGCCTGGCGGTGGCCGAAGAGGTGGCGGTCGCCGTGACCCTGAAGAACAGCGAGCCGGTGCGGGCGCGTCCCTCGGTGATCCTCGTGGCCCCCACCCGCGAGCTCGCGGTGCAGCTCGCCGAGGAGCTGTCGTGGCTGTTTCGGCCCCTCGGAGCCACCGTGGTGTCGCTCACGGGCGGCACCTCGCTGGCCGTCGACTTCCGCCAGCTCGAGCGCGACCCGCAGGTCCTGGTCGGCACCCCAGGCCGGGTGCGCGACCACCTCGACCGGGGCAGCCTGCACCTCGACCGGGCTCGCGTGGTTGCCCTCGACGAGGCGGACGAGATGCTGGCCATGGGTTTCGAGGAGGAGGTCGCGGCCATCCTCGAGGCGGCGCCCGAGGAGCGCCGCACCCTGCTCGTTTCGGCCACCTTCCCGCCGGCACTGCAGTCGGTCGCGGCTCGGTTCCAGCGTGACCCGGTGATGGTGGCCGGAAGCACCCCCGGGACCTCCAACTCGGACATCTCCTACTCCACCATGGCGGTCCCGCCGCGCGAGACCCTGCCGGCGCTGGTCAACGTCCTCCTGATGGACCCCGCCGCCAAGACCCTGATCTTCGTGCGGACGCGCGAGGACAGCAGCCGGTTGGCCGATGCCCTGGCCGAGCTCGGTTTTGCCGCGCGTCCCCTGTCCGGCGACCTCAACCAGCGCGAGCGCACTGCCACTCTGAACGCCTTTCGGCGAGGCCAGACCCCGATCCTGGTGGCCACCGACGTGGCGGCACGAGGTCTCGACGTGCAGGACATCGCCCAGGTCGTCCACGTCGGCCTGCCCGAGAACGCCGAGATGCTGACCCACCGCAGCGGCCGCACGGGCCGTGCCGGGCGCAAGGGTCGCAGCCTGGTGTTCGTGCCGCCACCGGCCGCCCGCAGGGTGGACATGATGCTGCGCCAGGCCGGAGTCACGGCCACCCGCAGCGAGATCCCCGGCCGCGACGAGGTCCGCCGCGCCGCCGACGGGCGGCTCCTCGAGCGATTCACGGAGCTCGAAGCGGGCGAGCGCCTCGACGTCGACCGGTTTCACGGCGTGGCGGCCCAGCTGCTGGAAGGCCGCGACCCGGTGGCCGTGGTGGCGGCGCTGCTCGGCGAAGCCGACCACGGCGGCCCGTGCGAGCCGCGCGACATCAGTCCGGTGCCCCGCGGGGAGGAGCTCCGGGAGGGTCGCAGCACCCGGCCCCGGGGGGCGAGAGGACCCCGGCCCGACGCCGCCAGCTGGGCCCGGTTCCAGGTGAGCTGGGGCGAGCACCACGGCGCCGACCCGCGACGGCTGCTGGCGGTGGTGTGCCGCCGAGGCGACATCAGCAGCGCGGACGTCGGCGCCATCACGATCGGCGGTCGCTCCTCCATGGTAGAGGTCAACGCCAGCCTCGCCCGCGCCTTCGCCTCGTCCGTCAGCCGGCCCGACCCGCGCGACCCCAGGATCAAGTTCCGGGAGTGGCGCAACGCCGGGACCGACCGCGGGCCGCGCTGAAGCGGGCAGGGCGAAGGAGCCAGGGTTTCCCCGGTAGCTGTCAGATCGAGCGGCATTGGCGACCCGGAGGTGACCATGCCCCCCGCCCCACGGTCAAGCCCACCGCTGCCGCTGACGCTGACGCTGACGCTGCCGCTGGCTCCACCCGGGTTGGGAGCCTCCCACCACGCAGCTCGGGCTGCGCGATGGCAGCGTGCTGCCGACGGCGCGACGGCCTCCTCCCGCAGGGGGGAGCTCCGCTACACTCAGCGGGTGGGGGGCGCGAGCCGGGAGAGGCTCCGCTGTCGGGAGGTTCCATGCGGCCGCTGCGGAAGGTGGTGATCGCCGACGACAGCCGCCTGGGTCTCGCGCTGCTGGAGGAGCTCTTCGAGCCGTACGCGGTCGAGCTCGCTCGGGCGGCGGAGGGCGAGGAGGCCATGCGGCTCGTCCTCGCGCACGAGCCCGACCTGGTGCTGTCGGACATCCTCATGCCTCGGCTCGACGGCTTCGGCCTGACGCGGAGAATCCGCGCGCGAGGGGACGCCCCGCAGCCGGTCGTGTTCCTGACCACCGCGTTGACCGTCCGGGGCGAGCTCAAGACCGAGGCGCGTCGCGCCGGCGCCGACGAGGTCCTGGCCAAGCCGCTCACGTCGGAGGCGCTCCGGGCCGCCCTGGAGCGGCACTTCGACCTCGTGCCCTCCGCCGGACAGCCGCAGAGGGATGCCGAGGCCCCGGCGCGCTACGCGACGCAGCGGGTCGAGCGCGAGGATCTCCTCGCGGCCCTGCGCGGTTCCCTGCCCCGGACGCCCACGGAGAGCCAGCCCGCGCCCCCCGAAACGCCCTCGCCAGCCTTGTCTGCACCGCAGGGCCCCCGGATGAGGACGTCCTCCGAGCGGGACCTCGACGCTCTGCTGGCCGAGGCCCTGGGCGACCTGCCCCTCGACAGGTGACCTCGCCGGGCGGAGACGGAGCAGGTGTCCGTCAGCGGTTGTCTCGCCGCAGGGGATTTGCAGCCGAGGTGTCGGTGTTCTCCTCGAGAGCGGATTCCGTGGCTCCTCTGCTACCTTTGGAGGTGGCACGGTGGTGGCGACCCGAGGGCGACTCGGTTCGGTGAGGCGGCGGCGCGGCCAGCCGCGCCGGAGCGAGCAACGGCAACCTGAGGCATGAGAGCGCGTTGTGAGGGCATGATGCTGGAAAAGCTCAACGAAATCGAAACGACGGCCATCGAGGAGCTGGTGAACATCAAGGCGGAGCAGGAGCTGCTCGAGAGCAGGCTCGAGTCGATGAAGGAAAGGGAGGGGCGCGTCACCGAGGAGGTTTTCGTGCGGGTCCGCGCCGACTACGAGGCCCGGCTCGCGGACCTCGAAGACACTGCGCGACCGCTGAAGGACCGGGCGCGGCGCGAGTATGCCCGCCTGCGCGACCTCCACCAGCAGTGCGAGGACGGGCTTCGGGCAGCGCGGCTGGACACCGAGGAGCTCGAGTTTCGCCACGAGCTCGGCGAGTTCGAGGACGAGGAGTTCCAGAAGCAGCTGGAAGCGTCCAAGGGGCGGGAGGAGGAGCGGGGTACCGAGCTGGCCGAGGCCGAACGCTTGACCGAGCGATTCGTGGAGGCGTTCCGTTCGCGGGAGGAGCTCGAGGAGCCGGTCGAGGAGCCGGTCGAGGAGCCGGTCGAGGAGCCGGTCGAGGAGCCGGTGCCGGAGCCGCCTCCCGCTGAGCCGGCCCAGCTCGGAGCCGCGCAGGAACCCCCCGCGATTCCGCCGGAGGACGACGCCGAGCCGCCG
>Ga0068714_10001709_pt1 | contig 30762 bp, 27 predicted proteins | sample MTBNYHSulfiMetaG_FD_62988 | JGI IMG/M metagenome (GOLD analysis project Ga0068714, IMG submission 62988) | Enrichment culture microbial communities from rom New York Harbor, USA that are MTBE-degrading - MTBE-NYH (New York Harbor Sulfidogenic)... | ecosystem: Environmental > Aquatic > Marine >...
GGGAGTCCAGGCGGGCCAGGACCTGGCCCTGGCCCACCGAGTCCCCCTCGTCCACCAGGACCGCCTCGATCAACCCGCCCTGGTTGAAGGCCGCCTCCACCAAACGGGCCTCGATGGTCCCGGAGACGAAAAGGCTTTTGGCCTCCCCCCCCCGGGCTTCTCCCGCCGGGCCCCAAAAGAGGATCAAGACCGCTGCGATCATCCAGGTCGGGCCAATCAGCCGGCTGGTCCTCACGGGCTCCTCCCGGTCCTCTGGACTTGCCTCCCCCCGCCCGTCCCCGGGCCGGGGCCGGCCTCCCAAGCTCCAGTCGATTGTAACCCCGGCCATACCCCGGGAAAAAAGAGAAGTTCACCGTCAAGACATTAACATATTGCAACTATGACCGATGAATTGAAAAGCCGGCGCCGGCCTTGAGGCGGTGAGTGCCCGGACCGGACCCGGTGGCCGCGCCCTCGCCGGCCGTTGCGGTCAACACCCTCCCGGAGGGGCTCAACCTTCAGCCGCCGGGAGGTTGCCCTTGAGGGGCGGCGGACCGCCCCGGATCCGGTTCAACCTGGACCTCGATCCCCTGGTGGTCGCGGCCGGTCCCGGCCGGGGCGTCTCCGACATCAACCTCTGACCGGCAACCCCCCTGAGTCACTGGACCCGGTCAGGGGGGCCCCCGACCTCAGGGTTTGGCAGGGCGAGGTCCAACCCTGGCGGGATCAGACCGGCCCCGGAAAGGGAAGGAGGGGGAAGGTGTCCGCGGTCGTTACTCCCCGCTGCCGATCAGGGGCAGCTCCTCCTCCAGGCGGAAGAAGACCAGGAAGCGGGCCTCCCCCTCCCGGGCCTCGTCGGGCGAGGTCCGCCGCCGGAGCTGATTGATCCGCTCCGGGTCCTGCTCCTCGCCGGTCTTGGTCAGGTAGAGCCGTTTCCCCTGGTAGCCGGGGCCTTCCTCCCGGAAGAGATAGGCCGCCCGGGGGTTGGACCGGATGTTGGCGTGGGTCAGCCGATCCCGCATGATAAAGGCCAGCGAGCCGTCCTCCATGATATGGGGCCGGGAGTAGACGGCCGCGTTCACCCGGCCCTGGCCGTCGGCCGTGGCCAGGACCCCGAACCCCTTGGTTCCCTCGAAGTACTCCTTCAAACCCATGGCGCCTCCTTGATCCCGCCCGGGCGGGATGGGTCAAGCTCCTCGTTGATAAACCTCCTGGGACCGCCGCCGGAAGGTCCGCCTCCCCCTTGAGAAAAGCCTATCCCCTGGTCCGGGACCGGTCAATCGGGCCCCGGTCTCTTCCGCCGGCCCCTGGCCTCGGCCGGTGATCAAGGGCTTCCTTTCCGGCCGGCCCGGTCCGGACCTGGAACCTGGTTTTGATTTGACAATCAGGACGGGTGAATATACATTCCTCCGATTGTTTGACCCCACCTCGAAAGAGACCCTCTCATGACCCTTGAAAAAATCAAGGTCCGCAAGGCGCGGATAGAAGACGTCCCGTCCATTTACCATCTTCTCTGGCCTTATGTCGCCTCGGGCGACGTCCTGCCCAAGACCAAGATCCAGCTCTACGCCAACATCAGGGATTACTTCGTGGCCGTCGACGACAACGGGAAGGTCCTGGGAACGGCGGGCCTGCACATCTGCTGGTCGGACCTGGCCGAGGTCCGTTCAGTGGCCGTGTCCAACGGGCTCAAGGGCCGCGGCCTGGGCACGGCCCTGGTCAGGTCCTGTCTGGATGAAGCCCGGGAGATGGGCCTCGTAAAAGCCTTTGTCTTAACCAATAAGGAGTCTTATTTCAGCCGGTTGGGATTTCAAAAGGCGGTCCGGGAGGAGATGCCGCTGAAGATCTGGATGGACTGCGTGAAATGCATCAAGTATCCGGATGAGTGCGACGAGGTCCCGATGGTCCATCTTCTCTAGCCCGGATGTTTCCCGGGCCGAGTCGGCCCCGGCGGCCGGGCGAGGAAGACGAAGCCTGGCCGCCCGCCGGCGGGTGCCCCCTTCCCGGCCGCAGAGGCCGGGCCGAGCCGGCCCCGGGGATAAAGCCCGTCCCCTCACCCCCGCCGGGTGAAGCGCCGCCCGGTCACCCCCCCCCCAACTTCTTCGACTTCTCCCCAGGCAGGTTGGCTCGTTTTTTGGGCGGACTTGGTCAAGCCTCCGGGCCCACGGTCCGGCCGCTCCGGCCGGCGGACGGCCCCGGCCTCCAGGTCCCCGGCCCAGCCCCCGCCGAACCGGGCCGGGCCGTCTGGCCCCCCTTAACGGGCCTGTTCCCTCTTGAAGTCCTCCTTTGCCCTGGCCAGCAGGTCGGGGGAGGTCAGGATGTCCAGGGCCGTGGCGGCCAGCGCCTTGGCCCCGTTGATCATTCCCGCCAGGGCCCGCTCGGAAGCGCTGGCGGCGGCGAACTCGTGGGTGTGGGCCACCAGCGGCGTATCGGAGATGGCGACCAGGGGGTGGATGGTCGGAACCACGTGGGACACGTTGCCGGCGTCGGTGGAGAAGATCGGCTCGGGCAGGGTCCGTTGGATGGGTTCGCCGACGATGCTGGTCCAGTTTTCCATGTAGGCCAGGCAGAGGGCCTCGTTGTCCAGGATATCGTCGGAAGGATGCTCAAAGGAGATGATCTCCACCTCCGCTCCGGTCATCAGGGCGCCGCCTTTGGCGCAGTCCTTGACCCGTTCGACGACCTGGTTCAGGTAGGTCCGCCGGGCGGCCCGGACGTAGAACCGGGCCACGGCCTTCTCGGGGACGATGTTGGGCGCCTCTCCGCCCTCATCGATCACCCCGTGGATGCGGACGTCGGTGGTCACGTGCTCCCTCAGGGCGTCGATCCCGTTGAAGGTCAACAGGGCCGCCTTAAGAGCGTTGATCCCCTTCTCAGGGGAGGCCGCGGCGTGGGCCGGCCGGCCCTTGTAGGTGAATTTCAAGGCGTCCAGGGCCAGGCAGGGAGGGAAGGCCACGTTCCGGTCGTAGGAGTGGACCATCAGGGCCGCGTCCACCTTCTCGAAGAAGCCGGACTGAATGATCGGCACCTTGCCGGAGTAGAGCTCCTCGCCCGGGGTGCCCAGGGCAATGATCGAGCCCTCCAGCCCGGCCTGGCCCATCAACTTCTTCAGTCCCACCGCGGCGGCCAGGCCGGCGACCCCGTGGAGGTTATGGCCGCAGGCGTGACCCAGCCCGGGCAGGGCGTCGTACTCGAGCATGAGACACACGGCCGGCCTGGCCGACTTGTTGATGAACCTGCCGGCAAAGGCGGTCTCCAACCCGCCGATCTTCCTCTCGACCTCGAAACCCTCGGCGGCCAGCTCCTCGGAGAGCCAGCCCGCGGCCTTCTTCTCCTCGTAGGAGATTTCCGGGTTGTCGTGTATCTTGAGGCTGATCTGCCTGGCCCGCTCGGCGTAGGCCTCTACCTCCCGGCAAACCTTCTCCTTCAAGCTCTTGACCTGACTCATAGTTGGTACAACCTCCTGGCGTTGTCGGCCAGGATCATCCGGCCGACCTCCATGGCGTAGGTTTCATTCATGAAACCTGTTTTTATCATCTCCCCCAGGGCCGAGGTCAGGGCCTGACGTCCCAGGATGACCCCGATCCAGAACAGCTCGGGGACATTGTACCCGTCGGAACCGTACATGATCTTGGACATGGGCGCCGTGTCGAAGATGTTCAATAGGCTTTGCTTGATGCCGCTGCCCACAAAGGGGATCAGCTCGGACAGATCCAGATAGACGTCGGGAAAGTTGTTGGCGAAGTAGGCCGCCTCGCGGACAAAGGGGTAGCCGGAGTGGACGATGACCAGCTTCAGTCCCTTGAGCTCATCGGCCTTGATCAGCTCGAGCAGGTGGAAGGGGTTGGCGTCCCGGACATCGATGTAGGGCGAGTCGCCGATACCCATGTGGATCTGAAGGGGGACATCATGCTCGACCGCCTTTTCCGCCCCTTTCCAGGTCAGATAATGGCGCAGGACCCGCGATTTCTTGAGCGGTTCGCCGGATATCTTGGTGATCGAGGTGCCCAGCTCACCCTCGTCGACCAGTTCGTAGTACATCTTCTCGGCCCGGGCCCGGGTCACTCTCTCGATCCTGACCCCAAAGGTATAGGCCACCGCCGACTTGTAGGCGATATGGCCCTCTTCAAGAACGGCCCTGTCCAGGGCCTTGAGATACTCTGCCTCCATCTGGTCAAAGGAAAGGCTCTGGTTGAAGAGCTCGCTCATCAGCGGCTCGAACCGATAAATGGAGGACACTCGACAGCCGGTAAGGTCCTTGAAGGTGTCCAGGGGCACGGTGTAGCCGCTGAACTCCATGGCCGGAAAACCCACGTCAACGATCAAGGTCTCCAGGCCGACCTCCTTGAACAGCTTCTGGACATAACCCCGCCGGTCTTTTTGGTAGACCGCCTTCCGGACCCGGATCACCTCCTCGAAACCATCCTCGCAGCCCAGGAACCGGGCCAGCTCGGAGATGACCTTCCGGTACAGGAGCATGTGCTCCGTATGGAGCCGGGGGATATCCAGCATGGACAGGTTGAACAGCTGGTCAAAGGCGTCCGCCTCTTTCTCGGGAAGAAAGCCGTGGCAGTGATTGTCGACTATCGGTATCTGGGACAGATCCAACATGATTAACCACCTCCCTGGTTTATGGGAATCGGAACCGGGCCGCGGCTCCCGTCCCGTCCGGACGTGGTCCTTGCCCCGGCCCCGCCGAGTCTTCTATTGTTGTTCCGCCTTGGGCGTCAATCCGAGCCTGGCCCCCACGGTCTTGACCGCGGCCCAGATCCCGTCCGGATAAAACAAAAAGACCAGGATGATCACCGTGGCGATGATCAGAAACCGCCACGGTCCGAAGCTGATCATGAACTCGGAGATGAAGGTCAGGACGAAGGCGCCCATTATCGGACCGTAGATGGTCGAGGAGCCGCCTAAAAGAATCATGCTCAGGACCGTGGCCAGATAACCGAAGCCGAACAGCTCCGGTGAAACCGAGCTCAGGTAAAAGGCGTAGACCGCCCCGGTGGCGCCGGTGAAGACGGCGCTTCCGGCCATGGTCAACAACCTCTGCCGGGCCACCGCCACCCCGCGGCTGACCGCCAAATCCTCAAAATCGCGCAAGGCGACTATGCTCACCCCGAAGTGGGAGGTGACCACCCGCCTCAGGAAATAGGTCGAGCAGACCAGGAGGACCAGGGCCAAGAAGTAATAGGGGAGGTTGTTGTGCTGGTTGAAAGCGTAACCTCCCATGGAGATCGGAGGGATCATGACCAGGCCGTTGGAGCCCCCGGTGTACTTGCTCTGCCCCAGGATCAGGTGGAGGCAGAGCTGCCCGAAGGCAAAGGTCACCAGGCAGACATAGATCCCCTTGACCCGCAGCACCGGCAGGGAGACCAGGACCGCCCCCAGCACCGAGGCCAGGGCCCCGAACAGAATCCCCAACCAGGGCGAGAGACCGAAATGGAGGCTCGACACCCCGGCGGCGTAACCGCCCAGGGCGAAGAGGGCCATGTGGCCGAAGTTGAAGATACCCGCATAGCCCATGCTCAGGTCCCAGCTCGAGGCCAAAACTCCGTATAACATGGCCAGGATGACCAGGTGCTGCATGTAGCTGCTGGGATTTACAAAGGGGAATATGACCAAGACCCCGAGACTCACCAGCAGGGGGAGGTGTTTTCCTTTGTTGGGGGATGCTTGGGGCATGTTCTCTCACTCCGTCCCGAACAGACCGGTCGGCTTGAAGGTCAGGACCAGAACCATGGTCAGGAAGAGGACCGGCGGCGTGCCGTAGATGCCCAGATAGAGCATGCAGGTGGCTTCCAGCAACCCGACGATGTAGGCCGCGGTCATGGTCCCGTATAAGCTGCCCAGACCGCCGAGGATGACCACGATGAAGGCCCGGGTCAGAGGGTCGCCGCCCATGGTCGGGGTGATAAAGCGGATTGAGCCCAGAATAATCCCGGCCATGGCGGCCAGGCTGGCCGAGAGGCCGAAGGTGAAGGCGTATATCCACTCCACGTTGACCCCGATGAGCAGGGAGGCCTCTCTGTTCTGCTCCACGCCCCGGATGGCCATGCCCAGCTTGGATCGCTTCAAAAAAAGGGCCAGGAGGATCAATATCGCCGGGGCCAGGAGGATCACCAGCGCTTCTTGGGCCGAGATGCTGGTCCCCAGGAGGTGGAACTCGCCGCCGATCAGGCGGGGCAACCGCTTCATCCGCGGCCCCCAGATCAGGTGGGACGAGTTGTCGATGAAAATCGAGCCGGCCAAGGTGGTGATAACCACGATGAGGACCAGGTTGAGGCGGCCCATGAACGGTTTGACCAATATCTGATAGAGTAAAATGCCCAGAGCGAACAGCCCCACCAGGGAGGCGACTATGCCGGCCGACAACCCCCAACCCAACCCCCGGCTGTGGCAGACGGTCCAGGCCAGATAGGCTCCGAACATCATCAAGCTGCCGTGGGCGAAGTTGAAGACCCTCAAGGTCCCCCAGACCAGGGAGAGCCCGGTGGCCATCAGGGCGTACATCGAGCCGAGGGTCAGTCCCGACAGGAGGATCGTCTGTAAATCAAGGAGCTCCATCAATGAGGCCTTTCGTTTCCATGCCGTCCGCTGGGCCGGTTGCTCTCCCGTTCCGCGAGCCGCCGCCCGGCCATGGCCGCCGGACTAACTCAGTCCCCCCCGCCGAAGTACATTTTCAATATCTCTCCCTCGTCCACCTCGTCCGGGGTGCTCTCCAGGGCGATCCGACCGCCCTCGAGGAGGTAGATCCGATCGGTCAGCTCCATCATGAACTCCACGTCCTGCTCCACCAGAATGAGAGGGATGCCCTCGGCGGTGATCCTGGCGATGGCCTCGCTGAGCATTTCCTTCATCAGCGGAGCCAGGCCGAGGGTCGGTTCGTCCAGCATCAGCACCTTCAGATCGGCCATCAGCCCGATGCCGATGGCCAACATCTGCCGTTCCCCTCCGCTCAGGGTGGAGCACCTTTGGTTCTTTCGCTCGGCCAGACGGGGGAAGAGGTCAAAGACCTTTTTCTGGCTTTCACTCCGCCTGGACCAGCTTTTCTTGGGATAGGCCCCGAAATGGAGGTTTTCCAGAACCGTCATCCGGGGAAAGAGGGTGTTGCCCTGGCTGACGTGGATGAGACCCAGATCGACTATCGCCCGCGGGGTCATTTGGTCGATGTTGCTTCCCTTGAAGGAGATCGATCCGCGCCAGGGTCTGATCAGGCCGGAAATGGCCCTCAGCAGGGTCGTCTTGCCGTGGCCGTTGGGCCCGAAAAGCCCGATCCGCTCTCCCTCTTTCAAGTGGAGCGAAACCCCCTCCAGGACCTGGATCTCCCCGTAACCGGTGGCCAACTGATTGACTTCCAGCAGGTTAGGCGACACGCTTTCCCCTCTTGCCCACGTAAGCCTGGATTACCTGATCATCCTTGACCACCTCAGCGGGGGGACCCTCGATCAATTTTTTACCATAATTTAGTATTAATACTTTTTGTGATAACTTCAACAGCAACGGCAGCTTGTGCTCTATCAAAATAATCGCGGTCCCCCCGGCGTTGATCCGCCGGAAGAGCTGGGCCGACTCCTCCATCTCCGGGAGGTTGAGCCCGGCCGCCGGCTCGTCCAGGAGAAGCAGGCGGGGGTTGGTGGCCAGGGCTTGGGCCAGCATCAGCTTTTTCTTCTCGAACAGGGCCAGGTGGACCGCCTTGTGGTTTCTCTTTTCGGTCAGCCCCACGAAAGAGAGGGCCTCCTCCACCTTCTCCTCGGCTGTTCGGCGCTGGGTGCTGCGGCCGTAGGATGCCGCAACGAGGACATTTTCAACCACGCTCAGGGTGTCGAAAACCGTTTCCTTCTGGAAGGTCCGGGCGATGCCCAGATGACAGATGAGGTGAGGCGGCTTGTTGCCGATCTCCTGGCCGTCAAGGGTGATCCGTCCGGAGGTGGCGTGATAGGGCAAACCGGTGATTACGTTGAAAAGGGTGGTCTTGCCGGCCCCGTTGGGTCCGGCCACGCCCAGGATCTGTCCTTCGGAAAGCTTGAATGAGACCTCGTCCACGGCTTTGAGGCTGCCGAAGCGCTTGGTCACCTGCTCGCAGATAAGTAGATCGCCCATTTCACCTTTCCCTGGCCCACGGAGGGGGAGACCCCCCCGTGGGCCCGGTGTGAGATCAGGTCAGGTCAGTTCTTGATCCAGGGCGCCATTTTTACCTCGCCGCTGGCGAACTTGGGCGGCCAAACCTGGACCCGCTTGCCCTTCCAGATCTGGAAGAACTGGATCGGCACATAGTCGTCGCCCTGAATGGCCAGGTGGGTCTTGGGATCGAAGACGGTCCGGCCGGAGGAAATCTCCTTGTCGGTCTTGCCCAGGGCCTGACCGATCTCCAGCCTCTTGGCCGGGTCGCCGACCTTCTCCAGGGCTTCGGCGTAGAGCCGGACCTGCCAGTAAAGGGAGTGGCCGTACGATCCGGGCTCCACCCCGTAGGCCTCCTTGAACTTCTTGTCCACTTCCTGGGCGGGCGTGGAAGCCATGATCGCGCCGCCCAGGAGGTTGTAAAGGATGCCGGTGGAGTTGTCCTGGGTCAGCTCGATGAACTCGGGTACGGACGGGCCGTACTGGAGGAACATCAAGGAATCGGTCGGGTCGCTCATGAACTGGTCCACAAAGGTCGCCTCGTTGCCGGGCATGTAGTCGGTGTTGACGATCATGTCGGGCGGGTTCTTCCGGATCTTGGAGATGATCGCCCGCCAGTCGTGGACCTCGCCGAAGGGAACCATCTCGTCGACCACGACCTCCCAGCCGTGTTTGGGGAAGCTCTTTTTCAGGCCTTCGGAGATGGTTTTGCTGTAAGGGTTGTCCGAGGTGACGATGGCCACCTTGCGGTTCTTGAGGGTGATCTTGCCTTCCTTGGCCCATATTTCGAGAAGCCTGGGCAGCTCCGTTTCATAGGCGTCGTAGGAGGGGGTCAAGGACCAGACGGTCGGGTACTTGTCCGGGGCCTTGCCGATAATGGCCAGGGTCTGGGCCGAGTTGGCCGAGATGAGGTAGGGCATGTTGATCTCGGCCATCAGGTTGATCTCGAAGTTGGTCGGGCTGGCGTACCCGGTCATCATGCAGCCCACCGCCGGATCCGAGGAGATCTTTTTAAAGGCGCTGGTAACGGCGTCGGGAACCTGATCCTTGGTGTCCCCGGCCACGACCTCAAAGGTGTAGCCCTTGACCCCGCCGGCCTTGTTGAGCTCCTCGGCGGCCAGCTTGGCCCCGCGGACCATCTCCTCCCCGTCCGCCGAAGCGCCGCCGGTCATGGGGGCCAGGACGCCGATCTTAACGACTTTCGCCGCCTGGGCCGGGACGGTGCCTATGGTTAAAACCACGGCCAGGAGCAGCAAGGCCATCAAACCAAGTCTAGTCGCAGCTTTCCCTGTTCTTCTCATGATCCCCTCCTTTTTGGCTAACCGGTTCACTTAGTTAATTTAAACCGAAACCCCGCCTTTCCCCCGACCGGGAAAGGACCAAGGATCGCCCGGCTTTGCGGGCCCCCGGGCCGATCCCGGCGGCTATAACTTTTCGATCAGGCCGACCACCTCGTCGGCCCTCAGGCAGTTGACGTACAGGCCGCAGATGTGGTCCAGGGCGGTCTCGTGCTTTTCCTGGGTCTGGGCCTGGACGGCGTCGGAGACGACGATGGTGTAGTAAAAGGTGTCGGCCGCGTCCCGGGCGGCGGTGGTAACGCACTGCTCGGTGTAGAAGCCGACGATTATCAGGTTCTCGATATCGGCGTTCCTGAGGACGGTGTCGATGCTGGTCCCGGTGAAGAAGCTGGAGCAGGTCTTGGTCAGCACCACCTCGCCCTCGATGGGCGCCACCTCCGGCATCCACTCGGCCCACTCCGAGCCCGGCGGGACGATGAAGTTCAGCCGCTTGTGGATCCGGCCCACGTCCCGTCCGTCCTTGGTCCGGCATTCGATTCTGGTGTGGGCGATCAGAAGATCCTTCTCCCTGGCCGCCTTGAGCACCCGGGCCGCGTTGAGAGTGGCCTTCTTCATCCGGGCGGCGAACTCGGCCACGGCCTTCTCAGCCTCCGCCCTGGGCACCCCGGCTTGCTCGGCCTCCCAGAGAATGAACTCCGGACCGGCCAGCTTCTGCATGTCGATCAGCATCAGGGCCGTGTTGTCCCGGGAAAGATCAGGCTCGGGGAAAACCATCGTCTGGCCGATTCTGGCCAGCAGGTCTTTCATTTCCATCGCGCACCTCCCATGAAGCAAAGTTGTCTCATCTTGGCATCTGATCTTCTAGAACTATTCCTGGAGCCTATAAATCATTCGAAATGTAATCGTAAATCCGCCGCTCCTCCTGGCTTGGCGTGGAGTTGGACTCAAACACCCGGGAAAGGATGCAGTGGTAGAAATCATGCCTCAGGCTCTCCCGGGTGGCGTAGACAAACCAATGGTTTTTAGCCCAGTTGATGGGCGATATGTCCTCCTGGCCCGAGTTGAAGAAACCGACCAGGGCCTCGGCCCGGTCGACCACCAGATCGAATGACCGGCCGCCGAGGATGTTCACCAGCTCTTCAGACCGGGGATGAATCAGCTGTAAATCCAGATCCAACAAGGGCCGTCCCATGGCGATGGATTTGATCACCACGCCTCGCGAGACGGCCGCGTTGAGCTCATCCACCAGGCGGTAGGCCTCCTCAAGATACAGCCGGAGATAGATCTCCTTTTTCGAGGCCGCAATCATCTCCTTGGCCTTGCTCATTACCGTTTCGTGGCCTTCCAGCGTCCAAACGTACTCGTAGTCGATCTTTTCGACCGGTTGAATCAATTCTTTTTTCAACTGGTTGAACTTACCCTCCAGCTGCTCCTCGATTCTCTTGAGCGTCTCCTCGGCCGGCAGGGGAACGTATTTCCCCTTCTGGACCTCCGAGACCAGGCCTTTGCGTTTGAGGGATCGAAGAATTTCGTAGATCCTTGATCTGGGGATCCCGGAATCGAGGCTGATTTGGTACCCGTTGACGGGGTGGTGGGATAACATAAATTTATAGCACAGCAGCTCCGTTTCCGAAAATCCGAACAGGTTGCTCATTCCAGGGAGGCCCTTAGTCGCTAATTTGGATACTACTACAAATCAGGTTGAGGTTGTCAACATTCAAGGGGCGGCCAAATCCTGAAACCGGATCACTGAAAACCCAAGGGGACCGCCGGAGGGGATGACCGTTTGAGAGGCTCTCTCCGGCCGGGGCCGGGTCCGTCCGGCCTGATTTTTCAGGCCTTTTCAGGCGGGGAACCAGCGCCGGAGGTGAGGTGCCTGGTGGTTCGGCCTTTGCCTTGGAGAGGGCCGGCCGGGCCGGGCTCGGCCCAGGGATATGGAAACCGGCGGTGGACACTGTCCACCAGTTTTTTACTTCGAGTAAAGAAAGCTGACACCGCCCCCGAGACAGAAGCCCTTCCTGGCCTCGCCGGCCGGCCGCCTCCGGGGCGGTGGAGGGAGCGCCGGTTCGGCCGGCCCCGGCCCTGAAACCTGAGCCGGTCTTTCTCCCTATGTGCCATGAAAGACGACCAATCGCCCTCTTCTGAGGGCCTCTCGCCCCCACCCCCCGACCCCCTCCCAGGGCCGGTTCAAGGCCCCGGTTTTCCCCCGTCATCCTCCCCGCCCCGGTTTAGGTACCGAACTTGCCTGTTCTGTCCGAGGCCAGGGGTGGAGGAAGGCCCGGCTTGGATAATTTACGACGGAAAAACCAAAGGCTGATCGGCCTGGTCCTGGCCTTTTCCATTCTCTTCGCCGGCGCGGGGGCCCTGGTGGGCTGGTGGTCCGCGGAAAGGATGCGGACCGAGGTGGTTGATCAGTTCAACTCCCAGCAGCTGGTCCTGGCCAGGGAGGCCGCCGCGTCGGTCCAGCGGGAGCTGCACATCCTCGACCAGGAGCTGCGGCTCCTCTCCAGGAGGTTGAGCCTCTGCCCGGCCTCCACGGAGGCCTGGACGCCCCTGGTCCGCCAGACCTTCGCCCGGGTCCTGGAGAAGGGCGGCCGGGACCTGATGATCCTCGACCCGGCCGGGGGCGGGATCAAGCTCTTCGACCCCCTGACCGGCTGGCGGGAAGACTCCGGAGCGGAAGGCCCCTCCCCCGAGACCCATGATCTTCCCCCGGATCAAACCTGGCTGGGACCGATCCAGACCGGGCCGGAGGGCCTGGTCATGGTCCTGGGGCGGCGGCTGGAGGCCCCGGCCGGGGGTTTCGTCCTTCTCCGGACGAACATCTCCAGCCTCCTGGGCCCTCTCCTGAGGGAGATCCGCTCCGGCCAGAGCGGGTACGCCTGGCTGATCGACGATCAGGGGACCTTTCTCTACCACTACCAGCCGGACTTCGTGGGCCAGAACGCCTTCAGCGCCCGGTCCCAGGCCGCTCCCGGGCAATCCTTCGAGATGATCAATCAGATCCAACAGTCCCGGATGCTGGCCGGTCAGGAGGGCACGGCCTGGTACTACTCGGGCTGGCACAGGGGCATCACCGGCCGGATGAAAAAGCTGATGGCCTTCACCCCGGTCATGGTGGACAACGACCCCCACCGGATCTGGTCCCTGGCCGTGGTGGCCCCCTACTCGGAGGTCTCCCGGGCGGTGAACACCGGCCGCCTCCGCCTGTTTGCCCTCCAGGGGATGATCTTTGCGGTGACCTTCCTGGGCGCGGGGACGATCATCTTCCTGGCCGTCCGCTGGTCCGGCTTCCTGGAAACCGAGGTCCGGCGGCGGACCGAGGCCCTGGCCTTGTCGGAGGAAAGGTACCGCTCCCTGGTGGAGAGCGCCGAGGACTTCATCTTCACCTTCGACGACCGGGGGCGCTTCCTTTCGGTCAACAGCTTCACGGCCACCTTCTTCGGCTTTCGGCCCAACGATCTCTCGGGGAAGGAGCTGTCCGCGGTCTTTCCGGCCAAGGTGGCCGCCCAGGCCCTCAAGCTGGTCAGCGCCATCCTGGCCAACGGCCGGAGCCGGAGACGGGAGTTCGAGTTTTCCTGGGCCGGCCAGAGCCTCTGGCTCTCGGCCAACTTCATGCCCCTCAAGGAGGAGGACGGCCGGGCCAGGTCGGTCCTGTGCATCGCCCGGGACGTGACCGAGGCCCGGGCCCTGGAGCGACGCCTCCTCAACGCCGAGAAGCTGGCCTCCATCGGGACCCTGGCCGCCGGGGTGGCCCATGAGATCAACAACCCCCTGGGGGTCATCCTCGGTTTCACCGACCTCATTCAAAGGCAGCTTCCCCCGGCCAGCCCGGTCCAGGAGGACCTCCTGACCATCCAGCGCCAGGGCAGGCACTGCAAGGAGATCGTGGAAAACCTGCTCTCCTTCGCCCGGACCGGGGGAGAGGTGGCCCGCTCGGCGGATCTCAACGCCAGCCTGGACGAGATAATCCGCCTGGTCCGCCACACCCTGGAGATGAACCAGGTGGAGCTGGCCCTGGAGCTGGCCCCGGACCTGCCTCCGGTCAGGGCCGACTCCCGGCAGCTCCAGCAGGTCTTTCTGAACCTGGTGACCAATGCCTCGGCGGCCATGCCCCAGGGCGGCCGGTTGACCATCCGGACCTCCTACGACCGCCGCGAAAAAAAGGTCGTCACCCAGTTCCGGGATACCGGCCAGGGAATCGACGAGACCGATCTGGACCGGATCTACGAGCCCTTCTTCACCACCAAGCCCGAGGGCCAAGGCACCGGCCTGGGCCTCTTCGTCAGCTACGGGATTATCAGCCGCTTCGGCGGGAGCATCGATTGTCAAAGCCGGACAGGCCGGACCGGCGAGGAAGGTCCGGGGACGACCTTCACCGTCCGGTTGCCGGCCGTCAGGGGGTGAGAGCGGTGAAAGGCCGAATTCTGGTCGTGGACGACGAAAAGGACATGCTCAGCCTGATCTCCAGGATCCTGACCCAGGAGACCGAGCACGAGGTCATCACCGAGTCCGATCCTCTCCTGGCCGTGGAGTTGATCAAGGACCAGGCCGTTGACCTGGTCCTGACGGATCTGAAGATGCCCCGCCTGGACGGGTTGCAGCTCCTGGCCCAGGTCAAGAGAATCCGGCCCCAGACCTCGGTGGTCATCCTGACCGCCTTCGCCACGGTGGACACCGCCGTGGCGGGGATCCGGCAGGGGGCCTACGACTATCTGACCAAGCCCTTCGACCGGGAGCGGTTGCTGTTGACCGTGAACCAGGTCATGGACTGGCAGGCTCTCACCAAGGAGAATCAAAACCTTAAGGAGGTCCTGGAAAGCCAGGGCGAGCGCTGGAACCTGGTCGGTCAGTCGGCGGCCATGGTCGACCTCCAGGCCCGCATCAGGCAGGTGGGGCCGACCAACGCCACGGTCCTCATCACCGGCCCCAGCGGCACGGGCAAGGAGCTGGTCGCCCGGGCCATCCACACCTCCAGCCTCCGCCGTAATAAGAAGTTCATCACCGTCAACTGCACCGCCATCCCGGAGCAGATCATCGAGAGCGAGCTCTTCGGCCACGTCAAGGGCGCCTTCACCGGGGCCTGGAAGAACAAGATCGGCCTGGTCGAGGAGGCCCAGGGCGGGACCCTTTTCCTGGACGAGATCGGCGACCTGGGCCCCCATCTGCAGACCAAGCTGCTGCGCCTCCTCCAGGAGGGGGAGTTCAAGCCGGTGGGCTCGGAAACCACCCGCCTGGCCGACCTCCGCTTCGTGGCCGCCACCAACCAGGACCTGGGCCGGGCCATCCGGGAGAGGAGCTTCCGGGAGGACCTCTACTACCGCTTGAACGTTATCCGCCTGGACCTCCCGCCCCTGAAGGATCGCCGGGAGGACATCGTCCTTTTGGCCCACCATTTCCTGAACAAGTACGCCACCGGCTACGGCAAGGAGATCGACGGCCTGACCCGCCCGGCCCTCCAGGCCCTCCTGGACCATCAATACCCGGGCAACGTCCGGGAGCTGGGAAACATCATCGAGCGGGCCGTAATCTTCTGCTCCGGCCGGAACCTGGAGCCCCGGGACCTTTTGCCGGGCCTGGAGGGGGAGGGTCCCTTGAGCCGGACCAGCCAGGAGGTCTGGAACCTGCCCTTCCGGGAGGCCAAGGACCGGATGGTCCACCTCTTCCACGTCCGCTACCTGGAGGAGGCCCTCCGGGAGACCAACGGCAACATCAGCCGGGCGGCGGAGGCGGCCGGCATCCAGCGCCAGTATTTTCACCGCTTGATGAAGGAGACCGGCGTGGAGGCCGCTCATTTCAGGAACGGCGACAACGGCTCCAAGCCGGGGCGGGAGTGAGGCCCGGGTCCGGATCAGCTCGGAACGGCTTTTTTCATCCCCCTGACCAGGCGGACGATGATCTCGGCCGCCTGGTCGAGGCCCATCTCCCCCGTGTTGAGGGTCAGGCTGTAGAGCAAGGGGTCCAGGGGATGGCCCGCCTTGTAGGCTTTCAGGTACCTCATCCGGCACCGCTCCATCTCCCCGGCCACGGACTCGGCCTCCTGGCGGCTGATCGAGTACCGTTCCTGGAGGGAGGCGATCCGCTTCTCCTCGGAGGCCACCAGGAGGACCCGGACCACGTGGGGTTGACGGCTGAGAACGAACTGGCTGGCCTGGCCGACGATGACCGCGCTGCCGACTTGTTCCAGGCGGCTGATGACCTGGGCCACGCCTGTGTCCCTGGCTCCGTTTTCAGCCCCCCGGCCGAAGACGGCCTCGGTGTACCCGGGGAAGGCCCGGCTGAGCCGGTCGAGCCATCGACTCTGGGCCCTCTCCTCCAGCTCGGCCAGTCCATCCAGGTACAGCCCGGACTCCTGGGCCAGGAGGGCCAGCAGGGCCCGGTCGAAGAACCGGTAACCCAACTCCTCGGCCACCTGGCGGCCCACGTCAGTGCCGCCGGCGCCGTACTGCCGGGAAATGCTGATCACCGCCATGGGCCTTCCTTTTCTCGGCCGCCTGTCGGGCGGTCAGTCCCGCCGGATCCAGCCGGTCCGGTCCGGTCTCACCCGAAAGGAAGCAATTTGCGTGCCCGGTAACCCGTCCGGTCCGCCCCCGACCCGTATCCCGGGAGAGGGCGGAGAGAAGAGCCGTCCCCCCCTCCCGTTCCGGTCCGGAGGTGCAATCCCCAGTAGGCACCGACTGTCTTCCGGCGGTGGACAAAAACCCGGACCAGACCCCGGAGGGATCCGCCGGAGGGCGCCTCAACCCCCTCTGCCCAAGGGATATCCGCCCTCCGCCGGGGCCGGCTTCGGCCCGGCCGGCCGGGCACGCTTCTTGATAATTAGGGGCGTAGACCGACGGCCCCGGGCCGACCGGGAAAGGGAGGACAGGATGACCGAGACCAAGGGCGGGAGGCCATGACCACCGCCGAGCAGACCCGGCCGAGACCCCCCCTCCAGGCCGAGCCGGCCGCGGGTTGGATCGAGGCCCAAAGCCGGGAGCCGGGGGCCGGGGAGAGCAGGCCCGCCTACCGCTCCCTCTTCCGGCGTTTCGTGGGCTTGACCCTGATCTGCTCCCTGGTCCCTCTGATCCTCATCATCTGGCTGGGCTACGTCTTCTACGCCGACTCGGCCGGGGCCAAGGCCAAGGCCGCCTTCTCCGCCCGGGTGGACAACCACCGCCAGATCATCGAGCTCTTTCTGAAGGAAAGGCTGGCCCGCCTCCGGCTCCTGGCCGAGACCCAGAAGCTGGACCAGCTCGTCGACCCGGCCCGCTTCAAGAGCCTCCTGGATCGGCTGAACAAGGACGGCCGGTCCTTCACCGACCTGGGGGTCATCGACGACCTGGGCCGGCATCTGGTCTACATCGGGCCCTATGACCTCATGGACAAGAACTACTCGGAGGCCCACTGGTTCAAGCAGGTCATGAGCCAGGGGCTCTACATCAGCGACATGTTCATGGGCTTCCGCCAGGAGCCGCACTTCATCATCGCCGTCACCGGTCTGGAGAACGGACGGAAGTGGATTCTCCGGGCGACCATCGACACCGAGGTCTTCCGCTCCCTGGTGGAAAACGTGCACATCGGCCAAACCGGCCAGGTCTACCTCCTCAATCGGGAGGGGGTCTTCCAGACCAGCCCCCGCTTTTCGGGACGAATCATGGGCAAGGCCCTTGACCAGGTGGGAGAGGTCTTTCCCGGGATCCAGGTCAGGGTCGATCCGGCCCGGGAGGGCGACCGGGCCGAGCGCCGGCCCCGGCAGCTGGTGGGCCTGGCCTGGCTCAAGGAGCCCAAATGGATGCTGGTCATCCGCCAGGACACCGCCGAGGCCTTCCGGGAGGTCAACGACGCCCTGACCGCCGTCCTGATCGCCCTGGCCGTCAGCGCCCTGACCATCCTCGCGGCCACGGTCCTCATCACCCGCCACATGATCCGCTTGGTCGAGAAGCGGGACGAGGAAAAGCGGAAGCTGGACGAGCAGCTCCTCCAGGCCGGCAAGCTGGCCGCCATCGGCGAGCTTTCCGCCGGGGTGGCCCACGAGATCAACAACCCCCTGGCCATCATCCTGACCGAGCGCCAGATCCTGGCCGACATGCTCGGCCTGGAAGGCATGGACGGGGAGCGGATCAAGGAGCAGCTGTCCGAGTCCCTGGACCAGATCCACCTTCAGGTCCAGCGCTGCAAGCGGATCACCCAAAACCTCCTCCGCTTCGCCCGGCGGACCACCTCGGTGGTGGAACGGGTCGAGCTCAACTCCTTCCTCAAGGAGCTGGTGGAGTTGATGGAACGGGAGGCCCGGACCGGAGGGGTCAAGTTCATAACCCGCCTGGACCCGGACCTTCCGGCCATCGTCAGCGACCTGTCTCAGCTCCAGCAGATTTTCCTGAACCTCATCACCAACGCCATCGATGCCCATGACGGGCGGCCCTATGGGGCGGTGACCATCACCACCTTGGACGACCCGGTCCAAGAGGGGGTGATCATCTGCGTGGCCGACACCGGGTCCGGGATCGCGGAGGAGCACTTGGCCAAGATATTCGATCCCTTCTTCACCACCAAGCCGGTGGGCAAGGGGACCGGCCTGGGCCTGTCCATCTGCTACAGCCTGATCCGAAAGCTGGGCGGGTGGGTGAGGGTCTCCAGTGTGGTGGACGCGGGGACCGAGTTCACCATCTTCATGCCCTATCAACCGGCCGGGGAGAGCTATCTCCGGGGCGAGGCGGCCGGTCGAGGCGGCGGTTCATGAGGCGCGCTCCCGCCGGCCGACCGGGTTCCCCCGGCCGGAAGGGGCCGGTTTGGGCCGCGGGGCGGTTCCCGGTCCCGGTGGGGCGGCCCGTTTCGGCTGGCCCGGAGCCGGGTTTGAACGGTTTTATTATCCCAGTTCTCTTGCAGCCTGGCCTGGAATGGCCGGCGAGGAGGAAACCATGAAATGGGCCAAGGTTCTGCTGGTTGACGACGAGAAGGTTTTCACCACCAACATGTCCAAGCTGCTCGAGGCCCGGGGCTATCGGGTCAAGGCGGTCAACAGCGGGCAGGAGGCCATCGGCGCCCTGGAGGGCGAGGACTTCGACGTAATCGTCCTGGATCTCAAGATGCCGGGGATGGACGGCCTGACCACCCTCAAGGAGATCAAGAAGCTGGGCCTGTTCACCGAAACCCTCATCCTGACCGGGCATGGGGCCGTGGAGAGCGCCCTGGAAGCCACCCGCCTGGGGGCCTACGATTACCTGGCCAAGCCGTGCGAGATCGACGAGCTGGTGGCCAAGATCGAGGGCGCCTGGGAGCAGAAGGAGGGCCACGAGGGGGCCGCTCTCTCCGACCGGGTGGAGCGGGTCATAGAGTCTCCCCGGGCCGCCTTGGACCTGACCAGGCGAAAGAAGTAATCCCGGCGGTCCCTTCCCGGCCAGCCGTGGGGGCCGGCGGGGCTGACCGGTGATCGGGGGCTGAATGGCTCTCTGGGAGACCTGGCGGCGGTGGGCCAGGCGGCTGAAGACCGAGGTGGTGGCCCTTGGCTTGGCCGCCCGGGACCCCCGGACCCCGTGGCCGGCCCGCCTGGCGGCCGGGCTGGTGATCGCCTACGCCCTCTGCCCCCTGGACCTGATTCCCGACTTTATTCCGGTCCTGGGCTACCTGGACGACCTGATCCTCCTCCCCCTGGGGATTTGGTTGGTCATCCGGCTGATCCCCCCCCAGGTCCTGATCGACAGCCGGGTCAGGGCGGCCCAAGGTGTGGCCCGGTCCGGGGCCGGCCGGTGGTTGGTTGCGGCGGCGGTGGTCCTGGTCTGGCTGGCCGCGGCCGGGGTCGTGGCCTGGTGGCTGTGGGGCTTTCGCTCCCCCCGTGGTTGAGATCCATTTCCAGCCTCTCCCTCGCCCCCTTGGGGGGAAAGAGTTTGAGGTTGGGAGGGTTAGACCGATTACTTCAATAGGTTAACGTGATTCCGGGGCCGCTCCCCGCCTCCGGCCGATCTCGCCGCGGCGGGTGGGTCGGCCAAGGCCGGCCCACCCTTCCCCAAGGCCGGGCTCGATCGTCCCGGGCGGGAGACGGCGGCCGCTTCCCTATCGGTTCAGGAAAGGCCCGGCTCAAACCGAGAGGGGGCTCTTGCCCCGCCGGCGGCTCTCCTCCAGCAAGGCCTCCGCCTCGGCCCTCTGGATGCGGGCCTCGTGCTCCTCCTTGCGTTTGGCCGCCCTCCCCAGCTTTTCCACCAGCTCCTTGAAATCGGCCGGCTTGAGAAGGTAATCGAAGGCCCCGATCTTCATCCCCGCCACGGCCGACTCGATGGTTCCGTGGCCGGTGAGCATGATCACCTCCACCAGGGGGTGCTCGGTCTTGATCCGGCGCAGGGTCTCCATGCCGTCCAGGCCGGGCATCTTGATGTCCAGGATGACCACGTCCAGGGACGGCTCCTTGTTCAGCAGGTCGAGGCACTCCTGGCCGCTGAAGGCGGAGTAGACCTTCTCTCCCACCTCGGTCAGGCTTCTGGCGAGCATCTCCGTGAAGTCCCGTTCGTCGTCGACTACCATCACCTTTATTGGTCCGATGCGCATGGCCTACTCCTTCGGGGATTGAGGGACAAAGGTTGCCGCCGCCCGGTTCAGCCGGTCCTCGTGGCCGCCCAGGGGGGCGGGCTCCGCCGGCGGGCGGTTGGGCAGGCGGAGGGTGAACCGGGCCCCTCCTCCCAGGCGGCTTTCCACCTCGATCCGGCCGCCCAGCTTGTCGGCCAGGTTCTGGCTGACGAAAAGCCCCAGGCCGGTTCCCTGCCCCTGGGGCTTGGTGGTGAAAAAGGGTTCGAACAACCGGTCCAGGTCCTCCCCGGGGATGCCCGGTCCCCAGTCCCGGACCTCGACCACTACCTCGCCGCCCTTGGTCCCGGCGGTCACCTCCACGGTCTGGCCCGACCGGCTGGCCTGGAGGGCGTTGGTCAGGAGGTTGATGAGGATCTGCCGGAAGCGGCCCGGATCGGCCCAGACCGTCTCCCCTTCTCCCCCCGGAATCAGCCTGAGCTCCACCCCCCGGGTCCGGGCCTCCTGCTCGACCAGGCCCATCGACTCCCGGACCAGGCGGTCCAGGCCGATCTCCACCGCCCGGGGCGGGTCCTGGCGGGCGAAGCCCAGGAGCTGATGGGTTATCCCGGCGGCCCTCTGGACGCTGGCGAAGATCTTGGCCAGGGCCTCCTGCAGCTCACCCCGGCGGGGGAAGCCTTCCATCTCCGGCTTGCTCAGGACCAGGTCCATCCACTGGGCCGTCTGGCGGATGACGGCCAGGGGGTTGTTGATCTCGTGGGCCACTCCCGAGGCCAGGGTGCCCAATGCGGCCAGCCTCTGGGCGGCCTCCAGCTGCTTTTCGACCCTGGCCCGGAACTCCACCTGGCGGCGCAGCTCCCGGGCCGTGGCCAGCTTCTCCCGGGCCTGGGTGACCTTGCCCAGGAGGTGCTCGGGCTCCAGGGGCTTGCTCAGGTAGTCGTAGGCCCCGGACTTTATCCCGGCCACCCCGTCGCCCACGTTGGCCCCGCCGGTGATGAGGATCACCTCGATCTCCGGCTCGAGCTCCTTGATCCGGCGGGTCAGCTCCAGGCCGCCCATGACCGGCATCATCACGTCCGAGACGACCACCTCGAACCCGCCCCCCTCCAGGAGGGCCAAGGCCTCCCCGCCGTCGGAGGCGGTCGCCGGGCCCAGCCCCCGGGCGGCGAAGAAGCGGACCAGGCCCTTCAGGAAGTCCGGCTCATCGTCGACCAGCAGGAGCCAGGGGCGGGGTCCGGGCCTCGGTTTTGATCCCGGAGGCGGGCCGTTCATGACCCGGTTCCAGGGGGGGCCTTCCGGAGACCCAGGCAGTCCAGGGCCCGCCCCAGGTCCAGGCAGCCCACCGGCCGGCCCCGACGGACCACGGTGATCACCTTCAGGTTATTTTGGACCATCGTCTCCACCGCCCGGCTGATCCTTTCCTCTGACTCCACGGCCGGCAGCGCCGGTAGGTGGCCCCTCCAGGCCTCCATTATGTCACACACCCTGACCCGTGTCATGGCGGCCCCTCCTTGCTCAAAGCCGGTGGCGGCCCAGGCTCAGGCGTCTTGACCGGCGCCCGACCGGGGATGGGTCAGCGCGGCAAAGCTGAGCCTTGAAGCAGCAAATTGGATGCCACCCGGTCCGGCCCGGCCCCGGGAAGACCCGGTCGGCTGTGAGGTTCGGCTCGGGGCCGGGTGGGCCGGCCGGGACCTCCAGGGCCCTCGGCCCGGTCGGCGGCCGGACCTTCCCCTGGGGAGGTCACCGGATTTGGAGCGATCGGCGGGACCGGCCTCGGGCCGGAAGGGGACCGGAGGCCCGGCCAAACCACCCCTCAAGGCTCTGGTTTGTCGCCTCCCGGTTGCACCGCCTGTCCCCCAGGGGTGGACTTCCTTCCGCTCCCCCGGAACCGCCGGGAGCGGTGGCGGCGGTTTTTTACCCTTATTTTCCAGGAGATGCCGGTTTCTGGGAAAGGTTCCGGCCGGCGGCACGTTTCTTGGGTCTGTTCCCTTCCCAGCGGGAGGCCCAGGCCGGCTTGAAACCGGCGGGTCCGGGACGAAGGCCGAGCCAAGTTTTCACCCCCTGGTGGAGGAAGGAATCCATGGAAGGGACGACGCTAGCCGCCATAATCATCTTCGGGATCAGCGTGATCCTCATCATCACCGGGATAATCGACACGGTGGTCGGGGCCTTCCTGGGTATCTTGGCCATGATCGGTCTGGGGGTGATGACCGACCTGGACGCCTTCAAGGTGGTCGACTGGAACGTGATCTTCATCCTCATCGGCATCTGGGTCATCGCCGGCTACCTGGGCCTGACCGGGCTGCCGGAGTACCTGGCGGCCAAGCTGCTGATCCTCTCCCGGGGCAACCTGGCCGTGTTCATCACCCTCCTGGGGACCTCGGCCGGGTTTATCTCCATTCTGGTGGACAACGTGGTGGTGGTCCTGATGATGGCCCCCATCCTCTTTGCCGTCAGCCGGGAGTACAAGTTTCCCACCTTCGGGGCCATCCTCTTCGTCGGGCTCTGCTCAAACTTCATGGGCACCGCCCTCCTCCTGGGCGACCTGCCGCCCCAGCTCCTCCACTCGGTCACCGGGATCGAGTTCGACGGCTTCATCTGGCATTCGGGCCGGCCCTCCTCCTTCTTCATCCTCACCGCCACCTACGCCGTGGTGGTCCTGGTCTTCTACCGGTTGTTCAGGAAGCAGTTCGCCGGCCGGCGGATGGAGTTCAATCCCCAGGACATCAACCCCAGGGAGAGCATCAAGAACCCCCTCTTCGCCTTGATCACCTGCGTGGCCTTCGTGGGGACCATCGTCGGCATGGCCATCCGGCCGGTCCTGGGGGTCCACCTGGGCTTTATCACCCTCACCGGAGCCAGCCTCCTGGTCCTGGCCCTGGAGGTCTTTAAGAAGACCTTCAGCCGCCAGGGGTTCGAGGCCCCCCAGCTGGAGGAGGTCCTCAAGGAGCTGGATTGGCGGGCGGTGATGTTCTACATCTGCCTCTTCGCCCTGGTGGGCGGCCTGGAAAAAGGACACGCCATCGAGCTGGTGGCCCAGTGGCTGGTTCCCTTCATCAAGTCCAGCCTGATCCTGGGGACCTCCCTCCTCTTCTGGGTCTCGGCGGCCATCTGCGGGATCGTCGAGCACGACGCCTACATCCTGACCCTCCTTTACGTCATCCGGGACCTGGCCCAGGCCCAGACCGAGATCAACCCCTGGCCCCTCTACTGGGCCCTCCTCTTTGCCGGGACCCTGGGCTCCAACCTGACCATCGCCGGAGCGCCGGCTCTCTTCGTGGCGGTCAACCTGGGGGAGAAGGAGGACCAGACCAAGGTCCCCCTCAAGAAGTTCCTGGGCTTCACGGTGGTTTTCGTGATCGTCTCCTTGATCGTCTGCTACGGCCTGACCCTGGCGGTCTGGGTCATCCCCTTTGCCTGACCTCGGGCTTGTGTAACCGGCTCGATGTCTCGCCTGTCAACCTGCCGGAGACAGCCGGCCCGGGAAACCGGGTCGGGGGCTCCGGCGGGTTTTTTTAATTCCTTTTTTTCTAAATAAATACGGATACATAAAAACACCGCCTTTCTCCGCCGAGGTGGCACGGATGTTGATCCTTAGGGGCTCGAGCCGGGGTGCGGAGCCGCGGCCGGGACAGAGAAAGGAGCCCCGTTGAGAACCGATCGTGACCCGATTTGATCTATCCGATTTTCCGACACCGTCTCGGTTGAACAAGGGAGGAAATATGTCTGAGGCCTCAGAGAAACGAATGGGCTGGGAGAAAAGCCGCGAGGTGGAGGCGGAGAAGGTGACCATCTCCTCGCGGGCCAGGGTGTCTGCGGAATCAGTGAGGACCATGCTCTACTACGCCTTGACCTTCGGCGTCCTGTTCGTGGGCGCGGTCTGGCTGGCGGGCAACCCCTTCGAGTTCACCCAGCGTTTACCCTCTGAATACGTTAAAGCCCACAACCTCATGGGGACCAGCGGCTGGACCATCATCTGGTACGTGGTCTTTATTTGCGCCTTCTTCGAGTACATGGACTCGGCCGGCGGCATGGGCTACGGCACGGCCCTGACCCCGCTGATGCTCATCGCCGGCTTCGACCCCAAGCAGATCGTCCCCTGCGTGATGATCACCGAGATGTTCACCGGCCTCATCGCCGGCCTGGTCCACGGCGAGTTCGAAAACGTGGAGTGGAAGTTCAGGCCGATGAACGAGACCACCAAGATGGTGGTGGTGGTCGCCCTCATCGGCATGGCCTGCGTGGGCATCTCCATCACCGCCGTCTACAAGATCTTCTCCGTCCACAAGTTCTGGATCAAGCTCTACGTGACCCTTCTTCTGCTGGTCATGGGCGTCGCCTCGGTCATGACCGCCAAGACCTACCAGACCTACCGGCCCAGGTGGATGTGGTTTTTCGCCGGCCTGGCCGGGTTCAACAAGGGCATCGGCGGCGGGGGGTACGGGCCGGTGGTCACCGTGGGCGGCCTCTTGGCCGGCATCCCGGTCAAGGCCATGGTCGCCGTGACCAGCTTCGCCGAGGGGTTCACCTGCCTCTTCGCGGTGATCGTCTGGTTCGCGATGCTCTCCACCGGGACCGTGGTCGACTACATGCTCCTGCCCAGCTTCACCCTGGGGACCGTCCTGGCCGCGGTGGCCGCGCCCTACACCACCAGGGTCATGCCCGAGAAGTTCTGGAAGTGGGTGGTCCCGATCTACTGCTGCCTCCTGGCGGCCTACTCCTTCTACGGGATGTGGCCGGCCATGCAGAAGAGACTGTTCTCTTGAACCCTGTCCGGCTGCTTGGCGGGTCCCGGCCCTGGTCCGGAGACCCGCCGGCCCCAGGGGCCGGGACCCCCAAGCGGCCGTTAGGAGACTGAGCATGAACCAGACCGTGAGCTTCAGTTACGACCGGGAGTCCGAGAGCGCCTTCCGGCGCTGGTGGAAGGGGCGCAGCTTCATCCAGCAACGGACCATCCGCTTCTGCGTCTCCATGCTGGTCATGGTCCTCTGCTTCCCCCTCCACGAGATGGGCCTTTTCGGAACCAGACCCGGACCCCTCAACCCGGCCCACCTGGGCCAGGCCCTGGGGGCGATGCACGTCCAAGAGGTCCATGTGGTCCTTTTCTTCATCGGCCTGTTCATAATTGCCCTCTCCTGGAGCTGGGTTTACAATCTGGCCAGCCTCATCGCCGGGGGCAGGCTGACCTGCACCTCTTCGGTCGAGGGCCGTCCCTGCGGCCAAAGAACCTGGCGGCAGGCGGGATCCGGAAAGGCGGGGCTGAAAGCGACGGCCTATCGCTGCCGGTCCGGTCATGTCACCGCCGAGGCCCACTTCCACCCGGTCAGGAAGGGCCGGGTCAGCTACACCGTGGCCGCGATCTCGGCCGCCTGCGCCCTGATCGTCCTTTTCTCCTGACCGGCCCGGGGGCGGGGACCGTGAGGAGGGCATGACTCCACCGACCAGAGTCCTCCTGGTGGACGACGAGGAGAGGCTGGTCCTCAACCTGTCCCGGCTGCTGGCCGCCCGCGGCTTCTCCGTGACCGGGGTCCACGACGGCCGGCAGGCCCTGGAGGCTCTCCGCGGTCAGGAACCTTTCGACGTGATCGTCCTGGACCTGGTCATGCCCGGCTGGGACGGCCTGGAAACCCTCTCCCGGGTCAAAGACCTGGATCCCGAGGTTCAGGTCATCATGCTCACCGGCCAGGCCTCCGTCTCCTCGGGCATAACCGCCATGCGCCTGGGGGCCTTTGATTACCTTCTCAAGCCGGTGGAGATAGAGGAGCTGGCGGCCAAGATCGGAGAGGCCAGGGAGGTGGAGACGATCCGCCATCGGCCGGTGCTCTGGCCCCGCCGGAAGGTGGCCGAGCTGACCCTCTCCCCCGCTCCCCGGGTCCGGGAGTATCAGTTCCTGGACTGGGTCCTGACGGAGTTGATCAACCGGTTGGGTCCGGAGGAAAACCATGAGATCTTTGTGGTGGACGCCGGCGAGGCGCTCAAGGGGGTCATCACCCGGCAGGACCTTGTCGGCGCGGCCAACGCCGCCCGGACCGAACCCCCCCTCTCCTGGAACGAGCTGAAGGCCGAACCGGGAGCGCTTCCCCTGCGCCCGGCCGGGGAGATCATGCGCCCTTCACCTGAACCGGCCCGTCCCGATGAGGACCTCCACGCCTTGGCCCGGCGGATGATCCGGGAAAACCTGGTCCGCCTCCCGGTGGTCGACGAGGGCCGCTTGGCCGGCCTGGCCCGGCTGGGGGAGATCCTCCAGTACCTGCCGCCGGAAAGAGGTAAACCGTGACCGAACCTTCAACCTCAGGCCCTCCCAGGCCCAACGGCCTTTCCAAGGGGGATCTTCCCTACTTCCGCCAGCTCTGGAACCAGGTGGTGGCCGCCTTGCTGCTGGCCTCCTTCGTCCCTCTCCTGGTTATCGGCGGGGGGATGTACCTTTACGCCTCCCAGGTCTTCGTGGACCGGGCCAAGCAGAACCTGGTCAAGGCGGCCGCGGCCCACCGGGCGGTCATCGACACCTTCCTGGCCGAGCGGAAAGCCGACCTGGAGGTGGCGGCCCAGACCTTCAGCCTTGAGGAGCTGGTCCAGGGGGGCCGACTGGAGCAGATCTTCGAGGCCTTCAACGCCGCCCGGCCGGCCCTGACCGACCTGGGGGTGATCGACGCCCAGGGGCGGCACCTGGCCTACGTCGGGCCCTACGACCTCAAGGACCGGAACTATCGGCAGAGCGACTGGTTCATCGAGACCATGGCCCAGGGGGCCTACGTCAGCGACTTCTTTCTCGGCTTCAGGCAATCGCCCCACTTCATCATCGCCGTCCGCCGGGGCTCGGGTCCGGAGGCCTGGATCCTCAGGGCCACCGTCGACCCCCAGGTCCTCAGCGACCTGGTGGCCGACTTCCAGCTCACGGGCAAGGCCCGGGTCTTCCTGGTGGACCGCCTGGGGCGGTACCAGACCCAGGCCGGCGACGGGGCCGCCCTGATGGCCGACTCCGGCCTGGGCCGCCAGGAGCTGTTCGAGGGAGCCCGGCTCACGACCCACAACGGCCTCTATCAGGTCAAGGTCTGGCTGGATCAGGCCCCCTGGCTGTGCGTGGCCCAGGTGAGCCGGAAGCTAGTCTCCTCCGGCCTGGGCATGGTCCGGCTGGTGATCGTCTTCGTTCTCATCCTTTCGGCCATGCTCATCCTGCTGGTGGTTCTTTTGGTCGCCAACCGGCTGGTGGGCCGGCTGGAGACAAAAAAACAGCTCATCGCCGACCTGGGCGGCCGGCTGGAACGGGCCGGCGGCCTGTCGGCCTCCATGCGTCTCTCCCGGGGTCACGCCCTGGAGGTCAGGGATACCCTGATCAACATCAATGCCGTGGTCCAGTGGCTGGAGGCCGTGGAGGCCGAACGAGGTCCCGGTCCCGCTCCGGGCTCCCCGACCGAATCCGAGACGGGCTCGGGCCTGACCCAGATCCGCGACCAGACCACGCGGGCCCTCTACCAGTTGGACCGCCTCCTGGCCGCCACCCGGCCGGGGGTGCCGGCCCTCCGGGAGGTGGACCTCAACGCCCTCCTGGACGACCTGCTGGAGCCCATGAACCAGGAGCTGGAGCTGAACCGGATCAACCTGGAACGGGACTACCGTGACCAGGGGCTGTTCGTCTTCTCCGACCCGGGCCGGCTGCGCCAGGTTTTTGAAAACCTCCTCTTGAACGCCCTGGCCGCGGTTCAGCCCGGCGGAAGCATCGGCCTGAGGACCGAGATAAACAACGGCCGGGCCAGGGTCGCCGTCCAGGATACCGGCCCCGGCCTCGAGCCCCTGGCCGCCCGGTACATCTTCGACCCGGACCTGACCACCCATCCCCGCGGTTCCGGGCTGGGCTTGCCCCTCTGCCGGACGATCCTCTATAAGCTGGGCGGTGGAATCAGCCTCGAAAACCGGCCGGGCCAGGGGGCGACGTTCATCGTGGAGCTGCCCTTGAGGTTCGGGGACGAGGCGGACCGGACAAGCCCGGATATTCCATGAGCGATAGGGACGAGGGGGCCGGATCCGGGAGATGGACCCCCTAGGTCACTCAGGGAATTTCCGGGCCAGCTAAACCACCCGGTCAGGCAGGGGGCGGATGATCAAGCGGGAGCATCTCCGGCAGGCGATCGTGGCCATCGCCCGGTATGACCAGGCGGCCGGCCACGCCCTGGAGGAGATGCTGGCCCAGGGGGCCATCGCCGGCCGCCAGGACCGGATGGAGGAAGACGCCGGGGACTACTTCCATTTTATCTTCCAGGACCGCCCGGCGGCGGTCAGCAAGTTCGTCTTTCTGACCGAGGGCCCGGCCGCCCTGGAGCAGGCCCTCCTGATCCGCTACGGCCGGTTGCTCAAGAGCCAGGAGCTGACCGCCCGGATCGGTCCGGTGGACTTCCCCCGGGCGGCCCGGGAGGCCCACCGGGCCGGCCTGGAGTACCTGGTCGATTTCGAGCTCAAACGGGCCTCGGAGGGCCTGGCTTCACCCCCGCCGGGGAACGGGCCCCCGCTCCCCGGACCCTTGGAGACGCCCCAGGAGTTCTTTGACCGCGACCCGGCCGGGTTCCTCCACCGCCTCAAGATGGATCGCCAGGACCTGGGGGAATGCCTTGAGCGGTGGCCGGCCCTGGAGCTCTACCGCGGGCTGACGGTCGACGACCGGCCGGTCGTCTTCGGCCGGTTTCCCTTCTGCCGCCGGGCCCTGGTCGATTTGGCCGGGGCCGAGCTGGAGTTTTTCCATCCCCGGCTGGTCTTGGAGCTCCTCCGCCGGGGCGAGGGGGAGTGGCTTTTTTGCGGCTCGGCCGAAGGGGTCCCGGCCGGGCTGGTCCTGGTCTGGCCTCGAAAGATGGGCCTGACCACGGTCCTGGAGATCAAGTACCTGGCCACCTCCCGGGGGAGGCCGGGATCCTCGGACGGCCCGGCCAGGAAACCGCCTCCCAGGGGGATCGGGACCTTTGTCCTGGCCGGGGTCTGGCTCCACTGGCGGCGGGGCCACCTCCCCGGCCGGGAGATGGTTCTCGACTCCGAGACCGGGGCCCGGGGTTTTTACGAGACCGTGGGCTTCGCCCCCCGGGGGATGTCCTGCTACGCCCTCAAAAGGCCCCGGGGGCCCATGCTGCCGGCCCTTATCAGCCTGGCCGACGGCCCGGCCGACCTGGAGCCCAAGGTTGTCAAGGAGCTGGCCGGCCTGCTCCGGAAGACCGCCCGAAGGCTGGGCCGGAAGGCCCGCTCCCCGGAGGCGGTCAAGTCCCGCCAAAGCCATCTCCAGGCCCTGGAGAGGGCCCTGGCCAGCCGCCACGCGCCCCTGGCCCGGGCGGCCGGGGAGGTCCTGGCCAAGGCCGCCCGGTCCGACCCGGAGGCGGCCCGGCTGCTGGACGGCCCGGGCCCGGGAAAGGCGGGCTGAACCGTGGACCGGCCGCTGGTCATCAGCGATCTTCGCTTCCAGGACCACCTCCCCGGGGTCTTCCACCTGGAGAGCACCAGGAGGTGGGCGGCCATCAACCGGGCCATAACCGACCCCCGCCTGAGCCCGCACCTGGACCTCGCCCCGCCCCGGCCGGCCGGCCGGGAGGACCTGGCCCTGGTTCACACCTCCGGCCACCTGGAACGGCTGGCCGCCACCGCCGGGCGGCCCCTGACCTCCTTTGACCCGGACACCCAGGCCACGGCCGAGTCCTTTCAGACCGCCCGCCTGGCCGCGGGAGCGGTCCTGACCGCCCAGGAGGCCGTCCTGGCCGGCCGGGCCAGGCGGGCCTTTGTCGCCGTCCGGCCCCCGGGGCACCACGCCGAGCCCGATAAGGCCATGGGGTTTTGCCTCCTCAACAACGTGGCCGTGGGGGCGGCGGTCCTGATCCATCGCCACGGCCTGAAAAGGGTGATGATCGTCGACCTGGACCTCCACCACGGCAACGGAACCCAGGCCGCCTTTTACCTGAGCCGCCAGGTTCTCTACTTCTCCTCCCACCTCTACCCGGCCTTCCCCGGGACCGGTCATTTCTCCGAGGTGGGCCGGGGAGACGGCGAGGGGTTCACGGTCAACGTCCCCCTGGGCCGGGGCCAGAACGACCGGGACATGGGCCGGGTCGTCTCTCGGCTGGTGGTCCCCCTGGCCCGGCTCTTCAAGCCGGAGATGATCCTGGTCAGCCTGGGCTTCGATCTTTTCTTCCGCGACCCCCTGGCCGGGATGAGGGTCTCCCCGGCCGGTTACGCCCTCTTTACCAGGCTCCTTTTGGACGCGGCCGAGGAGGTCTGCGGCGGGCGGATAGTTTTCGTCATGGAGGGCGGCTACTCCATCCGGGGCATCCAGCATTGCGGCCGGGCCGTGCTCCGGGAGATGGCCGGGCTGGAGTCCTGCCCGGCCCGGGAGGTGGCCCGGGTCAGGAGCCCGAACCGCACCCCTCCCCCGGCCGTGACCAAGGCCATCGAGATCCAAAGGGCCTATTGGGACCTAACCTGATCCTATCTCCGAACCTGTTGCCGCGCTAGTGTCTAATTGCGGCCACTATTAAGCCGATCCCCGGACCAGGAAGCCAAGAACAGGCAGAGGGCGTCCTGAGATTAGGCCCGTCTATTAAAAAATCCCCGCGCCCTGGCCGATTTTTTGACAAACTCCCCCTGACCAGCGATTGGTTACGGGTTGGGGGAGAAAGAGGCCTTAGAGAAAATAAAAGGCCGGCTGAAGGATCGTTCTCGACAGGAGCGGCTAATACCAAGTTGCGTTTGAAATGCAACTTGGGTCAGCGCGCCCGGTTAACCCGAATATTTCATGAAGACCGCCAAAAGGTAAGGCTAATAGCTTGGTAATTAAAGCGGTTATGGCTGTTTTGAGATGAATTTGGGGGGTGACAGTTTGTATCCGCTGCCCGGTGAGAAA
>Ga0068714_10001711_pt1 | contig 30749 bp, 29 predicted proteins | sample MTBNYHSulfiMetaG_FD_62988 | JGI IMG/M metagenome (GOLD analysis project Ga0068714, IMG submission 62988) | Enrichment culture microbial communities from rom New York Harbor, USA that are MTBE-degrading - MTBE-NYH (New York Harbor Sulfidogenic)... | ecosystem: Environmental > Aquatic > Marine >...
GATTTGCGGCCGCCAGTGGTCACCGATCTTGAAGTCTACTTTGCTCTTTATCCATCCAGACCGGGTATGGAAATCCTGCACATAGAGCATCGAAGGGCAAACCCGCTCATTCAAGTATTCGGTCCTCATTAACAGGGTCATATAATACTGGTTTTTCGGCCAGACCCAGTCATAGGGAGCAAGCTGGAGAAGGTTTTTATTCCCGAACTGATTCCCTCGGGTATAGATGTGGAAAAACTGGCCGCTCACAAAGGTTAACTTTCTCGGGTTCCACGGGATTTTCATCGACCAGTCAAACCCGACCATGTACCGGATCTGGTCTCGCTTCACGGTGTTATAGAGAGTATAAGGGACGAGGCCAATATATGGATTTGCTGGTATGATGTCACCTGGAATATATGTATGTTGCTCGGTATTAAAGGTCTGGTTAATGCTGTAAAGACCTTCCATCCTAAGCACCGGGTTGGCCCCCTGGCAAAATATCGGGCCCACGCCAAAAAGCTCGCGGCTCAAGGTAAACCCAACAACCTGTATCCGGGGCTGCACCTTATTAAACCATACGGCAACAGGAGGTAACCCCTCTCCTAAAGTAATTGGATTTAAACCCAAGGGGTCCATGTGTGTCACCCCACCAAGTATCCCTCCCATTTTGGACTTGATAATTTCATGGTCAGAAGTGTCCCACCCCCGCCAGTAATTGAGGGTGATAAAGGTGTCTTTGATGTTGAGCTTTATCCGGGCACCGTACTCGGAATTTGAAAGGGTAAAAGCCTTTTCCTTGGTAAACAGCCGAACCGGCACCGGAGCTGATGGGGTCGGCGGCGCCCAGGCTCCCCAGTGGTTGCCCATGTCGTTAGGCCAGGGAACATTTCCCCAAGGACCACCACCCATTTTGTCATACCATTCTGCCCAGGGTCTCTGATGGGCGTCAAGATGGGGTGGTAAAAGGTCGCCGAACCGCTTGATGTCTCCGGGGTTCCAGTAAAGCTCAACCGCGGTGTCGTAAAACTTCCAGATATTTCCCGGATAAAATTCGGTCTTGATGATCAGCTTCGGGATCCTGACTTCCTCATACCCCTCCGTGTCGTAGAACTGGAACATCCGCCGGGCGTCGAGCGGGTTGATAATATCCATCATCCGCAGGCCGTCCGCTTCTCCCCAGCCGATCTGCTGTCTTCCGGCCCGGAACAAAAACTTATCCGTAGAATAGGTGAAATAAAGCTCACGGACTATCTGGTCCCAGTTGGTATCCCAGGCAAGTTGTCGTTCTGAACCAGCATAAAAGTGTTGCCAGTGATGATTATTTTCTAACATGTAATAGGCGAGATCTCCCCACATCCGGAAGATGCCCCGAAACTCGAGGCATTCGCTCCAGACAAGGTTGGTATCCAGCAGCCACATCTGGTAGGCGCCGTTTAAGCCGGTCTGGTTGGTGTTATACCGGCTGTTGCCATTGGTATTAAAAAGAAACTCCTGGCGGAAGAAGCCATCCATGGCTACTTCCTTGCCGCCTATATTGTAAATTTGGGCCGCTGCCGGCAAAGCAAAAGAAAAAACCATGAACAGCAGGGCCATGCTTAAAATAAATTTTCTCGTTTTTTTCATACCTTCTGCCTCCTTAGTTGTTTTATTACCTAATGTTACCTACATTTTTTGCTTTTGTTTTTTTTCACCTCCTTTCTCTATCAGATTTAAATTATCCTGGTCTTCTGGAGTTCTAAACCGATATAGTGATATTCTAAACCACGCATCTCCAAGATAATAATGAAATATTCACTTCCCTTCTATATTTCCCCGCTGTCTCCTTCCTTTTTCAGGGCAATCATTTTTTTCATCAATGGGCAGATCCTTCGCTTTCAGCTTTTGCGATAAATTTTGGCTTCATAAGATAAACCAAAGCCGGATGCAAAGTAAGGACCGCAAACATATTTACCGATAAAAGCAGGGCTAATAAGAAACCCATCTGAGCCTGAAATCGCAACCCCGATAAAAAATGCCAGCTCAAAAGGGGCAAAATCAGCGTAAGGGCGGAATAAAGCACTCCCAAAGCAGCGGTTTGCGATCCCACCGCGATACTTGCCGCCCAGTCTTTTGTCCTGGCGTATTCTTCCCTATACCGGCTGTATAAATAAATCCCGAAGTCAACACCAACTCCCACACCGACCGCGGAAACCGGAAGCGTGTTAATACTTAAACCGATTTTGGAAAAACTCATGAATCCAAAAGCAACAATGTTAGAGATAACCAGGGGGATAATCAAAAGCAATCCCGCTAAAAAAGACCGGTAGGTTATACAGCACATAAGGAATATGGCAATAAGAATCGTGCTGTCGATCCTCACATGGGCTACCCCCAGCTCTTCATTTACCGCGGTCTCCATTCCGATAACCCCGCCGGCGAGCAGAAATTCTCCCTTATCAACTTGTTTCGGGTAAATAGTAAAAAACTCATTCACGTTTTTGCGAATCCGGTCAATGGTATCCTCAGTATGGTTCTTGAAAAACATGAGGATATTGCTGTTGTAAAATTTCGGATCAGCATACCGGTCCATATCTCCGGGAACACTTTTTGACTGAAAAAGAAAAAGCATGGTGCTACATAAATCCGTACCAGGAATAAAATCCCAGAGCGGATTTCCATCATGAAATTCTTTGTTCAGCTTTCGCACAATCGGGGCGAGCGAAGCAGAGCCTCCGTAAATATCAGGCAGCCGGGAAGCCATGAACCGGTCCATGGCCTCAAAGGTTTTGAGCACCTGCGGGTCTTTGGCAGCAAACTCCTGATTACCCCGGAAAAAAACCAAAAAATTATCCGCCCCGGCTTTGTCAAAGGTCTTATTGATTTCAGCGTAATCTTGATTGTAAACCGAATGGGGCTTAAGAATCGGTGATCCGGGGTGAAGGTCTCCTACTTTTAACTGGGTCGCTTCAAATGAGAAAAGTCCCGTTAGCAGGATAAAACCCACGATAACCACAAACCTCATCACCTGGCCCGTAGAGAAATTGGACAGAGCGAGATTAAAACGACTGATGATACTGGTTCTTCGCTCCGGGTCTATAGCTTTTGGTGGGGGCAAATAATAGCAGATAACCGGGGCCAGAATCCCCGCTCCCGGAAAGATTGAGAACATCCAGAAACTCATAATCACGGCCAGTTGCTGCATCAATACTATTTTTGCCAGATAAATGACCGAAAACCCCATCACTTCAGCGAGAATCGCGGAAACGTTCGGCAAAAACATCGTGCTGACAGTTTCGATGGCAGCCACCTCTTTGCTGCCTGAGCGATGGTACTCTTCAAAATAGCGGTGGGTAATCTGAACCGTATGGCTTAGCGCCCGCGCTCCTACCAAAAAGGGGAGAACAAAAAGGAGCGGGCTTAAGTTTATCCCCATATACCCGGTAAACCCTAATCCCCAGATCGTGCAAATCGAACCTACCAACAAGGGCACAAGCGTACCCTGCCAATTGCGGAAAAAGCTCCACAATAAGAGCACCATCACGCCAATGCTCACAGCAAAAATCATCATCATCTGCGGCCAGTAGCTGTAAATCCATCCCAACAGCACCGGCTTGCCGATCATGTGAAACGTCGTGTTGCTGTCTTCAGATTTCTTTTTCAGACCCATAAAAAAGTCGAACAGTTTGCTGTAATCAATATTCTCCTTGAATTCGGAAATAATAAGGGTTGCTTTTCCATCCCGGCTCACCAGTACTCCATTATAGAGAGGGTTGGTAAAAATATTTTCTCTCATAAAGTTAAGTTCGTCCGGGGTCTCGGGAATCTTTGGCCACATAAGACCATCCATCTCCACGTTTCCTCCGGAATAACCACGCATATATTTCATCTTCCGTTCGGAAATCGAGGCAGTAAGAAGCATATAGGCGTCATTATTGAATGTGATGGCATCAGAAATCCCCTTTACCTTCAATAAAGTCGGGGTATTAAAAATGTCGCCATCCTTGACCTTCAACGCGATGAGCACGGTGCTCGCTCCCCCGAACTGGGAGCCAAACTCTTTATGCAGTTTTACAAAAGGGTGGCCGAAGGGAAACATGTCTTCCAAAACCACATTGACCGATAATTTGGTAATGCCGTAAAGGAAAACACCGGTTAAAACAAAACCAATAAGGATCAGTACCACTACCCGGTGTTTTACAATTCCTTTTGCCCATGCCTGAACATCCAGTCTCATAATTTTCCCTCGTTCTGCTCGTTATAGTTGTTAATTATTCGTTAATTGCTATTTCTTCCCATTCTTTCCCATTGGTTGCGCTTTTAAATACCCTGAGATTTTCTCCTGCCATCCAGATGTCGTTATCAGCAGCGCTCATTCCATATAGCCAAATATATTGAATACTGTCTTTAAACCGGCATGGCTTCCAGGTCGTTCCTCCATCGTCGGTATAGAGCACGGTTCCCTGTCCACAAATGACAGCCTGGCTTGGATCTTTAAAAAAAATTTCATAGAAGGGTATTATTTTCCCCAGACCCGTGTCGACTCTCTCCCACGTCTTGCCCCCGTCCTTGGAATGAAGGAGCATAGAGTCAATGCCAACAACCCACACATTCTGATTATCTAACGCTTTGCAGGAAAAGAAGACATTCTCCACCCCGCTCGCCTGATTAACCCAGGTCTTTCCTCCGTCTTCAGTGGAAAAAACGGTACCAAATTCTCCCACTGCCCATCCATGAAGTTCATCGGAAAAACAAATATCATAGAGGATAGCATCCCCTCCGCTTAACTGGGAATTCCACGTGTTACCACCGTCCTCGGTAACCAAGATTGTTCCCCACTCACCGACGATCCATCCTTTCTTCTCATTTAAAAAATACAATGCCGTAAGAAAAATATCCTCGCTTATTTTTTGATCCGACCAGGTCTTTCCTCCGTCCGTGGTGTGAAGTATGGTAGGGCCATAACCGACTGCCCAGCCGTTATGAGGATCAACAAAATCAACACCCGTAAGCGATGTTGTTTTTCCGCATGGTTGATAACTCCAACTCTTACCTCCATCCTCCGTATGAATGATGGTGCCGTAAAAACCAACTGCCCAGCCTTGGTTGGGGTTTACGAAATCTATACTAAAAAGATTGTCTTTGAGACGAATAGGGTTGGGATTGGCGGGTTCCGCAAAAGCCAGTGAAGAAAGAAAAAAAATAGCGAGGCAAAAAACTATCAAGGGGAAAAATTTATTTCTTTTTTTCATGTAAGTACCTCTTTTTCTCGAAAGCGCTTAAACAATGAGCAAACCATTTTCCCTTACAAAAAAGTTTATGCTTGCTTTAGTCTTAATGGCTAACCCTCTTCCTAACATATTTATATTATTATATATTTTATTTAATTAAAATAAGGTCGGATAGTTTATTACAGAAGTGAAGTCTCTCTCTACCTCAAAAAATTACTCCTTTCTTTTTATTCTACCCACTTTAATTGTCAATCAGGAAATTTCTGATTTTTTTAGAAAATTTCCTGAAAATTAAAAATAACAACAACATGTTAAGATGGGTGTTTTATTTTTTTAAAATTTTATCAAAACTTAATTAATAAGTAAACATTTTTTAAAGCTGTATGATCCCTTTTCTGATAGCTAACCTTGTAAGATCAGTGATGTTTTTAGCATGAAGTTTTTCCATAATATTATATTTGTGAGTTTCTACAGTTTTTCGGCTTATCCCCAGAGTTTCCGCAATCTCCCTAATAGATTTTCCTTCTGACAAAAGTTGAAAAACCTCGCGCTCTCTCAGACTGAGTGATTCAAACCCATTGATAATATTATTATTTTTACTGTCATCTAATTCTTTCACATAATTCAACAAGATTTCTGATGAAATGGTAGTAAAATAAGTTCCACCTCTTTCCACTGCTTTTATAGCGCTAACTAGGTCTGACATAGGGTCTTTTTTCAGGACGTAAGAGGAAATACCAGCCTTAAAAAGATCAATCACGTATTCCCGGTTGGAATACATGGAAAAAATAATTATTTTTATATGAGGATCCATTTTTTTTATTTGTAATGTGGCATCAATCCCGTTTAAATCCGGCATGGATATATCCATGATAACAATATCGGGTTTTAAAGATTTTACTTTCTTTATGGCCTGATGCCCGTTAAGTGCTTCGCCTATTACCTCAAGGTCGGGGGAGACACTGAGCGCACTTTTAACACCTTCAATTACCACCCGATGATCATCTACAATAAGCACCTTTGTCTTCGTCAATTTTCAACCTCTCTTAACAAAAAATTCGACTATTAGACATCTCCTTGCGCAGTAAAAATAGCATCATGAGCAGATTCGACCAGGGTACGAAATTTTGTTCCATTTTTGATTAAGGTTTTTTCTGTCCTTTGTGGCTTGGAATTATTTTCGCCCAACTTCGCTATCTGTTTTCGCAGTTTCACCAATTCTGTGCCTAACTCTGCATTGGTTTCATTTTTATATTCCAATTTATAAATACGCTTCTATCGATGTTATAGTAAAAAATATTCCCACCCTTAGGTCTTCATCGCGGAGGAATCATTTGCTTACGCCGATTGTTAGCCGATGATCATTCACCATGATTTTTGTCTTAGGCTCTGAATAGTTGGGGCCCTTTTTTTTACAATGGCAACTCTACCAATAAATGCACTCCTCCCCCAGGCCGTGATTCAACAATAAATTCCCCATTAAGCTGAACCACCCGCTCTTGCATAAAAAGCAATCCCAAAGGAACTTTGCTTTTTAAAGCACACCTTTTTTCCCTTGCCTCATCAAAACCATGACCATCGTCTTCCACACTCAGCGTAAGGGAGTCTCCTTTTTTGACCAGATTCACAAAACAGTTTTTTGCCTGCGCATGTTTAATAACATTACACAGTGCCTCCTGCGCCACACGAAAAATAGCGACCTCTTTTTCCTGATCAAATCGTTTCGGAACATCCCGAGTAAAAAAATGGATCTCAATATTCCTCTGCTGCTTTATTTCTTTGAACAGGTCACGAAGTGCGGGCATTAACCCCAAGGTATCAATCATGCTTGGCCGCAACCCATAGGCAATTTTTTCAACATCCTCTATCGCTTGAAGGGTTTTATTTTTTGCCTTTTCGATCCAAGGTGTTACACCCGCACCAGCTTTTCCTATCCGTTCGGAAATCATGTCCAGGTCTATTTTTAGGGTAACCAAAGTCTGGCCAATGTGATCATGCAGATCCATGGAAACTTTCCGATTACGCGTTTCCAGCAACTGAATAAGCCGTTTGGATAAAAGCTTCCTTTGTCTATGTTCTTCCACGAGTCGTTCATTTAAACGTCTTAAATCTTCCTCCACTCGTTTACGCTCGGTAACATCTCTTACGATCGCGATTAAACTTGTTTCATGGGGAGGGGGTAGCCGGTTTAAACTTACCTCAGCATCGAAGAGGGTTCCATCCAGCTTGATGTGTTTCCATTCAAAAAACTGAGGTGTCCCTTGTAGGGCGGCATCCATTGCTTCCGTGGCCTTCTCTTTGGAAAGTCGGCCGTCTGGTTGCCTTTCCGGAGAAAACTCGTAGGGAGCTTTTCCGATAATGGCTTTCGCCTTGTTTAAACCAAAAATTTCCAGAGTTTTTGTATTGCAATCAATAAAAAAATATTCTTTTACAATAAAAATAGCATCATTCGCTGATTCAACGAGCGTATGATATTTCGGTTCACTGTCCATTAATAGTTCTTTTGTCTCTTTCGGTTTGGCAATTTTTTTCTCCGATCTCGCAATTTTTCTGCGCAACCGCATTAATTCAGTTATAAGCTCTGCTTTGGTTTTGTTGGTATATTCCATTTTTGAAATATTCCTCTTTGGGAAACAAACTCATTTATTCCCAACTAAATAAAAATATTATAATATAGTGCTTAGAAAATTTGTCAAACATTACCAGATTTAGGTAGGGAATCATAAATTTACGATTTTCTTTGCTAAACAAGGCACAAATATATCAGCTTAAAATTTGAGATATTATGTGCCGCGCTTCTACAATAGCACGCATAGAAAACTATACGGTTTTGTTGAAAAAGTTTTTCTATGACATGACAAACGAACCTGGGAAAATTGTTCATAAAGCCAAGGAAGGAGAAACCATGGAAACCATAAAAATCATGCCCTGTCTCGACATGAAGGATGGAAGAGTAGTAAAAGGAGTACATTTCGTTGATCTGAAGGATGCGGGTGATCCGGTAACCAATGCCGTTTTTTATCAGCACGAAGGGGCGGATGAATTAGCGATGCTCGATATCGCCGCCACGGTTGAAAATCGAAAGACCCGCTTGGAATGGGTGAAAAATGTCTCTTCAGTTATCTCCATTCCCCTCACGGTTGGCGGGGGAATAGGGACCTTGGAGGATATCGAGTTAGTTTTTGATGCCGGGGCAGACAAAGTTTCGATGAACAGTGCTGTGGTTAAGAATCCGACTTTGGTTCAAGAGGCCGCTAAGCGATTTGGATCCGCAAAAATAACAGTAGCAATTGATGCAAAAAGAAATAAAGCTATGTCCTCTGGTTTTGAATTAGTGGTTTCCGGGGGAACAAAACCCGTTGGCAAAGACGCGGTCGAATGGGCAAAACGATGTGAGGATCTGGGCGCTGGCGTTATCCTTCCCACGAGTATGGACGGAGATGGGACACAAACGGGGTATGACCTGGAATTTACGAAAGCTATTTCTGGCGCAGTTAATCTACCGGTGATTGCGTCCGGGGGCGCTGGCACGCTGGAACATTTTTATGAAGGAGCGGTTGTGGGAGAAGCTCAGGTACTTTTAGCTGCCTCCGTTTTCCATTATCGTATTTTACGAATTCAGCAGGTAAAAGAATACCTCCGGGGAAAAGGATTAAAGCTGAGTTAAGCGTTACTCACGCTCTCAAATAATCAAAACGTTGTTAATTGAACCGAATGCGTTAAGAACCGTCTGATCATTGTGGAGATCGTTCCACCATTCTCCATCCACGAAAAACTTATACTCATATCTTCCTGGAGCAATAAGAATAGTTTTACTCCACACCCCCTTTTTATCTTTCTTCATAACGTGAATTTTAGGATTCCACTTATTGAAATCACCCGTAAGACTCACCTTCTGGGCATTTGGAGCCTCTAATTTAAAGGATACTCTTCCCTTTTTTGTTGTGCTCGTTGCCATTGCTTCACCCCTTTCTTTTAAAGACATTTTGTCTTAACTGGGAGAATTGGCTTCAAAAACATTTTATTGTTTTTTTCATTAATCATTCTCTGGTGATTGTCAACCACCCCTCAGTTTTTGCTCGAAAAAGAGACAACTTTTATCCTTTCCTGGCGTTAGAAAAACACTCGCAGTTGTTATTGTCCAAGAAATCTCCAATAATTCTGAAAAACCACAGTGGTAAGAAAGTAACCTAAAGGCACGTTTATCAAAACCCCGATAGTAAATGCCCAGAAAGGCTTCATCCCAAAGATAACCAGGTCTTTGAATCTGGTGGTAAGTCCAATGCTTAAAAAACACAAAACAAAAGCCCACGATCGTAGTTTAGCAATGGGTTCTAAGGCTTTTTCCCGTAGTTCACTCTCCCCCCAGTCAGACTTATAAGAGAGTTGTTCTAACGCTACTTTCTGGTCTTGGGTTGTGGCTCGGGTAGAGAGTTTCTGCAGTTCCGACAAGCTCATCCCCCCTTTAAAGCTAATTATCCTTTTTGATGAGTCGTAACTGAATTTCTCTGATAATTCAGAAGGAACCTAATAGTTACTGAAGTCTGCATCATAGGCAGTTTTCCCAACCTGGCTTTTGAAAATATCTTTCAGGTCAGCATTTCCAACATGATCTTTAGGCGGGTTAGAGGCGATAATACTCATGATAATGCAGGCAGCAAAAAATCCGAGGACAAATTTGGGAAATCGTTCCCAGATGATACCAGCTCCTAATGTAGTTCCTTTTTCACGCTTTTCCCAGAATGCTACTGATATGATGGAGAGGATAAAAGCCCAGAGGCCGATCCAGATATCCCGACCAATTACCTTCATAAGGGTAAAGGCATGGATTGGAACATCACCAAACCGATTGGCAATTTCCGCAACCACAGCAAAGCCGGCGGCATCAGCATACTCTGAGGTACCAACCCAGGCCCCCGCTTCACCTGGTGATATGATATACCAAGGGGATCCAGGCGCGACAACTCCATTGGGAGGAATGATAAACTTACAAAGAAAGGCGAGAGCAAAAATCATGATGATTGCCCAGACCGAGACGACACCGATACTAATAGCGATATGATCCTTTTCTGCCCTTACGGCTCCGCCCACCGCAATCGAAGCAGAAACTCCACAGACCGCACCACCTGCACCCAAGACCGCTCCAAATCGGTTGTCAAGTTTGAAGATTTTAGTTGCTGCCAAATAAATGGTGAGCCATGTGCAAAGGGAAACAATTGTAGCCTGAACAAAAGCAATACCCCCGGCTTTAAAAATCAAGGTCACGGGAAGGGTAGCGCCCAAGAGCACAATACCAATCTTAATGTAGTATTCAACCCTCAGTGAAGTTTTAAACCAGTTGGGCATTTTAAAGATGTTACCAATGATCAAGCCAACGGCAAGCGCAAGCAAGGGGGACCCTAAGTCCCATTTTTTCATAAATTCCCACCCCGCTAAGTAACATATCCCCAAGGCACCAATAAAAAGAAGGATAAATCCTGGGATAAACTCCCTCAGTTTATGTCCCATAATCCTCGCGCTTAACGAGAACGGTACCAAAAATCCGAGAAATATAAAAAGATAAGTGCTCCAGTTCTTAACACAATCATTCTTAATTTCACTCAAGGCCGTCCATTTTCCCGGAGTCACGGCAATGTTTTTCATAAAAAGGCTTCCGGCCCAAAATGCGCCTATCGTTACAACAACGATAAACAAGCCAAGCCAGATCGCCCAGTAGTCTTCAGTTTGTAATAGCTTGGTTTTTTTAACCCATTGTTTATCTTCCATTTCTCTACCTCCTCAACTTTGGATAAAAAGTGGGCTAATACCAAGTTGCATTCAAAAGTAGATCGAGGCGGCGACAATCAAAACGTGAAAAGTGAAACGCGAAGTGTGAAGTGTTTTAACACCTTACGTTTAACTTTTTACGATTTACGAAAATTGACGAGGAGCCAACAAAGATATACAAATCAAGGCGACTTGGTATTAAATGTCTTAAGCTATGGGGAGTATAAGACAAATTCTTCAACGATGTCAAACGGAAATGGTATGAAAAGAAAGAGGCAAAAGTTGCCAATCGGGATTTTCTATGATACTAACTTACCGAATATTTTGGCTTAAAAATTCATAATAAGAAAAAATTGGATACATTCATGTGGGAAGTACTGAAAACCGCTCAAGAGGTAACAGAAAAAAGTCTCCACGTTAGGCTTGATAAGCACGCTATAATTAACTTTGCCCGAAAATTAGACAAAGAACAGGTTGTAATGACTTCCTGGAATACTCTGTACCACTTTAATGGCAAAGAAGAAGATTTAGTCGCCTATCTTTTAGTCCTCGATAGCATTAATTTTTGTTTTTGGCCTGCCCCCGGCAATCCTAAGTGGGAAATCGAATACCAATCGGAAAAACTTTCCGGCTACTTCGCGCTCGCCGCCTCGCTAAAAAAAGCCCTCGAATCAGGAGTGCCGCTTACGAATGCGCAGTATCTTTCGGAGCTTTCTCTCACGGAGTTCAAAAAAATTTTGGGAGGTACGGGTTATTTGCAACTCTTAGAATCCCGCGTGCGAAGCCTTAATGAATTAGGCCAGATGGTGATGCGCGAATATCACGGTAAAGCTTTTCAGTTAGCCGAAGCAGCCGCCCACAGTGCACTACACCTGGTCCGCTTGCTAACAGATACGTTACCCTCTTTCCGGGATAGCACAACATACCGCGGCGAAAAAGTTTTTTTCTATAAGCGAGCGCAACTTTTTGCCGCTGACCTTTATGGAGCATTGCAAGGAAAAGACTGGGGCTTTTTTCACGACATTGATTTACTTACCGCTTTTGCTGATTATAAATTACCCCAGGTGCTCCGGCACGTAGGAGTATTGCGCTACGCAAAATCCCTGGCTCAAAAAGTTGACCACCACATCAACCTTCATGCGGGGAGCCCGGAAGAAGTTGAAATTCGAGCCAACACTATTTGGGCAGTGGAACTTATCCGCCAAGAACTACTTCTGCGGGGAAAAAAATTAAAAGCAATGGAAATCGATTGGCTCCTGTGGAATCTTGGTCAGCACGATGACTATAGAATAAAACCTTATCACCGAACCCTGACCATCTTTTACTGATGGTTGGCTTTAACGCAAATAATTCTTGCGTTCAGACCATTATGCGCTATAATGCAAGATATGCAAATCAAATCAAAAAACATAACCTCACCAGAGTTACGCTCTATGAATATCATAAAACAGTTAGAACATTATCGCTTAGAGAATAGAGTCACCCAAAAAGAGCTTGCCAAAAAGATCGGCGTCAATTTCTCCACCGTGAGCCGGTGGTTCAACCACAAGACCAAGCCGAACAAGATTCAGCAGTATCATATTGAGAAGTTTTTAAAAGGCAAAGCCGGGAGTAAGAAACAGTAATGTGTAAGCATGCGATTGAATTGGCAAAGCGTGTAACGAAGTGTGTTGCAAAATGAGAAAATGGCGAATAATTCAACAGCACAAAAAGCTGACCGAGGGGTTGCCCTGAACGAAGTCCTGAACCTGCCGGAAGGACGACCGCCCATAATTTTTCACAGGAATACATTGAATATGATATTGACCGTCAGCTTAATCTTGAAAGCTACGGCTATAAGTTTTTGCGCATCAATAAATTTACCTTGCTGCCTAAGACGCCGGGGCAGACTAAAACGGATATTCTAAACAAGCTTTTATTAAAAGCAGTGGAAGGTTGAAATGAAAAGCATTGTTGGCAAAGAATATATTAGTTTTTTGAATGAAATTAAATCGCGCATTATATCAGCGCGGATTAAGGCAGTTCGGTCGGTCAATAAAGAGCTTATAAAATTATACTGGGATATCGGTAGAAGCATTATTGAGCGGCAGGAAAAATATAAGTGGGGCAATGCGGTAGTTGAAAAACTCGCTAATGATTTGAAAGAAGATTTTAAAAGCACTTTTGGTTTTTCGGTCCAAAACCTCTGGTATATGCGTCAGTTTTATCTTGAATATAAAGACGACGTAATTCTCCAACAGCTTGTTGGAGAATTACCCTGGGGACACAATATCCTTATCTTTTCTCAAGTCAAAAACAAAAAAGAAAAAGCGTACTATTTAAAAGCGTCAGCTGCAATGGGCTGGAGCCGTAATGTTTTGTTAAATCAGATTAAAGCCGGCGCGTATCAAATGAGCCAAAAACAGAAACAACATAACTTTGAGCGCGCTTTGCCGGTTCATTTAACTGAACAAACTCAAGAAGCCATTAAAAGCGTTTATAACCTTGATTTTCTTGATATTGAAAAACCAGTTATTGAGCGGGAATTGGAACGTCGCCTCATTGAAAAGATAAAACGGTTTATGCTTGAACTTGGCAAAGGATTTTCATTTATAGGAAATCAGCACAGGCTTAAGCTGGGGAATAACGAATATTTTGTTGATCTTCTGTTTTTTAACCGCGTTCTGAAATGCCTTGTGGCGATTGAGCTTAAGACCGGCAAGTTTGAGCCGGAATACGCCGGTAAAATGGATTTTTATCTGAATTTACTGGACGAGCAGGTGCGCTTGAAAGACGAAAACCCTTCGATCGGTATTATTTTGTGCGCGGATAAGGATAATATCGTCGTAGAATATGCTTTGCGCAGCGTAAAAAAGCCGGTTGGGGTTGCGGAATACTATCTCACCAACAAATTACCAAAATATCTGATGGGAAAAATTCCGGACGCGAACGCATTAAAATTACCGATACAAGAGGAGTTGAAATAAGGAAGCGTTATGGCAAAAATTAATTTAAGCGAAGATGACCTGCAACTCTTGAACGAATGTATCAATGAGCAAAAGGATGTTCCCGCGGAGCTCTTAACCAAACTATCGCCCGGATTTTTTGAGAAGCTCGCCGCTGATGGGCGGTTTGATTTTAAAGCGCTTGATAAATTCAAGATAACAACAATCGAATATGCCGGGAAGCGTCCGGAGTCCGTAATCTTAGCACAAGCCGCCATTACCGGAGGCGCGGGGCACCACTTCAAGTAGTGCGCAGTTTTGCCAATGGCAAGAATAGCGACTGGAAGAATTTGATTGTTCAGAGTGATAATTTGCAGTTTTTGGAGGAAAGGGCAGGACATGGTAAACGGTAAAGGCAAAGGAACGCTCGCTTCGATTCTTAAAGATTCAAACTACGATCTTTCACTTTTTAACGAAGCGGACAAAAAAAGACTTGAGTCAAAAATTAAGCTTTTCTAAAATTTTTATTGAAATTTTCAGGGGATTGCCTATCATGCATTCAAAAGATCCTGCAACGGAGAAAAATACGTGAGTCAGGTGGTCATTGAAAATCCCATCATCAATTCTCCTTATGAAGAGCCGAAAAGATACTTTCGTTTTACCGACGAAGGCATCACGAACGAGGTTATCGAATCACGCCGGATAAGCTCCTATTTCATACCGATTGCCAAACCAAAGAAAAAAAGTAATCAACGCGAGCTTTCTTTTGACACCGAGTGGACTCAGGACCGCATCAAGGAAAACAAATTTATCAATCAGATCAGAGACCGTCTTGCTCTGTGGCGTACCGGAGGGTATGGCGGATTGACCAGAACTACTGCCCGGCTTCTTGAATACTGGAAACAACCCGACCGGGCACGGCTCTTCTTTTGCCAGGTTGAAGCCCTCGAAACGATTATTTACATCACCGAAGTGGCCAAACGTGGAGACGCCTGGATTGAAAATGTTTTGCGTGAAGCTAATGAAGAGACCAATCCCTCCCTTTTTCGCATCGCCTGTAAAATGGCCACCGGCAGCGGCAAGACTGTGGTAATGGCAATGCTCATAACCTGGCAGGTCTTAAACAAGCTGGCTAATCCCAAGGATATCCGCTTTTCCGACACGTTTCTCATCGTTACTCCGGGGATCACCATCAGAGATCGCCTGCGGGTACTGCTACCCAATGACCCTCAGAATTATTATCGCACGTGGGATATAATTCCGCCGGAATGGGTGAACGAGCTTGGCAAAACCAAAATCTTGATTACCAACTTCCATGCCTTCAGTCTTCGAGAAAAAAACAATGCCGGTAAACTCACGAAAAACATCTTAACCAATGGCAAAGAAAGCCCTTTCACCGAAACCCCTGACCAAATGGTTCGCCGGGTCTGCCGGGAGTTGGGGAATAAAAAGAATATTGTGGTCATTAACGACGAAGCTCATCACTGTTACCGCCATCGCGTAACGGATGAGGACGTTACCTTAAAAGGAGATGAACGAAAGGAAGCGGAAAAACGTGAGGAAGCGGCCCGGGTTTGGATTTCCGGGTTGGAAGCAGTGAATGCCAAACTGGGCATAAAAGCGGTTTACGACCTTTCGGCCACGCCTTTTTTTCTGCGCGGGTCGGGCTACCCTGAAGGTACGCTTTTCCCCTGGGTGGTTTCCGATTTTTCCCTCATTGACGCAATCGAATGCGGCATTGTCAAAGTTCCCCGTGTGCCGGTGGCCGACAATTCCATGACCGGCGACCAGCCCACCTTCCGCGATCTCTGGCTTCGCATTCGTGAGCACCTGCCCCGCAAAGGCCGTAAGACTGCTGCCGTAAGCGGTGAACCCAAACTTCCGGCCGAGCTCCAGGCAGCGCTGCACAGCCTTTACGGTAATTACGAAAAGTACTACCGTCTCTGGGAACAAAATCCTGAGGCCTCAGCCAAAGGTATCACCCCGCCGGTGTTTATCATGGTCTGCAACAATACCAATTCTCCAAACTCGTTTTTGACTATATTGCCGGCTGGGAAAAAAACCTGCCGGATGGATCAACCATTATTGTTCCCGGCCGGCTCTCTGTCTTCAGTAACGAAGAAAACGGAGGATGGTCTGCTCGCCCGAATACAATTCTCATAGATAGCGAGCAACTGGAAAGCGGCGAAGCAATGAGTGCGGAATTCAAGAAAATCGCCTCCGGCGAGATCGAGGAATTTAAATCCGAATATCGGACCCGTTTCCCTGGCCGGGATGCGGAGAACCTTACCGATGAAGACCTTCTTCGAGAGGTGATGAACACCATCGGCAAGCCGGGAAAACTCGGGGAAAACGTCAAATGCGTGGTCTCGGTCTCCATGCTCACCGAAGGCTGGGACGCCAATACGGTGACTCACATCCTGGGAGTGCGGGCCTTTGGGACCCAGCTTTTATGCGAGCAGGTGGTGGGGCGAGGGCTGCGGCGCAGGAATTATGTGAGCGAACCGCAATGCTGCCGAATTAATGGTAAGGAAGTAGTCTTTGAGGGTTTCGCGCCGGAATATGCTGAGGTATACGGAGTGCCTTTTTCCTTTATTCCCTGCTCCGGTTCCAATCCCAACCCTCAGCCCGGACCGGAAGTTACTCATGTGCGCACGCTGGAAGAACAAATCGCCTGCGAAATCACCTTTCCTCGTCTCATGGGTTACCGATATGATCTTCCGGCTGAGCGTCTGACCGCTCACTTTTCCGAAGGCTCCCGGCTGGTTCTTTCCACTAAAGACATACCCACGAAAACCGAAAACGCTCCCATCATCGGCGAATCAAGCATCCATACCCTTGATGACCTCAAACAAAAGCGGGTGCAGGAGGTAGCATTTCTTCTGGCCAAACTGACACTCGAAAAATATTTTTCTGATGATGCGGGAAATCTCAAGCCCTGGTTTTTTCCGCAACTCCTTCGCATTGCCCGGCAATGGCTGGCAGAGTGTGTTACTTGCAAGGATAACACATTCCCGCAGTTGCTCCTTTTGCTTGAATTTGCCCATGATGCGGCCGACCGAATTTACAAGGCTATTGTAGCCGGAGATACCGGAGACAAATCATTAAAACCGATCCTTTATCCTTATGACCCCATTGGGTCTACCAGGTATGTGGACTTCGACACACGGCGGCCGGTTTTCGCCACCGACCCTAAAAAATGCCACGTCTCTCATGTGGTGGCTGATACCGACTCTTGGGAACAGAAATTGGCGCAAACTCTGGAGGACATGAACGAAATAGTTTGCTATGTAAAAAATCATAACGTTGGTTTTAACATTCCATACACCTTGAATGGAGAAGAGAAAAATTATATCCCGGATTTTATTGTTAAGCTTGATGATGGCTGCGATAAAGAAAATCCTTTAAACCTTATTCTGGAGGTCACCGGGGAAAACCGGAAAGACAAAGAAGCAAAAGTATCAACCGCCCAAACCCTCTGGATCCCGGCGGTGAATAACCACGGCGGTTTTGGCCGCTGGGCGTTTTTGGAAATTCGCGATCCCTGGGATGCGCAAAACACGATCAGAACTTTTTTAAAATAGCAAGCTTTTTTTATTTGCACAGCGCGCTGCAAATAAAAAATAATTCTTTTGATTTCAATAAGTAACAGGTAATTTATTTGCAAATATCAGCTTTAAGAGGAGAATGAGGGCAATGGCTGTTAAAAAGAGCAATTCCCCCAAACCGGTAGAAACCGTAAAACATAAAGACAAACGGGCCAATATTCCCACTGAGGAGCTTCGCGACTTTGTGGCTGAGTCAGAAACCCGGCCTAACAAAATGCTCTATCCCCGCGACCCATCCCTTGATCCGCAACTGGTCTGGAAAGGCAAGGATGAACAGGACCGGGAAGACCTTACCGTCCCCGTGGTGCCCGTCTATATCCAGGAAAAGATTCAACCCAAGGCCATTATCGAAGACCTCCGCCAGGCAGCGCAGAAGGGTAAACCAGCGCAGCTCAACCTTTTTTCCGATTTCAACGGGATAAAGTTCGAGCAGCTCATTGACTTTTACAAGTATGAGCAGAACTGGTCTAACCGGATGATCCTCGGCGATTCTCTGTTGGTGATGACCTCTTTGGCTGAAAAGGAAGGTTTGAAGGGCAAGGTGCAGATGATCTACCTTGACCCCCCGTATGGAATCAAGTTCGGCTCTAACTGGCAGGTGAGCACCCGTAAGCGGGAGGTGCAGGACGGCAAAGCCGATTCTCTCACCCGCCAGCCCGAACAGATCCGCGCCTTTCGTGACACCTGGAAACACGGCATTCACTCCTATCTTGCCTACCTTCGCGACCGCCTTGTGGTTGCGCGCGAACTCCTCACCGAAACCGGCAGCATTTTCGTGCAGATCGGCGATGAGAACGTTCACCTCGTGCGGTGTTTGCTGGATGAGGTTTTTGGGAGTGAGAATTTTGTTAGTCTTGTTACCATACAGAAAACGGGACAGAAGGATTCAAAAACTATAGATTCTGTTTGTGATTATTTGCTTTGGTATGCAAAAGACTTTGAGCAAGTCAAGTATCGTCAGCTATATATTCACGAAAGATTTTCTCCTTTGATTCACAGGGATTATAAGTTTCTCCAATTACCTGATGGCATAAAACGCCCTCTTACGAGAGAAGAAACGGAAGCTGTAATTAATGTGCCAAGCGGTGCCCGACCATATCAATCGGTCTCTCTTCATTCTCAAGACAGAACGGAAAACACTGAAATTCCCGTTGCATTAAATGAGCAAAAATTTTTCTGTCCACCTAATCGTCATTGGTCCAATGATCCTGATGTTATCGAAAAAGCCTTTAAATTTGGATTTATTGAGGTTCAAGGTAACACACCAAGAAAAGTTACTTTTTTTGACCAAGTTCCTGGACAAGCACTAAAAAATATATGGTCAGATACAATGGGTGCAGATGAACCTATCTATGTTGTGCAAACCGCAACAAAAGTTATCCAGCGTTGTCTCCTCATGACCACTGATCCCGGAGACCTGGTGCTCGATCCCACCTGCGGGAGCGGCACCACGGCCTACGTGGCTGAGCAGCGGGGAAGGCGGTGGATTACCATTGATACCAGCCGGGTGGCTTTGGCCCTGGCCCGCACACGTATCATGGCAGCCAGGTATCCCTATTATCTCCTAACAGATTCTCCCGAAGGATTGCGCAAAGAAATGGAAATTACCGGCAACTGTAGGGGCACATTGCAATGTGCCCCTACGTCTCACGACATCAAAAAGGGGTTCGTCTATAAAAAGGTCCCCCATGTCACCTTAAAGTCCATCGCCAATAATCCCGAAATTGATACTATCCACGCCAAGTGGCAGGAAAAGTTTGAAACAATCCGGAAGCAGTTAAACAAGCTCTTGAAGCAGTCATACGAGGAATGGCAAATTCCCCGCGAGCCGGATAAGAAGTGGCCATCGGAAGCTCCTAAGCTGCTGGAGCAGTGGTGGTCTTACCGCCGCAAACGGCAGGATGAAATTGACGCGGCCATCCTTCGACATTCCGATCCCGAAATCCTCTTCGATCAGCCTTATGAGGATAGCAAGCGTGTTCGGGTAGCCGGGCCTTTCACCATGGAGAGCCTTTCGCCCCACCGGGTGTTAGAAACAACCGAAGACTGCTCTGCTAATGAAATTGAAGGTCAAACGCAGTCTTCAGCAAGCCGGTTTGTCTCCATGATTTTAGAGAACCTTAAGAAAGCCGGCGTCCAGAATACCTTTAAAAATGAACGACTCACTTTTGACAGGCTGGAATCCTATGCAGGCGTATGGCTTCAGGCAACAGGTGAATACACTGAAAAGGATGGGAAGATTAAACGCGCAGCGGTTTGTATCGGCCCGGAGCACGGAACAGTGGGGCCGGAATTAATCAAAGAGGCGGCCAAAGAAGCAGTCCAGGGAATCGGTTTTGATCTTCTTATTGTCTGCGGATTTGCCTTTGATCCCCATGTGTCGGAAGAAGTGAAACGGTACGGCAAACTCACCGTGCTACCTGCCCGGATGAACCCTGATCTCACCATGGGCGACGAACTCCTGAAAAAGACCGGCGCGGGAAACCTTTTTATGGTTTTTGGCGAGCCGGATGTGGAGATTAAGAAACAGAAGGACGGCAAGGTAATTGTAAAGATTAAAGGCCTTGACGTCTATGATCCCACCACCGGACAGATCAGAAGCAACAGCACCGATGATATCGCCTGCTGGTTCATAGACACTGATTACAACAGCGAAAGCTTCTTCGTCCGCCATGCCTATTTTACCGGCGCGGAAGAACCTTACGATAAACTCAAACGGGCGCTCCGCGCTGAGATCAACGAAGAAGCGTGGTCTTCATTATATTCCACTACCAGCCGCCCCTTCGACACACCCACCACCGGCAAAATCGCCATCAAGGTAATCAACCACTATGGCGATGAGGTGTTGAAGGTTTTTGAAGTATAAAAATTTATTGTGATTATACGAAGTGGCAGTTCATAGGTTCAGAAGACTCGTTAAAAAGTTGCGTACTTTTGAAAATATGATCACGGTTTAGATTAGAAAACCGGCTGTTTTGACTAATATTTTTTATTTTTCATTAAGAATTATCTTGACAAAATCAAGACCAAATTAATATTATCCTCCCATTGTTGCATAATAAGTTTTAGCTTTTTGGATCGAATATGGACGTAATCCTATCAAATTTTTCAATTGTTGTTCTTGCGCAAGCACATAACCCAACCATATTGAATCCTGATTTTCTAAAAAATAACGACATTGTTAGCCCTGACTTCAAAACCAAGAACGTCATCTGTACTCCACCGGTTGCCCAGGTAGTATATGAAGAAGGAATTTCCATTGTAGCCGAATTTGAACGACTTCAGTTTATTGATACTATTACAGAAAGGATACCGGAAAGCTCACCGATACCTGATATTGCTGCAAGATATATCAAAATCCTCCCTCATGTAAGATATACGGCTTGTGGCATTAATTTCGCAGGACATTTTCCATTTAAGGATAAAGAAACGGCGCGATCCTTTATTTCCGAAAAGTTTATTAAACCCGGGCCTTGGTTACCACAAAAAGAAAATACCGATATTGGAGTTACATTTACTTATTCTATTGGAAACACGAAGAAGACAGTCTCTTTGAAACCAGGAGAGATTCAAGGGCCAGACGGTGCGATGTTTCCCGGTATTCTTGTTAACGCGAATTATCATCTTGATATCACCGAGGGTGATCTTGAATCCATGAAGTCTTTTATCTTCGGCTGGCAAACTTGTTCTGGACATCTCAAAGAGTTTGTTGAAGTAATATTTTCTAAGAGGTAGAAATGCAAATTCAGTTGAAAAACCCAGCAAACCCAAATATGTGGGCTGTATATTTCTCTTTGAAGAACCGGTTTAGTGAAGAAAATGCAAGCGAGAGCGAACCCAAGGGAACAGCATCACAATATCTTGCCGTTATTGTTTCGCCAACTTCTTTTTTTTATAATCAAAGGCATATTCAGGAGACAGCTACCCAATGGAAAGACAGCGCAAAAGGGTTCATAGCTGCAAACAAAAGTTTAAACGAATCTACAATTGCTGACATTCCTTCATATTTACCTGATCTGGGAAAAGACATTATTGAGTATGCCACGCGGAATAAAATTTCTGTTATGGACTTGGTGAATTATTATCGCCAAATCTATGCGGTCTTTAGCGGAGTTGAGGAAGTGAAGGTATCTCTTGTTTCTGATCATGAAATAGAAAATTATAAAAAAATCAGATTCCATTTTAAAATTAAAAGTTCCGTAGAAACAGTACTCGAAAAAGAAGTTGAGTTTAATAAATCAATCCGCAAAACAATTTCCAGAGATTCAAAAATACATTTTGCCCTCACGCCTCAGATTGTCTAATGGACGGGAAAGATTTTTTAGAGGTCTCCAAAAGGCTGTATAAATCAGGGCATGAAGCAGATAGAAGAACCTCCGTAAGTAGAGCTTACTACGGAGTCTTTAACCATATTAAGCCGGTTATTGAGTCTTTTGGAATTCACCTCCCGCCTGATGCAACTGCCCACCAAAAGATATATCGTTATCTTCTTAATTCCGGGCTTGATGAAGGGGAAGACCTTTCCCAAGATCTGACCAACCTCAGGACAAAAAGAGATGATGCGGACTACGAGATGAAGGCTTCAGGATTTGATAGCAATAACTGCTTTCTCTGGTACAAAAAGGCTGAGATTTGTATTAATAAGTTTGATAGTGTTGATAAAAAAGATTTGGGAAAGGGGATCATCGAATATAAAAGAAAAATAAATGAGTAAACACGATCCACCTCATTAAAAGCAAAACCCCTTGGTCGGCTTCGGGGCTTTAAATCTTCCGAAACGTTGCAAGGGGTGTTTAATATCCACTCTTAAAATTTAGGGGGTATAAAGAAAATTTATTAACGATGCAACCTCAATGGAGGAGTTAGAATGACGAAAGTTGATCAGGCATTCCTGTTCTGCCCGTTTCAGTGCAAAAAGAAATCTCCGAGAAAGTAGACAAATCATTCTCTATTCGTGTGCAGTCAAAGCGATTTCTTAACATCGCCAAGCGTGGCGTGGAAATTGCCATTGAAAAAAACGAACAGCAAGCCCAAAAGTGGATTGATGAGGAATTGAAAAAATTAAACGTCCGCTCAGACTGACGAGGAAACCGATGTCCTTTAACCCAAAATTTACCATAACCCCGAAGATAAACAGGGCGCTCGTTGAGATCGAGCGGGTGCGGGGGTTTCTGGATGCGGTGAAGCTCAAAGAAGAGTGGATCGCCGATCCCTGGGATGCGCAAAACACGATCAGAACTTTTTTACAGTAGGCAGTTGCAAATAAAAAAATTATTAATAATTTCAATTAGTAAACGGAGTTTTATTTGCAAATCATTAAAATTTGGATAAAGATAGTTTTCTGATGAAGTTTTTTTGCAAAAAATAAAAGGACAATATAAGAATGACCAGAGAAGAAATTATCGAATATTGGATCAAGTCCTCGGATGATGACTATAAAGCTATGATTAGTCTTTTTGATAAGAACCATTACGTATGGGCGTTGTTTATAGGGCACCTCGTGCTCGAAAAACTTTTAAAAGCTTATTATGTGAAGCAAATCGGTGTTGAACCGCCGTATACCCATGATCTCACGAAGATTGCTCAGCTCAGCAACCTGGAGTTGCCGGAAGACCAAAAGGACTTTCTGGATGAAGTGACCACGTTCAACATCAAGACACGTTATCCTGACTACAAAAATCGATTTGCCAAAAAAGCAACTAAAGAATTTACCAAACGCTATCTTCTCAAAATAAAGGGGTTCAGGGCATGGCTAAAAGAGACGATCGACCGCTGATCAACAAAACGATCCTCGATTACATCGATATCCTAAAAAAAAATGGCATCCAAGTTTGGAGAATATACCTTTACGGCTCTTACGCCAAAGGAACTTTTACCAAAGACAGTGATATTGACCTGGCTATTTTTCTGGATGCAAATGATATTGACGGCTTTGAAGAGGATGCTCTGCTCATGAAACTCCGGAGAAAGGTGAACCTCAATATCGAACCGCACACCTTTGCAAAATCAGACTTTGACCAGACAAATCCCTTTATCAAAGAAATCGTCACCACCGGGGTAAGAGTAATGTGAAAAATTTGGCATAATTCAGTATAATAAAAGCGAGCACTTAATCACTTTATCAAGATAGTGGGCCTTCGGAAAAAATTTATAAGTATTTGAAACAATTAAGTTGCCCCCGTAGCTCAGCTGGATAGAGCAAAGGATTCCTAATCCTTGTGTCGCACGTTCAAATCGTGTCGGGGGCGTAATTTTTTTTGTTTTAACCAAACTCCTTCTTAAAATTTACCCAACCTCTTATAGGTTTGTTTTTTTACTCTTACGTGCAGTGGTTTTTTCCGCCTGAACAGAAAAGAAAGCTTTTTTCTCAATGAGCTGGTGTCCACTATTTTCCTGGAGGCATAGGAGTTGAAACAAAAAATCATTATTATTGTTTTTCTTTGTCTTCTGATTGGAGTAGGTCTTTTAGTATACTTTGGGCAACGGCACGCCAAGCTCAAAGAGCTTTATTACTCCGGTACCATCGAAGCCAAGGTTCAGTCGGGATTAGGCTTTCAGGTGGGCGGGAAGGTAAAAAAAGTCCTGGTGGATGATGGGTATCTCGTAGAAAGGGACCAGGTTCTTGCTGAACTCGACCAGGAAGAATTTATCGCCCGAAAAGAAGAAGCAGCCGCAAATTTAGATAAGGCAAAAAAAACTCTGCAGGAGTTGGAGACCACGTTAAGGATTAATCAGGAATTTCTCCCCGAGGAGGTAACAAGGGCCAAAGCCGGGGTCGCCAGCGCCCGCGATACCATGGAGAAAACGAAAAAAGACAAAAATCGGTATGATAACCTCTTTGAACAGAAGGTGGTTTCCGAAAAAGAGTGGGATCGGGTTACTCTCGAGTATGATATTGCCCGTGCTCAGCTCAATCAAAACGAAGCCCTCCTTGCTCAGGCACAGAGCAATTTAAAAAAGATCGAAGCAACAGCAAAACAAATCGAAGTAGCCAAAGCCCAGGTTAAAGTAGCTCAGGCAAACCTTGACCTGGCAAACCTGCAACTCAGTTACACCACCTTATACGCACCGTTCAGAGGGATTATCACCACCCGCAACATTGAACCGGGAGAAGTTGTTACTCCTAACCGTGAGGTTTTTACCCTCTCTGATCTGGCTACCGTTGATTTGAAGATTTTTGTAGACGAAACCGAAATCGGCAAAGTCAAGCCCGGGCAAGAGGTGGAGGTTACCATCGATACTTTTCCCGATAAAAGTTATAAGGGCAAAGTCTCCTATATTTCTCCTGAAGGAGAATTCACCCCAAAAATCATTCAGACCCATAAGGAGAGAGTCAAACTCGTCTACCTTGTCAAAGTAAACATTCCCAATCCTGACCTGGAGTTAAAAACAGGGATGCCCGCCGATGCCTGGCTGCGATGACCAACCGATGATTGACGTTGAAAGTCTTTATCTTCGTTTTGGCCCGATAGAGGCAGTCCGTGAGGTGTCATTTCGAGTAAGCAAGGGAGAAATATTCGGTCTGGTAGGCTCGGATGGCGCGGGCAAGTCTTCACTCCTTCGGGTAGCGGCAACGCTCATCAAACCTTCTTCCGGTAAAATCCTTATTGATGGTTTAGACGTACTCACCCAAAAAAAAGCAGTTAAGGCAAAAATTGGTTATATGCCCCAGCGCTTCGGGCTTTACCAAGACCTCACGGTTGAGGAAAATCTTGAATTTTTTATGGATATCTTTGGGCTGACCGGACATGAGCGGGCAGAGAGAAAAGAACGCTACTTAGGTTTTTCCAATCTCCTTCCCTTCCTCAACCGGTTAGTTGGCAATCTCTCAGGCGGCATGAAACAGAAACTCGGTTTAGCTTGTGTCCTGGTGCATGAGCCGGATGTTCTTATTCTGGATGAGCCTACCAATGGAGTTGATCCGGTCTCCCGCCAGGATTTCTGGGAAATGCTTTCCCAGATGAGAAAAGCAGGGAAGACCATTCTCATCTCTACAGCTTACCTTGATGAAGGAGAAAAGTGTGAACATTTAGCGCTTATGCACCGATCGAAAATTTTGGCGATCGCAACCCCCGAGGAAATGCAAGCCCAGTTCCCCAGCCTTGAGCAGGCGATGATTAATAAAATACAAGATGTTGACCGAGAGCTTTTAGATGAAAAATTCAAATCCTGAGGTCGTGGTTGTAAAAAATCTGGAAAAAAGGTTTGGCCCGTTTACGGCGGTCAATCAGATTTCCTTTTCGGTCGCGCGCGGCGAAATATTCGGTTTCCTCGGACCGAATGGAGCAGGAAAGTCTACCACCATTCGCATGCTCTGCGGGATCATAACCCCAAGCTCCGGTTACGGTCGGGTGGCCGGGTATGATATCTTTACCGAAGCAGAAGAGATAAAAAAATCGATCGGTTATATGTCCCAAAAATTCTCTCTGTATGGCGACCTTACTCCGTATGAAAACATTCGTTTTTATCTGGGAATATATAATGTTCCCCCAGGGAAGTGGAAAGACCGAGGTGAATGGGTTTTAGAACTCGCGCGGCTTCACGATGTCCGGGACCGGCTTACCCGGGAATTACCACCCGGCTGGCGGCAACGTTTGGCACTTGGTTGCGCATTGCTCCATCAACCCGAGATCCTTTTCCTCGACGAACCTACCTCCGGAGTTGATCCTATCACCCGCCGGCACTTTTGGGAGTTTATTGGTCAGTTGAGCGAACACGGGGTAACTACCTTCGTAACCACCCATTACATGGACGAGGCAGAGCATTGCAAACGCGTTATCCTCATTAACGAGGGAAAAATTGTTGCTGGTGATACTCCGAGAAAAATAATTAGGGAGGCCTGTCCCGACCTCCCCCAGGCAAGTCTCAATGACGCTTTTATCCGTTTGATGGCAAGGAGAAATACGTGAGCATTAAAAAAATTCAGGCGATTGCCCGAAAAGAATTTTATCACGTTCTCCGGGACTTTCAGAGCCTTTCTCTTGCGTTTTTGTTTCCCATCATTCTTATCCTGCTTTTCGGCTATGCTCTCAGCCTCGATGTAGAGAACGTGGAAGTTGTGGTAGTAGACCACGACCAAACCGAATTCAGCCGTTTATTCATTGATAAGCTTGATGCCTCTTCATATTTCCATGTCCAACACTATGTTCCGAAAACAAACGACATCATAGAATACCTTGACCATGGCTGGGCAATCATGGGAATAATGATCCCTCCTGGTTGGACGGAGAATATTAAAGCGGGCCGGGAAGCAGAACTCCAGGTTTTGTTGGATGGGAGTGATCCCAATATTGCCAATCTCGCCCGAGGATATATCACCGCGTTTATTTCTGGTTTTAATCAAAAGCTTCTGCTTGATTTTCTCGATCATAAAGGTTTAGAACAAATAAACCCCCCCATCGAAGGGCGAATACGCGTCTGGTTTAATGAAGACTTGGAAAGCCGTAATTTTATTGTCCCGGGGATTATTGCGATCATAATCATGATTGTGGGCGCGGTGCTTACTTCGTTGGTCATTGCCCGGGAATATGAAAACGGAACCATGGAAACCTTGCGCACTCTCCCGCTGGAGGCGGAAGAATTTTTGATCGGTAAGGCTATCCCTTATTTTTTTATTGCTTTGATTGATGTGTTGGTCGCAGTATTGATGGGTCAGGTGCTTTTTGATGTGGTCATGAAGTCTAATTTCTGGTTGATGATCCTGGCCGTCTGCCTTTATCTTTTTGTCGCCTTGAGTTTAGGGCTTTTAATCTCGGCCGGCACGAAGTCGCAACTCGTGGCCAATCAGGTGGCCGTGCTTGTTACCTATCTTCCATCACTTTTACTTTCTGATTTCGTTTTTCCGATAACCAACATGCCCAAAGTATTGCAAGGAATAACCTATATCGTCCCGGCTACTTATTTCATCGACATTTTAAACGGTCTCTACTTAAGAGGTGTTGGATTAGAGCATTTATGGAAAAGTTATCTGGTGCTCCTTATCATGGTTATCGTTCTTCTCGCGCTCAATGTTCGGAAGCTCAAAAAAGGAGAAATGTAACGTGAACTGGATAAGGATACGCGAATTTGTCCGGAAAGAATTTATTCAGCTTTTCCGGGATAAAAAGAACCGGCCGCTTTTAATCATTGCTCCCATTCTTCAATTGCTGATATTTGGATATGTAGTCTCTACTGATGTGCGTGAAATCCGAGTCGGTTTTTTGGATCAATCCAATACCGCAGAAAGCCGGATGGTAAAAGACGGATTTGACGCTAATAAAACTTTTCGTATAACACAGAGATTTGAAAATTCAAGGGACTTGGAGGAAGCTTTACTTAAAAGAAATGTTGATCTGACGGTCACGGTGTGGCCGGATTTTAGTGACCGGATAAAAAAGGGGGAGTCAGCTTCCCTTCAGATTCTCGCGGACGGAAGCAGAAGCAATATTGCCGCGGTCCAAATTGCTTATACCTCCCTGGTGTTAGATAAATTAAATCAAGACCTGCTAAGAAAAATCCATCCTGAAAAAATTGATTACGGGAGGATAAATGAGCGCCTGAGAACCTGGTATAATCCGAATCTGGATAGCCAAAACTTTTTTATTCCCGGAGTAGTGGCTTTTTTAATTTTGCTCACCACCCTTCTTTTTACTTCAATGGCGATTATCCGAGAACATGAAACCGGAACCATGGAACAATTAATCGTAACGCCTATAAAACCCTACGAACTTATTCTGGGAAAAACTATCCCATCGGTTATTATTGCTTTTGTCCAATTGATTATGGTTATGCTGATTGCCATCTTCTGGTTTGATATTCCTTTTAAAGGAAGTGTTCTGCTGGTTTTTGCAAGCGCCGCTTTATTTCTCCTGAGCACCATCGGAATCGGACTTTTTATTTCCACAGTTTCTTCCACCCAACAGCAAGCCATGATGACTACCTTCTTTTTTATGCTTCCCTTTTTCTTGTTAAGCGGTCTTGTTTTCCCTATTGCCAATATGCCGGTAGCTGTCCAATGGTTCACTCACGTAATCCCTTTACGATTTTTTTTGGTCATCATAAGGGGGGGTTTTTTAAAAGGTGTTGGATTTAACGTCCTTTGGCCGGAGATGTTCTATTTATTGATCATCGGAATAGTGGTTTTTTCTTTAGCCGTAAGAAGATTTAGAAAACGAGTCGATTGAAAAGGATGTTGCGGCAGTGAAGTGGGGGTGTCATAATATAAAAATACTATATTTAACATTTTAGTAAACCCCGTTAGAAGACTTTCACACGGGGTAAAGGAGGTATCCTATGAGCAAAAAAACATGTGGTCCACAGCCTTTACTTTATCCCATGCCCGCGGTTTTGGTGGGGGTAACCATAGAGGGGAAAGCCAATTTCATGACTGTTGCCTGGTGCGGGATTACCGCCTATAAACCACCTTCTTTGATGATCGGTATCAATAAAGAACGTTATACCTTACAAGGGATCAAACCAAACGGCGACTTCTCGGTTAATGTTGCATCCGTTGAGCAGGTAAAAATGGTCGACTACTGCGGAATTTATTCCGGCGCTAAAAAGGATAAGTCGAGAGTGTTTAAAATCTTTCATGGTACGTTAAGGGAAGCACCCCTCATTGAAGAATGTCCGGTTAACCTTGAATGTCAGGTAAGGCATATAATCGACATGGAAAGTCATAGTGTTGTTTTGGGGGAAATTATGGAAACTCATGTGAGCGAAAGCTGTCTTGCCAACGGAAAGGCTGACACCAAAAAGATCGACCCCTTAATTTTCTCCTATCCCGACGGGCAGTACTGGCGGATGGGAGAAGCGATCGGCCGCGCGTTTCAACTGGGAAAAGAAAAAATAAAGGGAATACGAGGCCGGTAATGACTTTTGGAGCTATTTTCGACTGGGACGGGGTTATCATTGACTCCTCCCGCTATCATGAAGAAAGCTGGGAGCGTTTAGCGAAGCAAGAAAACAAGGCTTTGCCCCCAGGCTATTTCAAAAAGGCTTTTGGCAAAAAGAATGAAAATATTATCCCTGATGTTCTCAAATGGACACAGGGAAAAAAAGAAATTCAACGGTTTTCTGACCTCAAAGAAAAACTCTATCGCCGGATCATGTCAGAACGCGGGATTTCACCGCTTCCGGGGGTTAAGCCTTTTTTGAAAATGCTTCAAAAAAATAAAATTCCCTGTTGTGTGGGGTCTTCCACGCCCCGTTTAAATGTTACCACAGCCTTAGGCCTTTTAGGCTGGAAAAATTATTTCCCCATAATCATAACCGCTGAAGATGTATCAAGGGGGAAACCTGATCCCCAGGTATTTTTGCTTGCGGCTCAAAAATTACATCTTTCGCCGGACCGGTGTGTAGTGTTTGAAGATGCTTTCGTGGGTATTCAAGCAGCAAAGGCGGGAGGCATGAAAGTAATTGCCGTTACCACCACTCATACAGCTTCCGAACTAACCGAAGCTGATTTAGTGGTAGATCGGCTTGACGCGCTTTCGATAGCGCAGCTAAAAGTGCTTTTGGGAAATAGCCGGTAGTTAAACCTTCTTGCTTTTTTTCAACAAGCTATACGTAAAGGCTAAAAAATCAGCTTCAGTAACAATCCCGACAAGCTTCTTTTTTGAAACTACGGGTAGACAACCAACGTGATTTTTCAAAAGGATTGCGATCGCCTTGCTAATATCCAATTCCGGATCAGCGGTAATGATCTTTTTTTGCATTACCTTGCTTATGGGTATATGGCGATCCAGGTCATCTTGAACATTTTCATCAATACCCGCTAAACGCGAAACCGTCATCGATAAGAGGTCTCGATGGGTTATCAGCCCGACAAATCTCCCTTTGGTGTCCACGATCGGCACATGACGGACATGCTTGATTTCCATCAGGGACCGCACGATATCCAAAGTCTCATTGGCGTGGAGCACAAAGACATTTTTTGTCATAACATCTTTAACTTTAAGCATACATTCCTCCCTTAAGATTTTGTGTTTTCTACCACTTTTTGGATAGATTCTTACCCTCCCGTTATTTCCTAAAAATTTTATATAACATATTTATTTTACGGTGTCTACTTTGTTAATAACTTTCGAGAGTTCGAGCTTACCGAAATTTTTTAGAAAAAAAAATACTTGACAATAGTATTACGTTTTTTATAAAAGTAACACTTAGTCCTAGTTTTGATCTGTCGAAAATAAAAAACTAAAAAAACTTTGTAAAATGGAGGAAGACACATGCGATATATTGTTTTTGCCATCACTATCATCATGGTAATTTTTACAACCCCG
>Ga0068714_10001712_pt1 | contig 30728 bp, 30 predicted proteins | sample MTBNYHSulfiMetaG_FD_62988 | JGI IMG/M metagenome (GOLD analysis project Ga0068714, IMG submission 62988) | Enrichment culture microbial communities from rom New York Harbor, USA that are MTBE-degrading - MTBE-NYH (New York Harbor Sulfidogenic)... | ecosystem: Environmental > Aquatic > Marine >...
GCCTTCTTCACTGGTGCCTTCTTCACTGGTGCCTTCTTCACTGGTGCCTTCTTCACTGGTGCCTTCTTCACTGGTGCCTCCTTCGCCGGGGCCTTCTTCACTGGAGCCTTCTTGACCGGTGCCTTCTTTGCCGGTGCCTTCTTGATCGGTGCCTTCTTTGCCGGCGCCTTCTTTGCTGGTGCCTTCTTTGCTGGTGCCTTCTTGGCCGGCGCCTTCTTCGCTGGAGCCTTCTTTGCCGGTGCCTTCTTGACCGGTGCCTTCTTGACCGGGGTCTTTGCCGGCGCCTTCCTGGCCGTGGCCGCCCTGGTCACTTCAGGTTGGACAGGAACGCTCGCGGCAGCGGCAGCCTCCTCCTCGGCTTTCATCATGGCGCTGATTTTTTGCACCGCCTCTTCGATCTCCTCGGCCTCCCGTCTATCCTGTGCCACTTCGCCGGCTTCAACCTGTTCCACGATGGCATTGACCTGGGAAAAGATATCACCGATCTCGCCCTGACCATTGACGGTAAAGAGTTTCCCCTGGCGGCGGAAAAACTCGATCAGCGGGGCGGTTTGCGCCTCGTAGATCCGCAGGCGGTTGCCGATGGTCTCCTCGTTGTCATCGGCGCGGTGACGCAGTTCTCCGCCGCACTTGTCGCAACGGTCGTCCATGCGCGGCGGGGAGGTAAAGATATTGAACATCTGGCCGCAGGAGGCGCAGGTTCGACGGCCGGTGAGCCGCTGCATGAGAATGTCCAGGTCGACATCGATGAGGATGGCCGCCTCGATCGGCATAGCCATTTCATCGAGCATCACGTCCAGCGCTTCGGCCTGGGGGATGTTGCGCGGAAAACCGTCGAGGATGAAACCCTTCCCGGCATCGGACTGCGACAGACGCTCCCTGATGATGCCGAGAACGATGTCGTCACTGACCAGTTGACCCGCCTCCATCGCCGCCTTTGCCTGCTGTCCCAGAGCCGTCTTGCCCTCCACCGCGGCACGTAGCAGATCACCGGTCGAAACCTGCGGGATCTGGTACTTGTCGATAAGGAGTTTGGCCTGTGTCCCTTTACCCGAGCCGGGTGCCCCCAACAACACGATTCTCATTGCAGTATCTCTCTCCCAGTGATCACCAGAGTTTTTGTTGTCGACCCACTTAACCCGGATGTTTCACAAATTACGCATGCCCTCGCTTGTCTCTTGATTGCACAGCGAATTTCCCTCAGTCGGGTGTATGAATCACTACACCGCTCCTTCCGAAAATCCACTGTTCAATCAATGTACTGCGTGATCATCATGCGTATCCATAAAACATCCGGTTAAGTTTTTTGCATGGTGGTATATACAATTTGCATTACCGTTGGCGCACGCAAGCGTTTAAGCTAATCCCACTTATATGGCCAAGTCAATCACTAACCACTTGCCAAGCGACGGCTAACAGTGCACTTTTACGGTGATGTCTGTTTAACCAAGAGAGTAGCACCTATCACCATGGCAACAATCCCGGACTTTAACAAGAATGAGATGTGGGTTGTCCACGACACCCTGAAACAGCGATATGGCAAGGATATCGAGGTCCAGGCGGTGGACACCGAACTCCGACTCAATCCACATTCATCGGTACTAACACCCTGCCCTGCCCTGTACTGGGAAGCGGGCGATGCGCATTTTGTCGTAGTCAAAACCGGGGAAGGGCGCTATCGCAGCCAGTTCTTCTACCGCGTCCACCAGCAGTTCGGCACCGGTGTGGAAGAGTACAACGATTTGACCGAATGCGTCGTTACGCTGCTACAGGTACAGGCCGATCATGAGGCCAAGCGCGCGGCAGAGGGAGCGTAACAACTTCATTAAACATCAGGGAGACAACAAGGTATGGCAAAAAAGATGAATGCTTTTTATGCGCAGTCGGGGGGGGTGACGGCGGTCATCAACGCTTCTGCCTGTGGCGTGATCGAAACCGCGCGCAAGCACAAGGACAAGATCGGCAAGGTCTATGCCGGGCGCAACGGTATCATCGGCGCCCTGACCGAGGACCTCATCGACACCTCCAAAGAATCCAAGTCCGCCATCGCCGCCCTGCGCCACACCCCCTCCGGCGCCTTCGGCTCCTGCCGCTACAAGCTCAAGAGCCTGGAAGCGAACCGCGCCGAATACGAGCGGCTGATCGAGGTGTTCAAGGCGCATGATATCGGCTACTTCTTCTATAACGGCGGCGGCGATTCTGCCGACACCTGCCACAAGGTCTCCCAGCTGTCGAAGAAGATGGGCTACCCGATCCAGGCGATCCACGTGCCCAAGACCGTGGACAACGACCTGCCGATCACCGACAACTGCCCCGGCTTCGGCTCGGTGGCCAAGTACATCGCAGTAGCCACCCGCGAGGCGAGCTTCGATGTCGCTTCCATGTGCGCCACTTCCACCAAGGTGTTCGTGCTCGAGGTGATGGGGCGTCATGCCGGCTGGATCGCCGCCGCCGGAGGCCTCGCCTCCGATGAGGAGACCGAGATCCCGGTGGTTATCCTCTTCCCCGAGGTCGCCTTCGACCGCAAGAAGTTCATGGCCACGGTGGACGAGAAGGTCAAGAAATACGGCTACTGCTCGGTAGTGGTTTCCGAGGGCGTGCACGACGCCGACGGCAAGTTTCTCGCCGATCAGGGCCTCAAGGACGCCTTCGGCCATGCCCAGCTGGGCGGTGTCGCCCCGGTGGTGGCCAACATGATCCGCGAGGACCTGGGGTACAAATATCACTGGGCAGTGGCCGACTACCTGCAGCGGGCCGCGCGCCACATCGCCTCCAAGTCCGATGTCGACCAGGCCTATGCCATGGGCAAGGCCGCGGTGGAGCTCGCGCTCAAGGGCAAGAACGCGGTCATGCCCACCGTGGTGCGCAAGTCCAGCAAGCCTTACAAGTGGACCGTCGGCGAGGCGCCGCTCAGCAAGGTCGCCAACGTCGAGAAGATGATGCCCAAGAACTTCATCACCAAGGACGGCTTCGGCATCACACCCAAATGCCGCGAATACCTGGAACCGCTGATCCAGGGGGAGGATTATCCGCCCTACAACAAAAACGGTATGCCCAAATATGTCAGGCTGAAGAATGTGGCCGTGCCAAAGAAACTAGGTGATTTTAAACTGAAGTAACAACAGGAAGGGGAGCTCAGGCTCCCCTTTTGTTTTACCGGACAAAAACCCGACAAAGCCCGCTCCACGACCGGCACAGACCGGGGTATCCCTGCGATGACCTGACAGGAGGCGGCAAGAGATTCTGTGTACGGCTTTGTCTATGGTGTGTAGTGTTGTGCATGGGGGTAGTGGAAAACGGTCGCGCTTGTGCGCGAAAAGAAGAAACACTATGACGTTGGGAGGTTAATCGAATGAATGCAGGACTCTGGTTTGCCCTGCTCTGTGCCGGCATCGCGCTGGCGTACGGGGCAATTTCTGTAAAGTGGATTCTGGCCAAACCTACCGGTAACGAGCGCATGCGTGAGATCGCAGCCGCTATCCAGGAGGGCGCCCAGGCCTATCTCAACCGCCAGTACACCACCATCGGCATCGCCGGTATCGTGCTGCTGGTGCTCATCGGCTGGAAGATCGGCCTTGCCACCGCCATCGGTTTTGCCATCGGTGCGGTGTTCTCGGGGCTTGCCGGCTATATCGGCATGAACATCTCGGTGCGCGCCAATGTGCGCACCGCCGAGGCGGCCAATGACGGCCTCAATGCCGCAATGCAGATCGCCTTTCGCGGCGGCGCCATCACCGGCATGCTGGTGGTCGGTCTCGGCCTGCTCGGCGTGGCCGGCTACTACATGCTGCTGCTCGCCTTCGGCGTGGAAGACCCGCTGCATCCGCTGGTCGGCCTGGCCTTCGGCGGCTCGCTGATCTCCATTTTCGCCCGTCTCGGCGGCGGCATCTTCACCAAGGGCGCCGACGTGGGCGCCGACATCGTCGGCAAGGTCGAGGCCGGTATCCCGGAGGATGACCCGCGCAACCCGGCGGTGATCGCCGACAACGTGGGCGACAACGTCGGCGACTGCGCCGGTATGGCGGCCGACCTGTTCGAGACCTATGCGGTCACCGTGATCGCCACCATGCTGCTCGGCGGCCTGCTGCTGGAGAACGGCAACGGTATTTCAGCGGTCTACCCGCTGGTACTCGGCGGCGTTTCCATCATCGCCTCGATCATCGGCACCTACTTCGTCAAGGCGCGGGAGGGGGGCAAGATCATGAACGCCCTCTACCGCGGACTCATCGTCGCCGGTGTGCTGGCTGCTGCCGCCTTCTATCCGGTCACCGCGATGATGATGGGCGACAACGGCAGCCACAGCGTCATGGCTCTGTGGGGCTCGGCCCTCATCGGACTGGTGCTGACCGCCGCGATGGTGGTGATCACCGAATACTACACCGCCACCGAGTACAGCCCGGTGCGCCACATCGCCGAGGCCTCCACCACCGGTGACGGCACCAACGTCATCGCCGGCCTCGGGGTCTCGATGAAGTCCACCGCCGCGCCGGTACTGGCGGTCTGCGCCAGCATCTGGGGCGCCTATGACCTGGCCGGCCTCTACGGCATCGCCATCGCCGCCACCGCCATGCTCTCCATGACCGGGATCATCGTGGCGCTCGACGCCTACGGCCCGATCACCGACAACGCCGGCGGCATCGCCGAGATGGCCGGGCTGGACGAGAAGATCCGCAACATCACCGACCCGCTGGATGCGGTGGGCAACACCACCAAGGCGGTGACCAAGGGCTACGCCATCGGTTCGGCGGGCCTGGCAGCACTGGTGCTGTTCGCCGACTACACCCATGCCCTGGCTGGCAAAGGCGGTGCGGTACTCAACTTCTCGTTGGACAACCACTATGTGATCATCGGTCTGTTCATCGGCGGACTCATCCCCTACCTGTTCGGCGCCATGGCGATGGAGGCGGTGGGACGGGCCGCCGGCGGCATCGTCAACGAGGTGCGCCGCCAGTTCAGGGAGATGCCCGGCATCATGGACCACAGCCAGAAACCGGACTACTCGCGCGCGGTGGACATGCTCACCAAGTCCGCCATCAAGGAGATGGTAGTGCCCTCTCTGTTGCCGGTGCTGGTCCCTGTGGTGGTCGGCCTGACCCTCGGCAAGGAGGCGCTCGGCGGCCTGCTCATCGGCACCATCGTCACCGGCCTGTTCGTCGCCATCTCCATGACCACCGGCGGCGGCGCCTGGGACAATGCCAAGAAGTACATCGAGGACGGCAACTTCGGCGGCAAGGGCTCCGACGCGCACAAGGCGGCGGTGACCGGTGACACCGTAGGCGATCCCTACAAGGATACCGCCGGCCCGGCGATCAACCCGCTGATCAAGATCATCAACATCGTGGCACTGATGATCGTCCCCCTGCTGTAACGGCAGATACGAGGGGAGGAGCTCGCTGCGCTTGCGGTTTTATCCAATAACCGAGCGCGCAGCGCACTCATCCCCTCGCCTCTTTCCTCTCGTCTCTCGTATCTGATCTTTTCCCTCGTACCTGCTTTTTTCCCCTCGAATCTGTATAATGCCGGCCTTTTCACCATTTGATCTTCCCCAAAAGGCGTTACCATGAACCTCGACAGAGTCTCCTCCGGCAAGGACGTCCCCAACGACATCAACGTGATCATCGAAATCCCGGCACACAGCGATCCGGTCAAGTACGAGGTGGACAAGGAGACCGGCGCCATGTTCGTGGACCGTTTCATGAACACCGCCATGCACTACCCCTGCAACTACGGCTACGTGCCCCATACCCTCTCCGACGACGGCGACCCGGTGGACGTGCTGGTGGTCACCCCGGTACCGCTGATCCCCGGCTCGGTGATCCGCTGCCGCCCGGTCGGTGTACTGAAGATGACCGACGAGTCCGGCGACGATGCCAAGATCCTGGCAGTGCCGATCGATAAGCTCTGCCGTATCTACCGCAATGCCAAGGACATCAGCGACATGTCGCCCGCATTGCTGGAGCAGGTAGCCCACTTCTTCGAGCACTACAAGGACCTCGATGAGGGCAAGTGGGTGCGCGTCCAGGGTTGGGGGGGCGTTGAAGATGCGAAAAAGGAGATCATCGCCTCCATGGAGATGTACAAGCAGGCGCCGGAAAAGCCCAACTTCTGACCGTCAGCCCGTTACCTGACCGAATCAAGGGGTGCGCTGAAATGCCTTTCATCGCGCCCCTTGTTTCATTAACGTAGTCCTATGAAGATCTGCATCGTTTCCGACAGCCACGACCGCCGCGACATGCTTGCCGCAGCGGTCGGCGAAGCCAAGGCGCTGGGCGCCCAGACGGTACTGCATTGCGGTGATGTGGTGGCGCCGACGGCGCTGCGCCCGCTGCAGCAGTTCGGCCTGCCTGTGCACGTGATCCACGGCAACAACATCGGCGATACCTACGCCATGTTCATGCTGGCGCAGGAACCCGACAGCGTCGTCCACTACCACGGCATGGACGCCGGGCTGGAGCTCGGCGGGCGGCGCATCTTCATCGTTCACTACCCGCACTACGCCGAGGCACTGGCGCTGACCGGCGACTGGGACATCGTCTGCTGCGGCCACGATCACCGCGCCGCGATCACCCCGGTGCAGAACACCCAGGGGCAGCAGACGCTGATCCTCAACCCCGGTACCGTGGCTGGCATCGGCCCGCGCGCCAGCTACATCATCGGCGATCTGGAAACACTGGAATTCGAGATCCGGGATGTCCCTGAGCCGCCCCTTCGCAAGTAAAAACCTTTCAACGCAAAGGGCGCAAAGACGCATAGGACGCAAAGATGCATAGGGAAGGCATCAACAACTAAAACCCAGACTCTCTGTGAAGAGCAGGTAGAGCGAAGTAAACCCATCCCTCGACCCGATTACCTCATCAGCCTTTGCGTCTTTGCGCGCTTTGCGTTATAGGCTTTTGCTTTTAAAGGCTGGACTTGCCCTCGAAGTGGGTCTTCTCATACTGCTCCTGGTGGGTCATGCAGCGTCTGGCGGTGGGATAGGCCTCGAGACGCACGAACGGGATCGGCTCCTGGCACTCCTCGCAGCGGCCGTACCACCCCTCTTTCATCCTCTCCTCGGCAGCCTCGACTTCGCGCAGCGCCTTGATCGACTGCCCGAGCACCGCGGTGTTGATATCGGTGAGCAGGTCGGCCACCGAATCGTCGCCTGCATCATGGACCTGGCCGGCCAGATCACCATATTGCTCCGCATCGGTACGCAGCAGTTCATCGCGAATATCCTTGCGCAGTTGCAGGCGCGCCGCTGCCAGCTGCTGCTTCAACTGGGCCAGTTGTTCGTCGTTCAAGTGAGACATACTCATACCCTTTCTGATTAATCCTTCGTTCAATAGCCGTCGCTGTTCTTGTCGACCCAACGGTATCCGCTATCCAGTTGTTCTTTTTTCCAGAACGGCGCCCGGGTTTTCAGGGCCTCCATGATGTGCCGGCACGCCTCGAAGGCATCCTTGCGGTGGGCGGACCAGACTGCGACCAGCACGATGGGGTCGTTCGGCAACAGCTCCCCGACCCGGTGGACAATCAGCTCATCGAGCAGCTCCCAGCGTTGGCGCGCCTCTTCGGCGATCCGCTCGAGCTCCCTTTCGGTCATTCCCGGATAGTGCTCCAGGGTCATACCGCGGACCTCATCGCCCTCGTTGAAGTCGCGCATGGTGCCGACGAAGACCGCACTGGCGCCATACTTTCCGGAGTAGCGGGTACTTACTACCTCGTTCTCGTAGCGCTGCAGCGCCTCCCAGGGAGCGAAGGGAAGCTCGCGGACCTCTACCCTCATATCAGCCCCCGGTCACCGGCGGGAAGAAGGCGACCTCGTCGCCGCTGCAGACCTGGCGGTTGGGGTCGCCATACTCCATATTGATTGCCACCAGCACGTTGGCCGGCATCGCCTTGCCACCGGAGGCAGCCAACCAGACATCGGCAGCGGTTGCCACCTCGCCGATCTCGACCGTTGCCCCGTCGCAGCCCATCTGCTCCTTCAGACTGGCGAAGAATTTGACCTTTACCGTCATCTGTTCAACCTCGTTCCGAGCGCGTATCGGGTTTGCGCCGCGCATGGCCTCAGCCTATCATGAATGCCCCGAGGCAACCAACGACGCGGCTCTCCCGCCCACCACTCCCATGAGCGAACTGACCCATTTCAACAACGCCGGCGAGGCCCATATGGTCGATGTCGGAGACAAGGCCGTAACCCAACGCATCGCCGTGGCCGAAGGGCGCATCACCATGCAGCCGCAGACCCTCGCGCTCATCCTCCAGGGCGAGGCGAAGAAGGGGGATGTGCTCGGCGTCGCACGCATCGCCGGCATCATGGCCGCCAAGAAGACCGCCGACCTCATTCCCCTCTGTCATCCTCTTGTCCTAAGCAAGGTTAGCATCGACCTGCTCCCGGTGGAGGAGGAGAACGCGGTGCACTGCCGGGCGACGGTCCAGACCAGCGGCCAGACCGGCGTGGAGATGGAGGCGCTCACCGCGGTACAGATCGCCCTGTTGACCATCTACGACATGTGCAAGGCGGTCGACAAGGGGATGACCATGGAAGGGATACGCCTGCTGGAGAAGGCCGGCGGCAAGTCGGGTCACTGGAAACGCTGAGCGGCAGCTATCCGGCGCCTCAACTAAACTGGGATTATCGCCAGTTCGAGCCGACGGAGGTGCCCAGATGAGGATCCAGAACCTGTTGAACCAGTGGGGCAAGCATGCCGAGCAGCACCAGGATCTGAGGGAGTACACACTACAGCTGCCACGCTACGAGCTGGCCAAGATCTACGCCCTGAAGGAGATGTATCCGGGCAAGGAGGAGACCGAGCTGCTCGCCGATCTGCTGGTCAATGCGCTACATGCCCTGGAGGAGGCCTTCCCCTACACCCCGGGCGAGCGCGTCGTCGCCGAGGATGAAAATGGCGACCCCATCTATGAAGACATCGGCCCTACCCCGCGATTCCTCGCCCTGACCCGCAAGTACGCCGCGCAACTGGAGGCGGAGTAGGCGGCATGTTCCTGAAACTCGCCAAGGCACCAAGCCCGCAAAGAGACCGTTGTTTGACAACATTTCACCGCAAAGGCGCAAAGACGCAAAGGAATTCAATGCAGGTACGGGGCTTGAAGTGCTTCTGGCAGAGTGGAACGCTCTGCAGGTCGCGTTGCGAAGCTAAGTGACATTGATGTTCAGTCATACAGACTTTGCGTCTTCGCGCCTTTGCGGTGAATTGATTTATTCGATCCGGCAGGCCTCGTCGAAGCCGAGCCGCGGGCCGCGCTGGTAGAGCTTTTCCTGGGAGCCGTAACCGATGGCGCAGATGAAGTTGGAACGGACCTTGCCATCGGGGAAAAAGGCGGCATTCATTTTTTCCGGATCGAAGCCTGACATGGGACCGCAATCGAGCCCCAGTGCACGTGCCGCCAGGATCAGGTAGGCCCCCTGTAGGGTGCTGTTGCGCATGGCGTTCTCCGCGATCTTCGCCTCGTTGCCGGCAAACCATGAGCGCGCATCGGTATGCGGGAACAATTTGGGCAGCTTTTCGTAGAACTCCATGTCCATGCCGATAATCGCCACCACCGGTGCGCTCATCGATTTCTCCACGTTGCCCTCGTTGAGACACGGCTTGAGCCGGGCCTTGGCCGCTTCGCTCCTGACGAAGACGATGCGCGCCGGGCAGCTGTTGGCACTGGTCGGGCCCCATTTCATCAGCTCGTAGAGCTGATGCAGCTGCTCATCGCTGACCTCCCTGTCCTGCCAGCGGTTGAAGCTTCGCGCCTCGCGAAACAGGATGTCGAGCGCTTCATCGGATAGGGGGTGGAAAGTCATGGTTGCTCCTTGATTGGGTGTCGGCGCCGGATTCCTCTTCCCTTCATGATGGGGCACGCCCCGCCATGCTTCAAGCGGCCCGGCGGTGGACAGTCCGGCGACGAATCCGCATCATAGCGCCATGAAACCGCCCTGCCCCCCCCCGCCGCCGCAAGACGAAGCGGAATTGCTCGAACGCACCCGCGCCATCGCCGGCCTGCGGCTCGGTGCCATTGCCGAGGATTGCGCCATCGCCGTGCCCCAGGACCTGCGGCGGCAGAAGGGGTGGGTCGGGCAGTTGCTGGAACAGGTGCTGGGTGCTGATGCCCGCTCACTGGCCGAACCGGACTTTCGCGCCATCGGCGTCGAGATGAAGACCCTGCCGCTGGATGCGCGGGGCAGGCCGCGCGAATCGACCTATGTCTGTACCGTACCGCTGGAAGAGGGGCTGGAGGCGAACTGGGAGAGCACCTGGATACGGCGCAAGCTCGCGCGGGTTCTCTGGCTGCCGGTGGAGGCCGAGCCTCAGCTCCCGCTAGCCGAGCGGCGCGTTGGCAACGCCGTCATCTGGAGTCCGAACGAGGAGGAAGAGGCGCTGCTGCGCCGGGACTGGGAGGAGCTGTCGGAGATGATCTGCATGGGCCAGCTCGAGCAGATCAGCGCACGCCTCGGTACGGTGCTGCAGATCCGCCCCAAGGCGGCCAACTCCCGCGTGCGCTGCCGCAGTGTCGGTGCCGACGGTGAGGCGATCGTGACCAACCCGCGCGGCTACTACCTGCGCCCGGCCTTCACCCGGCAGATCCTCGAGCGGCACTACCACACCGCCCGTTGAAGAATGGTCTCGAAATAATGTGAAAGCAGGTGCCATGTCCCTGGGCGAATTCATTCGCCGAGAGGACTCGGCTCCTGCGCCCCCCCCCCCTTTCCAGCAGGCACAAAAAAGGGGTGTTGCCACCCCTCTTCCACCGCTGCATCAACCGGCCCTTACGCCTGATTGAGGATGGTATAGAGCTCGTCCTTCAGGTGCAGGCGCTTTTTCTTCAGCTCCTCGGTGTACTCGTCGGACGGGGTCTCCACCTCCTGCTCGATGCGGCGCACCTCGTGGTCCACCTCGTGGTACTCGTCGAACAGTTTGGCGAAGTGGTTGTTGCTCACCTTCAGTTCGTGGATCTTTTCACGAAACTCGGGCAGTTCATGGACCAAATCGTGGTGTTCACCTTGCATTGCTCTCTCCTCAAGACAAAAGCCGCTCCCTCCCGCAATACGATGAACTGCGGGATCTCCCGGCAAGAAAACTGGATGGGCATACTTTATCCGCAACCGCCCGCCCGCTGGAAGCGTTATTTGCACAATCCCGCGAAGAGCGCCCCTTCTGCCGCTGCCCGGCGGGCGTCGCCAGATATTTCTATAGCTTTAAGCCCCTCAATTGCGTATAGTGCCGGGTCAGCAAGGATGCCCTGTAGTCTCTGACCTCCCGCCGTGATGTTCACCGCCCATGGGTTAGCGACAAGCCGACCCAGAAAAAATGTCTCCACAAGCCGGTAATGGCCGTTTCAGCCGTTATCGAGCCGGGGCATTAGGGCAACACTACGACGTCGCCACCCCACCGGGTTGCACGCATATACGATCATTCCGGGAAAACCCGCTTGTTTCTTCATCCCCCCGGATGAACTAGGAGTTAATTTGTCTTTCGAACACCTCAATCTCAATGAGGTGCTGTTGCGCGCCATCAGCACCTGCGGCTACACCTCACCCACCGACATCCAGAAACAGGCCGTCCCCGTTGCCCTCGAAGGCAAAGACCTGATGGCATCGGCACAGACCGGCACCGGCAAGACCGCCGCGTTCGTCCTGCCGGCCCTGCACCGCCTGCTCAGCAACCCGGCCAAGCCCGGACACGGCCCCCGAGTGCTGGTGCTCACACCGACCCGCGAACTGGCCACCCAGGTGACCGATGCGATTCGCGACCTCGGCCGCTCCAGCCGGCTGCGCTCCGCCACCATCGTCGGCGGCATGCCCTATCCGCCGCAAATCAAGATGCTGCGCGAACCCCTGGACCTGCTGGTCGCCACCCCCGGCCGCCTGATCGATCACTTCGAAAACGGCCGTCTGGACTTCTCCCGCCTGGAGATGCTGGTGCTCGACGAAGCCGACCGCATGCTCGACATGGGATTCGTCGATGATGTGGAGCGCATCGCCGCCGCCCTGCCGGAAAACCGCCAGACCCTGCTCTTTTCCGCCACCCTGGAAGGGGAGGTGCGCAATGTTGCACGCCGCCTGCTCAAGGACCCGCAACGCATCCAGATCGCCGGGGTCAAGGTCAGCCACGACTCCATCACGCAGCACCTGCACCAGGCGGATGATTTTCGCCACAAGCAGGCGCTGCTGGCCCACCACCTGGCGCAGGAGGAGGTCACCCAGGCCGTGGTCTTCACCGCCACCAAGCGCGGTGCCGATGAGCTGTCGAAGCGGCTGCGCGAGGCGGGTCACCGCTCCGATGCGCTGCACGGCGACATGAGCCAGGGGGCACGCCGCCGCACCGTCGAGCGGATGCGCCGCGGCCAGTGCCGCATCCTGGTCGCCACCGACGTTGCCGCCCGCGGTATCGACATCAAGGGCATCAGCCACGTCTTCAACTTCGACCTGCCGATGGCCGCCGAGGACTACATCCACCGCATCGGCCGTACCGGCCGTGGCGGCGCCACCGGGGTTGCCATCGCCCTCATTGGGCCGCAGGACTGGGACAAGCTGGCCCGCATCGAGCGGCTCACCGGCAGCCCGATCCCGCGCCTCGTCATCGAGGGACTGGAGCCGAAACATCCTGAGCCGAAGCCCTTCGACAAGCGTGGCAACGGGCGACCGGGCAACGCCAACGGGCAAAAACGCCGCTTTGGCAACAACCAGGCACCGCGCAACCAGCCGAGCATCCGCAGCAAGCGTGATGGCTTCGGTGCCAAGCGCCACAGTGCCTAGAGCCCTATAAACGGGCAACAAAAAAGGCCGGATGCGTAACGCATCCGGCCTTTTTTTATGCCGCCTGAGCGGAAAGCGGTTTACAGCTTCTCGGCATTCTCTGCCAGGTATTCGGCAACACCCTTGGTGTCGGCCTTCATACCCTTGTCGCCCTTCTGCCAGCCGGCGGGGCAGACTTCACCGTGCTCCTCGTTGAACTGCAGGGCGTCGACCATGCGCAGCATCTCGTCGATGTTGCGGCCGAGCGGCAGGTCGTTGACGATCTGGTGGCGCACCACACCGTCACGGTCGATGAGGAACGAGGCGCGGAAGGCGACACCGGCAACCGGGTGTTCCACATCATAGGCCTGGCAGATGGCGTGGTTGATGTCGGCCACCAGGGTATAGCCGACCTGGCCGATACCGCCCTCGTTGATCGCGGTGTTGCGCCAGGCGTTGTGGGTGTAGTGGGAGTCGATGGAGACGCCGATCACTTCCACGTTGCGCTTCTTGAACTCTTCCAGACGGTGATCGAAGGCAATCAGTTCGGAGGGGCAGACGAAGGTGAAATCGAGCGGGTAGAAGAAGACAACGGCATACTTGCCTTCAATCGTCCTCTCCAGATTGAAGCTGTTGGTGATGCTTCCGTCGCCCAGTACGGCATTTGCGGTGAAATCGGGTGCCTTACGGCCAACAAGTACGCCCATGTTTCCTTTCTCCTAAACTTTTGTTAAACGGTGAGTGGCTAACAACCAAGAAAATAAGTCGGGAATTCTACGCCGACCTTTCCCAGTGATCAATAGGGCCATTGGGGCAGGAAACAATCCCGTGATGGGCAGAAAGCCCCGAAGCGGGGAAGCGGTGCTGTGCCGGCAGGCGCACACAGCAGCCACCGCCAGGCAAGCATGTACGCAGGCGGGGGCATGAAGACGACGGCCCCGCTGTGGCGGGGCCGTCGTTGCGGAACGGGTCAGGGTTACTCGGTGACGCTCACCTGCGTCGCCTGCAATCCCTTCGGTCCCTGCTCCACCTCGAAACTGACGCTCTGTCCCTCATCAAGTGAGCGGTAGCCGCTGCCCTGGATAGCGGAGAAATGCACAAAAACATCCTCGCCGCCTTCAGTCGGAGCAATAAAGCCGAAACCTTTGGTGTTATTGAACCACTTAACAGTACCAGTACGCATAAATACAAACCTCAAAGCTATGATGAACACAATTCCCTGCGCGGGCGCTCCCCTTGCCGGGACTGACAGATGCCACACACATTCCGGCACACCAGCGCTGCGCAAATCGGAGTATAGCCGCTGCCACGAAGGGTGACCACGACAGGCAAAATATTAAATTTCTCTAATATAGCAATGACTTAGCTGGGAGTTTCGAATCAGGAACGGCGCAAACTCTGCAGCAGTTCGACCAGCACCGCGCCATCCGCCGCATCCGGTTCATGGCCGCTGGGCAGGACCGCTTCAGAAGATGATGGCGGCAAGCAGCATCACCCCCTGGGCCACCGCGTAGCCGACGCACGCGGCAACAAGCACATCGGAGGGGTAGTGCAGGCCGAGCAGCGGGCGTGACAGAGCGACGAGTCCGGCAAAGGGGTAGAGCAGCGGCGCCAGCTCGGGAAAGAAAGCCGCAGCGGTAACCGAAAAGCCGACCGCATGCAGGGTATGCCCGGAGGGGAAGCTGTAGCGATCCAGCGGGGCGGCGGCGAGGTGGATCGGCACCAGGGAGACGAAGGGGCGCTCACGGCAAACCGCCCTCTTGCACCAGCGATAGAGCAGCAGATCGATCACGCCGACCACCCCCATCAACAGCGCCACCCTCACCCCCTCCCGGCCATAGAGCAGGGGCAGCACCGCCATCAGCGCATACCAGAACACCCCGTCACCGAGACGGCTGATGAACCGAAACAACGGCGCCACCGCACGACGCCGGGAGGCGCGGTTGACCAGCAGGCAAAGCGTGTCGTCAGCGGCTGAAATCCGCTGCCAAATCCCCGGCAGAAGCATTTTTCACCCTCCTCGAGGTGTAGTGACGCAGGATGCGCTCGAACTCGCTGCCAATCTGCTCCCAGGCGATCCCCTCCATCGCCGTGCGGGCGCGCTGGCGCAGGGTGTCGAGATATTTCCCGTTGGCCAGCAGCGTCTGGCTGTGGCGCAGGAAGGCCGCCTCGTCCTGCACGCCGGCGAGCATGCCGTTGTAACCGTGGCGGATATGGATCCCGGCGGCGGCATCGTCGAAAGCAACCACGCCGAGGCCGCTGGCCATCGCCTCCAGCACCACGTTGCCATAGGTCTCGCTGGTGCTGGGGAAGAGGAAGATATCCGCCGAGGCGTAGTAGCGGGCCAGCTCCTCGCCGACCCGGCTGCCGGCGAAGATCAGCCCCTCGTAGCGCGAGTAGAGGCGGCAGTAATCGGGGCCGTGACCGACCAGGACGAAGCGAATATCGGGGTTGCTCTCACGCAGGCGCAGGAAGGTGTCGATGGCAAGCGCGATATTCTTCTCCCGCGCCAGCCGACCGACGTAGAGAAAGACCCTGTCGTTCGGACCGGCGCCCCACTCGCGTCGCAACGCCTCGCTGCGCCGTTGCGGCTTGAAGCGGTTGCAATCGATGCCGCGGGCCAGCACCTCGATGGAGGGTATCGTCTCCCGCATCGAGCGGCGCAACGCCTCGGTCGGCACCAGGGTGCAGGCGGTGGCATTGTGCAGCCTGCTCAGGTAACGGTAGACCAGCGGCTGCAGCCAACCGAGGCGGTAATACCGGCCGTAGTGCTGGAAACGGGTGTGGAATCCGCTCACCACCGCAATGCCGAGCATCCCTGCCGCTTTCACTGCGGCCCAGCCAAGTGGTCCTTCGGTCGCCACATAGATCACATCGGGCCGCAGCCGCTGCCAGCGCCGTCGCAGCTTGCGCAGCGCCGGGGCGCCGAAGCGCAGCTCGCGATAGCCCGGGATGGGAAATCCCGCCACCAGCACGGTCTCGTGTGCACCGTGCCTCTCGGCTGGCTCCACCGGCTGGGCAGGACGCACCAGCTCGATATGATGCCCGCGTACGCTGAGCTGCCTCACCAGTTGCGAAACCGTCATCGCCACGCCATTGATCTCCGGCGGGTAGGTTTCGCTGACCATGGCTATCCGAAGTGCACCGTCCGCCATCCTCTCTGCCCCGCATCCGCAACCGTGTCTCCCCCCAACATGGCATCGCGCCGTGACAGGCCGGTGACCGGTCGATGAAGAGTTGGTGACAAACAATGGTGGAGGGATTTATCCGCCGAGGCGCTTTCCCGTAAAATGCAGGCACAACGAACCACGACTCTGGAGTTCCCCCATGAAGCTCGGCACCCCGCTCTCCCCCTCCGCCACCCGCGTCATGCTGCTCGGCAGCGGTGAACTGGGCAAGGAGGTCATCATCGCGCTGCAGCGCCTCGGGGTCGAGGTGATCGCCGTCGACCGCTACGCCAATGCGCCGGGCCATCAGGTGGCGCATCGCGCCCATGTCATCAACATGGCCGATGCCGGGGCGTTGCGCGCCCTGGTCGAGCAGGAGCGCCCGCAGCTCATCGTCCCCGAGATCGAGGCGATCGACACCGACGAGCTGGCGCGCATCGAGGCCGACGGGCTGGCGACGGTGATCCCCACCGCCCGCGCCACCAGGCTGACGATGAACCGGGAGGGGATCCGCCGCCTGGCCGCGGAGGAGCTGGGGCTGCCGACCTCGAAATACGCCTTCGCCGACTCGCTGGAGGCGCTGCAACAGGCCATCGACGGCGGCATCGGCTACCCCTGCATCGTCAAGCCGGTGATGTCCTCCTCCGGCAAAGGGCAGTCGACCATCTCCGGGCCACAGGAGGTGCAGGCGGCGTGGGACTACGCCAAAACGGGCGGGCGTGTCGACCGCGGGCGCATTATCGTCGAGGAGATGATCCGCTTCGACTACGAGATCACCCTGCTCACGGTGCGCGCCCTCGGCGCGGACGGTACGGTGGAGACCCACTTCTGCGCCCCGGTCGGCCATCGCCAGGAGAAGGGGGATTATGTGGAGAGCTGGCAACCCCAGCCGATGAGTGGCGCGGCGCTGGAGCGGGCGCAGCAGATCGCCGCGGCGGTAACCGGGGCGCTCGGCGGCTGCGGCCTGTTCGGGGTGGAGCTCTTCATCCGCGGCGACGAGGTGTGGTTCAGCGAGGTCTCCCCGCGCCCCCACGACACCGGCATGGTCACCATGGCCACCCAGTGGCAGAACGAATTCGAGCTGCACGCCCGCGCGATCCTCGGGCTGCCGGTCTCCACCGTGCTGCGTAATGCCGGGGCAAGCGCCGTGATCTACGGCGGCCTGGAGGAGAAAGGGATCGCCTTCGAGGCGGTCGACGCGGCGATGCGGGTGCCCGGGACGGAGCTGCGCCTGTTTGGTAAGCCGGAGTCATTCGTACGCCGGCGCATGGGCGTGGCGCTGGCCTATGGGGAGGACGCCGAAGAGTGTCGCGAGCGGGCCAAAAGGGCGGCGGGACTGGTCAGGCCGGAACGATATAACTAATAGATTCGAGGGTAGAGAGGCGAGAGACGAGGGGAGGCGTTCGCTGCGCTCACGGTTGATCCCGACGTGCGCGCAGCGCACTCAACCCTCGGGTCTTTACCCCCGTCTCTCGTATCTGACTTTGATTGGGATCAGGCGCGGCGGCGGCGCATCCCGGGGCGGATCAGGCGCGAGATGAGTGAGGGACTGTCCCCGCCCTCGGCGGCTGCCGGGGAGAAGCTCTTCAGCACCCGCACCAGCGAACTCTCGCTGCCGGTCTCGACCGCGGTTTCGCTACCCCTGATGCCGTCGCAGACATCGCAGATCACGCCAGCTTGCTCGAACTTGTCGGCCAGCACCTGCGCATCGACCGAGGTGGTGCAACGCTTGAGCAATTTTCGGCCGCCCTCGAGCAGGACCCGGGCCTTGGTCTCGGCGATACCCATCGACAGCACCAGATTGCTCCGGACCGTATCGATCTCCAGACCGGGTTTGATTTTCCCTGTATAGAAGACTTGGTAACGCTTCTCACTCATGGCGGCATCTCCGGGGATATTACGGCGACAGTTTATTGCGCCTGTAATTAACTCTGAACCAGTAAGGGTGATTTATCTGTGACAGAGTTTACAGATCTTGAAGCGGGATCAGGGGGACTTTGAAGCCTACAAAAGGGACCACAGAAGCAAAACCCATTAGCAAACATTCTGTTAGCGACGACAGTTAATCCATGACATGAAAAAACGGGGCGGGAGCCACTCGCACGCCGCGCAGCACCGCATCAGCCCACCGGGGGCAGGCGCTCCATCAGGTAGCAGAGACAGTCCTGGCGGATCACCTCCTCGTTCAAGGTCAGCATCGAGGGCATCACCGGCAAGCGGGTATAGAGCAGGCCATTCTCCCGTTCGAAGTAGCTCTCGGCCACATCCTCGCCAGCCTCGTCCCACGCCTCCAGCCTCGCCCCGGCGCTCCCCACCCGGGCGAGCTGGGTCCGGGCGGGGAGTTCGCGAAAATTCATCCGATCGAGATCGCCGGGAAACAGCAGGTCGGCACTCCCGTCACTGAAACTGAAGCGTATCTCCTGCGGCACCTTGACGGTGGCGACGGTGTGGAAGAGTTCGTAATCGCCGGCGGGCAGCGGATGGGCCGGGAACTGCGCCAGGTGCAGCGCCCCTTCGACAAAGCGTATCGCGTGCTCGGTGGCGAGCGTCTCGCCGACCTTGCCGCACTCCACCGTTACCGCCGGGCAGAGCCGGCTGAAGGCCATCGACTGCACCGTATCGGGCCGGATGAAATAGACGATGGTGCGGCCGAAGAGGTTAGCCAGCTGCAGATAGGGCTGCGCCAGCACATTGATGCAGGCGTAGTGGGGATTGAGTCCGGTGTTGTTGTGGATATCGATGCTGGCGAAGACCCGCCGCCCGGCCATGCTGGCGAGCACGCGCTGCGCCATCCTCTGTTCCGGGGTGCCGTCGCCCTTCCAGATACGGTTGTAATCGGGCTGCCCTTCAAGGTGGCGGACCCCGCTCCTGGCGGCGGCGACATTGCCGATGAACAGCGACAGGGCGCGCGGCAGCTCCACCCCCTGATAGTTCTGCAGCAGGCGGCGCATCGCCTCCCAGCCGGTATCCTCATTGCCGTGCAGGAGCACTGAGACGAACAGCGGCTCCGGGTGACGCCCGGGCAGGTGGATCAGCGTCGGCCCGTCGAGCATTTCATGCAGCCGGCCCGCCGGCAGGGAGAGCACTCCCTCGGGGATAGCGTTCATTTCAGTGAGCATATTCTCTCCACTTGATTGTGACGGTTTGCCCACCGCTGTTATGCGGCAGGCACGCTCCTCCCTAAATTTTCACCCTAATAAGCTCGCACCACGAAGAGCACGAAGAGCACGAAGAGTGTGTGTGCACCGCGGAGGCACGGAGCCAGCCCTTGTGATTACTCCGTGAACCCCGTGCCTCTGTGGTGATTGGGTATTTGCATCGTCTTTGCCTGTTCGCTGCGAAAACATCGCTCACTCCAGGCTCCACTCGTGCACCGGCAGTCCGCTCTCCTGCCGCTGTTGATAGGCCGCCACCAGTGCCGCCGGGTCCTCACCGTGCCGTTCCATCCAGCCCAGTTGCCAGGCAGAGCCGGTCTGGCCGCTACGCAGGCGCTGTTCGACGATCGAAATGTAATAGGCGCTCTCCGCTCTGTCGCAACCGAGTTGCACCAGCCCCTGTAGCGCCAGCGGGATCAGTTGCTGCAGCAACTCGCCGACCCGGCCGTGCCTCCCGTCCATCCAGCTGATGCCTGCCGCGAGACCATAGCGGGCGGCGGCATAGAAATTGTCCCGCGCCAGCGAGAACTCCAGTCGCTGCTCCGGCGCCTCCTGCGCCTCGGCGAGGGCATAGGCAAGGCCATGGAACAGGGCGCCGTTGGCAATCGTATCGAGTACCGAGGGCCCCGCGGGAAGCACCCGGTGCTCGATACGCAGGTGCGGCGTGCCATCCTCATCGAAGCCCACCAGCGGACGGTTCCAGCGCCAGATCGTGCCGTTGTGCAGGCGCAGGTGGCTGAGGCTCTCTGCACGCGCATCCAGCTCCACCGGCAGCAGCACCGGGAAGTGCTCGGCGTTTTCGTGAAACACCTCCATCAGGCTCTGCCGCGCGTAACCGCTGCCGAAGGAGACCCGCCGCAGCGGCCCGGAGGCGGCACCGGCAATGCCGCCGATGGCCACCGCCTGTTCGAACAGCGGGATGCGCGTCTCCTGCCACAGTCGTTTGCCGAACAGCAGCGGCGAGTTGGCGGCGATCGCCACCATCGGTGCCGAGAGGATCTGCATCGCGTTGTAGTAGCGCACCGCCTTCTCCTGCGCCACCTGCAGGTGGAGCTGGTAGGAGGTGGTGGCCGCCTCCAGCATCACGTCGCGCTGCACCGTCTGCAGGTGCTGCTCGCCGACGATATCCAGCTTCAGCGGCTTTCCCTGACGCAGCCGCATCACCTGTTCGTTGAGCGCACGGTAGCGCTCCATGCGTGACATATTCTCCAGCGTCAGCATCGGGGCGCTCACCGTCGGCAGGATCCCGATCATCATCAGCCCGGCATCGAGCTGGCGGGCCACCTCGCGGCAGTGCTGCCAGTTCCGCGCCACCTCCCTGTGCATCCGCGACAGGGCATCGCCGCCCAGCTGCAGCGGGGTGCTGTTGAGCTCCACATTGAAGCGGGAGAGTTCGGGGCTGTAGAGGGCGCTGTCGCCGAGCAGAGCGAGGTAGGGCTCGTTGATCGGCGCCGGCTGCCCGGCGCCGTCGACCAGCCACGCCTCCAGTTCAAGGCCGGCCACACCGTGACGGCGCGACAGGGAGTGTGCGTCGAACCAGCACTGCAGCAGCGCCGTCTCCTCGGCGAGGCGACGTTCAAAGTGGACAAAGTCCTGCTTGCGAAAGCGGCTGGCACTGATCTCCTGTCCCATGCGATCTCCAGGTTTGCCCGTCAATTCACCGCAAGACGCCAAGGCGCAAAGAAATCAAATAATGGGCGCAAGGCTTCGATTCGGCCATGAACGACAGGCGATCACGGCGTTCGGATCTGATCGTTCAATCCTTTCCTTTGCGCCCTTTGCGCCTTTGCGGTGAACAATCCGCCTGCAGCAACCGGTCCAGTTGCTGCAACCGCTCTGGCGTGCCGATATCGAACCACCGTCCCCGGTAGTGTTCTCCGCTGACGGCGCCCTCGTCCATGGCCCGGCGCAACAACGGTGCCAGGGGAAAGGCACCCGGCTCGCAGCCGGCGAACAGCCGCGGGTGGTAGACCCCGATGCCGCTGAAGGTGAGCCGCCCCCCTGTTCCATCATGGACCTTTCCGCGCGCCAGGACAAAGTCGCCCCCGGGATGCTGCGGCGGATTGTCCACCAGCACCAGGTGCGCCAGCTCCGGCCTGCACACTCGCAGGCGCTGGTAGGGGTAGTCGCACCAGATGTCGCCATTGATGACCAGGAAGGGGCTCTCCCCGAGCAGCGGCAGCGCCCTGAATATCCCACCGCCGGTCTCGAGCGCCCGCTCCTCCGCCGAGTAGCGGATCTGCACACCGTAGCGACTGCCGTCGCCCAGCGCCTGCTCGATCTGCTTGCCCAGATGGGCATGGTTGATGACGATGTCGCGGAACCCGGCCTGCGCCAGCCCCTGCAGGTGGTATTCGATCAGCCTTTTTCCGCCCGCCTCGAGCAGGGGCTTGGGGGTATTGTCGGTGAGAGGGCGCATGCGCTCCCCCCTGCCGGCGGCCAGAATCATTGCCTTCATGGTTTTCTCCACCGCCGGCTGCACTGAGGCCTTCGCTGCCGGCGGCAATTCACTGTGGCTATAAACCCATTATTCCGAAAACGTGACAATTTTCACACAGCATTCTGCCCAATAGCCTAGATTTATAGAATGAGACCGAGAAGGGCAACGCTGCCATGTCACCCAACACCTCCGTGACAAACTACCTGCTGCGACAGGGGATCGCCAGTGAACGCATCGAGCATCCGCATACGGACTCCCTGCAACAGGCGGCGCTGTCGTGCAATGTTGCCATGGAAAAGGTTGCCCGTGCGCTATTGCTTGGGGACGAACATGGGGTGGTGCTGGCGGTGCTGCCGCTCAGCCATATCATCAATTTCACCGAGCTTTACACCCTGGCGCAACGCAAGCTCGAGCCGGTCGAGCGCAGTGCCGCCCACTACGTCTTCCCCGGCTGCGACACCGGTTCCATCCCGCCGCTGGCCGCCCCCTTCGGTATCGAGGCCATCATCGACGAGGCCCTGCTGGATGAGGATGCGATCTACATCGAGCCCGGCAATCGCGGGCTGCTGCTGAAGCTGCGCGGAGAGGACTTCGCCCGCCTGCATGCGACATCGCTACACGGCCGGTTTTCCCGCCCGGCAAGGACACTCAACGCCGGCAGCGACGAATTCGTCACCCGTAGCGGGTTCGCCGAACATCACGGTGTACGCCAGCTAAGGCCTGCTGAGACCATGCAGGAGAGCGTCAAGCAGCTGACCCGGTTGCCGCCGATCGCCGACATGACCGCCCGGCTGCTGGCGATGCAGCGCGACCCCGGTGCCACGGTCGAGGAGCTGGCCAACCTGGTCGGCAGCGACCCCAGCATCTGTGCCCAGTTGCTGCACCATGCCCGCTCTCCCTACTACGACTATCCCGGGCGGATCGAGACCGTCGAGCAGGCCATCAGCCAGGTGCTTGGATTTGGGACCGCCGTCAATACCGCGCTCGCCATCAGCACCCTGCACCCCTTCGATATCCCCAGGGAGGGGGCTCTCGGACTGCAGCCGCTGTGGCGCCACGCGGTATACAGCGCCATGCTGGCGCGGCTACTCTGCTTGCAGTTGCCGTCCAAGCTCGACATCAAACCCGAGCTCGCCTACCTGGCGGGACTGCTGCACAACTTCGGCTACCTTGTCATCGGCCACCTGCTGAAACCCGAATACTTCCTCCTCAACAGGGTTGTCAGCGCCAATCCGGCGGTAGCGGTCACCCTGATCGAAAAGCGCACCCTGGGCATCAGCCACACCCAGGTCGGCTCCTGGCTGATGCACGCCTGGCAGATGCCGAAGTTCCTCGAGATCACCCTGCGCGAGCACCACAACGAGTCATATCATGGCGAATATGAGGGCTATGCCCACCTCATCCTGCTGGTGGACTGCCTGCTCAAACCCTATGGCCTCGGCGACGCCAATGACGAGACACCGTCGGCGACCATCCTCAACCAGCTCGGGATCTCCCTGGAGCTGGCGCGCGATGTCGCCGATACGATGATGCAGCGCACCAACGAGCTCGACAACCTGGCCGAGGGATTGAGCGCCTGATGAGCTCCGCCTTGAAATTCCCCCCTTCCCCCACCATCTGATCGGAACGCATTCGCAGCGGACCGAATCGGTCCCGCTGCCGACCTTTTCGCAATGAACTCAGGAGCTACCGGCATGAGCACCGCCAATAACGATGATATGGATCTGGGCAGCGGGATCGCCGCATTCGAGGGCAAACACTTCGCCACCGCCATGCAACTGCTCTCACCGCTGGCCGAGGCGGGCAATGTCGAGGCGCAATACCGCGTCGCCATCATGTTCCAGAACGGCCTGCTCGGCAGCCAGAACCTCCCCGAGGCGCTGAAATACATGCGCGCCGCAGCCGAGCAGGGTCATGCCCTGGCCCAGCACGGCATGGGTTTCATGTACCTGGAGGGCGAAGGGGTGGAGAAGGACCCCGCCGAGGCGAAGAAGTGGTTCGAAAAGGCCGCCGCCCAGGGCATGCTCGGCTCCCTCACCACCCTCGGCATGATGTATCAGGAGGGCAACGGGGTGGAACAGGACGAGGAGAAGGCGAAGGAGTATTACAGGAAGGCCGGCTTCGAGCTATAAGACCCGGGGGAGCTCGCCCCAACAAAATGATCTCACCGCAAAGACGCCGAGGCGCAAAGGCTATCCAAGCGGGCAGCTCAGACTGGCGCATAGTCTCCCTGAAGCCATGAAAGAAATCTTCGCGCCTTTGCGCGACGTGCATGGATGCACGAGTGCCGTGGTGGCAGGAAGCCAATGAGCGGCCCTCTGCGGTTAGCATTTATTGGGGGCAGTCACGCGATGGTCAATCCAGAGACTGCCATAGCCGCCCGCCGCGCGGCAGGTAGTAGTTGTCGTAGTCCAGCGAGACGACCACGGTGTCGGAGCGGCCGACGATCTCCCGCCGTGGCACAAAACCGTAGACCCGGGAGTCGGCGCTGCGATCGCGGTTATCTCCCAGCACCAGGAAATGATCCGGCGGTACCGTGAGTGGCCCGAAGTTGCTCAGGGCTGATACCTCTCCCTGCCACCTCAGCGCATGCCCCGCCCCGTCCAGTTCCTCCCGCAGGTCCACATGTCCGGCACCCGCAACCGCTGCCCGGTAGTCCAGCCACTCGCCATTGAGGTAGAGCCGGTTGGCGCGCATCGCCACCACGTCACCGGGCAGGCCGACCACGCGCTTTACCAGCCGCTTGCCCGCCTTTTGCGAATCGAAGATCACGATCTCGCCGCGCTTCGGTTCGCCCAGCTCGACCAGGGAGAGGTGGGTAAAGGGCAGGCGCAGGTCGTAGGCCAGCTTGTCGACCAGGATGCGGTCTCCCTCGAGGATGGTCGGTTTCATCGAGCCGGTGGGGACCGTGTTCCAGTCGGCCACCACGCTGCGAAACAGCGACATCAATACCAGCAGCAGCAAAAATCCGCTGTTTTCCCTGACCATCCGCGCAATCTGTTTCATGGTAATCCCTTTTTTAACTTGCCCAGGCTATGTGACAAGCGTCGGCAGCACATGTTCCTCGAGCAGGTGCAGGAACGGCTGCAACTCCGGGTAACGCCCGCTTACCTCGGCGACATAGGCCAAAGTGCGCGGGATGTCGTCAAGGTAGCCGGGTTTGCCGTCGCGATGGTTGAGGCGGGCGAAGATCCCGCTCGCCTTGAGGTGGCGCTGTACCCCCATCAGGTCGAACCAGCGCAGGAAGCGCTCTTCCTGGCGCCCCCGCAGGATGCCGTGATCGACGGCGATGTCGTGATAACCGAGCAGCCACTGCTCGACCTGCTCGCGCGGCCAGGCGATGTAGCAGTCGCGCAGCAGCGAGACCAGATCATAGGTGACCGGGCCGACGACCGCATCCTGGAAATCGAGGATGCCCGGGTTGTGGGCGCTGACCATCAGATTGCGCGAGTGGTAGTCCCGGTGCACGCTGACCTGCGGCTGTTCCAATGCGTTCTCCGCCAGCAGGGCGAAGCTCTCATCCAGCACCGCCTGCTCGTTCGGTTTCAACGCCAGGCCGAGGTGCCGGCCGAGGTACCAGTCACGAAACAGCTCCATCTCGCGCCGCAACAATCCCTCGTCATAGGGCGGCAACGAATCGCTGCCGGGACCGCAGGCCTGCAGCACCGCCAGCGCGCCCAGCGCATCACCGTACAGCCGGTCCACCGTACTGTCGTTCAGCGCCGACAGGTACTGCTGCGTGCCCAGGTCGCTCAGCAGCAGAAAACCCTGCTCCAGCTCCTCGGCCAGGATCTCGGGCACGTTGAGGCCGATGGCGCGGAGCTGTCTGCCGATGGCCACAAAGGGGCGGCTATCCTCCCTGTCAGGCGGCGCATCCATGACGATGCGGCTCTCGCCGTTAAAGGTGATGCGAAAATAGCGACGGAAACTGGCATCGGAGGAGGCCGGGGTGATCGCGTAAGAGGGCAATCCCAGCGTCTTCGTCAACCAGTGGTTGAGTTGTTCAAGGCGTTGTGACACGAAGCGTGTTCCTGGAGGTCAAACGGAGAGGTGCGAGGGTTCAGGCGTGAGGGGAATAGAGATAGCTCCGCAGCGGGCGGTCGCCTGCGCCTTACACCTCACCCCACACACCTTACCGACCCTAGAAGCGCAGCCCCAGCTTGGCGCTGATGGTCTGGGCTCCGCCGGTCTTGTCGGCCTCCACGGCGATGTTCATCAACCCCAGATTCATATTCGCGCCGACATAATATTTGCTCTGGGTGAACTTCTCTTCCTGCAGGCCGGTAGAGGCGCTCGGCGTGCTGGTGACCCAGTTGGTGCCGACACCGGCGTACGGGGTAAGCATGGCGAACCCCTTGGAGACGGTCAGTTCGAGGCCGCGGGTGTCGAAGTCGAGCTGATCGACGCCGCTGATCTTGCTGTAGGTTCCCCTGACCGCCACCGCGGGCATCGCCACGCCGCCCTCGATGAAGGCGTAACGCAGTTCCGCGCCGGTCAGCTTGATGTTGCTGTTGGGCACGCTGGAGTACATCAGCCCGACATCCAGGTTGAGCGGCAGCCCCTTGTGCAGGTGCAGCTTGGGGATATAGAGATTGCTGATATCGCAGCCGCTGCACGCCTTATTGAATGCGGCATCGTTATCCAACGCGGTCGAACTGACCTCGATCCCGACATCGAAACCGGTGATCCCCAGGGGTTCCGCCGGCGCAATCGCCTTGTAGCTCAGCGCCGCACCGAGATCCTCGGAGAGATCCCGGAATTCGCCCTGGACCAGGGCACCGATATTATCCAAATCGTCAGCAGCCTGCACACCACCGGTTACGGCACACAAGACGCCCATTGCCACCCATTTCTTCATCATTCTCTCTCTCCTCCACCATCGCAACAGATTACTGTTCCGCCCCATTATGCCAGAAAGCGCTCATGGACAAACGGGATTGTCGTCCCAGTTCCTCACCCTTCGCCAGGGCAAGAGAGGCCCGTTGTAAGTCCTTGTTATCGGGTCGTAGGTCGCAGGGATGCGACCTTCGAGCGTACACGGATGTATTTACAGCGTACCCGATAACAAGGACTTACATCGGGACTGGATAAACGCGACTCTATAATGCTCTTACCCTGCACCCCTCGCAATTTCGTTTGAAGGCAACGACAATATATGCGACTTTAGCCGATTTTCAGGCCCAACCGATTGAATCCAGTGGAACGATCTCCTCTTGCACTCCTCTTGCCGTGCCTGTTGCTCGTTGCCGGGTTTCCCGCAACCGCGGCGGACACCGAAGCGCCGGCAGACGAAGAGGTTCCCTACTCCCCCTGGGCGATCTGTCCGCCGATTAGCCCGGTCATCCCGTCCGATATCCGTATCGGCTCACTGCCGCACGGCACCACCCAGGTGACCGCCGACGAAGCCGTTGCCGAAAGCGAATCCCGCACCCTGCTGCGCGGCAACGTGGTGGTACAGCGTGACGAAATCATTCTCCAGGGGAGCGAGGCGGAGTATGAGCGCGACCTGGATCGCCTGCTGCTGCGCGATGAGGTGGTCTACCACACCGCGGAGGTGACGATCGAGGGCGACAGCGCACATGTCTTCCTCGACCGCAACAGCGGTGAGATCCTCAACGCCCGTTTCCTCTTTCCCGAGATCCACGCCTTCGGCTCGGCCGATCGCATCAGCTTCCAGGATCCCGAGCATGCGGCACTGGAAGGGGTGCGCTACACCACCTGTCCGCCGGAGAAGGAGGACTGGCTACTCAGGGCTCGCGACCTGACCCTGGACAGGGAGCGCAATACCGGCGAGGCCTACCATGCGGTGCTCTCGTTCATGCATGTGCCCTTTTTCTATACCCCTTATCTGAACTTTCCGCTGGAGGGGCGCAAGAGCGGCCTGCTGCCGCCCACCTACGGCACATCGGAGGAGAACGGCACCGATATCAGCATTCCCTACTACTGGAATATCGCCCCCAATCAGGATGCCACGATCACCGGCCGCAACATCACGGCACGCGGCGGCATGCTGCAAACCGAGTACCGCTTCCTCACGGAAAACAGCAAGGGGCAGATCAATGGCGACTATCTCGGCAACGACAAGATTTTCGGGGACGATCGCTACTACCTCACCACCGACTACCGCGCCAGAATGGGGACGGGCTGGAGCGGCGCCCTGCTCTACCAGCGCGTCTCCGACGCCTCCTATTTCGACGACCTGGGCAGCTCCCAGGAGAGTAGCAGCCAGACCCACCTGGAGCGTCATCTCAACCTTGGCTACCGCGACCCCTACTGGAACTTCCTCGCCCGGGTCCAGGATTACCAGACCCTGACCGGCACCGAGCCCTATCAGCGCCTGCCCCAGCTGAGCCTCAGCGGAGAGAGCCCGCGGCGTATCAATCGCCTCCAATACGCGCTGGAGAGCGAAGCGGTCCGCTTCCACCACGACACCCGCGCCCCCACCGGCAACCGCCTGGATCTCAAACCCTCGCTCAGCCTGCCGCTGGAGGGTGCCGCCTGGTTCCTCCAGCCGAAACTGGCCTGGCGCTACAGCCGCTACCAGTTGCAGGATAATCCCGGCGGCGATGACCTGGTCCGTTCCCTGCCGATCAGCAGCCTCGACGGCGGGCTGTTTTTCGAGCGTGAACTGAGCCTGGGCGAGCGCCCCTACACCCAGACCCTGGAGCCGCGCCTCTACTACCTCAACGTGCCGTTCCGCGATCAGGACGCCCTGCCGCGATTCGACACCGCGCTCAGTGATTTCAGCTTCGGCCAGATGTTCCGCGACAACCGCTTCACCGGGGTCGACCGCCAGGGGGATGCCAACCAGCTCACCCTGGCCCTGACCAGCCGGTTTATCGAGGATGCCAGCGGCAGGGAGCGATTCAGCGCCGCCATCGGCCAGATCCACTATTTTCAGGACCGGGAGGTGACCCTGCGCCCCACCCAGATAGCGGATGCAGAACGCAGTTCCGACCTGATCGGCGAGCTCTCCGCCAGCCCCACCCGCAACCTCAACCTCAGCGTCACCGATCAGTGGAACCCCCACGAAGACTACACCGAGCGCCTCAGCGCGCGGATGCGCTATTCACCGAACGAGAGGCAGATCCTCGGCCTGAGCTACCGCTTCCACCGCACCACCGAGCTGCGCCAGGCCGATGCGGTACTGCTGTGGCCGCTGGCACGGCAGTGGCGCGCCATCGCCCGCTGGAACTACGACCTGGAAAACGGGAAGTCCCTGGACACCATCGGCGGGATCGAATACGAGAGCTGCTGCTGGATCACCCGCTTCGTCGCCAGGGCCGACCGCACCAATATCGACGAGGAACTTAGCCACAGCATCCTGGTCAATCTTGAACTCAAAGGGCTGGCGACACTCGGCAGACGTCTCGAGGATGTCCTCGGACGTGATATCCTAGGCACCTATTAACATCCATTGGCCATACACAATCCCATGCGACAGACTCTCCTGCTCCCCCTGCTGTTACTCTTTTCCACCTCCCTTGCCGCCGCGGTACAGGAACTCAACGGCATCGCCGCCGTGGTCGATGACGATGTCATCACCTGGAGCGAGCTGAACACCCGGGTAGAGAGCATCAGCCAGCAGCTGGCACAACGAAACACCCCGCTGCCGCCGCGCGAGATCCTCGAGCGCCAGATCCTCGATCGGCTTATCCTGGAGCACCTGCAGCTGAAGCTGGCTGAACAGGCCGGTGTCCAGGTCGACGACGAGAGCCTCAACCAGATCATCGCCAACATCGCCCGCGAGAACAAACTGGGCCTGGAGCAGTTCCGCGACGCCCTGGCGCGGGACGGCATCGATTTCGCCTTCTTTCGCGAACAGATCCGAAGCGAGGTGATCATGACCCGTCTGCGCACCAGCCAGGTGGACAACCGGGTCAACGTCAGCCCGCAGGAGGTCGACGCCTTCCTCGAGGCGCAGAAAGGGCAGCAGCAGCGCAATACCGAGTTTCACCTCTACCATATCCTGATCGCCGTGCCGGGCAGCGCCTCGCCGGAAGAGGTCAGGGAGGCCCGCGACAAGGCCGAGCGGGTGCTGGCCGAACTGCGCCAGGGGGCCGATTTCCAGCAGATGGCGGTCTCCTACTCCAGCGGCCAGCAGGCCCTGGAGGGCGGCGACCTGGGCTGGCGTCGCGCCGCCCAGTTGCCGACCCTGTTTGCCGAGAAGGTGCTCGCCATGCAGCCCGGGCAGGTCAGCGATCTCATCCGCAGCTCCAGCGGTTTCCACATCCTCAAGCTGAGCGAAAAACGCGGCCAGGAGCGTCACATTATCCGCCAGGTCAACGCCCGCCACATCCTGCTCACCACCAGTGCGCTGGTCTCCAGCGCGGAGGCCCATGCCCGGCTGACCCGCCTGCGCGAGCGCATCCTCGGCGGTGAGGATTTCGCCGAACTGGCCCGTGCCCACTCCGAGGACCCGGGCTCCGCAGCCAAGGGGGGCGAACTCGGCTGGGCCGACCCCGGGATCTACGTCCAGGAGTTTCAGCAGGCACTGAAGAGCACCCGGGAGGGTGCCGTCAGCGAGCCCTTCAAGAGCCAGTTCGGCTGGCACATCCTGCAGCCGCTCGGCTGGCGCGAGCACGACAACACCGAGGAGGCGCTGCGCAACCAGGCCTTTCAGGCCCTGCGCGAGCGAAAGATCGAGGAGGAAACCCAGAACTGGCTGCGTCGCATGCGCGACGAGGCCTATGTCGAATACCGCCTCGAGCGCTAGGGATGAGTCCTGCGCAGGTCGTGCGCCTGGCCCTCACCCCCGGCGAACCGGCGGGGATCGGCCCGGATATCTGCATCCAGCTGGCGCAGCAGCCCCGGCAGGAGCAGCTGGTGGTTATCGCCGACCCCGAACTGCTGCGCCAGCGCGCCGCGCAGTTGGGGCTGCCGCTGAGCTTGCGCGAGTACTCCCCTGCGGAGTCTGCACGCCCCGCAGCCCCGGGTGAGCTGTATGTTCTGCCCGTCGCCCTGGAGCGAACCGTGGAGGCCGGAAGGCTCGATCCGCACAATGCACCCTACGTGTTGCAGACCCTGCGCCGGGCAGTCGCGGGCTGTAGCGGGGGAGAGTTCGACGCCCTGGTCACCGGCCCGGTACACAAGGGGGTGATCAACGAGGCCGGCATCCCCTTTACCGGCCACACCGAGTACCTCGCCGAACTCACCGGCACGGCGCGGGTGGTGATGATGCTCGCCACCGAGGGCCTGCGCGTCGCCCTGGCCACTACCCACCTGCCGCTGGCCGA
>Ga0068714_10001713_pt1 | contig 30714 bp, 24 predicted proteins | sample MTBNYHSulfiMetaG_FD_62988 | JGI IMG/M metagenome (GOLD analysis project Ga0068714, IMG submission 62988) | Enrichment culture microbial communities from rom New York Harbor, USA that are MTBE-degrading - MTBE-NYH (New York Harbor Sulfidogenic)... | ecosystem: Environmental > Aquatic > Marine >...
CCTGCTTATAGAAGATTGATTTTAAGGATTGATTTCGCCTTGAGATATTTAAACCAATAAAAATATTCTGTGTCGACTCCTATATAAAAGACTTGCTTTTTAACATAGAGGGAATGACGCATTAGGAAAACTGTGCAGAATGAGAACACATCTTCTATGTCAACTTATTAATGTCGCCCACGATATTTAAGGTTGCTTTTGTCAGTTTTTAAAAAGCGACTGATTTTATCAATGTACTTTAGAAAAAGGGATCATGGAACAGATTAACGTGCTCTCGAAAAAAAGGGCTGAACTTATCGATATCACGTCTCGGGTGCAAACCATCGTGAAACGCTCTGGGGTAAAGGAAGGGGTCTGTTATGTTTATGTGCCTCATACGACTGCGGCAGTAACGATCAATGAAAACGCTGACCCGAGTGTCATCAATGATATTCAGAACCACCTCAACAAACTTGTACCGTTCGATGGCCATTACTCTCATGCTGAAGGCAATTCTGATGCTCACATAAAAACATCCTTCCTGGGCTGTTCCAAAACCATCCTGGTCACAAATGGTGATCTACTTCTCGGGACCTGGCAGGGAATATTTTTCTGCGAATTTGACGGCCCCCGAAACCGAAAAGTTTATATAAAGGTGATTGCCGGGTAAGCTCTATGCTCATTGACACGCACGCTCATCTCTCCCTGCCGCAGTTTGACAAAGACCGCGAGGAAGTTATCAAACGAGCTCGCGACGCAGGGATTAAACGCATTATAACTGTGGGCACCGATAGTGACGATTGCCGGAAAGCGGCTGCCTTAGCGGAAGAGCATGATTTCATTTCTGCCGCGGTCGGCATTCATCCTCACGATGCCAGAACCATCAATGCGGGAACATATTCTCTTCTCAGAGGATTTGCCGCTGATGATAACGTGGTAGCCATTGGAGAAATCGGGCTTGACTTTTATCGTAATTTATCCTTGCGGGAAACGCAGACCCACCACTTTCGTGAGCAGCTGAGGCTTGCCCGCGAGGTTTCCCTGCCGGTGATTATTCATGACCGTGAGGCTCACCAGGAGGTACTCAAAATTCTGCGGGAAGAAAAAGCGGAAACAATGGGAGGAGTTATTCATTGCTTTTCGGGAGATTGGGAGATGGCCAAAGCTTGCCTTGATATGGGGTTTTACATTTCCATTCCAGGAACCATAACCTTTAAAAAATCTGAAGAGCATCACAAACTGGTCCGCGGCCTTCCGCTTGACCGGATACTTGTGGAAACTGACTGCCCATTTCTCGCACCCCATCCCTTTAGGGGAAAACGCAATGAACCAGCGTATGTTAAGTATGTTGCCGAAGCAATAGCTCGGATAAAAGGTATTGGGATAGATGAGGTGGCAAAGATCACGACTCAGAATGCTCAGAAACTGTTTAATCTTTAAAAAACTTCCCTCTCCCCTGAGGGGGTAAGTTCGACCATTCGACCTTTTGACCCTGCGACTTTTTACTCCCCTTGAGAGGATTAAGGCGAGGTGTGAAGGTAATCAAACCATTATGAAAAAAAAGCTACTTATCGCGTTATCTCTTCTTGTACTCCTTTCGTTGGTTGCTTTTTCGGTGTGGGTTAATTATTTCTGGGGAACCGAGGAGAGAAAAGCGTTTCTCGAGCAGGAAATGTCCTCGATTCTTCACCGGCCGGTGACTATCCAAAAAGCCAAGCTTCAGATTTTTCCCCGGATCGTGGTAGTCTTAAATCAAATAGAGATAAAAGAACGGGATGGGAAATCTGATTTTATCTCCCTCCAAAAACTCCATCTGGGAATTTCTTTTGTGCATTTTTTTGCTCGCGTGATCTCTTTTGATTATTTGGTCTTAGAGCAACCCCGGGTACTGCTTTCTCGAAAACAAAAGGGAGACTTTAATGCCAGCGACTTGATAAGGGCTTTTTCTTTCCAGAAGACGAGAGAAGATAAAAAAAAGCGCTGGGTAAAAAAAATTAAATTATCCCTGAAAAATTTAATAATCCGGGAAGGAGAGATTGCATTTAAAGATCATACAATTTCTGAATCTCCGGTATCCTTGAGTGTTACTGCCCTGAACCTCCAAACAGGAAAACCTTCCCGAATAGGCCTCATACCAATGTCTCTGAAAGGAGTTTTAAAAAGCGCAAAAAACGAAACCCACATTAACGTAAAAGGCGAGATCGAACCAATCATTGAAGGTTCTAAACTTGCTGCCATCAGATTTGTAGGAGATACCCAGGTTGCGGATTTATCACTTTCATGCTTTGGGCCTTATTTGTGCGCCTGGAAAAACATCGACTCTCTTCAGGGGAGTATCAAGGGGAAATTTTCTTTTCAGGGTATCATCGGTGGAGATTTTAAAGCAGGTGCGGAGCTGAATATTGTTAACCTAAAATTTAAAAATGAGGAGCTTCTAAAAAAAGAGCTCAGGATCGATAATGCTCATCTCCAATGTTCTTTAAATCATGAAAAGCGAAATTGGAAGGTTTCTCCTATCCGGATAAAGCTTCCCGGATTAACGGCAACCGGGAAAGTAAGCGTGGATACAACGACGAGACCTATAATTGAGGCTGAGATAGAAACAGGAAACTTCGACTACCAAGCCATCTTACCCTACGTCCCCTTTTTCCTCTTTTCCCGTGAGGTTAAAGATTTCATAACTGAGAAAGCTGTGGCCGGAAAGGTTGATAAGCTCTTTCTTCACTATTCCGAAAAGCCTTCCCAAGCGCCATCAGATAAAAAAATAAGCGCCATAGCGGGAAATCTTCGTTTCCGGGATTTTTCTTTAAAGGTAATCGATGAGGCGCCCCGGTTTGAGCGCCTCAATGGTAGAGCGAGTTTTGAAAACCGGGATATCAAGGTTACTGACCTGACCGGCGCCTTTGGTAACTCAGTAATCTCGCAAAGCGCCTTCACCATTTCTGCCTCCGCTGGTTTAGTTTTTTCCGGTGATTTTAAGCTTGATCTTTTTGAGATGAATAACCTGATCCATTTGAACACAATACCTCCTGATGTTCTCCGCGAGTTGGAAATACTTCAGTCGATGAACGGAAAGGGCCTCCTTACCCTCAAAGCCTCTGGACCGCTCAATAACTTAGGAGCGCTTGCTTTTGAAGGGAAGCTCACGTTAATAGATGCAGATATAGATTATCGGAATTTTCGCAAACCCTTGAACAAAGTAAACGGGACTTTCCAGTTTACTCCTGATGCCGTCAAATTAACTGATGTTACCGGTTGGTGGGCAAATTCTCCCTTTACCTGCCTGGGAGAAATAAAAGACTACCGTTCTAAGGAAAAGTCGAAAATTTACGTTCACGTGGCATCTGAAAACGCTGATATTAATGATTTGGCTTCAGCCTTCTTTCCTTGGAAAGGAGTTCAAGGGGAGGGGTTGGTAAAGATATTTATAGATTTTAATTGCCTCGGTTACCGAAGCCAGAACCTTCGTTTCGAAGGAGAATCTGCGTTTAAGGACCTTACCCTGATATTTCCCGCCTTCCCTTATCCCTTCAGCAACACGCAAGGGAAAATGGGGTTTTCCTCAGACGGCCTTACCTTCCCTCACATCAAATTTCAAACCGGCTCTTCCGACATCGCGTTTTCCGGTCTGTGGAAGGGACTCAGCAAGCCTAAACTCAGGGGGAAAATCAAAGGAAATTTTGTCAACTTTTTAGATTTTTATAAACCAAAGGAGACGGAAGAAGAAAGGCCGATAAATTTTACTTTGGAGAAGGTCGCGTTAAACGTTAAACAAGGCGTTTATAAAAAACTGGTGGTTGGTGATCTGGAGACTAAAATAAGTTCTCATGAAGGAGTATTTTATTTTTCCTCTCCGCGCGCGACCCAGGGAAAGCTTCGGGATTTTACCTTTGTTAATCTAAATACCATTCAGGAGGATCAATCAAGAGCAGCCACTTACCACCAGGGGGTAGTACGGATTCCTTTCCTGAAGCTTGAATCCGGCGAAGCATATTGGATAGGTAGAGATATCAGTCTTCCTGTCTTGGTTAACCAGCCTGAACGTTTTTCTCTTTCCAGCGAGATAAAAGATCTCTCGACGGAAAACTTCCTCAAAATGTTCCCCGAAAAAAATCAAAAGCTTTCCGGTATCCTCAATCTTCAGGGAACGGTCGCGGGAAAGGGAAAAAACCTTTCGGAGTGGATGGATACGTTAAAGGGAGAAGTAGCCTTTACGACCGCAAAGGGAACGGTAAAGGAACTCACCATTCTCTCTAAACTTTTTTCTTTATTGAATGTATCCCGAATTTTCAGTCAGGATTACACCAAGCTGCTCTCAAGCGGCATGCCTTATGATACCATTCAAAGCACTTTTGCGATTGACGAAGGCATCGCCAGGACAGAGGGCATCGTGCTCAACAGCCCGTCAATGAAGATGGACGGAGTGGGCGATATTAACCTGGGGAAAGAGACCTTAGACATGGAAGTCGCGGTCCAGCCTTTAGAGACCGTGGATAAAGTTGTTGGGAATATTCCTCTCATAGGAACAGTCCTTAAGGATGAAAAAGGGGCAGTCGTTGTTACCTATTATAAGGTGACCGGAACCTTTGAAAACCCTGAATGGAAAGCAATGGTCTTTGGGTCCTTGGGCCGCAAAGGTCAGAGCATCTTCAAACAAATCTTCAAGCTGCCGGAAACCATTCTCAACTGGAACGGCAAGAAAGATTCCGCAAACAAGAATCAAGACTCAGGAGATAAGAAGGAAGGGCGTTTACCTTAAAAGTAATACCTATGGAGTTAATAGACCACACGGGATTGCCTTTATTTCAGTTTTCTCATTTTAAAAATATAAATGGCCTTGTGCACGGCGTAACCACTCGGAAGGGAGGCGTGAGTGAAGGCCCTTTTTTCAGTTTAAACCTTGGGACACAAACCGGAGATGATCCCCACCGAGTCTTTCGCAATCGCGATAAACTTCTCTCCCATTTAAGCTGGGATTCCTCTTCAGTAGTAATCCCCAGCCAGGTGCACGGAAAAAATGTCGTGTTGATAACCAAAGAACGTTGGGGTAACGATAGCGCGACTCACGGGCTTGTTTTATCCGGGGTTGATGGACTGACAACAAATGAAAAAGGGGTACTGCTGATGATTAAAGTCGCAGATTGTATCCCCGTATTTCTCTATGATCCCGCGCAACGTGCTATCAGTCTTATCCATGCCGGGTGGCGGGGTACGGCCAACGGGATTATTGCCCGGGGGATTGGCGCAATGAGAAAGTCTTTTGGGACGAAACCAAAAACAATTAAAGCGGGTATTGGGCCTGGTATTGGCGGGTGCTGCTATGAGGTCAAAGCGGATGTCCGGGAAGCGTTCCTCAAACAAAAATTAGACAATGCTGTCTGGAAAATGGACGCAGATAAAAAAATATTTCTTGATCTTAAAAAAGCAATCTTTTTGGAGCTTATCAAATGCGGGTTAACCAAAAATAATATCGAGGTAGCGTCGGAATGTACTTCCTGCAATCCCGATTTATTTTTTTCCCACCGCCGAGACAAAGGACAAACCGGACGAATGGCGGCCGTGATGGGCCTTGTATAAGGATAACGGTAACGCGTCCATAGGGTTGTTATCAGTAAAAGGTTGTCATATCGACCAACGGGAGATATCTTGTATCCTGTAAAAATTATTAAGATTTCTCGCTACGCGAGGGATAATGAACTGACGCGCACTCGCGACACTTCGAAATGACATATCGTAAAGCTGTTATTGAAACACTACACTAATTATTTCTCAACCATCAGGGAAATAGAAAGGGAGGAACTTTCCCCGCCACTGCCGTAAGAAAGAATCTCCCGAATCACCTCGTTGCTTGACTCTTCCCCTCCACCGATAATAACCCATTGATTGACCGGAACAGTAAGGGAGGTTGAGGCTTGAGCAAAACGAATCACCCCTGCTGCTTCTCCGGGAGCCTCATGCGCAATCCTGGGGGTAATTTCAATATACGCCTTCTCCCCCATGATTGTCGGCCTCACTTCAAAACCGGTTTCGATTTCTCTAAACACGACCGTATCCGTAACACTCGCATACCGGTGACAAAGATAAACCCAGCGCTCCTGGTAGGGAATGTGCTTGCCGGCCATAATATAGGCTGAACTTCCCGAAGCCACATTAATAAAATATTCTGAAGCGCTCTGTCCCTGTTCCGTGCGATCCTGAAGGCGGACATCCATGCCGTCATCCCTTCTCCTTCCGCCGGTTGATACGCTCCCATGCTCTCCCGAAACTCTTCCGCGACCGGAAAAAGATCGATCACTCGATGCTGCTGACTCATTGAATTTTACGCGAACCTTGACCTGCTCAACCGGGACATCATAGCCTTTTAAGAAATCCCTGATTTTTTCAATGGATTCTTCATGGTCGGATATGATAAGAGAATTTGTCCCGGGGTCTGCGGCAACATTGCCCTCAGGCGAGAGAAGCGTTTTTACCACTGACGCTGTTTCCTCGGCAGTGCGATAGCTCACTCGTATGACCGCTATTGACCGTTCTTCGCTTAATCCCGGAACAACAATAACTAAAAAAACAAACCCAACCCAAAAGAGCAGCAGCAAGACAATCCTCTGCGTTTGGAATTTAAGGCTTGGTGTTCGGTGAGCGTTTTCTCTTTCTTTGGTTTGCATGGCTCCTCCTTGTGCCGATAATTTTTTTTATAAAAATTTTATCACGGCCACGGATAAACCTCACGGAGTAACGTTCTTGGGAGAGGTTGGTAGTTCTTGTGGCGCTGTTTTTTTAAATACTATGGATACATAACTGACGGTGGACGAATAGTCATGGAGAAGGTCTCCAGAGGTATAATACGCGAGGAGTGCGCCTTGAGCATCTGACGGTAAAAGCCGCAACAAGATTCCGATGCCGTTTCGGCCGCAGATAGTAGCTCCGGTTTTTTGAAGGTATTTTTGGTAGCCGGTGAAGTCTTTTTTTAAAATCACGTCAACTGCTCCGAGATCAAGTTTTTTTAGGTTGTTTTTAATGTCTTCCGTGAAAGGAAGATACCCGAAGCGCTGCCCATAGTGAGTAAAATCAGAACTTACTATCACCAAAGTCTTATCAGTAACATAGGGCCTCAGGAATTTTGCTGCCTCAGCAGAATCATTTTCTCCCAGCTCCCCCACCATTAAGGGAATAATCGTGAAATTTTTCAGCACCATCTGTAAAAAAGGGATCTGCATTTCCAGAGAGTGTTCTTGGGCTTCAGCTTCGGGGTTAAAGGAAAAAAGTCTTTGGCGAGAAAGTTCCTCCCCGACCTTTTTTTCCACGGATACTCTTCCTAAAGGCGTCTCATAAAAATCAAAGCTCGATACACAGATTCCCTGAAACCAGGCACGATGGGAAGGGCCGATAATAATTACGCGCTCGAAGTCTTTTCCTCTTAATGTGGCAAAGCCACATGATGCTGCTTCCCCGGAGAACTGATAGCCGGCGTGGGGAGAAATAAGCGCTGCGATTTTTTCTTTAATCTCAGGAACCTGCACGTGATCCAAATATTTTTCCACTGTGGTTTTAAGCTCCTGAGGATCAGCCGGATACCAGGAACCGGCTAAGGGGGAAGGCCGGACTTTTATTTGTTCTCCGGAAAACCCGGAAATAACAAAAAGAAACAAGCCCGTAATCAATCCCGATAGAATAATCAATCCTTTCATTAAAGCCTCATGAAATTTTATGTGAACAAAATTGCAATATAGAAAAAAATATGCTTTAACAGTTTAGTTTTATTTCCCTGATTCAGTATACTAAATAAAAATAACCTTTACCAGTTCCAGCAATAGATGAAAACCAAGAGTAAAAATCAAGAAAAAAAAATAAATAAAAAGCTCTGGCTTTGGGAAAAAATTTTATGGGGAGTAACTGCTTTAGGGTTTAAGGCTACGCTCGGTATTATTCGGATCCTTCCAGAGTGTTGCCTCCCGACATTAGGAGACTGGTTTGGTGTTTTAGGATATTATATAATACCTCATCGTCAAAAAATTGCCCGGGAAAATATCAAACGAGTCTACGGTTCAGCGCTTTCGGCAAAACAAATCAAATCCATGGCCAAAGCTGCCTTTAAAAATATCTCTCGTGACATGATTGAGGTGGGGTTAAGTTATATTTCCTCGCTGGATCAGCGTTTTTTTAAAAAAAATATTTCTGTCCAGGGAATAGAAAACTTGGACAACGCATTAAAAAAGGGTAAAGGAGTTATTGCGATAAGCGCTCATTTGGGAAATTTTCCCCTCATTGGCGCCAAGCTGGCTGTTCTGGGATATCCTTTTTCACTCATCGCCAAAGACCCTAAAAACATTTACCTGGTTAATATTTTTCAGCAATGGAGAAACCGTTTAGGCATTGGGGTTATCCCCTACAAGCCGAGGCACCGCTGCGCAAATGAGTCGTTAAAAGTGCTGAGAAAAAACGGTATTATTATGATTTTGATTGACCAGAATCCGCGTAAGAAGTACGGGGTAAACGTAGATTTTTTTGACCATCAGCTTCCCACCTACAGCGGCCCTATAGTACTGGCTTTAAGAACCGGGGCAGCTCTTGTGCCCATGTTTATCCATCGCAATACTGATAATACCGAAACCCTGCATATTTTACCCGAAATTATTCTCAAAGCATCAGATGCCAAAGGCCAGGACATTAGCCAAAACCTCAGAGCCATTAATGTTATTTGTGAAGCGTGGATTAAAAAATACCCGGAGCAGTGGTGGTGGATGCACCGTCGGTTCCGCCGGGCCAAAAAAACATTTTTCAAGAATGACGGTGAGTTATAACCCGGGACGAATAATTTCAGAAAATGTTTTACCAGGTTAGAAGGCCTTCATACCAAGTTGCATTCAAAAGTAGATCGAGGCGGTGACGAGGAATCGACGCAGGCGTACATTTTAGTACGTCGAGGAGTATGACGAGGAGCCAACAAAGATATACAAATGAAGGCGACTTGGTATCACACGTTTTGATTTTTATTGCTATTGCTACATAATTTTGTGATAATTTTAACCTATGGAAAGATTTTTGGAAAAGTTTGACAATTATCTCTTTGCCATCAAAAACGCTTCTTTGCATACCCGGAGAAACTACCATAACGATTTAACCCAATTTCTCGCCTTTCTTCGTGAAAATGAAAGCGACATTTGGAATCAGGGGGAGGCTGCGCTTGGTAAAATTAACCCTTTGATTATTAGAGGATTTCTCTCGCATCTCTTGCAGAAAAATTCAAAAACCACGATCGCACGGAAAATAGCTGCCCTTAATTCTTTTTTTCGTTTTTTGATTAAAGAAGGTTTTACCGCCTTGAACCCGGTACAAGCTATTTCAGCTCCCAAACCAGAAAAGGTTATCCCCAGTTTTCTCTCCGTAGATGAGATTTTTTCTTTAATCGAGCAGCCTGATCACGAAAAAGACTTAAGTTGCCGGGATCGAGCTATTTTGGAACTCATGTATTCCTGTGGGCTGAGGGTGAGTGAAGTGACTGGCCTCAATCTCGGAGATATTGATCCTTCCCAGGGAAACCTGAAGGTTAAAGGAAAGGGCAATAAAGAAAGGATGCTCCCCGTAGGAACAAAGGCATTAGAAGCGATACACGATTATCTTATTGTCCGCAACAATCTCGAGGCTAAAAGAAAAGACCAGGAAAAATCTCCCGCGCTATTCCTGAACCATCGTGGCGCGCGGCTTAGTACCCGGAGCATAGGGCGAATGATTAGTGGATACGCGCGGTTTTTGACCCTCTTTCGGCCGATACATCCCCACGCGATCCGCCACACGTTCGCAACTCATCTGTTGGATGCTGGGGCTGACCTGCGGGCGATCCAAGAGCTTTTAGGACACAGCAGTCTCTCAACCACCCAAAAATATACCCATGTGAGTATTGACCGGCTCATGGAAGTCTATGACAAGGCTCATCCCCGGGCAAAAAAATAACCCTGCAATGCATGGAACCAAAGGCGTGAGGACTCGAGGAAAAAAGCACGTGAATCTTTGAACCCTAATACTAATAAGCTAAGAACCTCCTAAACCTTTTAGTAAGGAAGCTTACATGATGACAGACCAAAACCACCATATTCATGGAACAACGATTTTAGCAGTACGCCGGGATGGGAAAACAGCCCTGGCCGGAGACGGGCAAGTTACCTTAAGCAATACCATCTTGAAGCATAAAGCAAAAAAGATCCGCCGGTTATACCACGATAAAATCATCGCCGGATTTTCCGGCGCTACGGCTGACGCGTTTACTCTTTTTGAAAAGTTTGAAAAAAAATTAGAACAGTTTAATGGAAACATTACCCGCGCGGCAGTAGAATTGGCCAAAGACTGGCGAACCGATAAGTTTCTTCGCCGCTTGGAAGCCCTGCTTCTCATCGCGGATCAGGATCACTGCTTCATTATTTCGGGAAACGGAGATGTGATCGAACCCGACGATATGGTTACCGCCGTCGGTTCAGGAGGACCGTTCGCCCAGGCAGCGGCCAAAGCGCTGCTTGACCATACGAGCCTCAGTGCGAGCGAGATTGTTCGAGAAGCCATGAAAATTGCGGCCGGTATCTGCATTTATACCAATGACCAGATCATCATCGAAGAACTCTAATAAATAATTTTAAGGAGACAGTATGGCTAACCTGACACCCAAAGAAATCATTTCCGAACTGGATAAGTATATCATCGGCCAGCATAAAGCCAAGCGCGCGGTGGCGATTGCTCTTCGGAATCGCTGGCGAAGACAGCAGGTTCCCGAGGACCTACGGGATGAGATTGCCCCTAAAAACATCATTATGATCGGCCCTACCGGAGTGGGAAAGACTGAGATTGCCCGCCGGCTTTCACGTCTCGCGCAGTCACCTTTTATCAAGGTGGAGGCGTCGAAATTTACTGAGGTCGGGTATGTGGGGCGGGATGTGGAATCGATGGTCCGGGACCTGACGGAAATCGCGGTAAACATGATCAAAGCCGAAGAATCGGAAAAAGTCATGGTCAAGGCTCGCGAAAATGCGGAAGAAAGGATTTTGGACTTACTCCTTCCTTCCCGACCTGTCTCTGAAACTCCCGACCAGGAAAAAAATCCAGAAGTGATGTCAACAACGCCGAATTATCAGGATGCGACCCGGGAAAAACTGAGGCAATTACTCCGTTCGGGTAAACTGGACGAACGGGTGGTGGAACTGGAAACTTCCTCCCGCGGCAATCTGCCGGTTATCGAGGTCTTGTCAGCCACCGGCATAGAGGAAATGGAATTTAATATTAAAGAAATGTTTGGCAACATGTTTCCTAAAAAGACCAAAAAACAAAAAATGAAAATCCCTGAGGCTCTCGAAATTTTAACCCAGGAAGAATCCCAGCGATTGATTGATATGGACCAGGTAACCCGGATGGCCAAGGAACGGGTGGAGCAGTCAGGCATCATCTTTATTGACGAAATTGACAAGATCACCGGTCGAGAAAGCTATACCGGCCCGGATGTCTCGCGGGAAGGGGTTCAAAGAGATCTGCTTCCCATTGTTGAGGGAACCACCGTTACGACCAAACATGGGATGATGAAGACTGACCACATCCTTTTCATTGCCGCGGGCGCTTTCCATTCCTCAAAACCCTCGGACTTGATCCCGGAGCTTCAAGGAAGGTTCCCGATCAGGGTAGAGCTTGACTCCTTGGGAAAGGAAGAATTTGTCCGGATTTTACAAGAACCGCGCAATGCTCTCGTAAAACAGTACCACGCTTTAATGAAGACTGAGGGTCTGGATTTAATCTTTGAACCGGAGGCCATAGTAGAAATCGCCCAGATTGCCGAAAGCGTGAATACCCGCACCGAGAATATCGGCGCGCGTCGCCTCTATACGGTCATGGAAAAGCTTTTGGAAGATATCTCCTTTGACGCCTCGGAAATGAAAGAAAAACAAATCCTCATTAACAAAGAATATGTGACCGAAAAACTCAGAGAAGTGGTAAAGGACGAAGACTTAAGCCGGTATATTCTTTAGAAACCTTCGGTGTTGATCATTTATACCAAGTTGCATTCAAAAGTAGATCGAGGCGGCGACGAGGAATCGACGCAGGCGTACATTTAAGTACGTCGAGGAGGATGACGAGGAGCCAACAAAGATATACAAATGAAGGCGACTTGGTATTAAACTTTGGCATCGAGTGTGACAAGGTTGGCCGTCTGCCGCAGTGTCAGCGATCGTACAATTCATACCAAGGTGCATTCAAAAGCAGATCGAGGCGGCGACGATCAAAACGTGAAAAGTGAGACGTGAAGTGTGAAGTGTTTTAACACCTGACGTTTAACTTTTTACGATTTACGAAAACTGACGAGGAGACAACAAAGATATGCAAATGAAGGCAACTTGGTATCACTTATTAAATGGCAGGTTTGAACTTATACACCACATCCTGAATTTGTGGTCCAGCGACTCTAATCTCATCTAATAGGTTGGTTCCCAGGCCCCATTCACGCGCGAGCGCTAAATGGTTGTCACTACGGACAAACGGGAGTGTCCCTGCCAGTGCGTTTGGGTCAAACCCCATAACCGCCCCGGCTACCGCATCTGTTGCCACCGGATCTTTGCCGGCAATTAACACACCGGGTTTAACGTGGGCCAGACCTTTATCCCAGGAGCCGCTGCCACCTTCAGCGGTCATGATGCCGTCGATGATGGCCAGATGGATGGGTCGCGCTTGGTTAAGATCAAGAATCACTCGAGACAGACGCGAGTCGAAAGTGACCGATTCGTGGAATTCAGAACGATGGTTGTGGTGTTCCTTTCGTCGGTACCTGCTAATGGGCGCGAGACCGATTAAGTTTTTCAGTGAGAGTGTTACTCCGGTAGTCAGATGGCATTTCATTTTTCCGATCGAAACAAACACGTCCAATTCGTTAAGGATGGGATTAAGATAGAACTGGTCATAAACACAGGCTCTTGGCCCGACCGGGAAGGATTGGAAATCTCTATAGGGATCAGGCTTACAAAGGTTAAGGAGTTGCGCCCCCAGGGGTTTGGCCATTGCAGTGTACCCCCACTTATCGAAGCTTGTTTCATCAGCTATGCCGTCCATAATGACAAGTTTGGCGGCACCTCTATCAAGGAGCGCTTCGCCTAAAGCATTCACTACCGCGGGATGAGTAACAAAAAGTTCGGTGTCTAAAGGTTTTCCCGTTCCATCCCAGCGAGGGACCCCCGTCAGGTTTGGTTTTATTCCAACTCGCGCGCCCGACGTGACCAGGTCGTTTAAACCACCAATACTTTGCAGCATACGCTCCATCTCTTGACGAAGCAAGTGAGGCTCATAGGTACTTGTCCGTCCGATGGCTACCATGGCTTTTGGCAGAGAGACAGGTGTTGTCGGCAGAGATAAAGGTGATCCATCACCATGAGGCGACGAAGATGGTTGATCACTCGAGTGATTTTGCCGGCATCCCATGAACAGCGATATTCCTGACGCGCCAAGCAATCTCAAAAATTGACGGCGATTAATAGAATCGAACGGATGATATTTATCGTGTGGTTTCATGTGGTGTTAGAAAAAAAACTATTACCGCAAAAAAAACATAGTACAAATGCACAATAACTTTTTACCCTATAGAGGGTAGCCTGTCAATAGAGTGAATTTTTATTGACTTACTCGGTCTTCCTGGTAAAGATAGAGGTGCGTGCGACTGAGTATGTAAAACGAAGGTAAATTAAAATCTGACATCAAGGGGAGGAAAAGCAACATGAAAAAATATTTACCTCCAATTCTGGTTATTGTATTTGGCCTCTGGTGGCTTTTGTGGGAATTGGAAGTTCTGCCGTCATTTGGACTCCTGTTGGGCACGGGGTTAATCTTGAGCGGCTCAATCTTTTGGTGGGCGCATGGAATTAACAAAGGGACTTTCACTCTTGGGGGTTTTTTGATCCTTTTGGGGATTTTGAGATTTTTACGCCATCTGCATGTGATTAGATCATTTTCGCTTGAGCTGCCGATTGTGGTCATTGGATTGGGAATATTAATGTTGATTAATCGGACGTCGATTATTCCCGAGGAAAAACCTGCTTCCGCTTTGGTCGGTAGGCAAAACTCGGTTAAAAACTGAATAAAGGAATCTTTTTAGATTTTTTTTGAAAATGTGGGCGTGGTATTCTGAGACGTCAGCCAAAATCAAGGGGTTAATGTTTCATTTAACCCTTTGATTTTATTGAAGGGCGATAAGGGATTCGAACCCTTGACCTTTGGCTCCGGAGGCCAACGCTCTATCCAGGCTGAGCTAATCGCCCTGTAAAAGCATTTTTAACGGTTTCCCGTAATTCTGTCAACTTAAATCTTACCCCTCCCCTGCCTCCAAATTTTCTTTTCCCCTTACGCATAGCCAAAAAACTTTTTTTGTGATAAAGTGTTATAGATATTTATTTATTCAGAACATAGGCTTCCGAGCAGGAGATTATTATTATGAACCTTCATCCGCTTGCGGGAAAACCCGCACCACCGGAAATTCTCATTGATGTTAACGAACTCGAAAAAGCTTACTATAAAACCCAGCCGGATGTGAGTGACCCAAACCAGCTGGTAAGTTTCGGCACCAGTGGCCATCGGGGCAGTCCCTTAGATGGCGCCTTTACCGAAGCTCATATTCTGGCTATTACCCAGGCTATTTGCGACTACCGGCGCAGCCAGGGCATCGCCGGCCCTCTTTTTATGGGCAAAGACACTCACGCGGTTTCAGCCCCCGCGCAACAAACAGCTCTGGAAGTTTTAGCTTCCAATGGTGTTGAAACCATTATTCAGCGCAATGACGGAGTTACCCCCACACCATCCATTTCCCGAACCATAATCGTCTACAACCGGGGAAAGAAAGACCTTCTTGCTGATGGTATTGTCATTACTCCCTCGCACAACCCTCCCGCTGATGGAGGGATTAAATACAACCCCCCCAACGGTGGCCCTGCTGACACGGAGATAACCGGCTGGATTCAAGACCGCGCTAACGCGATACTGCGGACAAAAAACAAGGAGGTAAAGCGAGTACCGTATGCTTTAGCGCTTAAAGCTTCTACCACCCACGAGGAAGATTTCGTCCTGCCCTACGTAAAAGATTTAGCGGCAGTCATTGATATGGAGGTCATTCGTTCCGCTGGAGTTAAAATCGGCATCGACCCCCTGGGCGGTTCTTCGGTTGCTTATTGGGAACCGGTCAAGCGTCACTTTGAGATTGACATTACTATAGTTAATCCCGCTATTGATCCGACATTTCGTTTTATGACAATTGACCACGACGGCAAAATCCGGATGGACTGTTCCAGCCCCTATGCTATGGCGGGCCTAGTGAGCTTGAAAGACCAGTTTGATATTGCGTTTGGCACTGATACTGATGCGGACCGGCATGGGATTGTTACCCGTTCGGCAGGACTCTTGAACCCCAATCACTATCTGGCCGTGGCAATACATTATGTGCTTACCCATCGGCCTGAATGGCCCGCAACGTCAGTTGTCGGAAAAACCCTGGTCAGCAGCAGTCTCATTGACCGGGTGGTTGAAGATTTACGCCGAACCCTTTGGGAAGTGCCGGTCGGTTTTAAGTGGTTTGCTCCGGGACTGTATGACGGCTCCTGTTGCTTTGGCGGTGAAGAAAGCGCGGGGGGTAGTTTTCTCCGCAAAAATGGCACGGTCTGGACCACCGACAAAGACGGCCTCATCTTTGGCTTGCTTTCTGCCGAGATTATTGCGCGTACCGGGAAAGATCCGGGCGAGCACTATCAGGAGCTTATCTCGCGCCTCGGAACTCCTTATTATTCCCGTATCGACGCGCCGGCCACACCAAAACAAAAAACTGTCTTTAAGCGGCTTACACCCGAAATTGTATCCGCGAAAGAACTGGCGGGCGATCCCATCCTCGCAAAACTTACGCATGCTCCAGGAAACAAAGCGCCCATTGGTGGTTTGAAGGTGACGACAAAAAACGGGTGGTTTGCGGCCCGCCCTTCAGGAACCGAGGATATTTACAAGTTCTACGCGGAAAGTTTTAAGAGCCAAGCTCACCTTAATATTATTATTGAACAGGCTCAGCAGATTATAAAAAACGCATTGGAAGGTAACTAAGAAGGCTGAGAAAGAAAGAGGCGTCACGATGTTAAAGAGAATCAATCCCACGACAACCAAAGCCTGGCAAAGTCTTTTACCCCATCTCGAAAAGATAAAGACCACTCACCTGCGAGATTTTTTCACTCAAGACCCAGGGCGGTTTCAAAAATTTTCTCTCCAATTCAATGACATTCTGGTGGATTATTCGAAAAATCGGATTTCCGAAGAAACCATAGGTCTCTTAATTAAATTAGCTCAAGAAGTAGATTTAATTGATGCTATCGAAAAAATGTTTGCCGGCGATAAAATCAATGAAACTGAAAATCGGGCCGTTTTACACATTGCTTTGAGAAACCGAAAAAACACACCGATCTACCTTGACGGCAAAGATGTAATGCCTCAGGTCAATGAAGTTCTCAAAAAAATAAAAGCCTTCTCGGAGCAAATAATTTCCGGTACGTGGAAAGGATATACCGGCAAGAAAATCTCTGATCTGGTCAATATCGGAATCGGGGGATCAAACCTTGGGCCTCTTATGGTGACTGAAAGTTTACAGCCTTATGCCCAGGAGGGACTCACTGTTCATTTTGTGTCCAATGTGGACGGGACCCATATTTCCGAAACATTGAAAAAACTCAATCCTGAAACTACCCTTTTTATAATTGCCTCCAAAACCTTTACTACCCAGGAAACCATGACCAATGCCCATTCCGCCCGGAATTGGTTTTTAAACCAGGCAAAAGACCCCCGGCGTATCGCAAAACATTTTGTGGCGATTTCCACCAACACGGAAAAAGTAAAAGCCTTTGGGATTGACTCGGACAACATGTTTGTTTTCTGGGACTGGGTAGGCGGTCGCTACTCCCTCTGGTCAGCGATCGGTTTATCCATCGCATGCTGCCTGGGTTATGAAAACTTTGCTGAAGTACTGGAAGGCGCCTTTGAGATGGACTGCCATTTCCGGGAAGCCCCTTTTGAAAAAAATATTCCCGTGATCCTGGGATTGATCGGCATCTGGTACAACAACTTCTTCGGCGCGGAGACTGAAGTCATGGTGCCTTATGACCAGTATATGCGCCGGTTCCCTGCCTACTTCCAGCAGGGAAACATGGAAAGCAACGGCAAATCACGTGATCGAAACGGTGACACGGTAACCTACCAGACCGGGCCCATTATCTGGGGTGAACCCGGAACCGACGGCCAGCATGCCTTTTTCCAGCTCCTTCACCAGGGGACAAAACTGATTCCCGCTGATTTCCTGGCTCCCGCAATCAGTCATAATCCCTGGGGCGATCATCACACGATATTACTATCAAACTTTTTTGCCCAGACCGAAGCCCTCATGAAAGGAAAAACCAAAGAGGAAGTAATCGAAGAATTAAAAAAAGAAGGCAAGACGGACAAAGAAATCCAAAGGCTCTATCCTTTTCGGGTGTTTGAGGGCAACAAGCCGACCACCTCGATTCTGTTTAAAAAACTGACGCCGCGAGTCTTGGGAAATCTTATTGCACTGTATGAGCACAAGATTTTTGTCCAGGGAGTAATCTGGAACATCTTCAGCTTTGATCAGTGGGGCGTGGAACTGGGCAAACAGCTCGCCCAAAAAATACTGCCGGAATTACAAGACAACAAGCCGGTTACGTCTCACGACTCCTCTACGAATGGCTTGATCAATGCGTTTAAGAAGATGATGATGTAGGGGCGACCGGCCGGTCGCCCCTACGAAAATATACGTTGTGGGACAGGTTGCTGTAGGGGCACGGCGCGCCGTGCCCCTACCTGTTTGGCTACTTCTTTTTTAATTGATTAGCCACAGCTTCGGTCGCTTTTTTTACTGCTTCCGGATCACCGAGATAATAACTTCGGATGGGGGTTAAATCGTCATTAAGCTCATAGACCAGAGGGATCCCGGTAGGAATATTAAGTCCGACGATTGTGTCCTCCGGGACCTTATCAAGATATTTTACCAAAGCCCGCAGGCTGTTCCCATGAGCGGCGATGACCACCCGCTTGCCCGCGCGCACCATCGGCGCGATGGTCTCATGCCATAACGGCAGAAACCGCGCCACCGTGTCTTTTAAACATTCGGTAAGCGGAAATTCTCCGGGCTTCATGTCAGCGAACCGGAGATCATTGCCGTTATAGCGGGGGTCGTCGAGCGTAAGCGCCGGCGGAGGGACATCATAGCTTCGCCGCCAGATCTGCACCTGTTCCATCCCGTGTCGTTCAACCATTTCGGTTTTATTTAAACCCTGGAGCGCTCCGTAATGACGCTCATTGAGCCGCCAGTTATTATGAATGGGAATCCACATAAGATCCATCTCCTCAAGAACAATCCAGAGGGTTTTTATCGCCCGTTTGAGAACTGACGTGAATGCTACATCAAAAACATAACCTTCCTCAACCAGTATCCGCCCGGCCTGGATAGCTTCCTCAACTCCCTTTTCGCTTAAACCGACATCCGTCCAGCCACAAAAACGATTCTCTTTGTTCCAGGTGCTTTCACCGTGACGGATCACCACTAACTTTTTCATCACCTTCACTCCTTTCCAACGATTGATACCAAGTTGCCCTCATTTGCATATCTTTGTTGCCTCTTCGTCAGTTTTCGTAAATCGTAAAAAGTTAAACGTCAGGTGTTAAAACACTTCACACTTCACGTCTCACTTTTCACGTTTTGATCGTCCCTGACTCGATCTGCTTTTGAATGCAACTTTTCCTTTTTTCTCCTTCCGGCTTCTGACTCCTGTCTTCTGTCTCCTGGCTTCTCTACCCCGTTAAAAAATATTCTAACGGGATTCACTCTGTTCTGCTAAGATCGATAATTTCCATCCGGTTGTTAGCTTCCGGGTGTTTTGATGAGGGCCCCGCAGCAAGAACAGCGATAGTGCCCTCAACCTCATGGGCGTGGAGCCATCCCTTAATATAAGCATTCCAATCCTCAGGGTAATCACGTTCATACACCGGATATACGCCGTAAGAGAACTGGAGTTGCTGGCACGCTTCCGCGTGGGAACTTATTGCCACGATCCATACCGAAAGCCGAAGCCGGGCAATGCCTCGCGCGGTTGCTCCGCTTCGGGTGCAAACAAACACCGCCCCGGGGGAGCTGCGCTCCAGAGTCACGTCCACACTAAGAGCTATGAGATCAGTAAGGTTGATCGCGCTGCGTGCGCTGATCCCTTTAAGCGTCTCCCCTACCGAATAGTGCGACCGAAACGGTTCAGTGGCTGCGGCAATTTTTGCCAGCATTGTCACTGCGTCAACCGGAAATTTTCCTAAGGCGGATTCCTCCGAGAGCATAACACAGTCAGTGCCGTCGAGAATAGCGTTCGCGACATCAGTTGCCTCAGCTCGCGTTGGCCGCCGGTTGGTCGTCATTGATTCCAGCATCTGAGTGGCGGTAATAACGGGTTTCCCCATCAAATTCGCTTTACGCATAATGCGTTTCTGAATAACCGCGATCTGCTCGATCGGCACTTCTACCCCCAGATCGCCACGGGCGATCATAATACCATCAGCAACCTCGAGAATATTATCAATATGGTCAAGCGCGCGAGAGCGTTCGACTTTAGCGAAAATCATGGGATGGTGACCAAGCCCAGCAGCAGCCTTGCGGACCGCGGCAATGTCCGCGGCTGACTCGACAAAAGACTGACTCACGACATCGACACCCTGTTCCAAGGCGAATTTCAGACATTGGTAGTCATGTTCAGTAAACGCGCTGATGCCGAGAGCAATCCCCGGAAGGTTTAATCCTTTGCGGGAGCGGAGTTCACCCCCAACTAACACGCGGCACGTAATATTACTTCCCTCGATGGTCATCGCTTCAAGCTGAATAAAGCCATCATTTAGAAAAAAGATATCTCCGGGTTTTACTATCTCGGCGAGGCGGGAAAAAGTCACGGAAACCCGGTGAGCATCACCGACCATCTCGTGAGTGGTAAGCGTGAACATCTCACCTGCCTGCAATTCAATCGGCTCACTGGCTAATTGGCCAATGCGTATCTTGGGACCGGGGAGATCAGCCATGATGGCAAGACGTTTTTTAACTGTCTGGGCGGCAACGCGGAGGTTCTTTATTGTTTTTTGGTGACCGGGAAAATCACCGTGAGAGAAGTTAATTCTTGCCACATTCATGCCTGCGTTGAGCATTTGTTCTATTATAACGGGAGACGCGGACGCGGGTCCGATGGTGCATACGATCTTGGTTTTATGTGCGGGAAGTGTCATGGGTAACGCCCTTCACAATACACCAAATATTTTTCACATCTCAAGTTAATGAGTAGATGACTTAATAGCGTTAGTTGGGTTAAGTATTAAGGATCGAGGCTCGAGGCTCGAGGATTAAGCCTGAGTTTCCTCGATCCTATTTCCTCGTTCCTTACCCCCTTTTATGACTTTTTTTCCAACAGGATAAAACTTCGATGCCCAATTTTGTTTTTCTCAACCACCTGGATGTTTGCCGGAATCAAAGATTCTTCCTGTAACGTGATAAAACGATTATCCCCCAATAAAATGAGTCCAACCGATGGGGAATTAAAAGCCAGCATTAATTCCTCGTTGGTTTTAAGTTGTTTAATTTTGTTTAATCCGGTATAAAAGTTAAACGGTGCGAGTTTAAGCCCATAGGCAACGATTTCTTTGTTTTTAGGCAAATGGCGAAGAATGGTTTGACACATCGGTTTGGCTGATTTTAAAGGGTTAATGTTGGGCAAGACAACTTCGGTCGCCCCCAAAAAACCAACCACCATAATGAGGGCTACCGTCAAAAAGCTCGCCATTACGTTGTTTTTGCGAACAAAAGAAATTATCAGATATCCCCCAACCAGAAAAAGCAGGATAAAAATAAAGAGATGAGGAAAAAATCGAAGCAGTCCTGATACCGGAGTTTTAATAAAAGGCAATAGACAAACCCCTATGCCTCCAAGCATAAAAACTCCTCCCAGAACATAAAAGGGGAAAAATAAAAATTTCGCAACAATACCATGCCGCTCCGGCGAAGAGATAAACGAACTTATAAAACCTCCGACGAGCAAAGAAGCGGCTGGATAGAGCGGAAGAAGATAAAGTTCCCGTTTGCTGGTTGAAAAGCTAAAAAAAATAAAAATCGTTAAAAACCAGCACAGAGGGAAGTAGAAATTCAACCGATGCTCTGTCTGATCTTTTGAAAATCCCCATAAAAGCGCTCCGGGCAACAAAACTATCCAGGGAATAAAACCTGCGGGGAACACCTCAAGATAATAATAGAAAGGCTGTTGGTGGGTCCAGGTATCAGCGAATCGCTCAATATTTTGTCTTAAAAGTATTAGTTGGGTATAGGTCTCTCCACCTTGGATACACGCTGGTATAAGCCATGCTGAGATTATGAGGATAAAAAACACCAGACCCCAGGGAATTTCAAGTTTTTTAAAGTGCCTAAAGTTTTTGGTTACCAACAAATAAACCACCATCGTTAAAAACGGAAGGAGAAATCCCACCGGCCCCTTAGTCAAAACCCCGATCCCCATAACAACGTACGGGATAAGATAAAAAGACCGGGATCTTTTTTTGTCCTGCAATCCCAAAAGAAAAAAACTAATAGCAAGGGTTACCCAAAAGCTCAGGGTCATATCAATATTGCCCCGCCTGCCCAGCCAAAAAAATTCAACACTCGTCAGCAGCGCCAGGGCGGCAAAAAAACCGGCCCTTTGATTAAACAAACGTTTTCCCAGAAAAAAGGTGAGCAGGATACACCCCAGGGCCGCAAAAGCAGAAGGAAGCCGGGCGCTGATTTCATCCACCCCTCCGGTAAGAAAAGAAAAAGAAGCGATCAGCCAAAAGAACAGTGGCGGTTTTTCCGAATAAATTTCACTATTGAGGTGCGGCAAAGTCCAGTCTCCGGTTGCGCGCATTTCCTGCGCCACCTGAGCGTATCGGGGCTCATCCGGGTTCCAGAGATCCCAACCATTGAGATTAAGGAAAAAGATTAACGAAGCCAGTATAATGAGGACCACTACATTACCTCGTGGTGAACTTAAAAAAAACTGAGCTGCCTTCCGTACCTTCGCGTTACCCATTCACGATCTCCTTTACCTCATAATTAAGATGGCGCTTTTTCATCCACCGGACCGCCAAAAGGTCAATAAGCCCGCGGAACGCTCGATTTCCGATTCCATATTTTGCTTGCCCGAACCTTCGCTGACGGTGATTCACTTTAACCTCAGTCGCTGAAAATCCTTCCATTTTTATCAAGGTGGGGAAAAAACGGTGCATCCCTTTAAAATAATAAAAGCTCTGGAGACATTCCCGCCGAAAAGCCTTAAGCGAACAGCCAACATCTTTGATCTGTTCATCGCTCAACCGGTTTCGAATTTTGTTGGCAATCCGGGAAGAAAGCTTCCTCACCAAGGAATCCTGCCGAATAGCGCGCCAGCCACAGACTACATCAAAGGAGGTGATTTTATCAAGCAACAAGGGAATATCATGCGGATCATTTTGAAGGTCAGCATCCATGGTCACCACAATCTCACCCCGCGCAGCGCGAAACCCGGCGGCAAACCCAGCCGACTGGCCACAATTGTTTTGAAAAAAAATAATCCTTACCCGTCCATCCTGAAGAGCAAACTCTCTCAAAATCGCTCCACTTCGATCCTTGCTTCCATCATCAATAAAAATTATTTCAAAAGAAACCGAGAGTTTTTCCAATACCTCCGTAAGCTCCCGAAAAAGTTCAGGCAGGCTTTCTTCTTCATTGTAGACAGGAATCACAAGCGAAATTCCGGGTGTTACCATCCTCTCTGTTTCCCTTTCCTGAAAATTGGTTATATAAAAAGTAGCCCTTAATTGAGTAAAAAAATACAGTAAAAACCCCTCTTGCTCCCCTTACCAAAGGTGAGAAAGCCCTTTACCTCCCCCTTTACAAAGGGGGATTGAGGGGGTTTCTAAAGGTAGGCATAAAAGACTCCGACAGCCTTTAATAATAAGGGTTCTCCTGAATTAATAGGAGAGGTTTTCGCGCAATTAAGGTTAGAGATATTAATAACCCGATTAAGATTAACTCTTCGTTAATTAAGGATTAAATTTTTTTAATAAATCCAGAAAGCAGGGTAATGAGTTATGGAAATTTTTTCTAACACTCGATTGATATTATAGACACTAACCCCCTAAAAAGTCAATGCAAAAAAGAACCCCGCCTTTTCGCGGGGTTCTTGTCATTCATGTATTGTGTGAAACGATATCCTTTAAGCCGTTTTTTTAAAGCCGGCAGCCCGTGTGTTCTTCGCGCCGAGGAAAAAACCTAATACTCAATTATGAAACTGCCTTCAGAGTTTCAGTGTCGCTCGCTTCAATTGCCTTGAGAATCCGTATCCGGTCCTCCGCGGTCTTTTGCAGGTGAGCAATCTCATCTTTGTTAAGATGTCGGAATTTACCAATCATGGAAAGATAGTTCTCAATTGGCTGCGGGTTATCCACCGGGTGAGTGAAGCGTAGTTTCCCGGTTTTTCGTTCGTACTCCCAAAGTGGAAACGAGTTGGTAATTACTGCCAGGCGCTGAACCTCGATTGTTTTGTCTCCCGGGTACCGCCATCCGGTCGTGCACGGCGAAAAAACATGGAGGTAGGCAAAACCGTGCTTGGAAGCCTGATGGGCTTTTTCCAGTTTTTCATGGAAGTCGTCCATATAGGCGGTAACCGCTGTTGCCACATATTCACAGTTATGCATGAGCATAACTAAAGGCAGGTACTTTGCGTCCCGCGGCTTCCCCCGTAAGCTCGGCCCAACCGGAGTGGTTGAGGTCCAGGACCCGAAAGGAGTGGTGCCGGAACGCTGCATACCGGTGTTCATATAGCCTTCATTATCAATGCACACAAAAAGGATTTCCTCGCCTCGCTCGGCAGCGCCGGACAGAGACTGGAATCCCACGTCCGCCGCTCCTCCGTCCCCAGCCAAAGCCAGCGCGGTTACGTCGCGGCCAATCCTCTTATAATATCGCCGCAATCCTGCCAGCATGCTCGCGGTATTGGTCAAGAGGGGATGAATACTGGGAACCTGGGTCGCGGTGGCGCCATTGAACCCCACAGCGCAGGAACCCGGCAAGCATCCCGGAGGAGCCGCAACCACGGTATCCGGACCAACATGACGAAGAGTGTGCCGAACCAAAATTTCCATATTACACCCCATACAGGCGGCCAAATCAGGACCAAATAAATCCTCCCGAGGCCCTTGTTCATCATAGACCGTGGCCTCAACCGAGTATTCCAAAGCTTTTGTTTTACACACTTTCACGCATGCCGGATCGCCCCCGCAATGATCACATTTAATGACGGTGCTCACCAGTGGATTAAAGTAAATGCCCGAATAGGGACACCCCAGGGTGCAAATCGTGCATGACACACACCGGTCCTGATTCCATTCGATGACGCCCGTATCAGGGTTTTTGGTAAGAGCGTGCGCCGGACAGCTCTTGACGCAGTTCGGCTCCCCGCATTGCATGCAGACGACCGGCCCAAAAAATTCCTCCCCTAAACCTTTTATCATTTTAATCCGCGAATGAGCAACGTCGGTGGAATTTGCCTTGACTTTAGCGCAGGCAATCTCACAATCTCCACACCCATTACATTTTTCAGGGTGAATCACTAACGTATTATATGCTGTAGGCAATGTCGTATCTCCTTATCGTACAAGTTTAACAATCTTCCGGTGCGCTAAACCACCAAGCACCAATCCCTTGGCCTTCCCGCCAGGGAAAGAAATGTCTTACCGTCCAATTTTGATAGCACCGCGCCAGTTAGTCCACATTAACCGGCGGCTCATATCCAAGGGTTTTGCTATGAACTCATCCTTGGCTTTACCCAGATGAATGCCGCGGCGTATCAGGTTCATCATCACGCCCGGATCCAGAGTAATGTTTATGCCAATGGCGCCAACCAGAACATCATCCCGGAAAACCAGCTTTTGGTAAATACATTCTTCAGGGACAATTTTTTTATGAACTTCGTAATCATCTTTTTCTTCAACCAACGATAGCCCCAATGCAAAGGATCGGTTACCGTAAAAATTGAAGGTGTTCATGCTCACCCCGCCCGGGTAAGAAAGCGCAACCTGCCGTCCGATTTCTTCAAAGGCGAGAATAACCGCCGGGTCGCCCGCCATGCTCAGTCCCGCGATCTTTCCCTGCTCAAACGCGTCCGGCAAAATCGGGTTCAATTCTTTCTTCTGACTAAAAAAATCAGTAGCCTGAGCCACATCGCCCGCAGCCCAAACATTTTTTACTGACGTGCGCATCATGTTATCTACCAGAATTCCTTCACCCAACTCGACATCAGGCGTGGTAAAAAAATTCATCCGGGATTTAACGCCGGTTCCCACGACAACCATGTTTGTCTCAAAGACTGTTCCATCCTTGACGATGACCTTAAGATTTCCGTTTTTACCTTCTACCTGGGCTACCTGGTGATCCAGGTTACACCTGATCCCGTTGTCAACAAACACCTTATGGATGAGATCGCCCGAATCGCCGTCAAAGTAATTGGGCAGCACCGCCCGCCGCCTTCCTCTAATCAGCTCCACGTTAAGACCTTTTTTCCCTAAACCTTCCGCAGCATGCATGCCCACCAGGCCGGTTCCCATAACGACTGCGGACTTCGCGTTTTGTGCGGCCTGATTGATTTTATGAGCGTCTTCCATCGTTCTGAGGACCAGATGACTCGATTCCTTGAGTCCGGGGGTCGGCGGAATCGTCGGCTCAGATCCGGTGGCAACCAGAAGCTTTTGATAACGGATCTCGTTTCCGTCATCCAGGGTCACCTTCGAAGTTTTGGTAGACACCTGCACAACTTTCTTTCCCCGCAGGAAATTAATCTTATTGTCCTTAAAGTATTTTTCATCCCGCAAGTAAATATCTTTTTCTTTAACCTTGCCTTCCACAATGTAAGGCAGGATCGTCGGCGAATAAGGGAGGCAGTTCTCCATGGAGATCATGGTCAGAGCCCCTTTTTGATCATGCACCCGGATTTCGTCCGCTGCGTTCAGCCCCGCATGGCTGCTTCCGATAATAAGGTATTTAGTCTGCATCGTTTGCCTCCATAAAACGTATAAACACTGATTGCGTTAGGTAAGCCAAATCGTTTCTTTAGGCACCTTCCCTTTAGCCGCTTTGGCGGCATTCTCAATTGCTTCAGCCATATGCTCAAGCGTAAGATCCGTTCCCGCCAAACCGCCAATGTGGCTGATGATCGGCACTTTTTTATCTACAAAAGGCAGCGCGGCCCAGACTTCCTGGCATAATGGCCCACAGTTCCAGCCATAGTTTACCGCGCGGTCAACCACCGAGACCGCCTTGACTTTCGAGATCGCCTTAACCAGCGCTTTCAAGGGAAACGGACGGAAGGTTTTTATTTTAATCAATCCGACGTTATGGCCTTTATCGCGGGCCGTATCAACCGCGTCCTTGCCGGCGCCGGTCATGGAACCGATGGTCATGATCGCGTACTCTGCCTTATTCATCCGGTATTCTTCAATGAGAGGCGCGAAAGCATGACCAGTTGCTTTTTTCCATTCAGCGTGAACGTCAGTGATAACTCGCAGGGCATTCTGCATGCCTTTGCAGTGGCCTTGCCGATAGCGGGTAAAGAGCTTTCCTCCCACGGGGGTCAAACCGGTCAAGGGGTCAACCGCCATGGGCCTTTCCGGGTCAAGAGCAACATGCCAGTTAACGTTCTTTTTCCCTAAGAACTTATCCACAATTTTTTGATCGACAATTTCTACCGGTTCCGCCGCATAGGAAAGAAAATTTCCGTCAAAGCACACACTCACCGGGAGCATCACATCGCGGTTTTCCGCAATTTTGTAAGCCATAATCACCGTATCGGTAATTTCCTGATTGTTTTCACAATGCATTTGAATCCACCCGCATTCTTTTACCGTCATCGCGTCCTGATGTCCGCCCCACACACACTGAGGAGTGATCCCATCACGGCACACGATACACATCACGATCGGGAGCCGTAAATTCGGGGTTCGCCAATAAGGCTCAAACATAAACGCCAGCCCCTGACCGCAGGATGCGGTGAATGTCCTGGCTCCGGCGAGGGCCGCCCCCTGAAGCACCGAAAGGACGGTGTGTTCGCCTTCCACGTCCAGCAAATCAGCCTTCAAATCGCCATCAGCGATAAAACTCGCAACCGTTTCAGCCACGCCGGACTGGGGCGTGATGGGATAGACCGCAGCCGTATCAACTTTTGCCAACAGTGCGCCCCAGGCGGCTGCCTCATTTCCATCCATAACAATTTTTTTAGGCATCGCTTTACTCCTTTTCTTCTACCATAATAATCGCGTGATGAGGGCACTCCGTCGCGCAAATACCACACCCTTTGCATCTCGCTAAATCGGCTTCAAACCAGCTGGGTTTCTCATGGATACATTGAACCGGGCAAAACGCCCAGCATGTCGCGCATTTCACGCATTTCGACCGTAATACAATCGGCCGTTCCGCGCGCCACTCCCCGGTTCTCATCACAATAAGTTCAGTCGCAATCGGACAAAGATCATCCGGGACTTTAGAGATATCAAACATGGGGTAATGGCCTTTTCTTTTTAACTTTGTTTCCTTATGCTTTTCCATAGTCCTTCCTTTTTACCTAAAGCTCATAAATTACTGTTTCATCATAACCTTTCTTAACCGCCAGAATGTTCTTTTCCAAGGCAGCATCCCGAAACGCTGTCTCTTTCATCGCGTAGTTTATGCTCTTCAGAGATACCTTCCCAATCACCCTGACAAGTGCGCCCAGCATAATGGTATTGGTTATGGCCGGTCTCCGTCCGATAACGTCCAGAGCAATGCCCACCGCATCGCATAAGGCCACTTTTTTAACATTGGGCGCCAGCTTGATCGCCTCCAGGGGTTTTTTGGTGCACAGCACCGCCACACCATTTTCTTTAAGGCCATCATAGATGGGAACAGAATTTGGTACGGTGGGATCGATACATACCACACAGTTTGGATACCATACATTGGTATGCTGTCGGATGATCTTGTCATCAATTTTTAGGTAGGCTTGCACCGGTGCGCCGCGTCGCTCAAAACCAAACGCCGGGATCGTAACAGCATACTTCCCTTCTTCCACCAGAGCCTTTGCAAAAATCTCCGCCCCCATCACCGCGCCTTGCCCGCCTCGGCCATGAAATCTTATCTCGTACATTTCCTTATCGACTCCTTTACCATGAGTGAGAATATTTTTTTACTTCTGGAGTTTTCTCCGTAAATATTTACTTGAACCAGGCTTAATCAGAACTTTACCGTCCTCTACTGCCAGCTTCCCACCCTTTATGACCTTTACGGGCCAGCCTTTTAACGTGCGGCCTTGAAAGAGGGAAAAGTCAGAAAAGGAGTAATGTTCTTTTGGATTTACCTTTTTTTCTTTATTTAAATCCACTATCACTAAATCCGCATCTGAGCCTACCGCAATAGTGCCTTTTTGGGGGTAGATTCCATAAGCCTCCGCCGGTCCTTTCGTGGCTTTTTCAATTATGCTCGTCCAGGAAATTCCTCGCTTATGATACCCTTCCGTAAGTAAAGCAGGAATGTGTTCTCCTACCACGGGGTATCCGGGCATTACTTCCATCCAGTTGTCGGACTTTTTGTGCTCGGAGCTACAGGAGACGTTATCCGTTCCAAACGTGCTTACCAGGCCGCTTTTCACCGCTCCCCACAAAGCGTCCATGGAAGCTTGGTCACGGATCGGGGGCACCATTTTCGCGAATTTGCCCGCGGAATCTTCATTGTTCATTGCACAGTAAGCTGAGGTGGTTTCCACGTAAATGTTTTCCCGGCCTTCCTTAAACATATCGAACAATTCCTTTGCAGCTTCCTTACTGGACATATGCACCATGTATGCTCTCGCGCCGGTTTCTCTGGCAATAGTAACAAATCTTCGAGCAGCGTCAGCCTCTGCTCCGCTGGGACTTGACTGGGTCCAATCTTTCAAGGAAGGTTGGGGACAGTTTTTCTTTACATAGTCCCACCCCTTATCAACCATTTCTTGGTCTTCACAGTGGACGCAGCCAATTGCAGGATACCCCATTTTTGCTATTTTTTGAAAACCCTTTTTAATAAAGTCATCAGGAACGTTGGGGAATACCCCTGGAACACCAGTCATGTAAAATTTGAAATCAGTAACCCCGAATTTTTCATAATACTGTTCCATCTCGTCCATCTGCTGAGGGGTGAAAATGGCAAGATGAAAAAATAAATCGGTTGAACTTTTCTCTTCAGCAGTTTTGATTTGACCGCCTAAGGTTGGCAGATAAGATTCCCCTCCACCCATAAAAACCCCCAGGGTAGTTATTCCCCCTGAAAGGGCATAGCGAGTCTCGGTCTCACACTCGCCTGCATAGGTTGAAAAAATCCCTATGTGGATATGAGGGTCGATCCAGCCGGGAGTAATAAATTTTTCTTCCGCATCAATTGTTGTTGTCGCCTCCGGAAGATCACCATCCGAGGCTATCATCACTATTTTCCCGTTCTTTATCCCAACCCCCGCCTTTATCAATCCTACTCCCGGGATGAATAAGGTGCCATTTATCACTTTAAGATCTATCATGGCTTGATCCTTTCTTTTAAAGGATTAACGAATATGAGACCTGGTTGCAAAAGTATTTTTTTGGTTACCCTGAACCATGCCCTGAATCAAGTTCAGGGTCTACGATTTCAGGATTTCGCAACAGGTTGATTTTATTAAATGCCTGCCGCAGGCAGGGACGCCCTGAAGATTCTGAGCCACGTCTGCCCTGAAGGTTCTGAACCCTGAAGATTCTGAACGTGGTTCAGAATCTTCAGGGTTCACCATGACATGACACATTATTTTATGACTTTAGCAAAGGTCTCGAATATGGAATGCCATATTTCTTTTAGAGTTTAAAAATATTAGCCCTCTCACCAAAGATTACAAATCAGATTTCCGAAATAGGCATCTACGCCTTGCTGAAAAGAGAAGTATCAAAATTGGGATGAGGCATCAATGGCGTATACACCCCGGATCGCATAATGAGAAAGAGGATACAAAAATCACCAAAAAGCTCGCATAATGCCACAAACAGCAAAAGACCGATACTATGGGTAGTAACAACAAAGGGTAACATAAAAATCACTACCAGCCCGATAAGAACGACCCCCACCCAGAATACCAAAGGATACTTATCCCTTATGATCAAAAGAACTGATTCCTTGGCATCATAAGTGGCATAGGTCATGGTCAAAATATAAATGATTATCATTATCAGATTGGCGACAATCAATCCTCTCTCCAGATTGACCAAACTAAGCACCTGGCTTTCGGTGAGGATATTATTATACGATGCCAGTCCGGATAGGAAGAGCGCCAGTGTCACTCCTCCCATGAGAGCATACGTGGTTCGCATAACCGGCAGAAGGGAGTTATTCCACAACCGCAAGGACGGAGAATAGGTCATAACAATCGCGTCATAAATCATGACACCGAATGCACAGAACCCGGCAATCCATTTCACCGTCAGGCTCGTGGGGGAAGTTATTCCCTTGGCCATAAACATGATGTGAAGCGCTCCGAATAACATTAAGGAAAGGGTAAGGAAAAACCCCCGTGATATCCAGGAAGTATTGGGCCTCATAACCATCCGGTAAAAACGAAGCGGCCGGCCGAG